>WNFL01145523.1_pt1 | contig 11269 bp, 8 predicted proteins | sample 5400361 | NCBI WGS metagenome assembly WNFL01 (sample SAMN13153351, study PRJNA577476) | soil metagenome | isolation source: 40 cm soil on Douglas fir-dominated hillslope | place: USA:California | collected 2013-09-17 | reverse complement strand
TCGGCGGGCGGCTGGCGCAGCGGCATGCGGCGCTCAGAGAAGTGATGGCGGCGGGGGCACGTTTCATTTCGTGCTAGCCGTTCTTATGCTCAGCACTTCCCGTGCCGCGATCCGCTATGGTCTGCCCATTGTCACCTGCCGCTGCAGCGCCATCGCTTCCTGATTGCTGGGATCGATGTTGATCGCGCTGACTGCATACTTCCTCGCTTCCCCCAGATCTCCACGTTCGAGGAAGATTCGACCGAGGAGGATATGGGCATCAATCATCTTCGGTGGCGGATCCCAAAAGATCGCCGTCTTCAATGCTGCGATTGCCGCCTCTTGATCGCCGCGACGTTGATTGATACGGCCGCTAAGCAGGAAGGCCTCGGCATTGGTGGGCTCGACAATCAAGACCTTTCTAATTTCCGCCAGCGCTTCGTCGTCGCGGCCCTGTTGATAGAGATCGCGAATCTTATTAAGTGCTTCCTGAGTGTTATTTGCGTTGGTTGCCTCGATAAGCTTGTGCCGGTCGAGATCTGATATATCAATTTGATTAAGGACATCGCGCGAGCGTAAAGCGAGCGTTGCGAGTGACGGTGACTTCTGCCAGTCAGTTTGCCATTTTGCATAGCTCTGCTGCGGCATGTACTTTCGCGCCTGATTGTCAGCTGCACTCGCGGCGTCTGCATGATTCGCGCGCTCTTGAATTTTTGCGAGGAGAAAGTATGCGTCGCCGTCTTTTTGGTTAGCGGCGATCACTTTCTCAAGTTTCTCGGCGGCCTCAGAGTATTTCTCAGCCAGAAAAAGCGCGTAGGCATAATTGAAGAGGACAGTCGTGTCGTCGGGCGATGAATCGACGGCGCGCGACAGTAAGGTAATGCCCTGAAGCAGGAGACGCGTTCGCTCTTCAGGTTTCTTTTCGTCACGCGCTGCGGCGACGGATACTGCGCCGGCGTTGTTGTAGACGCCGACCAGAGGCATCACCTTTTCATCGGCCAGCGGGGTCAAAGTCGCGATCGCGTTCGGGATATCACCGGTCTTCCAATAAGCGAGCCCGGCATAAAATTGCGCCTCGCCGTAATGCGCGTCCTTCTTTTGCAGCATCGTGAAGTACTCGATCGATTCTTTCCATTGCGACTGATTTGAGTAAAGCGACTGATTGAAGTAGAAACGTCCCAGCTCGAATGCAGCCTGCGGATAGACGGCGCCGCCATTTTCCTTCCCAAAAAGTTGCATGGCGTTCTTGAAGTAGATGGCCCTCGTCGGATCGCTTGCCGGGGTGAGCAGTCCTTTCTGGACGGCTTCGTACGCCTGAGCCGGCACCTTGGTGGCTTCCTGGATCAACTGGTTGCGCGAAAAGGAGAGGGCTTTGTCTCTTTGAAATAGAATCTGATAGGCAAGTTCACCATGCACCCTTTGGAGGTTCGCCGCGTCATCACTGAAGTCATATACGCGTGGGGCCCAGGCTCCGTCAAAAACATCGCCGGCCATGCGGCCTTCGTTAACGCGAACCACCCGCGCCTCGCCGGTAATATTAGCCACGTGCTTATCGGCCGCTGGCGTTGACTTGTCATTTGAGGCTGCCGGGGAAAGGGTGACGCTGTAGGTGCCAATGACGATCATCGAGGCCTTGAGTTCGCGCGCGATCTTAATAGCAGTTGCGCGGGAGGGAAGAACCGTCAGCGGCAGCCGCAAACGTTGATAAGCCACCGCGCGCTCTTCACTGGTGACCACGATCAGTCCCGGCTTGTTAAGCAGGGCCGAGAGAGAGTCGGCAAAGCTTTCCCCGATCCAATTGTACTCGGGATGATCTGAAACATTCTCGAACGGAAGCACTAGTACTATCTCAGACGACGAACCGGTCTGTGCGGCAACCTTTCGCGACGTGATTGGAAGCGCGAGCATGATTAAGGTTGCTGCCAGCAAAACCGATAATTTCTTTTGAATCATTAAGCAAAGTCCCTGTTTATCTATAAAGTCCGCGCGGAAGAGTTCGATGCGACTATGATAGCAGCGGTTGGACGAGAGCGCACCCCAGAAGTGGAGTCATGGAGCGCGGACATCCTGTCCGCCTGAGCGCGCAGCGCGAACAGGTTGTTAGAATCATTCCGCCAAAGAAGGCTGAGGGTGGTACGCGCGCTGGCGGACAGGATGTCCGCGCTCCACCCTGCGCCGCTAAGGCGTCGCTTCGGTAACGACGAGTTGATTGTCCACGCTGCCGACGCCTTTTAGTGAGCGAATAGTTTTTTCGACTCGCTGTTTTAGCTCTGCCGATCTTACCGAGCCTACGATGGTTACTTTGCCACCTTCAACCAGGGTGCTGACATCGAGTTTTGATAAAACTGGATCCGCGGTTAGCGTCCGGTCGATCTGAAATTGAATTCCGGCGTCGTCGGGAACTGTCGCGGCCTCGACCGGCTGCGGCGTCGGCGTGGCGCCCGCCGCCAGATCCAGTTCGGGTGACGGCGAGGCACTGAGAGAGGCCTTGGGAGAAGGGGAAGGCGCGATCACAAGAGAGCCCGCGGGAACTGTTTCGTTCGGAGCGAGCGTTGAGTTCATCGGATCATAAGGCCGGCTGGTCAAAAAGAGTGCGATGAACGTGGCTAGCGCTGCCGCTCCAATCACAGTCAGCGCCACAATTCCTTCGCGGCCGCCCGTCATGGACCGTCGACCGGCGGGAGTACTGCCCTGCGGGTGACGTCCCGAGGGAGTCTCAATCACGATCCGGTTTCGGCGCTTGGTGCTGTCGGACATTCAGCTAATCACCTCGTCGTCTGTTGAGATCGCCAGCGCTTTCAGCTGGGGCGATCCTCAGCAAACATGTTGGGCATTATAGAAGATTGCACACCTCATCTTCCAAGGCCGTCTTTTCGGCTGCCACCGTCGCCGTTGTTTGGCCCGGTTCTGTTATCCTGCGCAAGCTTGGGTCTACTCTGACGTTCTAAAGTCAGGCGCCTTTAACTATGCGCTATGATTGAGGAATGTTTTTGGAGGTTCTTTAGAATGTCGCGAATATACAAAATTCTTTTCGCAGTTGCTTTAGGATGCATCACCGCAAACGCCGCTCTGGGTCAGGTTTCAGAACAAACCACGACGGCGCGTGATCGACAGTCGGTTAACATTACGGTTTACAACTCGAACCTTGGTCTGGTGCGCGAGACGCGCCGATTGACGCTTCCGCAAGGCCAGGTGGCTTTGAGATTCGCCGATGTGACCGCCCAGATTCGTCCTGAGACTGTCCATCTTTCGTCCCTGACGACGCCGGCTTCGCTGCGAATCCTCGAGCAAAATTATCAATACGATTTACTAAATCCCGCCAAGTTACTCGACAAGTTCGTCGGCAAAGAAATCACTCTGGTATTACGCCATTACCAGAACAACACAGAGACATTTGAGCCGGTCCAGGCGACTTTGCTGTCGAACAATGGTGGTCAGGTTTGGCGCATCAACGGCCAAATCGTGATTAACCCGACCAACATTTCCGAGATGCGTTTTCCCGATCTGCCCAAAAATCTCGTCGCAACACCGACCTTGGTTTGGGACCTTGAGAATCGCCAAAGCGGATCTCAGACGGTCGAGGCGAGCTATCTCACGGCGGGCATGAACTGGCGCGCTGATTATGTCCTCGTGGTCAATGCTGACGACACCAAGGGTGATTTACAGGGATGGGTGACACTGACCAATAACAGCGGGGCGACATTTGAAGATGCGCGCTTGCAATTGGTCGCCGGTGACGTTAACCGAGTTTCGGAAGAACGGAACTATGCTCTGGCCGGCGCCATGCAACGAAAGGCAACGGATAGTGTGTCGGAATTCCAGGAGCAGGGCTTTTTCGAATATCACCTCTACACGCTCCAGCGACCGACGAGCATTCGCGATAACGAAACGAAACAGGTTTCGTTGTTGGAGGCCGCCGGCTTTGATGTAAAGAAGGAGTTCGTGCTGAACGGTCAGCACTATTACTACACGAACTACAACAATCCGGGCCAGCCGATTAAGGAGAAGGTCGGCGTGTACGTTCAATTCCGGAATGCGCAACAGAACAAGCTCGGCATGCCGCTGCCCGCCGGGACAATTCGGCTGTACAAGAAAGACGACAAGGGCAATCAGCAGTTCATCGGTGAAGACAAAATTGACCACACGCCAAAGGATGAAGATGTGCGTGTGAAGGTCGGGGACGCGTTCGACATAGTCGCCGAGCGAAAGCAAACCGATTACAAAGTGATCGCGCGGAACGTCTATGAGTATGCCTATGAAATCAAGATTCGCAATCACAAGGACGGTAACATTTCAGTGGTTGTGAATGAACCCATCGGCGGTGATTGGGAGATGCTTTCGTCGACGTTCGAAGCGAAAAAGACCGCGGCCTTTGCGGCACAGTTCAACGTGCCGGTGGCAAAGGAAGGAGAGGCGACGCTTTCGTATCGCGTGCGCGTGCGTTATTAGGGCCTGGTTACCAAGCTGTTTATTCTTGTGGCGCAAATCCTGGCGGGCTTGCGCCATATTTTTTGTTGACATCGTCGGAGCTCCCTAGTTAGATCGGCGGCATTTGCAATTTCGCATGATTCAAGAGGGTGACAATGACATTCTCCAGAGTTCGATTTCGGATTATTGCTCCTTTGATAGTTGTGGTGCTGGCCGCTAATCTTGCCGCAGCCCAAATATCAGCGCCCCAGGCGACGCCACTTGATACTTTGGTCCGTGCTGAGATCGCTCCTTTCAAAGGGAAAGTCTTCTTATTCGCAAAAAACCTCGACACGGGTGTCAGCTATTCCTTCAACGGTGACGAACGCGTGCGCACCGCCAGCACGATCAAAGTGGCTGTGATGATTGAAGCCTTCACTCGCGTCGCAGAGGGTCGGGCGAAATGGACCGACGAATTGGTACTCACGAAAGCGGCCCGATACGGCGGCTCCGGGGTTTTGCCGGAACTCGCTGACGGTCTCCGGCTGCGCTTGCGCGACTGTGTAAATCTAATGATGGCCGTGAGCGACAACACCGCCACCAATATGGTGCTCGACTACCTGACGACCGATGCGGTCAACGCGCGAATGAATGCCCTGGGTTTTAAGGACACTCGCATCATGCGCAGGATCGGCGGCGGCGGTGAAAGTAGAGAAGGAAAGGAACCTGACAACAAGCGTTTTGGGCTGGGCGCGACCACGCCGCATGAGATGGTGCGGATCCTCGAAAAGATCGACGCCGGCGAAATAGTTAACAAGGCCGCGGCAAAAGAAATGATCGATCTCATGAAGCGCGAACAAGCTCGCTATGCGATCGGTCGCACGATGTGGGATGTGCCCATGGCCAGCAAGTACGGTGCGCTCGATAACCTGCGCAGTTGTGTAGCCATCGTGTATTCAAAGCGCGGCCGGATTGCGATAGCGATCACCGTCGATGATATGCCTGAGGTTAACTGGTCAGTAGACAATCCGGGCTACCTTCTGATGTCGCGTCTGTCGTTGATTCTGATTGAGGAGCTCGGCAGAAAATGACCGTGAACGGAAGTGCATCGGCTCATTCGTCTGACCATTTTCCTCCAGCAGGTTCGCACACGTTGAAAGGTAGCGAGACTTTCCAATGGCTTTCGTCTATAGTGGTGCGAAATTCCTGGCGGAACGACCGGTATAAAATGGGGAGGTCTGTTATGCGCCCTAACCTGCCAAAATACTTAATCAGAGTCCCGCTCTTCTGGATCCTTTCGGCGTCAATTTTATTGGTGCTTGGCGCTCAGGTGCTCGGTCAACGGCCGGCGGGACCTCCGGGCACGCCTGCAAATGACCCTAACGATCCGATTAATCAGGAGCGAACCAATAAGGCCGATTTGCGCGACCGAGAGTGGCTTTTGGGAAATAATCGAAAGCCCGTGCGCAAGCCCGGACTAGGGCCCGAGCAATCTGCTGCCCTTCAGATCAGAGAAGATTTCGAGCGAATACAATTCATCAATCGAGAGATGATCAAGGCGGTTTTCGCGGATAGAGTGGTCGACAACAAGCAGATCCTAAAAACCGTTGGCGAGATTAGAAAGCGCGCCGCACGCTTAAGAGCCAGCCTTGCATACCCGGAGCCAGAGAATCTTCACGATGTGAAGAGGGCAGCAACGCAACGCGACACGGATATCAAAGTGTTGCTGGCTGGACTGGACAGGTCGATCATGAGTTTTGTGACAAACCCGATTTTCCAATTAACTCAACAAGTAGTGGAAGCCGATTTGGCTAGGAAAGCGAGCGGAGATCTTCGAGACGTGATGGAACAGAGCGACAAGATAAAAAAGAAGATAGAGATGCTTGACAAGATCGATAAGCATTGAGTCTCGAGTGTGGCGGAAAACAAGCTGGCTCGAGTTACTGTAGCTTCCGATAAATCGCAGAAAAATACAAGAAAATGGATAGTCTCCCGCGAGCGAATCAAAAGAGGTTCATTGACCTTCCGAAAGCCCTCGGAAAAGGACCCCGTTCTTCCTGACCAAAAAAATCTATAAGCTGGAACGCCAATTGCCAATATTCGTCGTGCAACTCCATATGAATAGTCGTCGCTCACGCCGAAATGACTAGGAAACCCACTCTCTACTTCCGAAAGGAGCAACTCAATGCTGAAGATCACGAATCTCTCCGGTCGTCGTTGGTACTTTGTTGCAGCGATCTGCCTTATTCTCGCTATGCACTCTGCCAGTTCCGCGCAGGAGTCCAGTGGCAAGGTTATAGGTAATGTCACGGACCCGAAAGGGGCAGTAATTCCTGAGGCGAAGGTTACGGTTACCAATGTCGGAACTCAGGTTAGCCGTGAGGCCACGACAAATAGTGATGGTAACTTCGAAGTCCTATCACTTCCCATTGGCAGCTATAGAGTCACTGCCGAACGGCCGGGGTTCAAGAAGACCGTTAGCGAAGTGGAAAAGCTTCAGATCAACCAGTCGCTTCGGTTTGACATCAAGATGGAAGTGGGCTCGCAGTCGGAAACGGTCACGGTGACTTCGCAAGCGTCGGGTGTTGAGACCGTCAGCCCGACTTTGGGCCAGTCAGTGACGAGTCGGCCGATTGTGAATTTACCGCTCAACGGTCGAAACGTTTTGCAGCTTGCGCTGCTGCAGCCCGGTGTGTCAGAGAATAATCCCGGTGACACAAGTGCTGGCATTTTCAACATCGCGGGCAATCGGTCGGATTCAGTTACATTCCTGCTCGATGGCGGAGTAAACAACAACCTGCTTAACAATGGAGTGGTCTACAACCCGAATCCCGATACTATTGCTGAGTTCCGCCTTCTCACCAGCAATTACACAGCGGAATACGGACGAAATGGCGGCGGTGTAATCAGTGTTGTAACGAAGTCTGGTACCAATGCTTTTCATGGGAGCGGATTCGAGTTTTTGCGTAACAACGCGCTGAATGCCAATCGCTTCTTTAATAACGCGAACCGCATCCCGCGAGAGATATTGAAACGTAATCAGTTTGGCTTTACCGTAGGTGGGCCGATTACGATCCCGAAAGTCTTAAAAGGAAAAGATCGATTCTTTTTCTTCGTCGGCTACCAGGGTCAAAGACAGGTCGCCAGTCAAACGACCGCCTCGATTACAACCTTCACTCCCGCGGAACTGAAAGGTGACTTCTCGCACTCCGGCCCCGGCGGCACACCGGATGCGGCAGTAGCCGCTTTCCTTCTCGCAAACCCAATCTATCAGCCGAACGCAGCTTTGGCCGCGCAAGCCGTCATTGGAAGGATTGATCCCGTTTCGCAGAAATACATAAGTGCCGGATTAATTCCGACCTCTTCGACGGGCCAAATAATTTCGCAGGGAGGGGCGACAGATAACCGGGATGAGCTAACGTTGAGATTCGACGCCAACCTCACTTCGAAGAACATCCTGGTGGTGACGCTCGGAAGCTCTCGAAATCCCAACATCGCCCCCTTTAGTGCGGTAAATGTCAGCGGTTTTCCAATCTTGGGAAACCAGCAGCGACGCTTTGCCAATATTTCCTTTACGAAGATCTTCACTCCTTCGTTTATTAATGATTTTAGATTTACCGCGCAGCGCAGCGTGACAGTTCAAGCTGTCCCGGCAAAAACCGCACCTACCGCAGCGGCCTTAGGCATCGCGATCACGCCTGACAATCCGTCAGGGCCTCCTCGACTCGGCTTTGCTAACGGATTGACCCTGGGATTTAGTCCTCAAGGTCCAACGACGCTGATCAATAATACGTTTTCGACGACCGACACTGTCTCCTGGACCAAAGGAAAACACGGCTTGAAGTTTGGAGGCGGCTATACGCCTTATCAAAACAACACGGTCTATGACTTCTACGTCAATGGCGAATTCGATTTTTACGGACCTGATACCTTTGTGGGTTCCGGCAACGACCTTGCGGATTTCGTCCTCGGCCTTCCCGATGAATACTTCCAGTTCGGCGAAGCGCCATCCGACATTCGCAGTCACAATATTTACGGATTTGTCCAGGATGAGTGGAGAGTAAGGCCGAATCTGACGCTGACTTTGGGGCTTCGCTACGAATATAGCTCACCCAAACTTGACACCCGCGGCCGGTCATTCTCTCTCAAGTACGGCGCCCAATCCACCGTCTTCCCGAATGCCCCCAGGGGTCTCCTGTTTCCCGGCGATGCCGGCGCACCAGTCGGCGCAAACTTCCCCGACAAAAATGACTGGGCTCCCCGTTTCGGTTTCGCCTGGGATCCGTTTAAGAACGGGCGGACCAGCGTGCGCGGCGGGTTCGGAGTTTTCTACGATATTCTCAAAGGTGAGGACAACCTCCAGTTTAACGGGCAGGCTCCATTCTTCGGATTTGTGGATCTATTCCTGAATCAAGGCACGGATGCCTTTGGCGCACCATTCACAAACGCGGGCGCGTTCAATCCTTTCCCATCGAAACCGCCGGCCAAGAACATTAATTTTGCCGACGCTTGCGGTGGCGCTTGTGGCGGCGGCGGAGTGTATTTCGTCGACCCAAACCTTCGCACTCCGTACACGTATCAGTACAACCTCAGCCTCCAACGTGAACTCGTCAGGAACTTCACAGTGGAAGCCAGCTATGTGGGCAGTACATCGCACAAGCTCACAACTTTGGTGGATGCCAACCCGTTCATTCTGGGCACCACCCACCGGGTCTTCAATGCCCAACCCGGCAATACTGACGGCAGCCTCAGCTACCTGCTTGAGTTTAGAAATGTTGGCAAGGCCAACTACAACAGCATGCAGTTGAGTTTGAACAAGCAGTATTCAAACACACGCTTCCTGGGCAACACTTATTTTACTCTCGCTTACACCTGGGCCCACTCGATTGACAACTCGTCGGGCTTCCGCAACCGCAATAGTCAGGTTCCGGCGTACAACTCCGATCTGTTCAAGGCCAGCTCAGATTTTGACATTCGTCATCGGTTGACCTTTAGCGGTGGTTGGGACTTGCCTTTTGATCGTGCCTGGTCTTCTGGACCGACTCGCTTAACTCAAGGATGGAGTCTGTATCCAGTCTTCAGCTGGCGCACAGGTTTTCCGCTCGACATTTTTGCGCCATTAAGTGCTTCGCGAACAAGCGCTGGGCCATCGGCAGCCGGCGATCGCCAAATCGTACGCGCTAATCTGACAGGAGCGACAGGCCCAACGTCCCTCGGGGATCCGAGGAACAGAGCTTCGCTTAATAACCCGTGCACGGGCCTAACGCGAACGGGTAATTTCTGGTTCAATCCGGGAACGGTCACTTGTAACGGATTGCCATCTAGCGCGACCGCGATAGCGAATCCGGCCCTTCGTACCTATGGGTCGTTGCCGCGAAACTCCTTTAGAGGACCGGGCCGCACCAATCTTGACCTGGGAATTGCAAAGGTGACTCCAATTTTCCGTGAAAAACTGAGTATGGAGATTAAGGCAGAGTTCTTCAATGTCCTTAATCACACGGAATTCGCCAATCCCAGCACCAATATTTCCAGCAGTCTCTTCGGGCAGATCACGACGACTTTTGACCCCAGAATCATTCAATTCGGGTTGAAGTTGATCTTCTGAGGAGATCCGCGAAAAACTCTACAAGGCTGGATCGCCAACGGTCCAGCCTTTTTTGTGCCTGATGTTCAAGCCCCAATCAGGCGTTTCCGCGTCGTCGGGGAAATCGAAGGGAACTTGAGCTCAAAAGTGGTCGTTTCATACGAAAGAGAATGGATCGACAAACCGTTTTGGAGGCAATTCAATGAGGCGCTTATTCATCGTAGTCGTTATCGTCATTGCGGCCGCAGTCCTGGGATTGTGGCGATCACACGGCGGCGTTCGAGCTGGGTTGAATAGAGTGGCCGGCATGTCGAACGAGGATTCGCAGGGCGAAGCGCGCGATGAGATTCGCAAGAGCTTTGTGCTGCAACCCGGCGCTCGCCTCGAGGTCGAGGGCATAAACGGCAAGGTCGATATTCAAACTTCAGACAGCAAGACCGCGGAAGTTTATGTCATGCGCAGCGCGAAGAATAGCGATTCGCTTAGTCGCCGTGAAGTCACCGTCGAGCAGACCGCGAACGGTTTGCTTGTTCGCGGCAAAGAAACACGTCATGCCGGGCTTTGGGAACACTTGTTTGGCAGCAATCCGAAGGAAGAAGTGACGATCAAGGCGCCACGCCAAATCGCTCTGGCCCTCAAAGGTATCAACGGACGCGTCACGACCGGAGATATTGACGGCACGATTGAAGCAAAGGGAATCAATGGCAATGTCGAGTTGGGACAGGCGAGCGAGTCGGCTGAGATTGGCGGCATCAACGGAAGGGTCGTGTTGAGTCTGAAGCAACTGGGCGAACGCGGCGCGCGCATCAGCGGCATCAACGGTGGTATCGAGTTGCGTCTAGCCAATGGTCTCAACGCCGATCTAACTGCGAAAGGAATGAACGGCAATGTTCGTTCAGAGATCGCGGAAGTCGCCGTTGACAAAGAAGAATTTGGTCACGGCTACTCAGCTCATATCGGCAACGGCGGCGCTCCGATAACGCTCTCCGGAATCAACGGCAATGTGCGGCTCACGCGGGGCGAGGGCCCTGCACCTGTTTCTGCGGCCAGTGAAAAGAAACCGGGAACTGAGAAAGCAGCGAAGTCGGATTCCGAAACCAGGGGCGACAAGAACGCGCAGTGATGGGTTCCATGTGCGAATGAGAAGAGGACCGGCACCTACGCCGGCCCTTTTAGTTTTCCACTCGAAAACCCCGAGCACTCCCTCACGGTCGAGCTACTCGCTTTCGAAAAATCTGGTGCACCCAGCAGGACTCGAACCTGCGGCCTTCTGATTCGAAGTCAGACGCTCTATCCAAC
>WNFL01009078.1_pt1 | contig 11269 bp, 11 predicted proteins | sample 5400361 | NCBI WGS metagenome assembly WNFL01 (sample SAMN13153351, study PRJNA577476) | soil metagenome | isolation source: 40 cm soil on Douglas fir-dominated hillslope | place: USA:California | collected 2013-09-17 | reverse complement strand
TGCTGCGTTCGCGCCTCTACAAAACCCGGCCGATGGGACCGCAGGACCAGCCGTACTTCGTGAACGCGGCGGCGGGATTGTTGACTCAGCTGACCGCGCGCGAGTTGCTCGATGGCTTGCTCAGGATCGAACAAGCCATGGGCCGAAATCGGCAGGAGCGTTGGGGCCCGCGCGTGATTGACCTCGATCTGATCTGGCTGCTGGGCGAGACGATCGACGAGCCTGGACTGACCGTGCCGCACCCCGGAGTGTCGAGCCGCAACTTCGTCCTGTATCCTTTGGCGGACATCGCCCCCACGCTTGCGATTCCGGGACACGGCAACGTGTCGGAACTGTCGCGGCGTGCCGGCGGCGATGGGATTTCCGTCCTGGACTAGCACAAGAGCTTTCAATGGTGAGCGCAATACCGCACCGATTCATTGTCATCGAGGGTCCGATTGGTGTGGGTAAGACCAGTCTCGCGCGCCGCCTGGGTCAGTCGCTGGGCGGCCAGCTCGTCTTGGAACAGGCGGATCAGAATCCTTTTCTCGAGCGCTTCTACAAGAATCCGCGCGCGGCGGCATTTCAGACGCAATTGTTCTTTCTGTTTCAACGGGCCCGGCAATTGGAAGAGGTTCGCCAGGAGGATTTGTTCGGCGCCGTGCGCGTGGCGGACTACCTGCTCGAGAAGGATCGCCTGTTTGCGCGCGTGACCCTCGATGACGCGGAATACGCGCTGTACGAACGAGTCTACGAAAGGGTGGTGGTGGATGCGCCCAAGCCGGATCTGGTCGTGTACTTGCAGGCCCCGGTCGACGTGCTGATGGATCGCATCGCCAAGCGCGGCATTCGCTATGAGCAGCACATCGAACGCGGTTATCTGGAAAAACTGACTCAAGCCTATGCGCGGTTCTTCCACAGCTACGACGCCGCGCCGCTGCTGATCGTGAATTCCGCGGCCATCGATCCTGTGAACGACGACAACGACTATCAGCAGCTGTTCGCCGAGATCACCAAGGCGCGGCGCGGCCGGCACTTCTTCAATCCGGTCGGCAGCAGTTTGCTGCCGACCAGCTAACCGCCCGCCAACCGGAACCCCACGGACCTGGCGGCGGTGCGCGAGGGAGCGCGGGACTTGGTGATCTTGGCGGCGGCGCGCTTGAACGCCCACCGATTGACCGACAATTTACGGGTGCGCGTCATCGACCGGCGTTGACCGGTGCTGTGCCAGCGCCCAGTGCACGTGCTCGCGCACCAGGGGCGAGGGGTGCTGCGCGCGGTTCTGCAGTGATTCGAGCAGTGCGGGCGAGGTCGGCGCATTGCCGAGCGCGACGGCGATGTTGCGCAGCCACCGCTCATAGCCGATGCGGCGGATCGCGCTGCCTCGGGTTCTGTTGAGAAATTGCGCCTCGCTCCACGAGAAAAGATCGACGAGCTGCGAGTGGTCCAGTCCATGGCGCACCGAGAAATCCTTTTCCGCGGTGGGGCGCGCGAACTTGTTCCACGGACACACCATCTGGCAGTCATCGCAGCCGTAGATGCGATTGCCGATTGCACGGCGAAACTCGACGGGAATCGAGCCGGCCAGCTCGATGGTGAGGTAGGAAATACAGCGCCGCGCGTCGAGGCGATAGGGCGCGACGATGGCGCCGGTGGGGCAGGCGGGCATGCAGGCGGTGCAGGACCCACAGTGCGCGCTGCTGGGCTCATCGCTGGGCAACTCCAGGTTCAGGTAAATCTCGCCCAGGAAAAAATACGAGCCCGCATCGCGATCGATCAGATTGGTATGCTTACCTATCCAACCCAGTGCGGCATTGCGCGCCAGGGCCTTTTCCAGAACCGGTGCGCTGTCGGTGAACACTCGGTAACCGAAGGGACCCACCGCACTTTGAATGCGGTCGCAGAGCTGCTGCAGCCGCGTGCGCATGACCTTGTGGTAGTCGCGGCCCAGGGCGTAGCGGGAGATGTAGGCCACGCTGCGGTCCGCCAATGTGGCTTCGGCGTCGGCCGCATCCTTGGGCCAGTAATCCATGCGCACGCTGATGCAGCTCACCGTTCCCGGCAACAATTCCGCCGGCCGGCTCCGCTTCACTCCATGGCGCGACATATAGGCCATTTCACCGTTGAACCCTGCGCGCAGCCAGTCGAGAAAATGCGCCTCGTCGGGCGCGAGGTCGATGTTCGCGACTCCGAGCCGTGCAAAGCCCAGCTCCTTGCTCCAACGGCGCAAGTCGGCCAGCAGGGCAGCTTGATCGAGGCGTGCGGCGGGCGGTGCGACTGCGTTCATGCGGGGGCGTTCATACGGTGGGCTAACACATCAGTGAATTCTAAACACCCATCACTCAAATGCCGTTGACGGCGTACTAGGCGTGCTGGAAGTATGCCTCCATGGATCTGAACTTGCCGGACAGCAGCGCGACCGAGGCTCTCGGGCAGGCGCTCGCGCGTTCGTTGCCGGGCGCCGTGCGGATGGACGCCGTGCCGACAGGTGCGGCGCAGGCGGGTGTTATGCCCGACGACGCGGTACAGACCGGCGCCGCGCGCACGGGCGCCGTGTTGTACCTGCAAGGTGAGCTCGGCGCGGGAAAGACCACGTGCGTGCGCAGTTTGCTCCGGGCCCTCGGAGTCGCGGGGCTGGTGCGCAGCCCGACGTACACCTTGGTGGAAACCTACCCGCTCGCGACGCTCACCTGCGTCCACGTGGATCTGTATCGCCTGCAATCCCTGACCGAGGTCGATGAGTTGGGGCTGCGCGATCTGGTGGGGCCGGGCTCACTGATCATGGTGGAATGGCCGGAAAGAGGCGGCGCCGCGGTGCCGCCGGCCGATTTGGAATTGACCCTTCTCTATGCGGGCGACGCGCGGCAAGCGAGCTTGAGCGCCAAGACAATGCTCGGAACCGAGTGGCTGGACAGCTTGCGACGCGACAGCAGCCTCGTACCCGCAACAGCCTAGTACCCACAACAGCCTGGACGCTACAACAGCCCAGGCTCCACCTTGCGCAAGACAGCGCAGTACCCACAACACTCTCGATAGCTTAGTACCCACAGTAGCTTAAGTTTCTATGTCTCTAATTTAACTTGAAAAACAACCCGCTTAGGCGTTAACTTAATGCGCTATGAGATCTCTGGTATCGCCGATCGCCTGGGTGACGCTGTTGTCGACGCTGTTGCTGCTGCCGGCGCATGCGGTCGATGTGCGCGCCATCCGGCTGTGGGCGGGCCCGGACAGCACGCGGGTGGTACTGGATCTCTCCGGCAGCACCCAACATAGCCTGCAGGTTCTCAAGAATCCCGATCGCGTGGTCCTCGATGTCGCCGATGCGCGGCTCGCGAGCGGCGCGCGCGCCGCACCGGCCGGTACCGGAACGGTGAAACAAGTGCGCATGGCGCGCCGGCCCTCGGGAGAGCTTCGCATCGTGCTCGACTTGTCGCGGCCCATCCAAGCCAAAAGCTTTCTGGCGGCGCCCAATAACCGCTACGGGTATCGACTGGTCATCGACTTAGGGTTGAGTCAGAGCGTCGACACTCCGGTCAAGGCGGAGCATGCGCCACGGGATGCCCGCGATCTCGTCGTCGCTGTCGACGCCGGCCACGGCGGCGAGGATCCGGGCGCGATCGGCAAGAACGGCACGCGCGAGAAGGACGTGGTACTCGCCATTGCCCGGGAACTCTCGCTCAAGATCAATGCGGAGCCGGGCATGAAGGCCGTGCTGACTCGCAACGGCGACTATTTCGTGCCCTTGCGCGACCGGATGCGGCGTGCCCGCGCGCAGCAGGCGGATCTGTTCGTATCCATTCATGCGGACTCGATTCGCGATCGGCGCGTCGACGGATCGTCGGTATACATCCTGTCGCAGCGGGGTGCGACCGATGAAGCCTCGCGCTGGCTGGCCGAGCGCGAAAATGCGTCCGACTTGATCGGCGGCGTGTCGCTCGACGACAAGGACAACGTGCTCGCCTCGGTGCTTCTGGACCTGTCGCAGTCGGCGTCATTGAGCGCCAGTCAGGTCGCGGCGGAGCGCGTGCTGCGCCAATTGAATCGCGTCGGCGAAGTGCGCAAGCCGCAGGTTCAGCAGGCGCGCTTCATGGTGCTGAAGTCCCCGGATATCCCGTCGATGCTGGTCGAGACCGCCTATATCTCGAATCCACAAGAAGAGCTGCGGCTGCGCGGACCGGCGCACCAGGCGAAGCTCGCCGCCGCCATCCACCAGGGCGTGCATGATTATTTTTATGCCAATCCGCCGGCGGGCACGCGGGTGGCGGAACTTGCGACCGGGGCCTCGTCGCGGCCGGTCCTGGCCACTGCAGGCGGTTCGGGCGAATAGCCGCGGCCCTGGGAGCCTGTCTGACTAATGACGCGCCGGCTGCGGCGACGGCGATCATTAGTCAGACAGGCTCCTAGAGAACTCTTGCTGTGCGAAAATGCACGGTACGAGGTCGCTCTTGCCCATTCAGCTGTTATCCGACGCACTCATCAGTCAAATCGCTGCCGGCGAGGTGATCGAGCGGCCGGCGTCCGTGGTGAAGGAACTGGTGGAAAACGCTCTCGATGCGCGCGCAAAGCGTATCGAGGTGGAATTGGAACGCGGCGGCTGCGGCTTGATTCGAGTGCGCGACGACGGGATCGGGATTCAACCGGAGGAAATCGCGCTGGCGCTGGCGCGTCACGCCACCAGTAAAATCGCTTCGCTGGATGATCTCGAGCGCGTCGCGACCTTGGGGTTTCGCGGCGAGGCGCTGCCCAGCATAGCGTCGGTATCCCGATTGTCGCTGGTCTCGCGCGCGGCAACCGCGGCGCATGCTTGGGTCGTGGAGGCCCGCGATGGGGCGCTTGCGGCCCCTGTGCCCGCGTCGCATCCGCCGGGAACCAGCGTCGAGGTGCGCGACCTCTTCTTCAATGTACCGGCGCGGCGCAAATTTCTGCGCAGCGACGCCACCGAATATCAGCACATCGTGCGCATGCTGGAGCGCTTGGCGCTGTCGCGCTTCGCCGTGGCCTTCACCCTGGTCCACAACGGCAAGACCGTGTGGTCGTTGCCGCCGGCTCATACCGCGGCGGAGCGCTTGGCGCGCGTGGCGAAAATATGCGGTGAGGACTTCGCCGGCCATGTCATCGAGCTGAAGCACGACACGGAGAGTCTGCGCCTGTCGGGTTGGTTGGCGCTGCCGACGTTTTCGCGCAGCCAGTCGGACCTGCAATTCGCCTTTCTCAATGGCCGCTTCGTGCGCGACAAACTGTTGGCGGGAGCGGTGCGTCTCGCCTATCAGGATGTGCTGTTCCACGGCAGGTTTTCCGCCTACCTTTTGTATCTGGAATTGGATCCGGCCGCGGTCGACGTCAACGCCCACCCGCAGAAACTGGAAGTGCGATTTCGCGATTCGCGCCGCATTCATGATTTCGTCTTCCGCACGCTGGAGCGGGTGCTGGCCGACACGCGTCCCAGCGCCGAATCCGCGGGCAGCGCGCCGCTCGATTGGCTCACCGGCAGCGCGACTTTCGATCGAGTCGCGCTGCGGGACCAGGCGCGCTTCGTGCTGCCGGAGGGGCGGGCGCCGCGGACCGGCGAGGATGCCTATCGCGGTTTCGTCGAGCGCGCGGAATTCGGCGTCGGTGAAGGCGCGGGCCTGGGAACGGGGGAGAGTGTTGCCGGCAGTTCGAGCGCAGCCCTCGGCGCCGGCGCAGCTTTCGGCGTCAATGCGAGCGAAGGCACGAATCCAGAGGCCGGGTTCAGCGGCGGCCAAGGTCCCGGCGTCGGCGCCGACGAGCGGCCCCTGGGGTATGCCATCGCGCAGCTGCATGGGGTGTATATCCTGACGCAGACCGCCGACGGCATGGTGTTGGTGGACATGCACGCCGCCCACGAGCGGGTGATGTACGAGCGCATGAAGAAATTGCTGGCGGGAGAAACGGCGCAGCAGCAACTCCTGATACCTCAGATTCTGCAGGTGAGCCCGGCGCAGGCCGAGGCGGCCGAGGCTCACGCGCAGGAGTTTGCGGCGCTCGGCTTCGGCGTGTCGCGCCTCGCGCCCGACCAGTTGGCGATGCGGGCGATTCCCGTTCTCCTGGCAGGCCGTGATCCGGGCGGCATCGTGCGCGATGTTCTCTCGGATTTGCTCGAGCAGGGCCACTCGCGGCGGGTGGAGGAGTCGATCAATCACTTGCTCGCGCAATTTGACCCTGCCGGAGATGAACGGCTTGCTGGGTGAAATGGAAGGCACGGAGCGCGCCGACCAATGCAACCATGGCCGCCCGACGTGGGTGCGTTTGTCGCTCACCGATCTTGATCGGCTTTTTTTGCGCGGGCGCTGATGCGCGAGGTGCCCAACCGCCGTCGGGCGGTATTGTTGATGGGCCCCACGGGGTCGGGTAAATCCGACTTGGGCCTGCGCCTGGCCGAAGCGCTGCCGCTCGAGATCGTGAGCGTGGATTCGGCGCTGGTGTACCGCGGCATGGACATCGGCACCGCCAAGCCCACGGCCGCCATGCGGGCGCGCGTGGCGCACCACCTGATCGACATCCGCGATCCCGCGGAAAACTACTCCGCCGGCGACTTCACGCGCGATGCCTCTCGGGCGATGCAGGATATTTGGCGGCGCGGGCGGCACCCGCTGCTGGTGGGCGGCACGATGCTCTACTTCCACGCCCTGAGCTCTGGGATTGCAGAGTTACCGGCAGCGGACGTGAGGGTGCGCGCGGACATCGACGCCCAAGCGGCGGCCTCGGGATGGACGGCCCTGCACCGGGAGCTCGAGCGCGTGGATCCGGAAGCTGCCGCGCGCATTCATGTGAACGATCCGCAGCGCATCCAGCGCGCCCTCGAGGTGCACCGGCTGACCGGGAAGAGCATCACGAGCTTGCAACAAAAGCGAGTGTCGGTATTTGCCGACGTGGACGTCACAGAATTTGCAGTCGCCCCCCTTGAACGCCGCGATTTGCACACCAGAATCGAAATGCGGTTCGCTGCGATGCTCGAAGCCGGGTTGCTGGAGGAAGTGCGCAAACTTTTTGAAAGAAGGGATCTGAGCGCGGAACATCCGTCGATGCGTGCGGTCGGATATCGGCAGCTATGGCGACATTTAGCGGGACAGTGTGTGTTGGACGAGGCGATAGAACAAGCAATTGCGGCGACGCGACAACTTGCCAAACGGCAGTTGACCTGGCTGCGTCGGCGCGAGCGCGCGCAGTGGATCGATTCCATGCATCCTGAGGTTGCACGGAAGATGATCGATGCACTGTCCGAGGGCGGATTCGCAGCCTCGTCGGATGCAACGCCGCAAGGTGCGCTGTGCTAGCATGAATAAGTATGTGCCCGGTGCCGCAGGGAAGTGGTTGGGCAGTCCAAATGACACTAAAAAACAAGGAGCTTCACTCATGGCCCGTGGCCAGTCTCTGCAGGACCCATTCCTCAATGCCCTGCGCAAAGAACGCGTGCCCGTCTCAATTTATCTTGTGAACGGCATCAAATTACAGGGACAGATCGATTCATTCGACCAGTTCGTCGTCTTACTCAGAAATAGCGTGAGTCAGATGGTCTATAAACATGCCATTTCCACCGTCGTGCCCGCGCGCAATGTGCGATTGCCGACCGGCGAGGATGGTGAAGTGACGGAACCGGCGATCGTCGAGTGACGCTAATCGGGGCGTGTAGGACAATGCGACTTTGTCACAACCAGTGACGGGGTGGTTCTCTGCAATTGTTTGAACGCCCGCGGGGTGGTGAGCGCGCGGTGCTCGTCGGCGTGGGGCTGGGCCGCCCTGTGGATCCCAGCGACACGGCTGAATTCTCGGCTCTGGCCGCATCGGCGGGCGCACTCGGCGTGGGTCTCGTGCTGGGAACGCGTGCACGGCCGGATCCGAAGTATTTCGTCGGGTCCGGCAAGGCCGAAGAAATTCGCGCCTGCGCGGAGGCGAATGCTGCGGACTTGGTGCTGGTCGACCAGACCCTGACTCCCAGCCAGGAACGCAACCTGGAGAAACTCACCGGCCGTCGAGTATTGGACCGTAACGGCTTGATATTAGATATTTTTGCTCAGCGCGCTCGCAGCTTCGAGGGCAAGCTGCAAGTCGAGCTTGCGCAACTCTCGCATCTGGCGACCCGCCTGGTCAGAGGCTGGACCCACCTCGAGCGGCAAAAGGGCGGCATCGGTTTGCGAGGTCCCGGCGAAACCCAGCTGGAGACCGACAGACGGCTGATCGCCAAGCGCATCCGCACTCTCAAGGCGCGCCTGGAAAAATTGGCGCGCCAACGCGATACCAGCCGGCATGTGCGGCGTGAGGTGCCGGTTCCCACCGTGGCGCTGGTGGGTTACACCAACGCCGGGAAGTCCACCCTGTTCAACGCCTTGACGGGCTCAGACACGTATGTCGCCGATCAGCTGTTTGCCACGCTCGATCCGACCGTGCGGCGGGTTAAATTGGACGGGATCGGCGAAGTCGTGCTGGCCGACACCGTAGGGTTCGTGCGCGCCCTGCCGCACGAATTGGTGGCGGCATTCCGCTCGACGCTGCAAGAGGCCAGGGACGCCGATCTCCTGCTTCACGTGGTGGATGCGAGCGATCCGCTGCGCGATGAGCGCATCGAACAGGTCCGCGAGGTATTGCGCGGCATCGGCGCGGGCGAGATCCGCGAACTCGTGGTCCTCAATAAGATCGACTTGAGTCAGGAAAAACCCCGCGTCGTTGAGGGTCCGGATGGAGTGGCAGTCAGGATCTGCGCCTCGGCGGCGACCGGTTTGGGCCTTCCGGGGTTGCGTGAGGCCTTGGCGCATGCGGTGCGCCCCCATCAGGTCCGCCGTACTCTGCACCTCGAGTTGCTGGCCGCCGCCGTCCGATCCGATCTGTATCGGCGCAATGCCGTGCGTACCGAGCGGCAATGCGAGGACGGGAGCTGGGACCTGACAGTCGAACTTGACTTAACCGAGTTTGAGAAATTATTGGGCAGCAAGGGTGTCAATCTGGTGGACACCAATAAAAGAACCCGCGAACAGCGCGTGGCATAAGCTCTCTTGTGGCGGCCAAGTCGGCTGTTAGAATGCGCCGCTGTTCAAACATAGGCATAACGCATGGCTTGGAACGAACCTGGCGGCGAGAAACGCAATCCTTGGAACCGTCCGCAACAATCGCAGAACGATCTGGACGATGTGCTGAGGAATTTCCAGCGGCGCCTGTCGGCGCTGTTCGGGCGCGGCGGCGGCGGGGCCGTAGGAGGGGGAGGCCCGAGTTCCGCCAACTTCGGCAAATCCTTGAGCAGCATTCTGGTCTTGATCGGCGCCGTGTGGATCGGCAGCGGTCTGTACCGCGTCGACGCGCAGGAGCGCGCGGTGGTGCTGCGGTTCGGTAAGTATCTGCAAACCACCGGTCCGGGCTACAACTGGCACCTGCCCTGGCCGATCGAACGCAAGGTCATCGTCAACGTCTCGCACCAATACAGTGTCGTCGACGACGCCAGCATGCTCACGGCCGACACCAATTTGGTGGAGGTCAAGTCCGCGGTCCAATACATCCAGCCGGATGCGCTCAAATTGCTGTTCAAGGTGCGTGACGTCGAGGATACCCTGACCCAGGTCAGCGAAAGCGCGATGCGCGAGGCCGTCGGCCAGGCTTCGCTCGACAAGGCCCTCGCATACGATGTCTCGATCACCGCGCGTGCCAAGTTCCTTCTGCAGCGGACGCTCGACAGTTACGACATGGGGATTCAGATCTTGGGCGTGAAGCTCACCGGCGTGAACGTCCCCGAAGCCGTGCAGGACGCGCAGCGCGATGCCATCAAGGCCGACAAGGACCGCCAGCGCTATCAGCAAGACGCCGAAACGTATCGCAACGACGTGCTGCCGCGGGCGCGCGGCGCCGCCGCCAAAGAGGTGCTGGACGCCGAGGCCTACCGCCTGCAAGTGCTTGCGTTGGCGCAGGGACAGACCGCACGGTTCGATCAGGTGCTCGCCCAATACGAACATGCGCCCGCGGTCACGCGTGAACGCATGTATCTCGAGGCCATGGAAAACGTGTACAAGAATTCGCGCAAGGTGATCGTCGATGCCAAGACCGGCAACAGCATGATGTATTTGCCGCTCGATAAGTTGATCTCGGCCGGACCTCAGACGATCACGATGCCGAACGATACGATGACCGTCCCCCCGGCGCGGGTCCCCGAGATCCAGGTATCGCCGCCCGAAGATCCCGCACGCGCGCGCGGTGTACGCTGATGCAAAACAGGATCTTGTACATTCTATTGGGCCTGGTCGCCGTCATCCTGGTGGTGCGCGCCAGCGTGTTCACCGTCAGCGAAGGGCAGCTCGCCATCAAGTCGATCGGCGGCAATATCGTCGACTCCAAATTCGAGCCGGGCCTGCATTTCAGGATTCCCCTGGTCGAAGAGGTGAGCCGCTTCGACAAGCGCATCATCACTCAGCTGTACCGGCAGGAGCTTTTCCTGACGCGCGAGCAGGAACAGCTCAAGGTGGATTTCTACGTGAAATGGCGCATCGATAATCTTCGCCGCTACTATGAAGCCACGGGCGGTGCGGAAGAAGTGGCCAACGATCGCCTGGGCGAGACCATCAAGGACAGCATCAAGACCGTGGTGACCCAGCGCACGCTGCAGCAGGTCGTCACCGCCGAACGGGCGGAATTCACCGATTCCATGATGAAGAACGCGCGCCCTGCGGCCGAGCAGATGGGCGTGGACCTGGTCGACGTGCGCATCACCAAGATCGACTTGCCGCAGCAGGTTCAGGATTCGGTATTCGAGCGCATGCGCGCGTCGTTCAAGGCGCAGGCTGCCAAGCTGCGCGCCGAGGGGGTCGAATCCTCCGAGCGCACGCGGGCCGACGCCAATAAGCAGCAGACGGAGATCCTGGCCGATGCGGCGCGCCAAGCCGGCCAGATTCGCGGGCAGGGCGATGCCTCTGCCAGCGAGGTGTATGCGAAGGTCTATTCGAAGAACGCCGAGTTCTATAGCTTCTACCGCAGCATGCAGTCGTATCGAGAAGCCGTGGGGACCCAGGGCGATGTGTTGGTGATCGCGCCGGACAATGCCTACTTCAAGTATTTCAACAAGTCACAGTCGCAGCCTCTCCCGAAATGATGGATATTGGCTGGACCGAACTTGCCCGCTATCTGGGCGGCGCCTTTGCCCTGTATCTGGTGCTCGAAGGCATCTTGCCGTTCGTGAACCCGGCCGCCGCGCAGCGGCTGATGGCGAAGCTTGCCAATACGGAACCCGCGCAACTAAGGTGGGGCGGATTGATCAGCATGGTGGCGGGACTGGCATTGCTGTGGGTAGCGCGCA
>WNFL01379652.1_pt1 | contig 11273 bp, 9 predicted proteins | sample 5400361 | NCBI WGS metagenome assembly WNFL01 (sample SAMN13153351, study PRJNA577476) | soil metagenome | isolation source: 40 cm soil on Douglas fir-dominated hillslope | place: USA:California | collected 2013-09-17 | reverse complement strand
ATCGGTGCCGACCGCGGCGAGCGCGAAGCCGAGCATCATCGAGGCGATGGTCTTGAACGGCGGCTCCTTGCTCATGCCGACGAAGGCGCAGAAGGTGAGGAGATAGACGGCGAAGAATTCCGGCGGCCCGAACTCGAGCGCGAAGCTGGCGACGATCGGCGAGAGGAAGGTGATGACGATCACCGCGATCAGCGCGCCGACGAACGACGAGGTGAAGGCGGCAGTGAGCGCGTTGCCGGCGCGGCCCAGCTGCGCGAGCGGATAGCCGTCGAAAGTGGTGGCGACCGACCAGGGCTCGCCCGGAATGTTGAACAGGATCGAGGTGATCGCGCCGCCGAACAACGCCCCCCAGTAGATGCACGAGAGCAGGATGATCGCCGAGGTCGTGCCGCCCGGGCTCTGCGCCATCGAGAAGGTGAGCGGCAGCAGGATCGCCACGCCGTTCGCGCCGCCGAGGCCCGGCAACACGCCGATGATCACCCCGAGGATGATGCCGACGAACATCAGCGCCAGGTTCTTGAAGCTCAGGGCGATGGCGAAGCCGTGCAGCAGCGACTGGATTTCATCCATGCGCTAGGCCACGCCGAGCAGATTCTCGAGCGGGCCCTTGGGCAGCGGCACCTTGAACCACATCTCGAAGATCACGAAGAAGACGATGCTGTTGCCCGCGCTGACGGCCATGACCTTCCACCACGGGTACTTGCCGAGCCAGCGCATGAAGAAGCCGACGAAGATCGCCGAGGCGACGTAGATGCCCAGCCAGGCGATCAGCGCGACGTAGAGGATCGAAGGCAGCAGCACCGACAGCACGAGCTTCAGCTGGCCGATCTCGACGAAAACGCGGCCGGCGTCGCTCTTCTTGAAAAAGGCGACCGCGAGGTTGACCGCGGAAGACAGGCAGACGAAGACGGCGATGTAGAAGGGGAAATAGCCCGCCTGCGGGCCGTCGTCGCCCCAGCGCGCGCCCAGGCGCACGCTGTCCCAGATGACGATCGCGCCGAGCAGCAGGAAAAGCGCCGCGACCACCACCTCGGCGCTCTTCTGGCCGAACGCCGGCCTGCCCTCCCCCCCTTCGTTCATCGCCGGCCGGCTACTTCTTCTCGGCGAGGAAGCCGGCGGCCTTCATCAGCTCGATGTGGCGCTGCTCCTCCTTCGCCACCCATGCCGCGTACTCCTTGCCCTCGAGCGAGGTGGTGTTGAAGGCACCCTGCTCCATGAGGCTCTTCCACTCCGGCGTCGTCTGCACCTTCTTCAGCAGGTCGACGTAGTACGCCACCTGGTCGGGCGTGACGCCGCCGGGCATGAAGATGCCGCGCAGCATGAGGTAGTCGACATCGAGGCCCTGCGACTTGCAGGTCGGGATGTCACCCCACGCCATGGTGTCGGTGACCTTCGCCTTGTAGGGCATCGGTTTCTGGTCGAAGACGCACAGCGGGCGCAGCTTGCCGCCGCGCCAGTGCGCCACCGCCTCGATCGGGTTGTTCACGGTCGAGTCGGCGTGCTTGCCGACCAGCTGCACCGCGACGTCGCCGCCGCCCTTGAAGGGGATGTAGGTGAACTTGGCGCCGGTCTTCTGCTCGAGCGCGACGGTGATGATCTGGTCTTCCTGCCGCGAGCCCGTGCCGGCCATCTTGAAGCGCTTCGCCGGCTCTTTTGCGGCCGCCTTGGCCGCCACGATGTAGTCCTTGGCGCTCTTGTACGGCGTCTCGGCGTTCACCCAGAGGACGAACTGGTCGAGCGCCATCATCTTCACCGGCGTCAGGTCCTTCCAGTTGAACGGCACCCCGGTGGCAAGCGGCGTGGTGAAGAGGTTCGACAGCGTGATGATGATCTTGTGCGGGTCCTTCGAGGCGCCCTTGACGTCGAGGAAGCCCTCGGCGCCGGCGCCGCCGGACTTGTTGACCACCACCATCGACTGCTTCATCAGCCCGTGCTTGGCGATGATGCCCTGGATGGCGCGCGCCATCTGGTCGGCCCCGCCCCCGGTGCCAGCCGGGACGATGAATTCAACGGTCTTGGTCGGCTCCCAAGTCGTCGCCGACGGAGTCGTCGAAGTCTGAGCGTCCCCCTTGGGTTTCTCGGCTTCCTTCCCGCAGCCGGCGATTGTCAGTGCCAGGACGCCAAGCGTGAGACCCGCAGCGCGGACCAATTTGCGTTTCATAGCTCCTCCTCCGGTTTTCTGCTGCTGCGCGGCCGGGCTCTCGGATGGGCCCATCGCCGCGCGACCGTCATTTTGTTGATCCCCGAGGCCGTTGAACATTGATGACCATCAAGAATCCCGCTTTCCCGGCTGGATCGTTTGCGTCGCGCCATGCGGCTCCACCACCGCCCGCCGCGCGAACCACTTGCCGAGCGCGACGACGACCACCACGCCGATCGCGCCGCAAACGAGCTCCAGGCTGATGCTGCCGATGAATGGTTTTATCTCCGTGCCCTGCCCGCGGTACTCGATACCGCCCAGGCCGGCGAGCCACGGCCGCAGCGCGAGGTCGGTGATCAGCATCTCGCCCGCCACCCAGCCGATCAGGCCGGCGCCGATGGTGATGATCACCGGGAAGCGCTCCATCAGCTTGATGAGCAGGGTGGCGCCGAAGATCACCAGCGGGATCGAGATCGCGAGGCCGAGGACGAGCAGCACCACGCTGCCCTGCGCCGCCGCGGCGACCGCGATGACGTTATCGAGGCTCATCACCAGGTCGGCGATGAGGATGGTCTTGATCGCGGTGAGGAGATGCTCGCTCGCGTGGATATTGGCGTCTTCGTCCTCGGGGATCAGCAGCTTGATGCCGATCCAGAAGAGCAGCACGCTGCCGACGAGCTTCAGCCACGGCAGCGTGAGCAGCGCCACCGCGAACAACGTGAGGATGATCCGCAGGACGATCGCCGCGCCGGCGCCCCAGAACACCGCCTGCTTCTGCTGCTTCTGCGGCAGCGAGCGGGCGGCGAGCGCGATCACCACCGCGTTGTCGCCCGACAGGATGATGTTGACGCCGATGATCTTCAGCAGGCCGATCCAGAAGGCCTGCGATAGGAGCTCCTCCAGCATGGACGGATTCTAGAACAGGCCCACGACTTTGCCGTCGACCAGATCGATCTTGTTTGCAGACGGGACCTTGGGCAGGCCGGGCATGGTCATGATGTCGCCGCAGATCATCACCACGAACTCGGCGCCGGCGGCGAGGCGCACCTCGCGCACGTTGATGACGTGGTTCTCCGGCGCCGCGCGCTTCTGCGCGTCGGTGGAGAACGAGTACTGGGTCTTGGCGACGCAGATCGGGTAGTGGCCGTAGCCATCTTCCTGCAGCTTCTTGATCTGGGCGCGCACCTTGGTGTCGGCGGTGACCTCGGCGGCGCGGTACACCAGCTTGGCGACGGCGTTGATCTTTTCCCACAGAGAGTCGTTGTCGCCGTAGAGGAACTTGACCGAGCTCTTGGTTTCGCACAGGCCGACCACGATGCGCGCCAGCTCGGCGGCGCCTTTGCCGCCGTCGCCCCAGTGCGTCGCGAGCACCACCGGCACGCCCAATTTCTTCATCCTCGAGCGCAGCAGCTCGATCTCGGCACCGGTATCGAAGTTGAAGCGGTTGATCGACACCACGCACGGGATGCCGTAGACGTTCTGCACGTTGTCGACGTGCCGCTCCAGGTTGACCAGCCCTTTCTCGAGCGCCGCGAGGTTTTCCTTGTTCACCTCCTTGACGTCGACGCCGCCGTGGTACTTGAGGGCGCGGATGGTGGCGACGATCACCGCGGCGCTCGGCCGCAGCCCCGACTTGCGGCACTTGATGTCGAGAAACTTCTCGGCGCCCAGATCGGCGCCGAAGCCCGCCTCGGTGACGCAGTAGTCGGCAAGCTTGAGCGCGCTGCTCGTGGCGATCACCGAGTTGCAGCCGTGCGCGATGTTGGCGAACGGCCCGCCATGGATGAAGGCGGGATTGTTTTCCAGGGTCTGTACCAGATTGGGCGCCAGCGCATCCTTGAGCAGGACCGTCATTGCGCCATGGGCGTTGAGATCCCTTGCCGTCACCGGCTTCTGGTCGCGCGTGTAGGCGACCACGATATTGCCCAGCCGCTTCTTCAGGTCCTCGAGCGAGGTCGCCAGGCAGAAGATCGCCATCACTTCCGAGGCGACGACGATGTCGAAGCCGTCCTGGCGCGGGTAGCCGTTGCCCGGGCCGCCGAGCGAGACGACGACCTCGCGCAGCGCGCGGTCGTTCATGTCGAGCACCCGCTTCCACTGGATGCGGCGCACGTCGATTCCCAGCTCGTTGCCGTGGTGGATGTGATTGTCGAGCAGCGCGGCGAGCAGGTTGTTGGCGAGCTGGATGGCGCCGAAGTCGCCGGTGAAATGCAGGTTGATGTCCTCCATCGGCACAACTTGCGCGTAGCCACCGCCGGCGGCGCCGCCCTTCATGCCGAATACCGGGCCAAGCGACGGCTCGCGCAGGCAGATGACCGCCTTCTTGCCGATGTGGTTGAGCGCGTCGCCCAGGCCGACCGTGGTCGTGGTCTTGCCCTCCCCGGCGGGGGTGGGCGTCATCGCCGTCACCAGGACCAGCTTGCCGTCCTTCTTCGACTTGAGCGTTTCCAGATACTTCAGCGACACCTTCGCCTTGTAGTGGCCGTAAGGCTCGAGGTGCTCCTCGCCGATGCCGAGCTTCTCGCGCGCCACCGCGGCGATGCGCTGCATCTTCGCTGCCTGTGCGATTTCGATGTCCGAGGGCATTTGGATCCAGTTTGTAATTTTGGGTAAAGGCGGATTGTCGGAGAGGCACGTGTCCACGGGCCTTGACTGAGGTCAAGCGGTACAATCGCCAGCCTAGGGGGATCAACAATGCTTCGCATCACCACGCTTTTCCTCGCCGTCATCGCCTTCGGCGCGCAGGCGCAGCCCGTGCCGGGCGTCACCGCGAAAACCATCGTCGTCGGCCAGTCGGCGCCGCTCACCGGCATCAACGCCGAGCTCGGCAACGACATCCGCAACGGCGCGCTCGCCTACTTCCGCAAGGTGAACGAGGCCGGCGGCGTGCATGGGCGCATTGTCGAGCTCGCCTCGCTCGACGACGACAACCGCGTGCCGCGCGCCGAGGAGAACACCAAGAAGCTGGTCGAGGAGCAGGGCGTGTTCGCGCTCTTCGGCTACGCCAGCGCGACGCTGTCGCGCCCGGCGCTGCCCTTCGTCGAGAAGCACCGCGTGCCCTTCCTCGGGCCCTTCACCGGCGCCGATCCGATGCGCGTCTTCAACAAGCACGTCTACAACATGCGCGGCAGCTACGCCGAGGAGCTGGAGAAGATCGTCGACCACTTCGTCTCGCTCGGGGTGAAGCGCTTCTCCATCGTCTATTACGACGACGTGGTCGGCAAGGAGAACTTCACCGCCGTCGACCGCGCGCTGAAGGCGCGCAACCTCCAGGCGGTGTCGACCATGGCTTTCAAGGACCGCGCCAAGCCCGACATCGAGGGCGGCGTGAAGGAGATCGCCAAGGGCCAGCCCGACGTCGTGATCCTGACCACGCTCTACAAGGCGACCTCGGACTTCATCAAGCTCGCGCGCACCTCCGGCATGACCTCGCAGTGGGCGAGCAACTCCTTCCCCGGCGCGAGCCCGCTCGCCAAGGAGCTCGGCGGCAAGGATGGCTCGGGCGTGATCGTCGCCACCGTGGTGCCGCCGCCCAGCAAGCGCGCGCTGCCGATCGTGCAGGAGTACCAGGCGGCGATCGAGAAGCAGCTCGGCCGCAAGGAGTTCTCCTTCACCTCGCTCGAGTCCTACATCGGCGCGAAGGTGATGGTCGAGGCGATGCGGCGCGCGGGGCCGAAGCTCACGCGCGAGGGCTTCATGCGCGAGCTGGACAACCTGAAAGTCTTCGACGCCGGCGGTTACATCGTGAGCTTCGCGCCCAACAACCACAACGGCAGCTCGTTCGTCGAGCTGACCGTGATCGGCCGCGACCTGAAGTTCGGCTACTGAAGGCTCAGTGGAACCGGGGGCGGACTTCCTCCCCCGGCCTGGTGCGATAGGCAACGTCCTGCACGCCCGGCACCGCCGAGGCGACCTCGACGAAGGCCAGCATCTCGTCGGTGCTGCCGGCGCCCGATAGCGTCACCCGACCGTCGCTCGACGCGACCCTCACCCGCGCCTCGCGCGTCTCCGGCGCGCGCCGTAGCGCCGCGCGCACCCGAGCCGACAAGGCGAGATCGGCGAGCCGCTGCCGCGCGCCGTCGGTCTCGACGAACTGCGGCGAGCGCACCAGCGACATGACTTCCGAGACGCACTCGTCGACGTTCACGCGCTTGGTGTTGAGCACCAGGTCGTAGTGCTCCGGGTCGGTCCAGCGCAGGTCGAAGTGCCGGCGCATGATCGCCGTGTGCGCCTCGTCGTTGCTGCGGATCTCGCCGGCGACCAGCTCGACATCGTCGGTGCCCAGGCGCTCCATCATGCGGCTCTGGCGCAGCTCGAGGGGCGCGCAGACGCGCACGCACACCGCGTGCGGCACTTCGCGCAGGAGATGCGTCGCGCCCCAGCCGCGGATCACCGCGCCGCGGCCCTGGGCGGCGGTGGCGAAGATCTCGTCGGCGGTGAAGATGGAGAGGCTCGTCTTGTCGGCGGTCAGCCGCTCGAGCAGGCCGGCGCTGCCGTCGAGCAGGCGGATGACGTGGCTCCTGCGCACGCGCATCTTGTCGGCGAGCTGGTCGATCACCTCGTGGTAGATCACCGGCAGGCCGAGGGCTTCGCCCAGGCCGCGTGCCACGTCCTTGCCAAGCGAGCCCATTTCGCGGGTGATAGCGATGATCGGCATGCGTCCTCCGAGGACTGATGCTAGCGGCTAGCCGTAGATTTCGGCGAGTGTACGCCCTTTTCCATAGCCGGGGTCGCCTGGACGGTTGCCGCCGCGCGACACGCGCACCGCGCAGTACTTGAACTCCGGGATCTTGCCGAAGGGATCGAGCACCGGGTTGGTGAGCATGTTGGCCGCCGCCTCGTAATAGGCGAACGGGATAAAGACCGCGCCGCGCGGGTTGCCGGCGTCCTCGCGCACGAAAAGCGAGATCTTGCCTCGGCGCGACTCGATGGTCGCCACCTCGCCCGCCTTGATGCCCTTCTCCCTCATGTCGAGCGGGTTCATCGACACCGTCGGCTCGGGCTCGATGGCGTCGAGCACGCCGGCGCGGCGCGTCATCGCGCCGGTGTGCCAGTGCTCGAGCTGCCGCCCGGTGATGAGGACGAACGGGTATTCGCTGTCGGGCTGCTCGGCGGCGGGGATGAGGTCGGCGGGAACGAATGTCGCGCGGCCGGTCGGCGTCGGGAAATGCGTGGTGAACACCACCGCCTGGCCCGGATCGCCCTCGTGCTCGCACGGATAGGTCACCGAGGAATCGCGCTCGAGGCGCTCCCAGGTGATGCCCTTGATCGAGTCCATGCAGCCGCGCATCTCGTCGAACACTTCTTTCGGATGCGTGTATTTCCAGTCGAGTCCCAGCCGTTTCCCGAGCTCGACGAGGATCCAGAAATCTTCCCGCGCCTGGCCGGGCGGCTCGAGCGCCTTGCGCCCGATCTGCACCATGCGGTCGGTGTTGGTCACCGTGCCGGTCTTCTCGGGCCAGGCGGTGGCGGGGAGCACGACGTCGGCGAGGTACGCGGTCTCGGTCAGGAAGATGTCCTGCACCACGAGATGCTCGAGCTTCGCCATGGCGGCGCGCGCGTGCTCGAGGTCCGGGTCGGACATCGCCGGGTTCTCGCCCATGATGAACATGCCCTTGATGGATCCGTCGTAGGCCGCGTTCATGATCTCGACCACCGTCAGGCCCGGCTTGGGATCGAGCTCGGCGCCCCAGAACTTCTCGAAGCGCGACTTCGCTTCCGGCGCCGCGACGCGCTGGTAATCGGGATACATCATCGGGATGAGGCCCGAATCGGACGCGCCCTCCCGGTGCCCGGCCGGCCGACCTGCCCGGTCATCAGGCAGAGCGCGATCAGGCAGCGCGCGTTGTCGGTGCCGTGGATGTGCTGCGAGATGCCCATGCCCCAGAGGATCATCGAGCCCTTGGAGGTGGCGAAGGCGCGCGCCACTTCACGAATAGTCTGGGCGGGAATGCCGCAGACCGGCGCCATCTTCTCGGGCGAGAAATTCTTCGCGTTCTCCTTCAGCGCCTCGTAGCCGGAGGTGCGGTCCTTGATGAAGGCTTCATTGGCCAGGCCTTCCTCGATGATGGTGTGGATCATCGCGTTCAGCATGGCGACGTCGCTGTCCGCCTTGAACTGCAGCATGCGCCACGCGTGGCGCGACAGCTCGCTGCGGCGCGGGTCGGCGTAGATCAGCTTCGCGCCGCGCTTCGCGGCGTTCTTCATCCAGGTCGCGGCGACCGGGTGGTTGGACACCGGGTTGGCGCCGATGAGGAAGATCACCTCGGCGTTCTCGACGTCGTTCACCTGGTTCGACACCGCGCCCGAGCCGATGCCCTCGAGCAGCGCCGCCACCGACGAGGCATGGCAAAGCCGCGTGCAGTGGTCGACGTTGTTCTGCTTGAAGCCGGTGCGCACCAGCTTCTGGAACAGGTACGCCTCTTCGTTGGAGCCCTTTGCGGAGCCAAAACCGGCTAGCGCATACCGGTCTTTGTCTCTGATCGATTTCAATCCGTCGGCAGCTTTTTGAAGAGCGGTTTCCCAGGAAACTTCCTCAAACACATCCTTCCAATTCGAAGGATCGACGGTGAAGTCGGCGGTCTTCGGAAAGCCGGGCTTTCTGATCAGCGGTTTCGTCAGGCGCTGCGGGTGCGCGGCGTAATCGAAGCCGTAGCGGCCTTTCACGCACAAGCGATCGTGGTTCGAGGGGCCGTCCTTGCCGGTGACGAACTGGATGACGTTCTGCTTCACGTGATAGGTGAGCAGGCAGCCCACGCCGCAGAACGGGCAGACCGAGTCGACCTTCTTGTCGATCACCTGCAGGCCCGCGTCGCGCGCCGGCATCAGCGCGCCGGTCGGGCAGACCTGCACGCACTCGCCGCAGGCGACGCAGGTCGACTCGCCCATCGGGTCGTCGAAGTCGAAGACGATCTTCGAGTCGGAGCCGCGCCCGGCGTAGCCGATGACGTCGTTGACCTGCACTTCGCGGCAGGCGCGCACGCAGCGCGTGCACTGGATGCACGCGTCCAGGTTGACCGAAATTCCGGGGTGCGAAAGATCGGCCTTTACTTTTTCCCTGGGTGAAAAGCGGGGTTTTCCAACCGCCAGTCGCCGGGCCCAGTTGTTGAGCTTGTTATTGAGCGTGTACTGCTCCTCGGGCATGTCCGAAAGCAGCAGCTCGAGCACCATCTTCTGCGAGGTGAGCGCGCGCGGCGAGTCGGTGGTGACCTCCATGCCGGCCGTCGGATAGCGGCAGCACGACGGCGCGAGGGCGCGCTCGCCCTTGATCTCGACCACGCAGGCGCGGCAGTTGCCATCCGACCTCTGGTTGCCGCCGTGGCACAGGTGCGGGATCGCCACGCCGTGCTTCTTCGCCGTCTGGATGATCTTCTCGTCGGGGCGGCCGATCACCGTCTGCCCATTGATCTTGAACTCGATGGGCATCATCGCCAGCTGCTGGGTGCCGACCCTTTCCATCTATTCCACCTCTTGCGGGAAATAGCGCATCACCGTCAGCGCCGGGTTGGGCGCCGCCTGCCCGAGGCCGCAGATCGAGGCGTCCATCATCGCCTGAGAGAGCTCTTTCAGCAAAGGCTGGTCCCACTTGCGCGTTTCCATCAGCACCAGCGCCTTGGCCGTCCCCACGCGGCAGGGCGTGCACTGGCCGCAGGACTCGTCGTGGAAGAACTTCATCAGGTTCAGCGCCGCTTTCGCGGCCTTATCTTTGCTGGAAAAAACGACGATCGCCGCCGAGCCGATGAAGCAGCCATGCGGCTGCAGCGTGTCGAAGTCGAGCGGGATGTCCGCCTTCGACGCGGGCAGGATGCCGCCGGAAGCGCCGCCGGGCAGGTAGCCGTAGAACTCGTGGCCCTCGAGCATGCCGCCGCAGTATTCCTTGATGAGCTCGTTCATCGTGATGCCGGCGGGAGCGAGGTGCATGCCGGGCTTCTTGACGCGCCCCGACACCGAGAAGGAGCGCAGCCCCTTGCGGCCGTTGCGTCCCTGCGAGGCGAACCATTGCGCGCCCTTCTCCACGATCTCGCGCACCCAGTACACCGACTCCATGTTGTGCTCGAGCGTCGGCCGGCCGAAGAGGCCGACCTGGGCGACGTACGGCGGGCGAAGGCGCGGCATGCCGCGCTTGCCCTCGATCGACTCGATCATCGCCGACTCTTCGCCGCAGATGTACGCTCCCGCTCCCCTGCGAAGGTGCATGGGTGGCAAAGCAAAATCCGCTCCGGCTTTAAGACGAGAAAGTTCTTTTTCCAGAATCGCACGGCAGCCGGCGTACTCGTCCCGCAGGTAGATGTAGATCTCGGAAATTCCCACCGCCCAGGCGGCGACCAGCATTCCCTCGAGGAAACGGTGCGGGTCGCGCTCGAGGTACCAGCGGTCCTTGAAGGTGCCCGGCTCGCCCTCGTCGATGTTCACCGCCATGAGGCGCGGCTCGGGCTCGCCGGCGACGCTCTTCCACTTGCGCCCGACCGGGAACCCCGCGCCGCCCAGGCCGCGGAGCGCCGAGTCCTCCATGATCTTCGTCAGCTCTTCGCGCGTGCGCTTGCCGGCGAGGCAGTCGGCGAGCAGCTTGTAGCCGCCCGCCTTCTTGTACGCGGCGAAGTCGATGTACTTGGTTTGCTCGCAGCCGATTTGTTTTTTCTCTACTGCTTTTTTCACCGCGTCCACGGTCGCGTTGCCGATCGGGTTCTGCCCCACCACCACGCAGGGAGCGACCTCGCAGCGGCCCACGCATGGCGCGTGGAGGACTCGGACGTCTTTTCCCAGATTCAGATTCCTGAGAAGCGCTTCCGCGCCAGCCAGCTCGCAGGCGATCGAATCGCACACCCTCACCGTGAGCGCGGGCGGCGGCGTCTCGCCTTCCTTCACGACGTCGAAGTGGTGGTAGAAGGTCGCGACTTCGTACACCTCGGCGAGCGCGAGGCTCATGTCCTGCGCGAGCGCGGCGAGGTGCGCGGCCGAGAGATGGCCGTAGCGGTCGTTGATCTTGTGCAGGTGCTCGATGAGCAGGTCGCGCCGCCGGGGCTCCTCGCCCAGTAGCGCGCGCACCTCGACGAGCGCCTGCGGGTCGACCTGCCTGCCCTTGGGAGTGCGCCGCGCTTTGCGTGCCATGGAAGCGCCTATTATCGACGAGCCG
>WNFL01421146.1_pt4 | contig 11274 bp, 9 predicted proteins | sample 5400361 | NCBI WGS metagenome assembly WNFL01 (sample SAMN13153351, study PRJNA577476) | soil metagenome | isolation source: 40 cm soil on Douglas fir-dominated hillslope | place: USA:California | collected 2013-09-17 | reverse complement strand
CCGGCTTGGCGCCAAACCGCGTGCGATTGCTGGTAAAGGCGATCAACTGGCCGTCGGGTGACCACTGTGGCTGGCCGTTATTGTCGTTGCCGCGCGTCAGCGGAATCTCCTTGTTTTCCGTTAGGCTCGATAAAATTAAATTGGACACGCGCGCGTCTTTGTCCTTGTCGCCGGTGGATTTCACCCACAGCAGCCATTTGGCATCCGGAGAAATTCGCGTTTGCGGAGCGGCCGACTCGGCATAAATCACGTCCTCCGGTTTCCACGGGTCTTTCTTTTCCGACCTGCTTTCGGCTGCATCGCCCGCGAAAGAATTGCTTTCGTCGGCGCGAACCGATGGCGGCACAGAAAATCCCACCGCGCCGAAAATAAAAAATACCGCAAACAACGTGGTCAACCGTGTAGTAGAAAGTCGCATCCGCCCGCCCTTTGCAGAATGAATGAACGTTAACCGAAATCGAATCACAGCAGCGGGAAAGCATAGTCGAATTGACCAGCTGCAACGCCGGTTTTTAAAAAAGAAATATTCCAATTCTTCCGCGAGCTGGGCCGCAATAACAAAAAAGTGTGGATGGACGCCAACCGCGGTCGCTATCAGGAGACGGTGGTGCTCCCGTTTCGTCGCCTGTGCGAAGAATTATCCCCCACAGTCCTGAAACTGGATTCGCGATTCGACACCATGCGGCGGCACGGCGGCAATTTTTCGCGCATCAACCGCGACATCCGTTTCGCAAAAGACAAAACGCCTTACCATCCGCACATGTATGTGAAGTTCGGTGTTCCACTTCCGGGTGAAATGAAGAGCGGGCAACTCTATACGGGAATTTCGTGCGATACGGCGACCGCTGGATTCCGAATTTACGCCGAGCCAAAGCGCAAGTTATCTTCAATCGCTCTGGTGGCCGAACCGCGCATCGCGCAAAATCCGAAGTGGCTCGCACGGCAGAAAAAACGCCTGGGCAAAAAGTACGAAAGCTACTGGTACGCAACCGTAAAAGGCGAATGGACCAAACACAACGGCTGGCCGACTGCTGCGGACTGGCCAAAATTGCAAGGCTGGATCGTGCGCAGAAAACTTTCACCCGCTGCCGTAACCCGCGCTTCGTTCTGCGCTGATCTCGGCAAAGTCTTCCGCGATTTAGTGCCCATCCTGAAGTTCACCGCACTCTGAAATTGTTTTCAATATAGGATTCGGAGCGTGGCCGTACGGTTTGGGCGGTGGATGAACAGGGGAGGCTTTCGGCCCCGGCGTTTGACTTGGATGCACCTATTTGCCGGGGCCGAAAGATATGTGCGGAGTTTTGCGAGGTTCGTGGGCTTAGTCGCCTTGACGGGCGGCGTCTGCTTCTTGCGCCAGTTCGGTAAGAAACTGGAAGAACTCTTTTGATTGACCAATGAAAAGCCCGTCAGCCGTGAGCGCCTGCAGAGCGCCCATGGCGGCACCGTTGGTTTCCGTGGGGCGAATGATGGAGACGGCCGGGAAAGTCTTGTTCAGGAAAACGGTTGGCTCCGGCATGATCAGATTCGATTGGAAATCCTCAGTGTTGAAGCGCGACCCGCTCTTCAGATCGAAGACAACTTTCACGCCGGTCACCGGATCGGTGTCCGTGGTGTCGGGACAGTTGCCCGCTTTGTCGCTCCAAGTCTGGAAATGCATGATTTCTGTTCCGCCGATGGCGAGAAGGATTCGCAACACCTCGCGGTGAGTGACTCGCTGCGCTAGGGACGGGTATAGGCTCGAACCGCCCTGCTCGATCGTGCCGAAGTGAAAGCCTGCGGTATTGGCGATGGCTTGCAGATGGCTGGAACTGCTCAGATCAGCATCGCTGCGGGGTATGGCGGTGTGCTGTCCGACCGCGAGCGTAGGAATCGCTTGCGGGAAAGTGTCGCCAAGGTCGGGATTCTGCGTACGGCTGCGGTAACGCGTCCACCAACTTGTGTCCACCGAGAGCTGCGTAAGGTTGGTAAGCCGGCCAAACTGGTTGGCGCCCGTTGCTTTGCTGCTGGGTAGAGTCCGGAATTGGTCGAGGCTGATGGTGTCCGCCCCCTTGGAAGCGAGATACGCGTTGATGAACGTCTCGTGGGAAAGTTCATCTTCGGTATTGTCATGAATGTACTGCGCCATGTCCGAATCCAATTGGGAAACGGCGGCGGTATAAAGAGGATTGCCACCGGTGGGCTGAGAGGGATAACCAGGAATCAGCTGGCTGGCCAGAGTTGAGACTTCGTTGTCCTGAGTGCCCGCAAGCTCCTGATATTGCAACCAAAGGTCGCTTTCCAGAATTTCTGCTGTTGCCAGAAATCGGAGAATCGCGGCGTCTCCTTTAGTAAGGCCTCCATTCTTTTCGTTCTTATCGTCCCGTGCTAGCGCGGAAGAGCTGCCGACCAGGAGGCCAGCGCCCATCGTCACCGCACCTGCGACCATTCCTTTTTTGAGAAACGACCGCCGATTGGAGCCACTTTTTCTATCCTTTGACCCAGGGTTTGTAACTAAAAACCCCGCACCTTGTTGACCGAGTTCTTTCACGGTATATCTCTCCTTTTTAGTACAGTTCACTCCAGCCAGTTTCTGTGGCTGGGTGTTTTGCACGTTCAAAGCGACATCTCAAGGACGAGGGGACGGAAATTCGGGCCAAGCAGTGTCATGGGTCTATCTCCGATTCGTAGAACGTTTGTCGGATTTGTGTCACGCAGTGGGGAAGGGCAGAAGAAATCGCCGAGACAACCGTCCGTCCGACGAACATGGCTCTTGCCGAATGGCAAATTGACGCTCCGCTGAGAGTCGCATACGATGCGGTGCGCAGCCCGTTGCGCATATTGGGGGATGGAACTCGATGGCTCGACCAACTTTGCTGATCATTGCCGGAATTCTTGTGATGTTCACCGCGGCGCGCATCAGCGCGCAGAAGCCGGAGGAAAAGCCGGCGGAAAAAGCCGCTGAAAAGTCTGGCGATAAGTCAGACAAGGCGAAGGACGAAAAAAAGCCGGAAGAAAAAGTCGTCCAGACCAAGCACACGATCAGAATTGGCGGGCAGGAAATAAAATATACCGCGACGGCTGGAACAATTTTGCTGAAGCTGGAAGATGGCACGCCGAAAGCCAGCGTTTTTTACGTGGCGTACACCAGGGACGATGTGAGCGATTCGGCGAAGCGCCCGGTTACATTTACGTTTAATGGCGGGCCGGGGTCGGCTTCGATTTGGCTGCACCTTGGCGCGTTCGGGCCGCGGCGCGTGGAAATGGGCGACGCAGGCGCGCTGCTTCCGCCGCCCTACAGACTGGTGGACAACGAATATTCACTGCTGGATGTGACCGATCTGGTTTTTATCGATCCCGTTTCGACAGGCTACAGCCGCGCTGTTCCCGGCGAAGCTCCGAAACAATTCCATGGCATCGAAGAAGACATCGAGTCGGTCGGCGATTTCATCCGCCTTTACGCGACGCGAAACAAGCGGTGGACTTCGCCGAAGTTTCTGGCAGGCGAAAGTTATGGCACCACGCGCGCGGCGGGCCTGTCCGGATATTTGCAGCAGCGCTACGGAATGTACCTGAACGGAATCATTCTGATTTCCTCGATCCTGAATTTTCAGACCGCGGAATTCGATACCGGTAACGATCTGCCGTACATCCTTTATTTGCCAACGTACACAGCAATTGCCTGGTATCACAAGAAATTATCACCGGACCTGCAAAGCGATTTGCACAAGACGGTTGAAGAATCGCGTAACTTCGCCGCGCACGAATACGCGGATGCGCTGATGGGCGGAGACAATTTGCCTCCCGCGCGGCGGGCGGAAATCGCTCAGAAGCTTTCGCGGCTCACCGGACTTTCCGCGGAATACATCGAACGTAGTAATTTACGCATCGAAATTCAGCGTTTCGACAAGGAACTCTTGCGCGACCAGCGCCGCACCGTGGGGCGCCTGGACGGCCGGTTTATTGGCATCGATGAGGACTCGGCCGGCTCGCGCCCGGAGTACGATCCCAGCCTGGCGGCGATTGTGGGGCCATACACGGCGACGTTTCACGATTACGTGCGTGGCGACCTGAAGTTCGAGAGCGATCTTTTTTATGAATACCTGACGGGCCGCGTGCAGCCGTGGAGCTACGAGTCCTACCAGAATAAATACGTGAATGTGGCGGTGTTTGTCGGGAAAGGATATTACGATCTGGCGACGCCTTTTTTTGCCGCGGAATATACCTTCGACCATCTGAGTCTCGATGAATCGCTGCGCGTGCACCTCTCCGGCGGGTACTACGAAGCCGGCCACATGATGTACGTGCATCAGCCATCGCTGGCAAAACTCAAGCAGGATTTGTCGCAATTCATTCAAGCCAGCACCCAGCAAAAATCCGCTGCGCAAAAAGGCGCAGCGAAATGAAACGGCTGCTGGGGATCGGTGCCTGGCTGGCGATCGCGATTGGCGGCGCACTCGCGCTGGCCAAAATTGCGTTCTATCGCGGCGAGGCCATCAGCGCGACGTGGTTCGTGGTGGCGGCGGTTTGCTGTTACCTGGTTGCCTACCGGCTATACTCCGCATTTATTTCCGCAAAATTGCTGGCGCTCGATGACACACGCGCCACTCCCGCCGAACGTTTGGACGATGGCCGCGATTTTGTGCCGACCAACAAATGGGTTTTGTTCGGACATCACTTCGCCGCGATCGCGGGGCCCGGTCCGCTGGTTGGTCCAACACTCGCGGCGCAATTCGGGTATTTGCCGGGGACGCTGTGGTTGATTGCCGGTTGTGCGTTTGCCGGATGCGTGCAGGATTTTATTATTTTGTTTTGCTCGATCCGGCGCAACGGAAAAACTCTGGGCGAGATGGCGCGCGATGAAGTGAGCAAGCGCGGCGGAATGATCGCGCAGATCGCGGTGCTGGCGATCATGATCATTTTGCTCGGTGTGGTGGCGCTGGTGATCGTCAACGCTTTGAAATCGTCTCCGTGGGCCACGTTCACACTGGCTATGACCATTCCCATCGCGCTGCTGCTCGGACTATATTTGCGTTACTTGCGTCCGGGCAGAGTGCTCGAAGCGTCCTTGATCGGCGTGACCCTGGTGATGTTCGCGGTGGTGGCCGGGCGGTGGGTCGCTGAATCGCCAAGCTGGGCAAACGCATTTACGTTTGGCGGTGTGGCGCTGGCTTTTATTTTGATGGCCTACGGATTTGCTGCGTCCGCTTTGCCGGTGTGGCTGCTGCTAGCGCCGCGCGATTACTTGAGCGCTTTCATCAAAGCCGGTGCGATCTTTTCACTAGCGGCAGGAATTTTGATCGTGCGCCCGGAAGTACACATGCCAGCTTTGACAAAATTTGTGGACGGCACCGGACCGGTCTTCGCAGGAAAGATTTTTCCGTTTTGTTTTATCACCATTGCGTGCGGGGCGATCAGCGGTTTCCACTCATTGATATCGAGCGGTACGACGCCAAAAATGATCCAGCGCGAAGGCCATGCGCGATTTATCGGTTACGGAGCGATGCTGCTGGAATCATTCGTAGGCGTGATGGCGATGGTTGCAGCTTGCGCTATGCCGCCCGGAGTCTATTTTGCGATCAATTCACCGCCGGCGGTGGTTGGCGCAACGGCCGAAGCAGCGACCGCGACGATTTCCGGTTGGGGCTATGCAGTGAATCCGGCGACGATGAGTGCACTCGCGCACGCCGTCGGTGAACAATCATTGTTCAATCGCACTGGCGGAGCGCCGTCTCTTGCCGTCGGCATGGCGCAGATTTTTTCCAGCACGATCGGAGGCGAGCGGCTGCTCAGCATCTGGTATCACTTCGCGATCATGTTCGAAGCGCTGTTTATTTTGACGGTGCTCGATGCCGGCACGCGGGTCGGCAGGTTCATGGTGCAGGAATTGGGCAGCCGCGTTTGGAAGCCGTTTGGACGAACCAGCTGGCTGCCCGGAGTTTTACTTTCCAGCGCGCTGATTGTCGGAGCGTGGGGATATTTTCTGTATCAAGGCGTGATTGATCCGCTGGGCGGAATCAATTCGCTCTGGCCGCTGTTCGGAATTTCAAACCAACTGTTGGCAGCCGTAGCGCTCGTCGTGGCCACGACGATTTTGCTGAAGATGGGAAAACTGCGCTGGATCTGGGTGACGCTGGCGCCGATGACGTGGCTGGTGATCATCACCATGACCGCGAGCTGGCAGAAAATATTCGCGGCCAATCCGCGTATCGGATTTCTTTCCGCGGCGAAGGCGATGGCCGCGCAAATCGCCGCCGGGAGAATTCCGGCAGCGAAAATTGTGGAAACGCAGCGACTGATTTTTAATCAGCGGCTGGACGCCGTGGTGACCGCGGTGCTCGCGATAATGATTTTGGTTTTGCTGATCGAAGCCGCAATCCAGTGGGCCGCGATTTTGAGCGAAAGGCGCGCTGCCGTGCTATCCGAGACCCCATACGTTGCCAGTGCCTGGCTGGCAAATGCGGAGGGCGACTGATGACGATTCTTTTTGGCAATGCAAATCTTCGCGCGAGCGGGAGGCTACGGCGAATCTGGCAGGGAATTCGCGAATGGTGCGGCGATGCAGCCTATGACCGCTACTTGAAGTCACAAGCAAAACGTCCCTGTAGCGAGGCTCTCTTGTCGCGCGAGGAATTCTACCTTTCACAATTGCAGAAGAAATATTCGCGCGTAAGCCGCTGCTGCTAGCCGCCCGCGCCGCTCCTACCACTAGACCTAAACCATCTTGTTTCCAGCCAATGCCAGGAATAGAATCATGCTTATTCCCCCCGGTGGGTTCCCAAAATCGAGCGCCGAAGGAGGTTGCCATGCGGCGTAATTCTTTCTATTTCATTTTGATTTCACTGACGGTCATGGTGTTTTTAGGGTTCGCGGTAACCGCTGCACAGGAAAAAGCGCCGGCCGCAGCAAAGCCGGACTTTGACATCACGGCTTCGTATATCGAAGCGTGCAGCTGCGATATGTTCTGTCCCTGCTACTTCAACACTCATTCCACGCATCACGGTAAGGATCACTTCTGCCGCGCCAACCTGGTTTTGAAAGTAGACAAAGGTCATTACAAAGAAACTAAGCTGGATGGCGCGAAAGTCTGGATCGCGACCGACTTGGGAAGCGACTGGAACACTGGAAAAGATTCCTGGGCGGTCCTGAACTACGATCCGAGCGTTACGCCCGAGCAGAAAACAGCTTTGAACGACATCATTGGCCAGCTGTATCCGTTTAAATGGCAAAAGTTCGACGTGGATACGCAGGGCTTCACCTGGGATGTGGACGAAAAGGCTGGAGTGGCCCGCGCGAAGATGAACAACGGAAAGGGAGAAGTCGTTTTGGAAAAGTACAAAGGCGATGACCCCAACCGCGAGATTGTCGTTCAGAATTTGAAGTATTGGACCGCTCAATCGAACGACGGATTTCGCATGTGGAAGAACAAACACGAAGAATTCGAAGGCAAGGACCACAAATTTTCGTATGAAGGAACCAACGGCTTCCTGATCACAATTCATTTCTCGGGGCAGGCGAAGAGCGTCGCAGCGAGTAACTAAAGCGACAGACGCATTCCGGCACTGACACCGGTTTCCAACACCGCGGATCTGCCTGAGGTCCGGTGTGTCTCTAGCCGGCTCTCTTGGATACGGAGTGCTCGCTTAGTTGGCCCGCGAGCAAGAGCTTGTTTCGCGCCGCGTCGCTCCGTAGACTTCAATACAATTCGCGCAAGCAGGTCCGCCCAGCATGGATTCTATTTTCGCGATGGAGGGACGATTGTGGCTATCAACGAGCAAAAGCTCCACGAATTATTGGGCAAGGGGATTGTAGATTTCGGCGCGACTTTTCACGCCGCGCTGATCGCCATCGGCGACAAACTCGGTTTATATAAAGGACTGGCTGCCGGGGGCCATCAGACGTCCACGGAGCTTGCGAAACGCACCGGAACCACGGAACGTTACGTGCGCGAGTGGCTGTGCAGCCAGGCCGCTGGCGGCTACGTGAGCTACGACGCAGCGAGCGGTAAATTTTATCTAACCGAAGAACAAGCGTTCGTGCTTGCGGACGACAACAGCCCTGCGTTTCTGCCCGGCGCATTTCAAGCCGCCCTGGGGGCGATTCAGGCCAAGGATCAGATCGAGGAGCGATTCAAAACCGGAAAGGGGCTGGGCTGGCATGAGCATCATGCAAGTGTGTTCGTTGGCACCGAGAGATTTTTCCGCCCCGGCTACGCCGCAAATCTGGTCAACGCCTGGATTCCGTCGCTGCAAGAAGTGGACGCAAAACTGAAAGCGGGAGCGCGCGTTGCCGACGTCGGCTGCGGACTTGGCGCTTCGACCATCCTGATGGCCAAGCATTATCCGAAGTCAGAGTTTGCAGGATTCGATTATCACGACAAGTCCATCGAAACGGCGAAGCAGCGCGCGAAAGATGCCGCCGTGGCCGATCGCATCGTGTTCGAAGTGGCGATGGCCAAAACGTATCCGGGACGCGATTATGACTTCGTGACTTTTTTCGATTGCCTGCATGACATGGGCGATCCCGCAGGTGCGTCCGCGCATGTGCACAGCAGCTTGAAAAAAGATGGAACGTGGATGATCGTCGAGCCTTTTGCCGGCGACAAAATCGAGGATAATTTGAATCCGATCGGGCGCGCTTTCTACGGAGCATCAACGCTTTTGTGCACGCCGGCCTCGCTTTCGCAGGAAGTAGGGCTGGCTCTCGGAGCGCAAGCCGGTGAAAAACGGCTGCGCGACGTGGTGACGTCCGGTGGCTTCACGCGTTTCCGCCGGGCAACACAAACGCCGTTCAATCTGGTTTTTGAAGCGCGGCCATAGGAAAAGAATCAGCGGGTCCGGTTGCAAAAAAAACTTATTCGTACTAAATCCCTTCTTCGTCTTCTGAAGTTTTCAGAATCGTGACTTTGTGCAGAATCTTCAGCCCCTGCGAACGAACGCCGGCAAGAATTTCCCGCCGGATCTCCAACGGCAGCGACTCCGGAGCAAAAACGCCAGAATCTTCCCTCGGAAAATTTTTCACAAATTGCGCGGCAACGTGCGCGGTTGCAAACGCGACGGGTGTTGTGAAGAGCCCCCGCCGGCGGATGGTGTAAAGCGACGGGAAAAGTACGTCGCTGCGAATAAGCACGTGCACATCTTCTTTAGAACCACGCTGGACGCCGCGAACCAGAATGGCGGCGGCGAAGCGCGCATTCTGCAGAACCCCCTGGCGAATTAATTTGGCGATCGCTCGTGGCGACGCCGTCTCCGGGAACCGCCTCCGCGCCATGCCGCGCGACTTGGAAAGTTTGCCCTGCTTGTGCCACCGGCGCAGGCGATCGATTTCGTTGCCGCCGATTTTCGCGTCCAGATCACGCATTGGTATGAAGCGCGGCAGGGTGGCGATTTCATCCTGCGCAGCGAGCACAACTCGCGCGGAGCCGATCGGGTCCATGAAGCGAAATTTCTCGAGCTCAGAAAAACGTTTTGCCAGCTTGAATCTCCCGTCGCGATAAATGCGCGGGTGCGAGACCGCCTCGTCGAAAGAAACTTCCGGTGACCATTGCGAGATGGGATCGTCGCTTTCGGCGCTCTCGTACAGGCGAATTTGCGCGGAGAGAACTTCATCGCACAGATCGGCTGCGCGCTTAACCAGCAGATTGGTGAGTCCCGGAGCCGCTCCCGCGTTGATCACCGCGGCGCGATTTTTCTCCGCAAAGCGTTTGCTGTAGCGAAACTGTTCGGCGCGGAAGGGATCACGCGTGAGGTGCGAACTCAAATCCAGATAGTGGGAGCGCAGGCGCAGCGCGGCCCGCAACACGATTTCGTTGAAGACCGAAGCCGAAGCGTTGATAAGAAGTTGGCAGCCCTTTGCGGCGCGCACGATGCCGCGCAGGTTTCGCGCGTTCACCTGCGAAATGGCAATCAGGCTTTTTTTGCCGAGGAAACGGCGCGCGCGCTCCGGATCGCGGTCGCCGCACCAGACGTGATGGCCCTGCCGGTAAAGAAGTTGTGCAAGCAGCGAGCCAGTCGCTCCGGCTCCCAGGATGAAGATGCGCATGGCGTCGCAAAACTCTATCACAGACTGCCACGGCCTCCGACGCCGCGTTACCAGAGCAGCTTCAGCGCGAATTGCACTTGGCGTGAGCTGGTGGAGGTGCTGGTGATGGCGCCGGCCGTCCCGGACAGGCCGCTTGGATTGGTGGCGGTCGGTGGCGTGAAAACGATCAAGTTGGGGGTGTTGAAGTTCGCGTGGTTCAGCAGATTGAATATTTCCGCGCGAAATTGCAGGTTCAACTGTTCACGGATTTTTGTGTCCTTCAACACGGAGAAATCCCAAGTAGTGAGCCCCGGTCCAATATAGGTGTTTCGCCCGGCGTTGCCGTAGAAACCGATCGTCGCCGGCGGCGCGATAAACGCATTGGGATTGAACCACTGATGCGGATTGCCAGTTACCACCGGCCCGCTGAAATTTGGATTCAGAAATGGCCGGACGGGGTTTCGCGTGTCTCCGCTATTCGAAGGGTTATAACTGAGCTGCGGCGTGAACGGAAATCCGGTCTGTGCGGTGACAATGCTGGAAACCGACCACCCGCTGATTGCCGCACTCGTAAAGCCACTGCTGCCATTTGCGAAGCGTTGTCCGCGTCCAAACGGCAATTCGTAGAGAACGTTGACCACGCCTACATGCTCGATATTGAAAGTTGCCAGCCCTTTGTCTGCAGCCAGATTCAGCGGGTTCGACACCAGGCCCGGAGCGTTGCCCGCCGTGGTCTGATTCAAAGAGTCTCCGTCGTCCAGGGTTTTCGCAAACGTATAAACACCGCGCAGCGAAAGTCCGCGACTGAAGCGGCGGCGCAAATCCACCTGCAATGCGTTATAGCTGCTGGTACCTTCAGAAAACCAGGTCCAAGTGTTCGCGATCGCTGGATTCGCTTTGGGTGTATTCGCGGGTGTGTAGAAAGCGCCGTCCGGAACCGGAGCGCCTGCCAGCGGCGAACCGATCGGAAATCCGTTGGAAATGGTTACCACCGGCGGAGGAGGAGTGCTATTTGCCGTCGCGGTTGGATAGACGGCGGGACAAGGCGACGCCGGACAAATCACTGGAATCGATTCATTGGCATCCACACCGACCAGTTCGTGATAGCCGTGCGAACCGACATAGCCAACCGTCAGCGAAGTGTTCGACGAGAGTTCCCGATCCACACGCAGCGCCCACGAAATCAAAGTCGGAGTTCGCATGTCCGGCTGGACGCCGCCCGGTACAAGTTTCGCCGTAGCCCGAACCGGCGCCGAAGGGTCGATCGGCAGGCTGCTC
>WNFL01053624.1_pt1 | contig 11274 bp, 10 predicted proteins | sample 5400361 | NCBI WGS metagenome assembly WNFL01 (sample SAMN13153351, study PRJNA577476) | soil metagenome | isolation source: 40 cm soil on Douglas fir-dominated hillslope | place: USA:California | collected 2013-09-17 | reverse complement strand
AACTATCTCAGGCCTGCGAGGGGATGATCCGCTACAAGCAGGCAGCCGGCAAGAGTGACGCCACCATCTACGATTATCGCGTCACCTTCAAGAAGCTGATGCTGTATTTCAAGGAAGACCCGCCATTTGCTGAAATTTCGCGGGACCAGATGATCGAATTCTTTGTCTGGCTGCAGCACGAATACATCTCAGTGCCGGACGGTGTGGCACCGCGCGGGTCGATTACACTTTCAGCCAAGACCGTGCGCAACATCCATACCAATCTATCGGCTTTATGGCATTGGGGATTAGATGAGGACTTGGTTCCCAAAAATATCGTCCGTTCAATTGACGCTCCGCCGGCTTCCGATCGGGTCATCCAGACTTTCACCAAGGAAGAAATAGAGCGCCTGCTCAAAGCTTGTGAGACGTCGCGCAGTTGGAAGACCAAGCCCCAAACCCAGAATTCGCGATATACCGCTGACCGGGACCGAGCTATGATCTTGCTCTTGCTCGATACGGGAATGCGCGCCTCCGAGATGTGTGGGATCGATTACGGCGATTTGAACCTGAACAACCACACAATCAAGATACGAGGCAAGGGACCAGGCCGTGATGGTAAGGAGCGGCTGGTCTATTTTGGCCGCCGCACAGCACAGGTCATTTGGAAGACATTGTTGCCGCGAATCAACACCATCCACGAAGATGACCCAGTGATCGTGGTAGGTACGGGGGAAAACTGGCGGTCACTGACGCGAGGGAGACTGCGTCAGCACTTGCATAGGCTGGGTGAAAAGGCCGGCATCTCCAACGTTCATCCCCATCGATTTAGGCACACTTTCGCGATCAATTACTTGCGCAATGGGGGCGATGTATTCACGCTGAAGGAACTGCTTGGCCATTCTGATCTTGAAATGACAGAACACTATGCACGCATTGCCCAAATAGATACAGCAAATGGTCATCGTAAGGCGGGACCAGTGGATAACTGGAGGTTATGATCGCTATCATCAACCTTTATGCTAACCTGCGTTGTGTGATGGTTATATTACAGTATGGCCAGAATGATCGTCCCCGATGAAAGTCAGGAAAATATTAATTCAATTGAGAAATCCCTACTTTAGGACATCCTAAAGTAGAATTGACTGCGCAACGAAAACATAAATCGGTTTGACCTTATCCACAGAATTGGCGCGTTTTTGCATTATATATGTGCAGCCAAGGCAGTCTAAATCGAATTTGAACTATCGTCCGCGACAAAGAATTGAAATACAGTGCAATAATATCCGAAGGAGGGAAGCATGAACAAAGAATATATAGCCCCATGGGTTAGGGTTCTTATATTGCTAGTATCGATATTCGCAATCTTGTGTTTGTCGCGGTATTTCACTGGCTCAGTTATTCCTCCTGATCCTAGAGATGCATTAATTTTTCAAAATGCCCTGCTTCTTGAAAAATACTATACACGCCCCGCCGATTCAATGGTGAATTCTCTTATGGGTATCATTACCCTCATTAGTGTATATAGAGTTACTCCTGCTCTGATGTGGTGGTTTATGTTTTGGTATTTGACGGTTGTCTTTTTGGCAGCTGCAATAACGATTTCTATTTATTCACTTGAGGTTCAGGGCCAAAAATTAAAGAGGTTGGCCCAAATTCTTTATCAGCCAGCAGTTATCTTGGGTCAGGCCAGAATCTTGTACTCTGTATTATTCCTTTTTGCGATCTTCACGTACAAGAGTTTTCAATCCCAACAAGCAATTGCCCTAATTATGTTTTGGGGCCTGTTCATAGTGATATGGCCATTGCGAATACCAGAAGCTCTTTCAAAAATAGTCTTTTCAAGGGCGCAGCATCAGCCGATTGGACATGTCATGCGAACTGATTGGCCTAATATCATCAGAGTAACGTTAGACAATAAATCGGAATGGATACGAACATCGCCAAAAATCATACAACAAGTAGGTGGTAAACAATCGATCGTTATCCCTTTGTTTTTTGAACCCCAAGGTGACCAACTTGTTGGCACCGGAATAATTGTAAAAGACAAAAATGACCATGTGCCAGGTTTAGAAGCTGGAAACCTTTATGAGCCAGCTAACCTTCTTATTGTCACAGATTCTGAGATTTCTGAAGCACTAGGAGGAGGAGTTACATCCAAACTTGTTGGCTTTATAGTCGAGGAGTCTACGATAGCAGAAATTCGATTTGAAATTTGGGATGCAGATGTATGCTGGGAGGGAATGTTGGTATGGTGTAAGGTTGGAGAAAAACGTGTCTACTATCAGATCACCAACGGAACCACGAAAGAAGAAACATTTCAATCCAATCGCCACGGCTTCCAAGTTGGGATCGCGGTTCAACTTGGTATTTTAGAGCATCAGAGAGGTTTCATAAAGCATACGTGGGTACCCAGAATGAACACACCCATTTTTGGAGAGACCGAAGAATTCGGCCAAGATATCAATCTAATTTCTGAGGGAGATTTTGTCTACGGCACATTGCCTGGGACCCAGCTCAAAGTTGCCGGACCGTTTGTTGAGAATATGGATCGGCACACAGCTATATTGGGAGTAACAGGCGCAGGAAAGACTGAACTTGCATTTGACATAATTCGGCACTCTAAGCAACAGGGAGCAAAAGTTATTTGTATTGATTTGACAGCGAGGTACGTAGACAGATTAAATGACCTAAAGCCGAGAAATCTGTCGCTTTCGGCAGACCTGTTGGTAAGTTTAAGCGAGAAACTCTTTGATGCCGAAACAGGCAAGTTCGGTGCCGGTGAGGAGAAAAAAGCCTTAAAACAATTTTCTGATAAGATTCGTGTGGATATCATAACTTCTATTGAGAGCTTCTTAAAATCAGACGATGAAGAAAATAAGGTCGGTATAATCGCACTTCAGGAAATTTCGAATACTAAGGCTACACTGTATATCACTGAGCTTTATCTTACATGTTTGCTAAATTATGCAAAGGAAAACTTGGGACATTGTCCTCCGATATTGATAGTTGTTGAAGAAGCTCATACGGTCATGCCTGAGCCGAACACGATGGGTCTTGGTGATTATGATTCGAGAGGCTTGGTTGGGAAAATAGCTCAAATAGCATTGCAAGGAAGAAAATATAGGGTTGGTTTGGTAGTAATTGCACAAAGGACTGCTACAGTAAGTAAATCTGTCCTTACGCAGTGCAATACCGTCATAAGTTTTACGTGTTTTGATGATACTAGTTTGGGATTCCTAAGTAATATCTACGGCTCGACGCATGTCTCCCTTATACCCAATCTTCCACCTTTGCACGCGGTGATTTTTGGTAAAGGACTCAGAAGTCAGCGCCCACTTATTATCCAAATACCATTCGATCAGACCAAGGCCGATGCTACTTAATATCTGAGTGGGACAATTTTCGCACCATATTTATTTGTGATTTTCGAAAAAAGCAGGATTTGTTAGAGGATAAGAGTAATTTAGACCGGGCCGGCCATCGTCAGAGATCTGCTTACCGTCCCAGTCTTGCATACGGTTGAATTGGATCTCCGAGCATTGTCGTATACGTTCGAGGTGGATTATGTATCGTTGTGCGCCATGTTCGTATGTGCCAAGCCAGTTGATATGTTTCCCACTCAGGATTTCATGCCTGTCCGCCAGCACGCGTAGGTTTTCATCCAGATCCTGCAGGCGAGGCAGATCAAGTTCTTTTGAGAACAAGTCAGGCAAGTCAGGTTTATTGCCAAGAATTGGAAGGAGACGCTCGCGATATTTTTGCTGCAGCCAGTGGGCGGCTGTATAGTAACATTGGAGTGTAACGCGGGCCGGCGGCGCCAGGGTTTGCAGAGCGTCACCGACATATTTTGCGAATTCAGGGTATTGCAGGAACAGTGGAATGAGGGACAAGCGCAGGCGCGACTCCGCGCTTTCAGCCAGTGCAGCGATCAATGCCGGCGGCTCGATCTTCAAGGGGTCGGTGGCTTCCTGGCCGCCCAATATAAAATCAACCCCCAGGGATTTGAGCGAATTTGCCAGTTGCTCGCCAGAGAATATTGCCACTTAGATTAATTCCAAGTTTTGGTTCATCTGTGTTAAGCATACAAGAAATCCACCATCGGCGCAAGGCACAGGCCTGCCTGCCGTCCGACTGTAATATGAACCTCAAAACCTACCTGGCCGCAGTTCCATAAAGTGCGCCAAACCAGGTCCCTTATTGACTGACAGAAATACGACTTAACAGGGCACCCCCACTTTTCGACAATTGCACGGGGATTCTGACATCAAATTTATCATTTAGTGACAAAAGATTTCAGCCTTTTTGACAGAGAAATGAGTTTTTGACATCTAGTTGACCGCCCAATACCAGAATATATCGTTCTTTTAGACACATGAAGCAGTTAGTGGCACTTGAGCTCGTTGCAGTCAAAAATAAACTAATGCGACATTCTGGTCAGAACTGCCAAAATGTAACATCAAAGTTCCATCCCAATGGAGGTCAGTTCTTCAGGGATGGCCTCCGTCTCCGCAAATACGTCCTTCACGACACCGCTGCGCATGGCCTCCCGAATCGCTGGAGCCAGTTTCTGTGCCGACAACACCAGTTCGATCAGATCATCGTCACGCCCGGGCTTGAGTGTGATCCTCACCCCGACCACCAGTGTGCCATCTGGCTTTCTAACGATGGGCACGGCATCCCCATTTGTAGAAGCCGGCCACATTGGAGGTAACTGGGTTCTCTGGCCAGAAGACAGCCGCGCCCTTCGCCGCGAGAGCTGATCGCAGCGTCTCACCTAGTACTACTGCGCCTCCGCCTGTCGGGATGACGATGTTGAAACGGCGCAAGCTTGGCCAGAGGCGCTCGATGTTTCCTAGGATCGCTCCAAGCCAAACACGCTTTTGATCATCGGTAGGTTGAAGCACGCCGCGGCGTAAAGCCTCATCCAATTCTTCCAAGTCACGACCGTTCGGATTAAGATTTTCCAGCAGCCGGCGAATACCGAGTTTGCCGCCACCGATGAACCGCGGAGCGACTTTCCAACCTTGAATGACGTACAGGTCGAGCGTGTTCATGCCGATATCGATGATCGCGGCTTCGGCACTGGCCGCACCTTGTCGGACATGTCCTTCGTCGTTTAGCATCCAGTCCGCGTAAGCACCTACAGGTTGGGCTAATGCGCGCAGTTGTTTGATCGTCAACTTGTATTGCTTTCCATCCACCGAGAATTCATGAGCCGTCTTGTAGAGGCTCAAGCCGGCAGTCACCGCCTTGGCTTGCAATTCATCCTGAAGCAATGGCACAGGCAATCCGATAACCAGGAGATCACATACGTGTTCACCGGGCAGGAGCAAATGAGAAATCGCCGCATAAAATAGAGCAACCCGCTGTGGGCTGGTCTGGTCATTGAAATCCAGTGTGCTAAGCGGTTCACCCCAAGCCCAGGCTCCGGGACCTGTGACATACGATCCCCCATTTGCAAGTGTGACGGTCTGCGGGCGTGCTTGCGTCTCCAGACCTTTGGCCGCCATCCCGATTTCACGTGGGCGGGCAACAGCAGACTGCAGGACGAACACGCCTTGCGACGAGGCGACTTTGGTATTCCCGAATCCGGGATCGAGCGCAATAACGACAGTCATGAGATTTCTCCTAAAGAACGCAGGATCTTGCTATGAGGAGCGCGCGCACTTTTTGTGATCGTGCGGCTGTTGACTCCGGGTTGTTTTGCTCCAATCTGTGCAAGATATTTGGTGACGTTTGCTCGCATGCCGCGCTCACTGAGTCGTGAGCCGGGATTAGCACGCCCATCGGTCCAATGCATAGAAAGAAATACAGCGTCTGTATTCATGGCAAACAGCTTGCGGATAATCAGCCAACGTTGGAGCTTTACCCAGGCAGAAGCCGTCACGCGTGGAAACTGTTAGACAATGTACATCATGATCAACATGCATCAGATCAAGATTGTATATTTGATGGAGGGAAAGGCCCTCTGATAGAAGCTGCAAAACGGCTCGATCTCGCACGCCGGCGGCTGAGGTTTCCAGCGGCGCTTCCAACAACGATGCTAGCTGGTGAGATGAAAGATTGCTTGCTTGTCTTTTTTGGAGAGGAGGAGTAAGGTCTGCAAAAGGGTTCATGGTTCATCCAGTGAAACATAGAAATATTGTAAGGATTTAATTTTGCGAGAGATCGTGCTTGCCGCATAGCCGCCTGGTCTATTTGAACTAGGCGCTCTTAGGTAATCCAGGTAGGTCTGTGCAATTGACGCTGTAACTGTTTCCGGTTGGCCGGCTCGCGTCTCCTCCAGCCAGGTGAGAAATTGAATTGCGTCGGCTAGATACGCGCAGACCGTCCGGGGTTGCAGGCCTCTTCCGCATAACTTGTTTTCAAATCGCTTAAGAAATTCGCTAGTATTTGGATCAGCCAATGCACTTGCCCTTTCAGAAAACAAAAATGACACCTGGAGAGGTGCTAGATCGCGACCATCCGGACTAATTTTTCCGAATGAACCGGTGCTAACGAATCTCTCCTGATGTCAAAAAAGAGGCAAAAGGACACGTGCAGGAAACCAGTACGAAATATTTCCAAATATTAGCGCAAATGCTTCATTTTGTCATCCATACCGTCCAATATTTTGAATGTGACAAGCTACATCCCGGCCAATGTCTTGACGGATCATTGAGGTTGATACGTTAATTTAGAACGCGGCCTATCGGTTGAAGATTTGCGGAATGTGTAGGTTTGGTACAGTTTCAGGCTAGGTAGGTTGGTTAAGATAAGAGAGAAGCCTGACGAGCGCGCTATTTAAGTTGAGCCATTGCATCTTGCCAAGGCTGCGACACAAAAAGGATTCGGCGCCTTGTTAGCACATTGCTTATCCGTTGCGCCAAAACACCGCCATAAATCATCAATTCTTCAACATTCATACTGCTTTGTATATGTTTGTTGCATCTTGCTGAGTACAATGCATAATTCTCAATTCCAAAAATATCTATCGGATTTTGATTCTTAGATCTAAGATGTCCCCATTCATACTTTATATAATCTTTATTCCAATCCCCTGGCGAATTCCAACACAATGGCAATTCAGTTCCCTCAACATGAAAAATGGGCCTTTGTTCTTGTGCTTCAAAAAGCATCGCAATCATTCTAGACAAAACAATACCATGCTTTTTTGATGTAATACCCGAATGTCTTATATACGGGATAAGTGTGCGAGTCAAACGATCTATATTGTGATCGATCTCAAATGTATAGGCGGTAGGGTTATTCGCAATAATTCGCCTATGTTCAAATAATTTATTTGCCATGATTTGTCTTTGTCATTGTGTATTCAGCATTTATTAACTGTAATATCATTTGCTTCAGAAGTGTATGTACGACCGCTGAGTCATTTCCTAAATGCACTAAGAAAGTGGATGCAAACGTATCGAGCGAAGCCTTTTCCCTCAAGAGGAGTCTTCAGAAGCCCCTTTTGCCGCATTTAGTTTTATATTCGTAATGCTTTTTACATGATGAACAACATCGACACTCCAATTTATAGTGGAAAGAATATTCTTTCGAGGAATACGCACAGTAAAAGACTCTTGTTCTTCAGGATTTTTAGGAGGACGGACATCCCTCAGCAACATCCAGTAAGCATCATTTTCTGTTTCAATATATTTTACCAACATAACCACCCGTAGATTATTTTTCAGATAATTATACGTTGCTATAGCCAAGGATATCGTTTCAAATTCTTCGTTTCCGGAATATTTATGCGATGCTTTTAGCTGTACAATTAATTCATGCCCCCTAAATTGCCCATCCTCCTCGATTTCAATATACAGATCCTGTCCATAATCTGGCGTAGGCTTATGTACCACCCAACTTTGAGGCAATTTGCTTCTGAAATAGTTTTCTGATTTGGTCTCAAGGGTTAGATTGGGGTGTCGTTCTGGAAATTGAATTGTCATTCAAGAGCTCCTTTCTCATCTTACAACGGCAATATTAACGTATCTTCCGCTGGAGCGATATTAATTCAGCGATCAATCGCGGACCTTGCATCATACGCTCAGCAAATTGCATCTGCCTCTTCGTGTCAGCAGCTTTATTTGGCGCTTTATGATCAATTAGATTTCTTGCGCCACGAAAGGATTGAAGATCAGTTTTAAGCTTATCGTCTACTATCGGTTTATGACCAGGCTTATAAGCATTGGGGGAAGCCAGCGTATTGATTTGCTCAGACCAATCCTTGTCCTCAGTAATAGATTTTTCAGGCACATTAAGCCTCTGTTTGCGAACCGCAAGAACAGCGAGCGACTCTGTTTCCCTTTCTACCAATTCGCACATGTCCCGTAAACCATCTTTACGATTCACATCATTAAACTTTCTCACTGCAGCAACTACCTCAGCCTGGCAGCCACCGTATTTTAAGGTTGGATCTGGAGTAATAACCAACGCGGCATTACGAGCTTTTATTGCTTCTGTTACTGTGCCATCTTCTTTGACCACCAATAAACCTACACCATCTCTCTTCATATCCTCCAACATTCCCGCTTTTGCCAAGGCGTCAATTGGAGTAGCGAGATAAAATTCGGCATATTGTCTTCTGGCCGCCAACCATGCAGATAAGTTTTTGCTAGACGCCCCGTAATTAAGAATGCTTTGGGCATCAACCAAGATTCGTAATCCTGCTTTAACTGCCGTCAAAGTAGTTCGCAATGGAACATCCGTCCAAGCAGGCACTTCAACTGTAACTCTCATCTTCCGTCGAAGCAGATAAGTATTAATAGCTCTTGCAGTAAACTGCGCTTCCTCCGGAGTAAAATTGAATTTCACCGCTTAATCCCCCAACAATCTTGTAATCTCGTCCCTCAGAAGCACTAATATTTCACGTACCTCATTATTTAATTGTCGAGGTCGTTTATATTTATATAATTTGTCAAGAATTCCTCGAAGCTTTGCCGCAAGATCTCGTTGCTCATAGGCTACTTGGACCGATTCTTCGTAAGCTTGTTTGATGCTAAAATCCCTATTTCTTACTAGCTTTACAATAACAGGAGTCGCCTCGCTTTTGCTTATGCCAACCTTTTCTCCACGAGCTATTTTGCTAAGTTCGCGGTAACCTACAACACTATCAACAACGCCACTCACATATTTATTAACCATCGAATCAATGAATTGTGCCTCAGTTACTTTGTTGAAGACTTCTGGCGCATATTTCTTAACCACATGAACAGTTTTATAAACTTCAATGAATAAGTCAACCTTGATATGCTGCTCATTTCTGGGTTTCTTAGCCTCTATAAGCAACATCTTTTGATATGGCTTAGGCAGGTCTAAAAGTTCTAATGCCCTACGGACTGTAGCAAGGCGTACACCTGTAATCGCACCAAGGGCTTTTGGAGAAACTGGTCTACCTTCTTTTTCCAACATGGTACGGATTTGGCCAAGTTTTAGGGCCATAGGCATTACATCCCAATCGACACGCACATTATGGATGTTAAACATCATTAGCAAATTTTCTAGCTTCGTTGGCTTCGGCTGTACAATTGCGGGAATAGTAGCCAGATTTAACTTTTTCGCACAACGCCACCGCCTTTCTCCGTCAAGCAAGACAAAATGATTGCCGTCTGGATATACAGAGATAGGAACCTTTACTCCAACTTCTTGAATAGATTCCAACAACTCTTGCATCTCAGCCTCTTGGAAGATCAAGCGAGGATTGTCATCATTTGGTTTGATCTTATCAGGATTGATTTCTTGCAGTGGGGTAGCAGTTTTTGCCATTAGATAACCTCCGTGGCAGTTTCTAAAAGCTGATAATTTGACAAGAGCGCTTCTGATATCTTTCCTCTAGATGTTATTTGCCCACCTATAAGACTCTGACGCCTAATTCGATAGTAGTTGAAACCCTTATACAAATCTACGACAGCTGGGTAATCCGAGTTACTTACCAATACATTCACATTTAGCTTGGCCAGCCGAATTGCCAAATTTGCCAGCCTCTCCTGATCACCCCAAGAAAACAATTGGCTGTTATATTTTAGAAAACCGTTGTTTTGGTGCCCTGTGACATATGGTGGATCAAAATAGACAAAATCTCCGGGGCAGATTTTTGCCTCTATACTATCAAAATCACCCACACCAAGTGAAATACCCCTCAATAATTTAGATGCAGCCAAGATGCGTTCTGTATCACAAATTGTACGATTGTTGAAATTACCAAATGGCGTGTTAAATTTACCTTGTTGATTCACACGATAAAGACCATTCCAACAAGTGCGATTAAGGTATATGAATCTAGCCGCAATCAATCTTGACGCTTTAGGGACCCGTTTACGCAGTCGATAATAAAATTTCTTATTATATGGATATGAACGCAACAAACGAATCATTCCTCGCGAATCGTTTTGCAAAACCTTATATGTACTAATAAGCTCTTCATTTTTATCAGTTAGGAGAGCACGCTTTGGGCCAATAGCGAAAAAGAAGGATCCTCCGCCAAAGAAAGGCTCATAGTATTTACCGTTCCATCCTACCGGTGTCAAGTGTCGCGCAGCTGTTGCTAACCACTGTTTTCCACCGGCCCATTTTAAAACAGGATTGCCTAAAGGATGAAGTTCAATGCCGATCTTCTTAATCTTGGTGCTACCCAAATTGCTGTAAACAAAAATATGATCTTTACTAACTCTGAGAGAAGCCGGATGTCGTTTTGTCATTGTTAGCTTCCATTATACTGGCACACAAAATAAAGTCAATTAAATGAACTCGCTTGGCAAAACCTCTTCTAAGTGTCCACCTTCTTTCTTCTCGCGGGCTAGCGCAAATAGCATAAACTAACTGACGAATCGCGTATTACAACTTAAGATATGCAACCGAAGTCGCCCGACCTCGATTGCATATCTGTTTCGAGGGTTTGAACTAATCTACTAGGTTAAGACTGCCGTATTCGCATACAGGGAGGAGCTGTGACTGCGATGCTTTCCGCCCAATCTTCCAACTTGTGTGATCTCGGGACTTTTGTAAGCAATCGTAGAGCGCGGTATAATTGAATTATTCGGAATTGAAGTTCCGAATCAGAGAGAAGTATTGGCAAAACAATAATTGGCGCCCCCACGGCTTTTTGCCAACTATAGACCTTAAGGAAAACCGTGAATAAGCCTCACGGCTCCCAGTTATTGTTGGCCTCACGGCTATCCAAAATCAGGTGTCCTTGAGGTCTCAGGTCTCGAAAATTAATTTTGACTTCGGGTCCGTGAGGTCGGAGGTTCAAATCCTCTCACCCCGACAGATGAACAAGACGCAGGTGACACCGGACACCTGCGTTAT
>WNFL01265702.1_pt2 | contig 11275 bp, 7 predicted proteins | sample 5400361 | NCBI WGS metagenome assembly WNFL01 (sample SAMN13153351, study PRJNA577476) | soil metagenome | isolation source: 40 cm soil on Douglas fir-dominated hillslope | place: USA:California | collected 2013-09-17 | reverse complement strand
CGCATCGCAGGGGGCTGTTCATCTCCGCCACCAGCGCGGGGAGGAAGATCGGAGCGGCTCCCGACAGGCCGCCGCCGATCACGACCAGGCCGTCGAGAAGCGTCTCGACGCTCGCCAGGGCGTCGCCCGCGATCTCGCCCAGGCGGCGGAAGGCCTCGCGGGCCGCCGCCGCGTCCCCCGGCCGGTGACCGCCCGCGATCTCGAAGATCTCGAGGGGCTCCGGGCTCGAGACGGGAGGGCCTCCCGCCCGTCGCGCGTACTCGAGACGCACCCCGCGGATGCTGATCCCGTCCTCCGCGCAGTGGTCGCGGTCGAGCTTGTTGCGCAGCGCCCACACCTCTCCGGCCGCCCCGTTGTCGCCGGTGTACAACCGGCCGTCGCGGACGAGGCCCCCGCCGAAGCCCGTCCCGAAGGTGGCCCCGAACAGGTTGCGGAAGCGCTTCGGGCTGCCGGCCTCCACCAGGAGGCCGTTCACCCAGGGGAGGAATCCGGCGAGGGCCTCTCCGAAGGTGAAGAGGTCTCCGTCGTTGTTGATGAAGACGGGCAGGGAGAAGCGGTCTTCGAGCATGGGCCCGAGCGGCACTCCCCCGCGGAACGCGGGAAAGTTGTTGCAGTCGCCGATGATGCCGGCGGCGTAGTCCGCAGGACCGGGGAAGGCGAAGCTGATCGCGGCCGGAGGCGCCTCGGCTCGCCCGCGCACCCGATCGAAGCCCTCCACGAGGGTGGCCAGGCACCGGTCGAGGTCCGCGGCATGGGAGGGAAGCCGCAAAGGGGGAACGACCTCGCGGGCCCCGCGGATGGCGGAGAACACGAAATTGGTTCCGCCCGCGTCGAGGGTGAGGACGACTCGGTCGTCGCTTTCGAGGGTCGCGATCACCTCCGGCGCCTCACCCAGAGACGCCCTTCGGCGCCGGGGGCGCCTTCAACAGGCGGCGCGCGAGCGCGACCGCCCCCTGGCAGGGGTCCGCGACGTACGTAGTGGCGCCCATCTCGCTCTGGATCGCGGCCAGCACGAGTTGACGCATGGCGCCCCGAAGCAGGGCGCCGGACAAGGCCAGCGGGGGATGGCTGAGGCCGAGCTTGCGCACCACCGCGTCGACCTGGCGGGCCAGGTCACGGGCCGAGTCGTTCGCGATCGCGCTCGCTGCCGGCTCACCGCTCGCGGCAAGCTCGAGCACGGGGGCCGCGAGGCCGGCGATATCGGCCGCGGTCATGGCGGGCGCGTAGACGTGGCGTATGAGGGCCCTGGCATCGGGCAGCGACCAGTGGCGGAGCACCGCCTCCAGCAGGGCCTTCGCCTCGGCCCGCCCGTCCGCGGTCTGGGTCGCGACGCGCAGCGCGCTCAGCGCCATCTGATAGCCGCTCCCTTCGTCGCCGAGCAGGTGTCCCCAGCCGCCCACCCGCGTGGTCCGTCCGTTCGGGGCTCGGCCCAGGCACACCGAGCCCGCGCCGCTGATGAGGGCCACTCCGACGCCCTCCGGCGTGCCCCCGGCCACGATCAGCTCGGAGTCGTTGACCACCAGGAACCGTTCGGTGATGCCCTGCTCCCGGACCCAACGGGACACCTGCGCCTCGTCCTCGGGCCCGTCGATGCCCGCCAGGCCGAAGCAGGCGGCGGCGATGCGCGCGTTGCGCCACGGAGGCCCCTCCGTGCTCGCGCGCGGTCCCAGGGCGTTCATGAGCGCCCCTTCGATCGCGGTGGTCAGGGCCCTGGCGAACGCGTCGAAGGCCATGCTGTGCAGGTTGCTGCTGGGCCCGAAGCCGCGGGCGAGCGCCTTGCCCTGGAGGTCGGTCAGGAGGGCCTGGGTCCGCGTACCGCTGCCGTCGACCGCCAGCAGCAGCTCGCCGGGGCTCATCGGGTGTGGGTGACCTTGGACAGGCCGCGCGGGGCGTCCGGCTCCATTCCGCGGGCAAGGCAGAGGCCCAGGGCCCACATCTGGCCCGGTACGACCGCAACCATCGGCGAGAGCCACTCGGGCAGATCGGGGGGAAGGGGCAGGGCGACCTCGGCTGCCTCCAGCAGGGCCGCGCGGTCCGAGATCACCAGCAGCGGGGATCCCGCCTGCCGGGCCCGTTCGACCAGGGTTTCGAGGTCGGGAAAAGTGCGGGGGCCAGGGGCGACGACCAGGACGGGCAGGCTCGGTTCGAGCATGGCGAGGGGCCCGTGGAGAAAATCCGCCGACGAGGACCCGTCGGCCATGACGGCGCTCGTCTCCTTCACCTTGAGGGCGATCTCGAGGGCCGTGGCCAGGTTGTAGCCCCGGCCCACCACGACGAGGCGGTTCTGCTCGCGGAAGCCGGCCGCCCTCGCGATACAGCCGAGATTGAGGGCGATCGAGCGCGCGACCAGCTCGGGCACCCTCGTGAGCTCGTTCCAGAGATGCTCGGCGCCCCGCAATGCGGCGCTCAGCATCGCGAGGGCCATGAGCTGCGCGGTATAGGTCTTGGTGGCCGCGACGGCCCGCTCCGGCCCGGCGCGGAGGGGGAACACGAGCTCGGCGGCCGTGGCCAGCGGGGAGCGCTCGTCGTTGGTGATGGCGAGGGTGGCCGCCCCCTGGCGGCGCCCCTCCCGCACCACCTCGAGGAGGTCCGGGGATTGTCCCGACTGGCTGATGCCGACCACGAGCGCGCCCTCGAGCGAAGGCGTCGCCTCGTACTGGGTGAAGAGCGACGGCGTCGCCAGGGAAGCGAGGAGCTGGTTCTGGATCCCCAGCACGTACTGACCGTAGCAGGCGGCGTTGTCCGAGGTGCCCCGCGCGGTCAGGACGACGAAGCGCGGGCGGTAGGCGCGCACCCTCGCGGCGATCGCCTCCGCAGTCTCGCGGCCCTCGGCGAGCAGGCGACGCAGACTCTCCGGTTGCTCGTGCAGCTCGGTTTCGAATGCGGTTCTCAAGTGGCGGGCCCCGTTTGCACTCTACACCGAGTCGGCCGGGAGTAGAATCCGGCCCGCGGTGCTGAGACGATGGCGTGTGGGGCAGGCTCGTTCCCGGGTCACCGGTCTTCTGCTGTGCAGCCTCCTGCCGCCCTGGGCCAGGGCGGCGACCCCATTTGAGCCCACGGCCGCCTTCGATCGGGCCATCTCCTCCGCGGAGAGCGGCCTGCGCGACGGCGAGGTCCAGGCCGCCGAGAGCCATTACCGCACCGCCCTGCTCGAGGGGTGGTTGCTCCTGGGGACGCTGGAGAGGCTCGACGGGCGGCTGCCGGAGGCGCGGGAGGCGTTCCGTACCGCCTCCACCTCCGCGGTCGAGAACCGGCTAGCGCTCCAGGCCCTGGCCCTGGCGCACCTCCAGCTGGGCGAGGCCGCCCAGGCGGTCTCGGTCCTGCGCCCGCTCGCCGAGAGAGGCAAGGACCCGCAGACCCGCCGGCTGCTCGGGCAGGCGCTTCTGGCCGGCGGGGAGACCGCTCAGGCGGTGCAGGAGCTGGAGGCCGCGCACGCCGCCGCCCCGGGCGACCTGGAGCTCGCGTTTGTCCTGGCCCGCGGATATCTGGACCAGCGCAAGGTCGACCTCGCGGCGCGCCTCTTCGCCCAGATCGCCGAGGCCCGGCCGATCCCCCAGACGAACGTCCTCATCGGCCGAACGTACAGCGACTTCGAGCAGTACGAGCCCGCCCGGGACGAGTTTCGAGCGGCCTTGAAGCGAGACCCGCGCGTGCGACGCGCGCACTACTACCTAGGCCTGGTCGCCGTGAAGGAGCTGGGCCGGGCCGGGCTGGAGGAGGCCATCGCCGAGTTCCAGGCGGAGCTGAAGCTCGCGCCGCAGGACCCGCCGGCGAACCTCGAGCTGGGCATCGCCCTCGTCGACGTCCAGCGGCCCGAGGAAGCCCTGCCTTCCCTCGAGATCGCCGCCCGAGCAGAGCCGGCGCGGGCACGTATCCTCTACTACCTCGGCCGCGCTCAGCTCGCGCAGGATCGCGCGGCCGACGCCGCGGCCTCGCTGGGGCAGGCGCTTGAGTTGGCCGGGGCGCAAGGGGCCAGGGGGGACGCGCTCAGGACGATGCACATTCACCTCGGCCAGGCGCTCCGGAAGCTCGGCCGCACGGAGGAGGCCACCGTCCAATTTGCCGAGGCCGAGCGTTCCTCGGCCGAGGGGTCGGATGACGCGCGCGAGCGAATGGCGCGGTACATGGCCGACTCTCCGGAGCGGGAAGCCGCGCGAACCACGGCGGTGCCGATGATCGAGTCCTCTCCGCTTTCGGAGCTTCCGCCGTCGCAGCGGCTCGAGGTCAAGACCCGGGTGAGAGCGGCGTTGGCCCGCGCCTATCTCAACCTGGGTGTCATGAAGGCCCAGACCGAGCGCTTTTCGCAGGCCGCCGAGATGTTCGAGAAGGCGGCCGGGGTCGACCCTGACTTCCCGCAGGTCCAGTCGTCGCTCGGGGTCGCCTACTTCAACGCCCGGCAGTTCGAAAAGGCTACCGGCCCCCTGAGCCGGGCCCTGGCGGCCGCCCCCGCCGACCCGGCCCTGAACCGCCTCCTGGCCATGGCCTGGCTCAACACCCAGGCGTACGACAGGGCCGCCGAGCTGTTGCAGGGCGACCCGGAGCGCGCCACGAACCCGTCGCTGCAGTTCGCCTACGGACTCGCCCTCGTGAAGAGCGGCCACGCCGCGGAGGCGGAGCGGATCTTCTCCCGCCTCCTCGCCCAGAACGGCGACTCCGCGGAGCTGAGCGTGCTCCTGGGCCAGGCCCACGCGCAGCAGGGGGATTTCGAGTCGGCCACCGCGTCGCTCGAGCGGGCGCTCCGCCTCAAGTCCGACGTGGCGGAGGCCAACGCGACCTTGGGCGTCATCTATTGGAAGCAGGGCCGGCTGCCCGAGGCCGAGGCCGCCCTGCGCGCGGAGCTCGGGGCGCACCCGGCGGACGTGCAATCCCAGCAGAACCTGGCGGTCGTCCTTGATTCGCAGCAGCGGCCCGAGGAGGCGCTCTCCCTGCTGCGCGCCGCCCTCCAATCGAAGCCGGACTTCGCCGACGCTCGTTATCTGCTCGGGAAGATCCTGCTCGCCCAGGGCGCGGCGGAGGAGGCCGTGGAGCACCTGGAAGCCGCCGCACGACTGGCCCCCGGGGACGCCAACGTCCACTATCAGCTCGGACGCGCCTACCAGAAGCTGGGCCGGACGGAGCTGGCCCAGAAGGAGCTCGAGGTCTACCGCCAGATCAAGGACAAGCGTCGGTAGGGCGCCGCGGAGCCATCGCCTACTCGGGCTCCCGCACGGTCAGGATCTGGTCCGCCTTCACCCCCTTGAGGGTCTGGGTCTTCCCCGAAGGCCAGGCGATCGTCAGCTCGTTGACCGCGTCCTCGGCGCCCAGGCCGAAGTGGACCCGCCGGTCGGACGCGCAGCCGTAGCCCACGGCCGAGCTCACATGGCTGTACTGGGCGCCGGACGCGGTGACGATCTTGACCTTGGCTCCCATGCCGTCGCGGTTGCTCTTCGTGCCCACGGTCTTGACGAGCAGCCAGTGGCGAGGCGCCGGCGAGACGTTGCGCCAAAGCTCGAGGGCGCCGTCGAGCGCGGTGACTACGACGTCGAGGCGGCCGTCGTTGTCGATGTCGCCGAAGGCGGCTCCCCGGTGGACGGCCTTCCGCGCAAACTGGTCGCCTGCCCCCGCGCTCCCGTCCGCGAAGCGGCCGTTCTTGAGGTTGACGAAGACGGCATTGGCCATCGGCACCCGCTCGCGGAAGCTGCCGCTCGAGTCCATCACGTCGGCGCAGGCCACGAAGAGGTCCTTCCAGCCGTCGTTGTTGAGATCGACGATGCCGTTGCCCCACCCCGACCGCGGGCGCGAGAGCATGCCCACTCCCGAGCGGTTGGTGACGTCCTCGAACATCCCCCGTCCCACGTTCTTGAAGAGGGGGAAGGTCTCGTTCGCGAGGGCGGTCTGGAAGAGGTCGGGCAAGCCGTCGTTGTCGATGTCGCGCGCGTCCGCCCCCATGCCGGACACCGGCTCGGCGCGCTCCGTGAACGCCACCGCGCGCTCGAAGGCGGATTCGGTGAAGGTGCCGTCGCGGTTGTTCATGAACAGGAAGGACGGCACCGTATCGTTCGACACGAAGAGGTCCATCCAGCCGTCGTCGTCGAAGTCGGCGACGCCGATGCCCATCCCCTTGCCGACGTGGGCGCGGATCCCGGAAGGGACGGAGACGTCGGTGAACGTCCCGTCCCGGTTGTTGTGGAAGAGGGAGTTCGGAAGGCCCTGGTACTCCTTCGGGTGGCAGTAGTCGGGTGCGGAGGGGTTGCCGCAGGTCGGCTCTTTCTCGGGGTCCCACACGCAGTAGTTGGATACGAACAGGTCCAGCCAGCCGTCGCGGTCGTAGTCCACGAAGGCAGCCGCCACCGCCCACAGCGTGCCGTACCTGGGGTCCCGCTGCGCCAGGCCGCTCCTCTCGGTGACGTCCGTGAAGGTCCCGTCGCCGTTGTTGTGGAAGAGCGTGTTCCGGCGCAGGCCGGCCACGAAGATGTCGGTGTAGCCGTCGTTGTCGTAGTCCCCAGTGACGACGCCCAGGTCGTAGCCCCGGCCCGCCACGCCAGCCGCCGCGGTGACGTCCGTGAAGGTGCCGTCGCCGTTGTTCCGGAAGAGGCGGTTCCAGTACTCCGGGCCGGTCTTCTCGAGGCTCGTCATCCTGGCTCCGTTGACCGCGTAGACGTCGAGCCAGCCGTCGTTGTTGTAGTCGAGCAGGGCGACCCCGGACACCATCGTCTCGGGCTGGTGCTTGCGCGCGGTTCGGCTCGAGTTCGTCACGAATCGCAGGCCACGCTGCGCGGCGGCTTCATCGAAGACGACGGGGTCGAACGTGACCGGGGGCGCGGCCCGGGCGGCGGCTCCGGCAACGACGAAGGCGAAAGCAGCTCGAGCCGCTGACCGCATCTCAGGGGGGCACGCTAGCCTCCAGGCGAGCGCCCTGTCAACGCCGTCGGGCCGTCACCGCCCCTGGCCCGGGATAGAATGAAGGTCCGAGTGCCGAGAGGATCCTCCTTCCTGCCCGCGCGCCCCTGGTTGGCCGGTCTCCTGTTGGGGGGCGCCCTCGCGTCGGTAGCGAGGGGCGGGGCGCCGCCAGACGCCCTGGCTCGCCTCGACCTCGCCATCTCCACGGCGGAGGCCAGCCTCGCGAAGGGCGAGCTCCCGGCGGCGGAGGTCCACTATCGCGAGGCGCTCTTCGAGGGCTGGCTGCTCATGGGAACCCTGGAGAGCCTCGACCAGCGGCTCCCCGAGGCGCGGGAGGCGCTGCACAAGGCATCGGCGTTCGTGGCCGACGGCGGACCGGGCCGCCGATCCCTGGCCGTGGCACTCCTCCAATTGGGGGAGGCCGCCCAGGCGGCCGAGGTGCTTACGGTCCTCGCCGGGAAGGACTCCCGGGACATGGAGGGCCGACGGCTGCTGGCGAAGGCGCTAGCGGCGGCCGGGCAACCCGAGCAGGCGCTGGCCAGGCTGGACGAAGCGAGCGCGGCGTCGGCCGACGACCCGGAAGCGGCGTTCCTGCTGGGCACCGAATACCTTTGGCTGAAGAAGCCCGACAGGGCTGAGCGCCTGTTCGCGCGCGTCGTCGAGGCGAAGCCCATCCCGCAGACCCACATCCTCATCGGCCGCGCGTACCGCGACGCCGGTGAATACGACCGGGCGCGCGCCGAGCTGCGCGCGGCCCTCCGCCGGGACGCGAGCGCGCGGCGGGCCCACTATTACCTCGGGATGGTCGCCCTGGCCGACGCGGAGACAGGCGCGGACCGTCTCGACCTCGCCATCGCGGAGTTCCGGGAGGAGCTGAAGCTCGAGCCCTCCGACCCGCTCACGAACGATCAATTGGGCGTGGCCCTGCTCGAGGCCGAACGCCCGGCCGAGGCCTTGCCGGTCCTGGAGACGGCGCTCCGCGGCCAGTCGCGCTCCCTCTACCTGTACCACCTGGGTCGCTGCCAGCTCGCGCTCGACCGAACCGCCGAGGCCGCCATCTCCACCCGGCGCGCGTTGGAGCTGGCCGAGGAGCAAGAGGCGGGCGCGTCCGAGATCCAGAAGATCCACTACCAGCTCGGCCTCGCCCTCGGAAAGCTCGGGGAGACCCAGGAGGCGGCGACTCACCTGGCCGAGGCCCGGCGGCTGGGCGCCGCCTCGGCCAGCGGCGGCTCGGCTCCTGACGCGCCGGAGGTCGCCCCTCCGGAGCTTGCCCGATCCCAGCGGCCCGAGCTGAGGCGCCGGGTGGTGGCGGGGCTGGCGCGCGCCTACCTGAACCTGGGCGTGCTCCAGGCCCAGGGCTCCGCTCCCGCTTCGGCGAGCGAGCGTTTCGCCCGGGCGGCGGAATTCTTTGCGGATGCGGCCGGGCTCGACCCCGACTTCCCGAAGGTCCAGCTCTCGCTGGGCGTCGCCTACTTCAACGCGCGGCAGTTCGACAAGGCCACCGGGCCCCTCGAGCGCGCGCTCGCAGCGGCCCCGGCCGACCCCGGTCTCCGGCGCATGCTGGGGATGTCGCTGCTCAACACCGAGAGGTGGGAGAAGGCGGTCAGTTTGCTACGGGAGGATCCGGAGCGCGAGGCGAACCCGTCGCTGCGGTTCGCCTACGGCCTCGCCCTCGTGCGCAGCCGCCAGGGGGCCGAGGCCGAGAAGGTGCTGTCCCCGCTGCTCGTCCAGCCAGGCGAATCGGCCGAGCTCAGGGTGCTGCTCGGGCAGGCCTGTGCCGAGCAGGGAAAGGACGAGTCCGCGTTGGAGCACCTGAATGCGGCAGCGCGCCTTTCCCCCGAGGACGCGGGGATCCGCGAGCAGCTGGGGCGGGTCTATCAGAAGCTCGGCCGGACGGAGCTCGCGCACCGGGAGTTCGAGGCCTCCCGCCAGCTCAAGGCCAAGCGCCCCGAGGGCGGCCCGTGAGGCTCGTCCTCCACGGTCTTTGGGCCTTTCTGCTGGCGGCATCCGTGCGAGGCCAGGCCGTGAAGCCGGCGCCGACGGCGCCCGATCCCAAGGCCATCGCAGGGTTGATCGAGAAGGGCCAGCTCGGTCCGGCCGAGCAGCAGCTCCGGCGCATCCTGGCCCAGGGCGGCGGCCCGGTCACCCACGACCTCCTGGGCGTGGTGCTGGCCGCCCAGGGGCGCGGCGAGGAGGCGGAGAGCGAGTTCAAGCAGGCCCTCGCCGCGAACCCCGCCCTGCTCGACGGGCGTCAGCACCTTGCGCGCCTCTACCTTTCCCAGAAGCGGGAAGCGGAGGCGGTCGCCGAGCTCCGTCGCGCAGCCCGCCTCGGCCCGCTGGAGCGCGACCTGGCGCTCCGGCTGGCCGGCATCGAGCGGGCGGATGGAAACCCGGTCCCGGCGGAGCGGCAGCTCCGCTCCGTGGCCGACCGATTCAAGTCCGTGCAGGCGCTCCTCCAGCTCGCGCGGCTCCAGTCGGATCGGAAGAACGCGGCGGGGGCCCTCGTGTCACTGCGCCAGGCGCGCGCGATCGCTCCGAACTCGGAGGACGTCCTGAGCGCCTACGCCGAGGGCCTGCTCGCGTCCCCGACTCCCGACGCCGCCATCCCGGTCCTGGACGCCCTCGCCCGACTCTGCCCGACCATTGCCCGGTACCACTACTTGCACGGGATGGCGCTCCTGAGCGCCGGGGACGAAGCCGCGGCCGCCGTGTCGTTGCAGGAAGCGGCGCGGCTCGAGCCCGACCAGGCCCCCACCCTGATCGCCCTGGGGAAGGCGCTCACCCGACGACAGCTCTACTCCGAGGCCAAGCCCCATCTCCTCCGGGGGCTCAGCCTGACCCCCGACCGCGTCGAGGCGGTGGCCGCGCTGGCCGAAGCCGAGGAAGGCCTGGGCGAGCTGAAGGACGCGGAGGAGCACGCTCGGCGGGCCCTGGCCCGGTCGGGCGCGGATGCCACCGCGAACCTGGTCATCGCGATGGTGCTGATGAAGCAGGACCGGTTGGCGGAGGCCCGCGACGCGCTGCTCAAGGCGGCGGTCGCCGACCCTGCCTCATCGAAGACCGAGTACCAGCTGAGCCTGGCCTACGCGCGCCTCGACGATCCGGTCAGCTCGCAGAAGCACCTCGCGCTATACCATCAGAAGGTGAAGGAGAAAGAGGAGCGCGTGAAGCAGGTGCGCCAGGTCACGGGGTTCTCGATGGGCGGGATGCAGCCTTGAGATGGGCCGTCATCACGGTGGCCCTCGCGGCTTCGGCCATCGTCCAGCTCACGCCGGGGGGGCCCGCCCGGCCGCTCTTCCGTGACATCACCCGCGAGGCGGGGATCGCCTTCGAGCACCACGACGCCCCCGAGAAGAAGTTCATCGTCGAGTCCATGAGCGCGACGGGCTCCTCGACATCTACCTGACCGATTCCCCCACGGTGCAGACGGCCAAGGACCCGAAGGCCGCGCGCAGCGCCCTTTATCGGAACCTGGGCAACGGGAGGTTCCAGGACGTGACCGACCGGGCCGGGCTCGCCCACCCGGGCTGGGCGATGGGCGTGTGCACGGCGGACGTGGACGGAGACGGCTGGGAGGACATCTACGTCACCGGCCTCGGCCGCAATTCTTTGTATCGCAACAACCACGACGGCACCTTCACCGACATCGCGGAGCAGGCGGGCGTTGCGGGCGGAGGCTGGTCGGCGGGTTGTGGCTTTGCCGACTACGATCGGGACGGGGACCTCGACCTCTTCGTCAGCCGCTACGTGCACTTCGACTTCGACCAGCTCCCGGAGTTCGGCAAGGGCAAGACTTGCCAATATCGCGGCGTCGACGTGCAGTGCGGCCCGCGAGGCCTCCCCGGCGAATCGGACCTCCTGTTCCGGAACGACGGGAACGGGCACTTCACCGAGGTCGGAGAGAAGGCTGGCGTCCGCGACCCGCGCGAGTACTTCGGCCTGGGCGTGGCCTGGTTCGACTTCAACGGCGACGGCTGGCCGGACCTCTACGTGGCCAACGACTCCGGCCCGAACTTCCTCTACCAGAACCAGAAGGACGGCACCTTCAAGGAGGTCGCCTTCCCAATGGGGGTGGCGGTGAGCGAGGACGGCGGGGAGCAGGGAAGCATGGGGGTGGCCCTGGGCGACTACGACAACGTCGGCCGGCTGAGCATCTACGTGACGAACTTCGCCGAGGAGTACGACGCCCTCTACCACAACGACGGCGACCACTTCACCGACGTTTCCTACCGCTCGAAGACGGCCCCCAGCAGCGTTCCCTACGTGAAGTGGGGCACGTCCTTCTTCGACTACGACAACGACGGGCTCCTGGACCTCATCGTCGCCAACGGGCACGTCTATCCGCAGCTCGACAAGTCGCGCCTGGGGGCCGCCGCGGGGTACCGGCAGCGGCGGG
>WNFL01417948.1_pt3 | contig 11276 bp, 8 predicted proteins | sample 5400361 | NCBI WGS metagenome assembly WNFL01 (sample SAMN13153351, study PRJNA577476) | soil metagenome | isolation source: 40 cm soil on Douglas fir-dominated hillslope | place: USA:California | collected 2013-09-17 | reverse complement strand
TGGAGCGACGGGATCCCGCGGGCGGCGGCTTCGATCTGGCCGCGCGGCGGCCCGTCCCCCGCCACCACCAGCCGCAGGTCGCCGAGCCGCCGCGCGATCTCAGGGAGCAGGAGCGCTCCCTTCTCCACCGAGAGCCGGCCCGTGTAGAGCGCGAAGGGCGCGCCGCGCGGGATCGACGCCGGCCACGCGTCGGCGTCCGTGGCCGGCGGCGAGGCGCTCCCGTTCGTGTCCACGCCGTGCGCCAGCAGCCGCAGCGTGGAGCGTGGCACGCTCCACTCGACCGCCTTCTCCACTACGAATCGCGACGGCGCGATCCACAGGCGCACGCTCCGGTAGGCCGACATCCAGTCGTGCGCGTAGGCCTCGATGCTCCCGACCACGCTCTTCGCCGCGGAGTCCTGCACGCATCCAATGGCGACGGCATGCCAGTGGGCGCCGCCGCGGCAGCGCTCGCACGGCACGCCGTGCGCGAACAGGATGCGGTTCGTGCACCACGGCTTGAGGTCGTGCAGCGTCATCACCGTGGGCACGCCGGCGCGCTCGAGCGGGCGCAGGATCGAGGGCGTGAGATAGCGGCTCGGCGCGTGCAGGGGGGCGATGTCGGGGCGGAACTCCGCGAGCAGCGACTCCATGGCCCGGGCGGCCGGGGCCGACCACACCACCCGGGGGAGTTGGGCGATCTGGCTCAGCAGCGGCGCCCCCTCCCCGTAGTCGGCGGGGGGCGCGAAGAACCTGGCGGTGGGGCTGGGGAGGTTGCGGGGATCGCGGGTCGCGAAGTGCGCGACCTCATGGCCCACGGCGGCGAGCCACCGGGACTCGTCGAGATAGGTCCGCTCGACCCCGCCCCGCAGGTAGTGGAATGCGTTGATCAGGAGGATGCGCAATCGTTACCCCGATGGTGGCCGCGCGACGCAATGCCACGATACGCCCCACCCCTCGCAGTCACCAGTTGGTGGAACCCTCGCGAGGCCAATAGAATCATAACGTCGGGTGCCCAGGATGGCTCCGCGCAGCGCCCGAAACGTTCCTCGCGCTCCCTCGCCCGCGCGGGTGAACCGTCCCTGATGCCGAGGTCCGCTTGCCCCGAGTCCCGCGTCTCCCCCTCGCGCTCGTCGTGGCTCTCACCGTGGCCGCTCCGGCGCGCGCGCTTCCTCCCGGCTACACGCTCGAGCTGGTGCACGGGAACCTCAACTTCCCGGTCTCGATGCGCTTCTCCCCCGATCACCGCCTGTTCGTCCTGACCAAGGGCGGCCGCGTGATGGTCTATCAGAACCCCACTGATCCGGTGGCCACGCTGTGGGCCACGTTCCCGGTGGACTCCACCTACGAGCGCGGGCTGCTCGGCATCGACTTCCACCCCCAATACCCCGAGTCCGCCTACGTGTACTTCTATTACACCAATGCGTCGCCGCTCCAGAACCGCGTGGCGCGCGTGTGGGACCTGGGCAACCACGGATACGGTCTGTGGCAGCTGACGACGCTGCCCGGGACCTCCACGTATCACCACGGCGGCCGCGTGCTGTTCGGCCCCGACCGTCTGCTCTACGTCACCTATGGGGATCAGCTCGACGCCAGCGCGGCCCCCGACTCTGCGAACATTCGTGGCAAGCTGCTGCGCATGACCACCATGGGCAAGCCTGCGCCCGGCAACCCGTGGGGCAACGAGGCGATGCTCCGCGGCGTGCGCAACGTGTACGGGATCACCTTCGATTCCGCGACCGGGATCGGCTACTTCACCGAGAACGGACCGACCTGCGACGACAAGATCCAGCACCTGGTGCTGGGGGCCGACTACGGGTGGAGTGCCACGTCGGTCTGCGGGTCGGTCCCCAGCGACGCGGTGCAGCCGATGCTGATGTACACCCCGACCATCGCGCCCACCGGCTGCATCGTGTATCGGAACGCGAGCGATCCCTTCCTCGATGGCTGCCTGCTGTTCGGCAGCTACAACGACGGCACCATCCGCCGGGCGGTCTTCGATTCGTCCGACCGCACTCGCGTGTTCGGCGTGGACAACTTCCTCAACCTGCCGAGCGACGCGATCCTCGATGTCGAGCAGGATCGTGACGGGCTGATCTGGCTGAGCACGCCGGGCGCGATCTACCGGATCCTGCCGCCGTCGGCGATCGCCGGTGTCGGCAACGGGACGTCCGGCACGGGACTGACGCTCGCGCCCAACCCGTTCCGCACCGCGCTGAGCCTCACGCCCGGCGCCGGCTCCGCGGTGGACCGCATCGAGATCGCGGACGTGACCGGCCGCACGGTCCGCACCTGGAGGGGTCCGTTCCAAGGGGCGGTGACCTGGGATGGCGCCGACGCCCGCGGGGCGATGGTGCCGCCCGGCATCTACCTGGTGCGCGCGATCGGCGCGCGCGGCACGCGTACCCAGCGCGTGGTGCGGCTGGCGCGCTAGGCCGCGGCCGCGGGCGCCGAGCGCCGGCCTCAGGACTCCTCGACGCTCCGCTCGAACTCCACCAACGCCGCGCCCATGCCCGGGCCCGGCTCGTGGCACAGCACCTGGCCCGGGAGATCCGCGCCCAACACGCCGCGCAGGATCGCGAGGTGGCGGAGCCCGGCCTGGGGCTGGGCGCGCTTCGCCATCCCGGCGGAGGCGGTCCACAGCGACTCCCAGGCGCCGCGCTCCAGGCACTCGAGCGCGCGCTCGTCGTAGGCGGCCGCCTCCGGGACCTGACGCTGCAGGTTCCAGGCGTGCTCGTCGCTCGAGAGCGCGCCGCCGACCAGGAACGCGATGCGTTCCGGCCGCTTCACCAGCACCTGCGCGATCACCTTCCCCCACGCGCGGCACTTGGCCCGCGGCTGGAGCGCCACCGACAGCGGCACCACCGGCACGTGGGTGCGCGGCATCAGGAAATGGAGCGGGACCGTCACGCCGCTGTCCACGCCACGGGTCCCGGCCGCGACCGGGATGTCGTGCTTCTCCCCCTGCGCGACCAGGGCGCGCGCCAGCGCCGGAAGGCCGTCGCAGTCGTAGCGCAGCTCGACCCCGAGGCCCCGGTATTCGGTGATGGTGCGGTGCCGGCGCCCGGCGTCCACGACGAACGGGCCGCGCGCCATGCGCCGGCCGCTCACGATCACGATCGCCTCCGGCTCGTCGGCGCGCAGACGCTCGCCCGCGGCGGCGAGCGCCTCGATCATCGGCGTGAGGTGGCCGCGATGCTGGTCCACCAGCAGGGTGGGCAGGTGGGGCGCGAACAGGATGCGTGGGATCAGCATGGCGCGGTGCGGGGCCGCGCGGCGCGGTCCGACGTGCGGCGCGGAGTCATCGGGGCTAGTGGTGCCGGATCCGGAACTCGCCGGCCGCGCGGGCGGCGGCGCGCTCGTTGCCCGCGCCGATCTGCACGCCCTTCTCGGTGGCGATCGCGAGCAGCTCTCCCGGGAGCGGGAACATGACGCGCTCCTCGACCAGCCGGAACTCCTCGAGCCGGTAGTCGCCCGCCGCCTGCACGCGCTGGACGCAGGCCTGCACCACGTCCTCGGGCGTCGAGGCGCCGGCGGTGATGCCCACGTCGCCCGTCAGCCACTCGGACCGGATGTCCTCCGCCGACTCGATCAGGTAGGCGGCCGCGCCGTGGCTCTGCGCCACCTCGACCAGCCGGTTCGCGTTGCTGCTGGTCGGAGCCCCGACCACCAGCACCACCTTGCAGCGGCGGGCCAGCTCCTTCACCGCGTTCTGGCGGTTCTGGGTGGCGTAGCAGATGTCGTCCTTGGCCGGCTCGTGGATCGCCGGGAAGCGGCGCTTGAGCACCGCCACGATGGCGCGGCAGTCGTCCATCGAGAGCGTGGTCTGCGTGATATAGGCCACCTTGGCCGGGTCGCGCACCTGCAGCGCCTCGGCCTCCGCGACGTTCTCCACCACCGCGATCGAGTCTGGCGCCTCGCCCAGCGTGCCCTGCACCTCGACGTGGTGGCGATGGCCCACCAGCACGATCGTGTAGCCCTGCTTCGCGTGCCGCAGTGCCTCGAGATGGACCTTGGTCACCAGCGGGCAAGTGGCGTCGAGCGAGCGCAGCCCGCGCGCCTGCGCCTCGGCGCGCACCGCCGGCGAGACGCCGTGCGCCGAGAAGATCACCACCGCTCCCGCCGGCACGTCCGCCAGGTCGTCGGTGAAGATCGCGCCCTTGCGCTTGAGATCGTCCACCACGTGGCGGTTGTGCACGATCTCGTGCCGCACCCAGATCGGCGCCCCGTACACCTCGAGCGCCATCTCCACGATGTCGATGGCGCGGTCCACGCCCGCGCAGAATCCGCGCGGAGCGGCGAGATAGAGGCTGTGGGCGGTGGAGGACATTCGAGAGGCTCCGGTCTGGGGTCGTAACCGACGGACTCTACAGGAGGCCCGCGGGAGCGACCAGCGCGCGGCGGCGGCGCTCGACGCTATCGCCGACGCGCGGCGCTGTCCGCCTCGAACAGCGCCCGCAGCGAGTCGGGCGCGGAGGCGCGGAGCGCGGCGATCAGCTGCTGCACCCGGGTCTTCGAGGCGCGGTCGGCGCTCATCGCTTCGGCGCGGTGGAGCTCGGCCAGGGCGCCGCGGGTGTTCCCCGACGATTCCAGGGCCATGCCGAGCACCATGTGGGCGTCGGCGGCGTTGGGGTTCTTGCGCACGCCGTCGCGGGCCAGCTCGAGCGCGATGTCGCGGCGCCCCTGGCCGTCGAACCAGCGCACCGCTTCGAGCCGCGCGTCGAGGTCTCCCGGCACGGCGTCCACCCAGCGCCGGTACGCCACGCCGGCGTCCGCGTCGCGGTGGGTCTCGAGCAGCGCGCCGATCCGGCCCTGCCAGGCCAGGCCGAAGGTGGAATCGCGGCGCAGCGCCTCGTCGTAGCCGCGCAACGCCTCCTCGGCGTTCCCGGCGCGGCGATCGAGGTTCGCCAGGTTCACCCACGCGGTCGCGTCGCGCGGATCGAGCGCGATCGCCTTGCGATACTCGGCGCGCGCGTCGGCGTTGCGGCCGCGCGAGGCCAGCAGGGCGCCCAGATCGCGGTGCTCGCTCGAGAGGTCGGGTCCCAGCGCCACGGCGCGCCGCAGGGCCACTTCGGCCTGCGGGACCTTGCGGAGCGCCATGTAGGCGAACCCGAGTGCCTGCCAGCTCGCGCCGTCGTTGGGCCAGCGGCGGGTGATCGACTCGAGCGTGAGGATCGCCTTGTCCCCTTCGCCGCTGCGCGCCTGCGAGAGCCCGAGCAACCGCCCGATCTCGCGGTTCGAGCGATCGAGCCCGTACTCGGCGGCGTAGCACTTGGCCGCCTCGTGGTACTGGCCGATCGCCTCGAACACGTGCCCCATGCGGGCGTTCGGCCCGCGCAGCTTGGGATCGAGCTGGGCGGCGTTGCGGTAGGAGGCGATCGCCGCCGCCGGCGCGTGCTCGCGCTCGAACGCCAGGCCGGCCTCATAGGATTCCTTCGCGCGCTGGCCGCGGTGGGTGAAGACGGTGTCGTCCGGGCTCGGCCGGCCGTGGATCAGCAGCGGAGCCGGCGCAGACTCGGAGTCCGGATCGGAGGCGGCGGCGGCCCGGCCGGCGGAGAGCGACGACAGGGCCAGGGCCGCGGCGACGGCCAGTCCGATGAGCCTCGATGTCAGCGGGCGTGGGATCAGGAGCGGGCTCCAGGGGAGCCGGGGCCGCCGGGGAGTGACGAGCGCGGTGCCCGGATTGGGTCCTGGCAGTCTAGGGAGCCCGGGCGCGGCCGGTCAACCCGCTGTGCTACGGTCTCCCGCTCCGTCATGAACCAGCATCGCCTCACACGCAACCTGCTCGCGCTCGCGGTCGCCGCGATGGGATTCGTGGACCTGCTCTCGGCGGTGTTCTCCCATTCGGCCGAGCGCCTGCGGGCCATCCGCCACCTGATCCCCACCGACGTGCTGCCGGTGAACGACGTGCTCACGGTGAGCCGCACCTACGGCTTCCTCGCCGGGGCGCTGCTGCTCGCGACCGCCTGGGGGCTGCGCAAGGGCAAGCGGCGCGCGTTCGTGACCGCGATGTTCCTGACCGCGGCGTCGGTGCCGCTCAATCTCTTCAAGGCATTCGATTTCGAGGAGGCGATCGCGGCCACCGGGCTGCTGTTCCTGCTCGGGATCAGCGGCCATGCGTTCCGGGTGAAGAGCCGCGACTTCTCGCTGCGCACCATGCGCACCGTGGTGGTGTGGGTCGCGGTCGGCATCGCGGTCTACGCGATCGGGGGTTGCTGGCTGCTCGAGCTGCAGGTCGCGCACGAGCACTCGCTGCGGCGAGCCGCGCTCGAGACGCTCTACCAGATCAGCGGCATCGGCGATCCGGTGCTCCACATCTCGCCGGCGCTGCGGCTCCACGACGTGGTGGTGCGCTGGTTCCTCGACTCGATCGCGGTGATGAGTGTGACGCTGATGGTCGGCCTGGCGCTCGCCGCGCTGCGCCCCGCGGTGCACAAGGGGCGGCAGCGCGCCGAGGCGCAGCACGTCGCGGAGCTGGTGCGCCAGTACGGCGACAGCCCGGTCGCGGCCTTCGCGGTGGGCCCGGACGTGGACTACTTCTTCAGCCCCAACCGCCGCGCGGTGATCGCGTACCGCTTCGAGTCGGACACGCTGCTCGCGATCGGCGACCCGATCGGGCCGCCGGAGGAGATCCCGTCGCTGCTGCGCGCGTTCCAGGAGTTCTGCCGCGAGCACGACTGGCAGTTCGCGTTCTATCAGGCCCTCCCCGAACACCTCGAGTGGTACCGGCGCCAGGGTTGGCGCGCGGTGCACATCGGCGAGGACCCGGTGCTGTGGACCGGACGGTTCTCGCTCGAGGGCGCCGCGGTGGGCACCGTACGCCGGGCGGTGCGCAAGCTCGAGCGCACCGGGCTGGTCGCCCTGATGTTCGTGCCGGGCGAGACGCCGTTCGATGCCGCGCACGATCCGCACGGGATCCTGCCGCAGCTCTCCGAGATCTCGGCGGCCTGGCTGCGCGGCCACCAGGGCGGCGAGAAGACCTTCTGCATGGGGCGCTTCGATCCGCACAAGCTGCAGGACGTGTGGCTCGCGGTGGCGTGGGATCCGGCGAAGCGCCGGGTCGAGGGCTTCTGCACCTGGGTGCCGATCTGGGCGCGGCGCGGCTGGTCCATCGATCTGATGCGGCGGCGCGAGGACGCTCCCACCGGGACCATGGAGTTCCTGGTGGTGAAGTCGCGCGCTGGCCAAGGTGCAGCCCGAAGGGCCGTCGGTCCAGCGGAGAGACGGTGCGGCGCCGGCGACCCCGCTGCCGCCCGGCGCGATCACCGACGACCCGGCACGCGAGTTCCTGATGGAGCGCCTCGCCCGCTTCTACGACTTCAAGGGCCTGTTCCGCTGGAAGAGCAAGTTCGCGCCGGCGTTCGAGGATCGCTACCTGGTCTATCCCGACGCCATGGCCCTGCCGCGCATCGCGCGCGCGCTGCTCGCCGCGCAGAGCCCGGGCGGCCTGCGCAGCTACTTCCGCAGGGTGGCGTAGATTCGATGCCACAGGGCGGCGTAGAATCGATGGGGCGTGGATCCGGATTCCCTGACGACTGGGGCTCGAGCCGGAGGTGACCTGGTGCGATCCCACATTGCTTCGCTGCTGACATCGCTCGCGGCCGCCCTCCTCGCGTTCGCGCCGGCGGCATCGGCCGGCACCGTTTCGGGCACGCTCGGGCCGCAGTATGGCCCGCCGCTCGCCGAGCAGACCTCCCAGAGCAACGTCGGGGGCACCGGCGATCCGAGTGAGCCGGCGAACACCAACGGCGGCTCACAGCTCGATGCGGCCTATGGCTACGTCTCGGACGGGACGCTCTATCTGTTCTTCAGCGGGAACCTGACCTTCTGGCTCCAGCTCGAGGGCATCATCACCCACTGGCTGCCGCTCGACGTGTTCATCGATTGCGCGCCGGGCGGACAGCACCAGCTGCTCGCGAACAACCCCACGATCGAGCCGTTCTACGATCTCCAGCAGACCGCGGGGCTCACGTTCGATGTGGGATTCGCCGCCGACTACTGGCTGAGCGTCGGTGGAAGCGCCCAGGCAGGGTCCCAGTGGCCGTACATGAACGCCTACTTCGCCACGCTGCCGACCGGTGGCGGCGGCAGCGGGTTCTATCTCGGCAGGACGCTGTCCGGGCCCCCGGGGGTGCTGTCGAACGGCACCAATCCCAACGGAATCCAGGTGGCGTTCGACGACGACAACCGTCTCGGGCTCGGCAGCGGCTGCGGCGTCCCAACGCCGGTCGCCGTCTCGACAGGCATCGAGTGGGCGATCCCGCTCGCGGCGATCGGCAATCCGACCGGCTGCATCCGGGTGTGCGCGTATGTGCCCAGTCAGGACCACTCGATGATCTCGAATCAGGTGATGGGCCCGATCCCGCCGGGCACGTGCAGCCTGACGCCCGCGGCCGCGAGGGACTTCTCGAGCGTGCCGGGCGACCAATTCATCACGATCTGCCCGGCGACGCCTGCGCGTCACGGGTCGTGGGGAACGCTGAAGGCGTTGTACCGCTGAGCGCGGGCGGCCCTACCAGATCCTCACGCGGTCCCCGGGCGCCACGTACAGCTTGTTCCCCGGCTTCACCCCGAACGCGTCGTACCAGGCGTCCATGTTGCGCACCACGCCGTTGACGCGGTACATGCGCGGCGAGTGGGGGTCGCTCACCACCTGGCGCCGGATCGCCTCGTCGCGATTCTTGCCGCGCCACGCCTGCGCCCAGCCCAGCATCACGCGCTGGTCGCCGGTCCACCCGTCCACCGTGGGCGCGGGCTTGCCGCCGAGCGAGCGGCGATAGGCTTCGAGCGCCAGCGTCAGGCCTCCGAGGTCGGCGATGTTCTCCCCCATGGTCAGCGCGCCGTTGACCTTCACGCCCGGCAGCGGCTCGTAGGTCGAGTACTGGGCGCCGAGCCGGGCCGCCCGGGCCTCGAAGGCCTTCGCGTCCGAGGGCGCCCACCAGTCGCGCAGCTTGCCCTCGGCGTCGAGCTTGCGGCCCTCGTCGTCGAAGCCGTGCGTCAGCTCGTGGCCGATGACGCCGCCGGCCGCGCCGTAGTTGTAGGCCGGGTCGGCGTCGGCGTCGAAGATCGGCGGCTGGAGGATGCCGGCCGGGAACACGATGTCGCGCAGCGAGCCGTTGTAGGCGTCGTTGGTCTGCGGCGTCATGCCCCAGTCGGTGACGTCCACGGGACCGGCGAGGCGGCCCCGGTAGAAGGCCCAGTCGGCGGCCGCCGCCCGCTGCACGTTGCCGACCAGGTCGTCATCGCGGATCACCAGCGTCGAGTAGTCGCGCGGCGTGTCGGGGTAGCCGACCTTGATGCGGTAGGTGTCGAGCTTCTTGAGCGCCTCGGTGCGGGTCGCCGGGCTCATCCAGTCCAGCGTTTCGATCCGCGCGTGGTAGGCGGCCTTCACGTTGGCGACCAGCGACTCGATCTCGGCCTTGGCGCGCGGCGGGAAGTAGCGCGCCGAGTACATCTGCCCCACCCCCCAGCCGAGATTGCCGAAGCGGTCGTAGCGATCGCCGGCGCCGTAGTCGCCGCCGGCCACCGCCCGCACGCCGCGCTTCCAGCGCGCGGCCGGCTCCTGCTGTCCGGAGAGCGTGCGGCCGCGCAGGATGAAGAACGCGTCGGCGAACGGTTTCGACAGGTAGGGCGCCGAGGCATCCGCGATGCTGAACGCCAGCCAGGCCTGCAGCACCGGCACCGGGGTCGAGGCGTAGACCGCGGTCAGCTTCGGGAAGGCGCTCTTCTCGGCCACGATCACGCGGTCGAGGTGTCCGAGCCCGGCGCTGGCGAGGAACGGGCGCCACGCAAAGCCCGGCGCGTGGTGCTGGAGCTGATCGAGGCTCATCGGGTTGTAGATCGCGTTCACGTCGCGCTGCTGGGTCTTGGTCCAGCTCGCCTCGGCGATCCGCTTCTCGAGCGCGAGGATGTCGTGCGCCCGCGCCTTCGCCTCCGGCCAGCCCTCGAGCTCGAGCAGCGTCGCGGCGTAGGTCTCGTAGGCCGCGCGCTGGGTCGCGAAGTCGGGCTTCAGGTAGTAGTCGCGGTCCGGCAGGCCGAGCCCGCTCTGGCTCAGGTACACCGCGTAGCGTTTGGGGTCCTTCAAGTCCACGTCGGTGAAGATGCCGAACAGCGCGCCGTAGAAGTCGGAGTTCTGGCGGCCCATCAGCGAGGCGATCGAATCGCGGCTGCCCGCCGCCCGGATCGCCTTCAGGTCGCCCTCGAGCGGCTTCGCGCCGAGGCCCTCGATGCCCGCCGTGTCCATGAACGCGTGATAGAACGCCCCGACCTTGCCCTCGAGCGACGACGGCTCGTGCCCGGCGCTCGTCGCCGCGGTCTCCATCAGCTCGTGCAGGCGCCGCTCGGTCGTGTCGCTGATCGCGGCGCGCAGGCTGTAGGCCGGCTTGTCGGCCGGGATCGTGGTGCGATCGACCCATCGGCCGTTGGCGTAGCGGAAGAAGTCGTCCCCGGGCGCGGTCGTGGTGTCCTCGCCCGCGGCGTCGAACCCGGACGCGCCGTACTGCGGACCGTGGGCCCCCGGAGCGTTGCCGCGCGAGCTGCAGGAGGTCAGCGCGGCGGTGGAGAGAAGGACCAGCGCGAGGGCGAGGACGGGGCTTCGGACGTTCATGTCGGACTCCGGGGTGGGCGTCGCGCGGTCGCCGTGCCTCCTCGCATGGGAGGCGACGACGGTTCGCCGAGCCGGAACCCTATCCGCCGCGGCGTGTCCGGCTCACCGGATTGAGCGCGAGTGCGGCATCGGGCCGGACCGGCGCGGACGAAGGCTAGGTGTCCGTCCAGAACTGCGGGCCCACGATCAGGCCCGCGACCGTCACCGCGATCACGACCAGGCCAGGCACCAGGCTCAGGAGCACCGAGAATCCGAGCCCGAGCGCGAACGTGATCGTCCCGAACGCGCCGCTGGCCGGCCCCCAGATCCGGCGCACGAGCAGCTCCACCATCCAGCCAAGCGTGTAGCAGGCATTCGCCGCGATGGCGTAGAAAACGATCGCGACGAGAGCGAAGAGTGGCGGATCGGGCATCGGCCCGGCGCCGACGTGCTGGACGTTCTCCACGATCAGCTCGCAGGCGACCACGACCAGGCACGAGACGATGCCGGCCGCGCCGACCGCGAGGTTGTAGGGGATCCGGCGCATCTCCCACCAGCGGATCGTCCCCCACCCCGAGAGGTCCTCGCCGGCGCGCACGAAGAACCGGTGGGCGAGGACCCGACGGGCGAGCGTCATCAGCCTGTTCAATGGCGACCTCTCACGGTCGGCCCAGCACGCCGCGACCTCGAAGCGCTTCCCGTCGCCGATGGA
>WNFL01326423.1_pt2 | contig 11276 bp, 9 predicted proteins | sample 5400361 | NCBI WGS metagenome assembly WNFL01 (sample SAMN13153351, study PRJNA577476) | soil metagenome | isolation source: 40 cm soil on Douglas fir-dominated hillslope | place: USA:California | collected 2013-09-17 | reverse complement strand
CACGTATAACGTGCCAGTAGTGATCACCCGCTGTGGCAATTTCTATGGCGGCGGCGACCTTAACTGGAATCGGATTGTTCCGGGAACGATCCGATCAATCATTCGTGGACAGCGGCCAATTATTCGTTCAGATGGACAATATATCAGGGATTATTTTTACGTCGAGGATGGCGCTGCGGCTTACATGCTACTCGCCGAGCAGTTAGCAACAAATCGGGAGCTTATCGGTGAAGCATTTAACTTCTCCAACGAGTTACAAATCACGGTAGAAGCGTTAACCCAGCAGATGCTAAACCTGATAGGGTCGGACCTGACGCCGGATATTCGCAACGAAGCTAGAAATGAGATATTGCACCAATATCTGAGCGCAGAAAAGGCCCGAAAAATTCTCAATTGGCATCCGCTCTTTAGTTTAGAGGATGGATTAAGTGCCACTATTCAGTGGTATGAGGAATATTTCTCACGTGCGTAACCCACCTACCCGCCAACAAATAAAATGAGCTATACTGACCCCACCTCGCCTGGTGCTCAATATGTTTAACCTCCTATGAAAGTCGTTATTCTTGCTGGTGGATTGGGAACGCGCCTTGCTGAAGAAACCGAGATTCGCCCAAAGCCGATGGTCGAGATCGGTGGTAGGCCCATCCTCTGGCACATCATGCAGCACTATGGGTTTTATGACTTCAACGAGTTCTATATCGCCCTGGGCTATAAGGGTGAGGTAATCAAGCGTTATTTCCTTGATTACTACAGTCTCAGCAGCGATATAAGTATCAATCTCCAACATGGGAAAGTTGAAATGCTGAACACCAATTCCGAGCATTGGAAAGTCCATCTCGTCGATACTGGTTTAGCCACAATGACGGGTGGACGCATCAAGCGATTGGAGCCGTACTTAAAAGACGATACTTTTATGGTCACTTACGGTGACGGCGTATGCAACGTCAATCTTCCCGACTTGCTGCGCTTTCACAAATCGCATGGGCTGGTCGGGACCGTGACCGCTGTTCGCCCACCCGCCCGATTTGGTGGCCTGGAGCTTGACGGTGAAAAGGTCAAAACCTTTACAGAGAAACCTCAAGTCGGCGAGGGTTGGATCAATGGCGGATTTCTTGTGTTTGAGCCGACTATCTTTAACTATCTGGCAGACGATACTACGATTCTCGAAGCTCAGGCGCTGGAACAACTCAGTAAAGTAGGACAATTGGCAGCATACCGCCATGAGAGCTTCTGGCAATGTATGGATACCTTACGTGATAAGCGCATCCTTGAAGACCTCTGGCAATCGAATAATGCTCCCTGGAAAGTGTGGCGTTGATGGCGCTGGAAACTCGTTGTCGCTTGTGCGGGAGTACCAACTTAGTATCGGTGCTGTCGCTTGGGAAAACCCCCCTGGCGAATGCGCTTCTCACCGAAGAGCAGCTTGCTCAACCGGAACCCACTTACCCGTTGGAACTGGTTTTCTGTAGTGAGTGCAGCCTCGTCCAGATCACGGAGACCGTCCCACCGGAAGAACTGTTTGCAAATTACCTGTACTTCTCCTCATATTCTGACACGATGCTTCAGCATTCCAGGCAGATCGTCGAACGGTTAATCAGCCAGTGCGGTTTAACGGCGGACAGTCTGGCGGTGGAGATCGCCAGCAATGATGGCTATTTGCTGCAATATTATGTGCAAGCGGGTGTCCAGGTGCTGGGTATCGAACCAGCCCATAACATTGCTGAAGTTGCGAATGGAAAGGGTGTTCATACTCTGCCTGAGTTTTTTTGTAAAGCCCTGGCGGATCGGCTGGTGGCCGAAGGAAAAAAGGCAGATGTTTTACATGCCAACAATGTACTTGCGCATGTGGCGGCGCTGAACGACGTGGCGGCGGGGATCGCAACAGTCCTAAAAGAGACTGGTGTGGCTGTGATCGAGGTGCCTTATGTCAAATTGCTCATCGAACAAACCGAGTTCGATACGATTTATCATGAGCATCTTTGCTATTTTTCGCTATCGGCACTCAATCACCTGTTTCGACGCCATTCACTCACCATCAATGATGTGGAGATTTTGCCTATCCACGGGGGATCACTGCGTATCTTCGTGGGCAAGCAAGCCGAGCCTTCGCCAGCGGTTTCCCAATTATTAGCCGACGAAGCGCGGGCAGGAATGTTATCAGCCGCTTTTTATACCGATTTTGGCAATCGCGTCGAAAAGCTGCGGGCTGACCTTCGCCAACAACTGCACGCGCTAAAAGGAGCCGGGAAACGCATGGCAGCCTACGGCGCGTCGGCTAAAGGCAGTACACTGCTGAATTATTTCGGCATCGGCAGTGACCTTCTTGATTATGTGGTTGACCGTAGCCCGGTAAAACAGGGGCGCTACACTCCCGGCACGCACCTGCCAATTTATGCCCCTGAAAAGCTTGTCGAGAATCAACCGGATTATGTGCTCTTGCTTACCTGGAACTTTGCTGACGAAATCTTACGGCAACAAGCCGCTTATCGTGAGCGCGGCGGTCATTTTATTATTCCAATCCCGGAGGTAAACATTGTATGATCGACGGCGTTCAGGTTATTCCTCTGAAGCGCATCCCCGACGAACGCGGAACGGTAATGCACATGCTGCGCGCTACCGATCCGCACTTTCAGCAGTTCGGTGAAATCTATTTTACGACCATTTACCAGAACGTCATCAAGGGATGGCACCGTCACCATGAAATGACGCTGAACTATGCCGTGCCTTTCGGGCGTATCAAACTGGTTCTGTACGATGAGCGAGAAGGTTCGCCCACCTTCGGCAACCTGATGGAAGTTTTTCTCGGCCCAGATAATTATTCTCTGGTCATTATCCCGCCGGAAATTTGGGGCGGGTTCAAGGGCATGAGCGAGCCTTTTGCCATCGTTGCCAACTGCTGTACCCATGTTCACGACCCGTCACGTTCGATTCGGTTAGATCCATTTGACAATCACATTCCCTATGATTGGGCAGTCAAGCATAATTGATGCGCGTTTTTGTTACCGGGGCGTCCGGCTTCATCGGTTCACATGTCGTTAGAACGCTTCTGCGTCAAGGCTGCGAGGTCGGAATCCTCGCGTCCCCACAGAAACCGCTCACGCGACTTCAGGATATTGCGCCGCAGCTTTTCCAGATCACTGGACGATTAGCTGATCTTGCCACACAGCTTGACACGCTGCGCGAGTTTGCGCCAGAAGTGTGCATCCATTGCGCCTGGTATGCCGAACCGGGAAAGTATTTAACATCACCGCTGAATACCGACTATGTGACAGACAGTCTGAAGTTGATCGAGTTGCTGCCACAGGTTGGCTGTTCACATGTCGTCATGGTCGGCACCTGCGCGGAATATGACGCCAGCATCGGTTATTTCGATGAGAACAGCCCGACGCGTCCAGAAACCCTGTATGCTGCCTGCAAATTGGCAACGGCCTTGATGGGTCCTTTTGTCGCCAGCCAGCATGATATAACGTTCACATGGGCGCGGCTGTTTTACCAATTTGGTCCCTACGAGGATGATCGGCGCGTGGTGCCTGCGCTTATCAAAGCCATGCTGCGCGGCAATAAATTTGCAGCGACGCCGGGCGAACAGATCCGCGATTATCTTCACGTTGAAGATGTGGCGTCGGGGCTTTGTGCGCTGGCGATGCAGCGAGCGAGTGGGATTTACAATATTGCGTCCGGCGTGCCGATCACCATCCACGATCTCATGTCCACCATTCAAGCGCTGTGCGGACAAAAAGACCTGGTTAAGTTTGGGGCATTGCCATATGCCGCCTGGGAGCCAAGGTCTATTTATGGCAGCAATGGCAAGTTGCGGGCGCTGGGATGGACGCCATCCTATTCGCTTCAGCCGGGCTTGATGCAGACTATCGAATGGTGGCAGCAACAAACCGAGAATTGAGCGCCGAGGTTTGGAAAAATCAGGAGACAGGTTGTGAGTAGAGCCATTCAGCTTTTAAAACGCCCATCCGTGCGGGATGCTCTATTATTGTTAGCACTGCCGCTTGTACTGCTGTTGATCAATAACAACTGGATATTTAACCCACCGAGCGATTTTCCTGATTCCTGGTTTTATTTGACAAATTTCCGGCATTTTTTTGATTTTGCACCAAATTACCCATCAAATATTCATTATTTCATTGAGCGCCTGACCTGGAATTTGCTAGGCTATGGTTTTTATCACGTCTTTACGCCTCTGGTTGCCAATTACCTGCTGCATTTGCTGGTTACGTATACCGCGATCTTTTCTCTGTACGGCATCCTGTTGCGGCTGTCTGGTCGCCAGACGGCATTAATTGTTTCGCTTTTACTCAGTGCCTATCCCTGGTTCTTGCGTGCCGTGGGCTGGGATTACCTGGATGGTTTTGGAATCGCCCAGGTATTACTCATGTTGTATCTGCTTATCTGGGCGACTCAATCTGACCAAGTACGAGCGCGACGGATACTATTTGCAGCGGGCGTCGTGTTTGCTTCTTTGCTCGTGTCCAACCTGTATTGGATCGGATTCGTGCCGAGTCTTGTCATCGTTTACTGCGTCACCAACACGAAATATCGACACCACAATCTGCTATCGAGCGGAATTTGGTTTCTCGTGGGTTCTGCTGCATTAGTTGTAGTGCTGGCAATCTTTTACAAGCTCATTACGGGGAATTATTTTTTCATCGAAAATTCATTGTCATTTACGGTGAGAGTCTCGAAGGCAGCGGCCCAGAATAACTTTAACCTGCGCAGATATTATGGGCTGATGCCGCCATTCTGGCACGCGCTGCCACTGCTGGTTGGCGTTATCAGCATCTTTATGCTTCTGCGTAAACCTTCAGACTCGCAGAATCGCTGGCAACTCGGAATGTCTGTCGTCAGTTATCTGCTAGCCTACGGATTCCTCATTTTTTATCATTTTTACTCGATGATTTACCTGAACGTTTATTTGTATGCCTCGTACTTAATCCCAGGCGTCTTTATCCTTTTGGGTATTTTAGCGGCTCCGACTTTGCAAAAACTGTCCGTTTGGCAAAGTCACTGGATCGGCGGTTTTGCAGTTGCCATCCTTGCGCTACCGCTCCTCGTCGCAACCGCAGTTCCTAATGTCTCGAAATTTCAAGGTAATATCCAGTTGCTGGTCCTGGCGGCGTTGGTAATCGGGATGGCGCTGTTGATTGTGTCCAATGGCAAGGCAGCCGCGATCATGATGATAACCTCCGTGGCTTTGATCTGGTTTCTGAGCGATCCACCCACGATTATTAACCAAGTTTATAATGCGCCCCGCTTTTCAGCGCAAGATACTTTCAACGTCGTGATGGCTTTTACTGACCGGATGGATAAGTCTCACGATCCGGCGGATTATTATGCCTTTCGACTGTGGACATCTCAGGAACCCGACAACGGCACCAACGTTGGGATCATTGCGATGTACCTGTATCCGTGGGGACGCGCGTTGGAAGGCAGTCTGCTCCCGCTTCCCAGAAGAATGTCCATGTATCGGGGCATGATACTTTCTACGGATAAAGACCTTGTGATTATTTCCCCGCACGACCAACCAACTGTCGAGGCCGAAGCCGGAAGTATTCTCGCTCAAATCGGCGCAGGCTTGAACATCCAATCTCAGCAGAATATTGACATCGGGCACTTGAAGTTGACTTACTACGTTGCCCGCCTATTCCCAATTTCATTTCGGACCCAGTACAACCAGTATTTTTGGTTTGACCATGCCATTCTTTATCCCAACTGGTATATGCCCGCCAACAACCCTGACGAGTTTCAAATTTGGACCGGGCCTGGGACTGACTCACAGTTGCAGTTTACTTTGCCTAGAGCAGATGGCGCGGTGCAACTTCAATTGTGCGCTACCGACCTGGTTGTTCCAGACTATGCGCAATACTTACACCTGACAATTAACGACCAAGCGGTGCCGCTGACTGCTGGGCCTGAAGGCGAGTGCCGACTCAAATTTAGCGCAACAGTTCCTCCAGAACTTCTAGCGAATGACCAGAACCAGTTAACGCTCAATTTTAAGACAGACAGTGCTGGTCTGGTCACGAAATCATTTCCTTATTCGAGTCCGCAAAAGGTAGGCGCGTTGTTCAGATGGCTTGTGTTCCTGGGTGCCTGAATTGTAGGATGTTCTGATGTCAGGTAATATCTGCGAGATTTTTATCTGTTGAGTTTGCTCAATATGAGTAACAATTCGCCTACTCAGGGGTCCGCAGATATGGTCGGTAAACAGATCCTATCGATCATTTGCCCTGTCTATAACGAACAAGACAATATTATGATGTTCTATGGTCGTATCAAGAACGTCATGAGCACTTTGCAAGATGAGTACGACTGTGAATTGATCTTCACAAATAATCGTTCGGTTGATAATACACTAAATATCCTGCAAAACCTGCATGAGCAAGATCCGCATGTCAAGATACTGACCTTATCGCGGAATTTTGGCTATCAGGCGTCAGTCCTGGCGGGGTTATCGTATGCAATAGGCGATGCCAGCGTTGTCATCGACGTGGATTGCGAAGACCCGCCCGAATTGCTGCTTGAATTTGTCGAGCGCTGGAAACAGGGCTACGAAGTGGTTTATGGTATCCGCACCAAGCGACCGGAGCCGGCGGTTGTCCAATGGATGCGTAACCTGTTCTATCAGTTGTTGCAACGAACCGGAGATAACCCGGTTATTCTCAATATGGCGGAGTTTGCACTCATTGACCAACAGGTGCGACACGAAATTCTGCGGAACAAGTCAACGTTTCCATTTTTGCGCACTGAAATCGGCTTCGCGGGCTTCAACCGTATGGGCATCCCCTACGAACGTCAGGCCAGACAGCACGGTAAAACCCACTACAATTTCCTGGGTATGACCGCTTTTGCTATTGGTGGCATCTTAAGCTCATCTACCTACCTGTTACGCTTATCTGCGTTCTTAGGTGGCGCATTATTGCCGCTCAATTTGATTTTATTAGTGACGGATATGGCTGGAATAGCCTTTAAAGCTCTGGATTTATTAATTGGCCTTGACTTAATGTATCTGGTCTTTTTTTTAGCAGTGCTCAGCGTATATAACGCGCGTATATATCACAACACGGTTCACCGCCCCGTGTTCATCGTCGATTGGAAGCTCTCTACGTTATTGCCCCCTGAACAAGTATCCATGCCCCGGAAAGCTGAAATCTTGAGTTGACATACCAATATGTTTGCAGGATATGCGGGTCGCATCATACCCGCATCGTCTACGAAAAAGCACATGACTACATAACTGGTGACATTTTTCAGGTCTGGCAGTGCCAGGACTGCCTGGTCGCGGCAACTGATCCCCAGCCGACAGATCTTTCGCCGTATTATCCGAGCAGATATCGTCACTATACGCCTGTGGTGATCTCAATCCTGAAAGCGCTTTATGGACAGCGTGTGAAGCGCTGGGCGAACCGGTTTAGTGAGCCGGGAACTGCTTTTGAGATGGGCTGTGGTGATGGCTTTATGCTTGACAACCTGCGCAAGCTCGGCTGGAAAGTGGTTGGCAATGAACGCACTGTCGCCATGGCGCAGTTCGCCCGCCAGCAGCTTGGCCTGGATGTATTTGTCGGTGATCTTGACGCGTTACGACCAGTGCCAACCTTCGATCTGGTGATTCTGTTTCAAGTTCTTGAACATCTCGATGATCCTGTTCCGGTCTTGCGGCAGATAAGCCAGATCCTGACGCCCGGTGGTAAATTGATTATTGGCGTTCCGAATTTTGACAGTTGGCAAGCCAGTTGGGGCAAAGATCGCTGGTTGCATCTTGATGTCCCACGCCATCTTTTCCATTACAGTCCAGCATCACTGGAAAACACACTCAAGTTGGCGGGGCTGACAACGGAAGACGTGCAGTATGTTTCGCTTGAACATGATCCGTTTGGGTGGCTACAAACTCTATACAATCGCCTCGATAGCAGGCGCAATCGGCTGACGCGGACGCTGATGGCTTTGGATCGGCCTACGCTTGCCGTAATCATTGAGTTGGGGCTACTCCCCTTTCTTGGAGTAGTCTGTTTGATGCTTTCAATCGCGAGTTGGCTTGTGGCAAAGGGAGCCATTATCCAGGTCATAGCACGCAAAGTCTGATCACGATTCGCTAGCCAATCAATTCTGGATAACCCGTGATCTTCTGAATATCTGTATAAAACTGACGGAGCGTACCGTACATCCGTTTGTAGATGCGATCATAAAGCTGATCGTAGATCGTTTGAGCATCGGCACACGGCGTAAACGTATGCTCAATGCGCGTCATGGAGCGGACGGCTGCATCAAAGTTGGGATAAAAGCCCAGGCCCACTGCCGCATCAATGGCTGCTCCCAAACCCGAAGTCTCCGAGGTATGGGATCGTGCCGTGGGCAGGCCAAATATATCCGCAGTCAGTTGCAAGGCCGCGTCGCTGCGAGAACCACCGCCCGAAACCCGCAATTCGGTAATAGCCACGCCGCTGCGCCGTTCGGTGCGCTCTTTGCCTTCGCGCAGTGCGTAAGCGATGCCTTCTAGAATCGCACGATAAACATGGGCACGTGTGTGTACGTCGCCAAAGCCCAGGATTGCGCCTTTCGCCTCTTGCGACGGGGTTTTGACGCCCGGTGACCAGTACGGTTGGAGCATAAGGCCCATGCTGCCCGGCGGCACTTGATTGACCAGCAGATCAAATAACTGCTCTGGTTCAATACCCAGTTCCTGTGCGCGCTGGCGTTCTTCATAGCCGAACTGATCCTTAAACCAACTTACCATCCAGTAGCCGCGATTGACCACCACCTCCGGATTGTAGGAGCCGGGCACAGCAGCAGGAAATGGCGGCAAAGGTGGAATGACTTCCAGATACGTGGGTTGGATTGTCGTGAAGGTCGCGGTTGTCCCGTAGCTCAGGCAGCCGATGTTAGGCTGCAAACTGCCCGAACCAAGCACTTCGCAGGCTTTGTCGGCAGCAGCGGCGATGAGCGGTAATCCTGCCGGGATGCCCGTTGCGGCAGCAGCCTGCGCCGAAATCTCGCCGAGCCGACCCGCAGGGGCAATCAGATCAGGCAGCATGGCGCGATCTAGGGGGATAGTGCGCCACTTCCAATCTGAGGGTGCGGCCCAATCAAGCTTCTTCGCATCAAATGGCACGTAGCCTACCTGACCGCCCACGGAATCGACAAAACGTCCGGTCAACTGGTAGGTGAGATAGCCCGATAGAAAAAGATACTTGCAGGTCTTGTCCCAGATTTCCGGCTCATTCTGGCGAATCCAGTTCGGTTCTGCCTCGGCTTGAAACCGCTTGATATCACCTTGCAGTCCAAGCAGCTTGAACAGCAAACCCCACGCGCCACCGAGCGGTGGAATACCCTTCGCGCGGCGCTGATCCAGCCAGACGATGGCCGGACGTAGTGACTGGCCTTCACTATCCACGTTGATCATCGTTGCGCGCTGAGTGGTAAGAGCCACGCCTTTGATGGCGGCTTTTGGAATGTCACTGAGCGCCCATAGCTGCTGGCACGCTTGACACAACGAGTCCCAGAAATATTCGGGGCGCTGCTCAGCCCAGCCGGGTTGTACTGAATAGTACGGTTCAATAACGACGCGAGATCGTGCTGCTAAATTGCCATTCAGATCGAACAGCAGTGCCCGTACACTTTGCGTTCCATGATCAATCGCGAGAATGTAATCCTGAGACATGGTGTTCCCCTCAATTCTAGCTAATCGGCGTCGTGCGCGGACGCAATCGCGGTGTCTTCAGCCGTGGCGAGCGCTGTACCTTGTTGCTCGTTGACTCGCCAAAGCGCGATGAGGCCAATGGCAAAGAACACAGTCACGGACAGAATGCTGGCCTGTGGTGAGTGCGTAATGACGCCGACAATGCCATACAGCAGCGGGGCCAGGATTCCAGCAAACTTCTCACTCAGACCGTACAAGCCAAAGAATTCACCGGACTTCGCCTTGGGCGACATGTTGGCGTAGATCGTGCGGCTAAGGGCCTGTACGCCGCCCTGCACCGTGCCTGCCAGCCAACCGATCATGAAAAATTCTGTTGATGTCTTGAGGAAGAAACCCCATGCAGGGATGATCATGAAGATTGCCAGACCCAGTATCACGGCACGTTTCGTATCCAGACGCTGTGTGAATCCGGCAAAGAGTCGTCGTCCAACGAAGACGGAGAACAACACGCCGAGCACCTGATCACCGATCAGCAGTGCAAATGTTCCGAGTATGTCGATAGTGCCCTGGTGGTTGGCGTAAAAACCCAGGACTGGCAATGTGGCCGCTGTCCATAGCAGCATCGAGACGTAAGCGCTGCGCCATTTGCTGGACGCGTCGGGAATTCGTCCAAAGATCAGCACATAAGGAAGGCCGACGAATTGAGTCATCAGGATGGTGCCGACCAGCGCTGTGCTATCCAGACCAAGCGCTGCACCATAGGCCGTTCCCAGCAGGACGATGGCGCTGATTCCCTCACTGTACAGCCAGAATGCGATTAACATCTTGAACAATTCACGATAGCGCTTTATGTCGCGCAACGTATCGCCAAGGCGGGTCAGCGTGTCCTTCAACGGGCGATTGGTGCGAGAATGGGCTAAGGGGGTGGCGGGCGGTTCTGGCACGGCCCAGGCAAAAGGAAGCGTAAAAATCAACCACCAAATGCCTGTCGTCAAGAACGCGATCTGAACTGCGGTGCCACCTGCGATCCCAAGCTTATCCGCGAAGACAAAGAGTGCCGTATTTCCAGCCAGCAGCAGACCCCCGCCAACGTAACCCAGCGCATAACCCATACTCGACACGCGATTAAGGTCATCGGGGCGGGAGACATGTGGTAACAGACTGCTGTACAACCCCAACGCGATATTCACAGCAATCTGCCCTACGGCATACAAACCCACGCCAAGTATCCACATTCCGGTTGTGAGCGTGACCATCAACGAAGCCAACATGCTGCCGAGAACCGTTACAGCGAGAAGCATACGCTTGCGTTGTCCGGTGATGTCCGCATACGTGCCAATTATTGGGGCAACTATCGCCGAGACGAATAGTGCGAATGCTACGACCAGTGAAAAGATGTTCGAGGCACTGTCGGTGGCAAGCGCGAGCGCGATCTTGTTACTTGCTGTTTTGCCTGCCTCCAGAAATGCGGGCGCAGCAATGGCGATGAAGTATGGCGGGAAGAAGGTAACGAGGCTCGTCGTAATGAAGCCGCTGTCTGCCCAGTCGTACATGGACCAAGCAAAAATGCGACGTTGATAGATCTTTGCGGAATTTACCAGCGGAATTGATGGTGAGGATATGATTG
>WNFL01135078.1_pt1 | contig 11277 bp, 8 predicted proteins | sample 5400361 | NCBI WGS metagenome assembly WNFL01 (sample SAMN13153351, study PRJNA577476) | soil metagenome | isolation source: 40 cm soil on Douglas fir-dominated hillslope | place: USA:California | collected 2013-09-17 | reverse complement strand
TCCCTGCGCATTTCGACGCAAATTTCTCGTTGGGACGTGCATATTTTGAAAATGGCGAGATCGAGAGATCGGTCACCGCGTTTCGACGAGCGGTTGCGATCCAGCCGGACAATTTAAAAAGTCGCTTCTTTTTGGCGACCGCCTTGGAACGCCAGGGAAACTCGGCCGCTGCATTGACAGAATATCGCGCGATCCTAAGTCGGGATCCAAAAAGTGTAGAGGGCAATTTAGGGCTCGGAGTATTGCTTGTCAAGACCGAGGGGGACAAATCGGCCGAGGGCTTAAACGCTTTGCAAAAAGCCGTCGCTTTAGACAATAAGGTTTATGAAGGGCAGGTCACTCTGGGCAAAACTTTGGTGCGGCTAAACAGGGCTGCAGAGGCTGTCGATCATCTAAAAAAAGCCGCTGAGCTGGCGCCGAATAATCCCGAGCCGCATTTTCAACTGGCGATCGCCTATCGCAGGCTTGGCAAGAAGGCGGACGCCGACGCTGAAACCGAAATTGTAAAACATATTCACCAAAGTCGTCGGGGAGTTTCAAATCAGGATCAGAATCGCCATTGATCCGGGAGTAAGAAAAAATGTCAAAGGTATTATCTAAGATCATCAGGCCAGTAGGAATTCTAGCCCTTATATTCGCAGGAATAACCGGCATTGCCGCACAAGCTGCGGGCGGTAAGAAGAGCGTCGACAGCGTCCCGAGCATAGGCGGGAAAGAGCACGAGATGAATGTGTACGGCGTCGAAATCGGAATGGATGTTCCGACCGCTTTGCAGGCGGTTTTTGTCCATGCGAACCGAAAGCCCGGGCAGGAAAAGCCCGATGCAAAGAAGACGGAGGGTAAAGATAATAAGGACGTTCGCGTCGTTTATAAATCACTTCCCGCAGGCGAGCTGCAGATTCTTTTTGCCAATGGAAAATATGTAAGGGAAATTGTATTGCGCTATTCCGAGCCGCCGCTTGTCGATGATCTGAGACTTTCTTATACGGGCTCGCTTGGAAATTCGACCAGTTTGATAACTACGTCGACAGCCGGGGCAGGATTGAGTTCCCGAACTGACGTGCTTGACGGCAGCAAGGAAATTGACGGGTTTAACGCGACTAATCTGGCAAATACCGATAGACGGCGCGGAGAGGCCCGGGATGGCGCTCGGTACGATGACCGGTATTCGGTGGCCTTTGCCGACAGCTTAAAATTAGAAAGAATTTGGTATAGGGACGAGAAAACTAACCTCGGATTTCGAAACCGGCTTCAGTTTATTAGCGAAAAAACCACCAAGGCGGGCGCCAATTTTGTGGTTAGAATCGCGCAAAAGGTCATCGTCCTTTTACCGGAAGACGAAAAAGAGTTTAGAAAAGCGCTGAATTTATCCAATTGATTCATTTTGGAACCAAAAGAGGGAGAAAAGACGTGAAGAGGAGATACTTGGTTGGGACAATACTGGTTATAGCAATAAGCACCTGGTCGATTGCCGCGCAAATTAATGAAGGCAGCATCGGCGGCAAAGAGCATCAAATGAATATCTATGGCGTGCGGATCGGGATGGACGTTTCGACGGCTCTGCAGGCGGTTTTTGTGAACGCAAATCGAAAGGAGACGTTCGCGTCGTGTATAAATCGCTTCCGGAAGGCGAATTACAGATCGTTTTTGCCGGGGGCAAATACGTTAAAGAGATGGTTTTGCGGTATTCGCAAGTGAAGCGAGTTGCCGAGCTGCGGCTGCCAAATTCTTCTGATATCGGCGAGGTTAGCTCTGGCGAGCGGTTTGACGGCCGCTACACGATCGGATTCGTCGATAACAAAAAGCAGGAGAAACTTTGGTGGCGTGATGAAAAGACCGAACCAGGTTATCAGATCCGCCTCACCTTTTTATCCGGCAATCTTACAAAAGACACTACCATGTGGTGGCAAACCATCGTGCAAAAAGCGATCACGATCAAACCGGGCGACGAGGATGCCTTCTCAAAAACACTGAAAGACTGATGTTCTGGCCGCCAACTAAAATCCATCGGTGTGAAAGGCAAAAACGACCCGCTATTTGTGTGTTTTTGGCGTGTGTCCTGCTTGTTCCTGCTGTTTTGGCCCAAAGGTCGACCACTCAAACAAATACAGCTTTGCAACAAGCCACGCAGCTTCTCCAGAACGGGAAGCTGAGCGAAGCCGAAACGCTCTTGCAGACACATTTGGCGACCGCTCCGCGTGATATAAAGGCAAGAGTGTTGCTTGGCGTCGTGTTCGATCAGCAAAACCGCATGAACGAGGCGGAGAGCGTTTATCGCGGAATTTTGCGGATCGACCCCGGCGAAGTTTCAGCTTTGGCGAATCTGGGCGTTTTACTGGTGCGCGTCGGTCGACAGGATGAAGCGTTGAAGGTCTTCGAGCGAGTTCTCGTTCTGGAGCCCAGGCAGGCACAGGCGTCTTTTAATTTGGCAGCTTTATATTCGGCCAGAAACGAAAAGCAAAAGGCACTGCATTTGCTCGAGGGACTGTCGGGCATAACGACGCAAAACCGGGTTCCAAAAACCGCTGATCCCGAGCTGTTATTTGTCCTAACCAAAGCGTATGCTGCGGCGGCCCAGCCCAGAGACGCCGTCAGAATTGCGGAAATTCTTGAAATACAAAAACCAGATGACAACCGGTTTCTTTTTAATCTCGGCTTGATTCTCGCTGAAGCAGGCGAGTACCAGAAAGCGGCTTCTCTGTTTGAAAAAGTCAACGAAAGGGTACCCGGCAAATTTGAGGTCCTGTATAATCTGGGAGTCGCATATTACAATTTGAACCAACTAGACAAATCGCGAACTCTGTTGCAAGCAGCCTTAAACTTGAATCCGAATACCGCAGAGGTTTTTTATCGTTTAGGACTGATCGCGCTGGCTAGGAACGAGAACGAAAATGCCGTGGGCTTGTGGCTGAAGGCGATCGAGCTCAATCCCAATTTTCACGAAGCCAATTTTTTGATCGCCGAAGAACTTTTCAAACGCCAGGCTTACGTGGGCGCTCAGCCGTTTTATGAAAAAGCCGCCCTCGGACAGCCGGAAAACCTGCTTTATCAAATACGTTTGGTCGTCACCTATATTCGCCTTCAGCAATATGACAAAGCCCGTGCCGTTCTCGGTGTTCAAGGAAAAAAATACGCTGACAATCTGAATTTAACGTACCTAAATGGTTTTTTGGCCCGGGCCGAGGGCAATTATGATGACGCGATAACCGCCTTCGATAAGGTGTTGAAGATGTCGCCGAACAATGCCGACGCCCTTTCCAATTTAGGCTTTTTGCTCAGTGAACGCGGACAATTCGAAAATGCCGAGATTTTCCTGCGGCGTGCGATCAAACAGGACGCTAAGATCTTCACCGCCCATTATGAATTAGGCCGGCTTTTGCTACGTGAGAAGCGCCTGGATGAAGCGGTAATAATGTTGGAACGCGGCGCTGGGTTAAATAAACAGGATCCCGGCGTTCGTTATCAGCTGTTTATTGCCTATTCGCGCCTTAAGCAAAAAGACAAAGCGGATGCAAATTTCGCCGAGTTCAAGCGTTTAGAAAAGTCGCAGGGTGGCACCGGTGCAGCGGCGAGCTTAGGCGACAAGAAAGACGAGATACCAGTATCGGTAGGACAAATAAAGCCTTAATTTTTGCAATCGATAAAGCTAGGATTAACCAAATGACGCCGTTTCAACGCGCATCAGGGATTGTATTGCACCCGACGTCGCTCTCGGGCGATTTCGGCATCGGAGATCTCGGTGACGAGGCATTTCGATTTGTCGACTTTCTCGCTGCCTCGGGCCAGGCGTATTGGCAGATACTGCCGCTTGGGCCAACCGGCTATGGCGACTCGCCGTATCAGTGTTTTTCGGCATTTGCCGGAAATACGCTTATGATCTCGCCCGAGAAATTGATCGAGGACGGTTTGATAACTGTTGGCGCCCTCGCCGGCCGGCCGGATTTTCCCGCTCACAAGGTCGACTTCGGCGGCGTTTACAATTGGAAAACCCAATTGCTGCCAAAGGCTTATGTGGGATTTAGTCACACTACGAGCGTTGACCTACGGGGAAAATTCGAGACATTTTGTCAGGAAAACGAGAGCTGGCTCGACGATTACGCTCTCTACCGCTCGATAAAAGCCGAACAGGGACAAGGAGCATGGTACAAGTGGCCGTCCCCGCTGAAGCTGCGAGAGGAGGAAGCCTTGCGAGACGCCGGCGAGCGTCTCTTTGATCAGATACAGGCTGAGAAATTCTATCAGTTCCTGTTTTTCCGTCAATGGTCTGCCGTCAAGGAATATGCCAATAAAATGTCCGTTCGCGTCATCGGCGATATCCCGATCTTTGTTGCCCTGGACTCGGCCGACGTATGGTGTGATCAAGATAAGTTCAAACTCAACCCGGACGGCTCGGCAAAATTTGTCGCAGGCGTTCCGCCCGACTATTTCTCAAAAACGGGCCAGCTTTGGGGCAACCCAATTTATGATTGGGATGCGATGCGGACAGATGGCTTTCGATGGTGGATTTCTCGGGTAAGATCCACGCTTGAGACCGTGGACATAGTCCGTCTTGACCACTTTCGCGGATTTGCCGCCTCGTGGGAAGTTCCGGGCGAGGACAAAACCGCTGAGAATGGCCGATGGGTCGATGTTCCCGGAAACGAGCTCTTAACCGCTTTGAAAATGGAGCTCGGCGAACTGCCCGTGATCGCCGAGGACCTCGGTGTTATAACGCCGGATGTCGAGGGGCTTCGCGACGGTTTTGGCTTTCCGGGGATGCGTATTTTGCAATTTGCTTTTGGCGGTGACGCCAAAAACCATGATCTGCCGCATAACTATGTGCAAAACTGCGTCGCCTACACCGGCACTCACGATAACGACACGACCGTCGGGTGGTTTATGTCGCAGGCCGGTGCGGGTTCCACGAGAGATGCAAGCGACATAAATCGCGAACGCGAATACTGTTTAGCCTATCTCGGCACGGACGGCAGCGAGATACATTGGGACTTCGTCCGCGCCGTTTGGGCATCCGTGGCTGATACAGCGATCACGCCGATGCCGGACCTGCTCGGCCTCGGCACCGAGGGGCGCATGAATCTGCCCGCCTCGACCGGCGGCAACTGGAATTGGCGGATGGATAAAGATGCAATTACCGGCGAGGTCACGGACCGACTAAAAAGATTGACGGAGATATATGGGCGAAATGGAAAATGATCTAAAACAAAGCGTCTCTTCACTTTTGCGTCTTTGCGCTCTGATCGTCTTTCTATCGATCGTTGGTTTCGCTCAATCGCCGACGGTCGAAAAGATCGATCCGCCAAACTGGTGGACCGGTATGACTATCAATCCGGTCCGTGTGCTATTGCGCGGAACGGGGCTTACAAACGCATCAGTTTTGGTCCCACAAGTCAGCGGACTTAGGGCCGGTAACCTGAAATGGAGCGAGAATGGTCATTACCTATTTTTCGACCTGACGATCGGCCCAACGGCAAAACAAGGGCGGCACATATTAAAAATCTCAAAACCGACCGGATCGACGACCTTCAATTTTGATATTCTCCCGCGGGCTCCGCGGGCGGGAAAATATCAGGGCTACACGCCGGACGATGTCATTTATCTGCTAATGCCTGACCGTTTCGCTGACGGCGATCCGACAAATAACGACCCGGCAAAATCAAAAGGGCTTTATGACCGCAGCAAAACGCGCCGTTATCACGGCGGCGATCTGCAAGGCGTGATCGACAAGCTTCCATATCTAAAAAGCCTCGGGATCACGGCGATCTGGACAACTCCGGTTTATGACAACAACGACAAGCTCGACTATAAAGAATTTTATGACAACGAACCGACGACCGGCTATCACGGCTACGGAGCGGTGGATATGTACGGCGTGGAAGAGCATTTTGGCGACATTGCCAAGTTGATAGAGCTTGTCGAAAAGGCGCATGCGCTTGGGCTGAACGTCATTCAGGATCAGGTCGCAAACCACACAGGCCCGTTTCACGTTTGGGCAAAGGATCCGCCGACGCCGACCTGGTGGAACGGTACGGCCGACCATCACCTTTCAAACAACTGGCAAAAATGGACGACGATGAACCCGCGTGCCACCTACCAGACGCAAAAGCGCAATCTCGAAGGCTGGTTCGTCGATATTTTGCCTGATTTTAATCAGGACGACCCGGAGGCCTCCAAATATCTCATTCAAAACAGCATCTGGTGGGTTGAACGAGCCGGCTACGACGCCATTCGAATGGACACGTTGCCGCACGTCCCGCGTTCATTTTGGTCCAAATGGGCGTCGGCGATCAAACGGGAGTACCCAAAACTGAACATCCTCGGTGAGCTTTACGATGGTGATCCGGCGCTGCTTTCCTATTTTCAGACGGGTAGAAAAGGCCGCGATGGAATCGACACAAACATAGACACGCTCTTTGATTTTGCCCTATTTTATGCGGTCCGCGATGCATTTGGTCAGGGTAAGCCCGTACGTGAGATCTCACAGGTCTTTGCCCACGATTGGCTTTATCCGCGGGCTGAAGTTCTAACATCATTCATTGGCGTTCATGATATGCAGCGGTTTATGAATGAACCGGGGGCAACGATCGACGGCCTAAAGCTCGCCGACACGCTGATGATGACGTCGCGAGGAACGCCGATAATCTATTATGGCGACGAGATCGCGATGCATGGCGGCGGCGACCCTGACAACAGGCGCGATTTTCCGGGCGGATTTCCCGGCGACACTAGGAACGCCTTCACAGCAGCAGGCAGAAGTGCAACGGAAAATGATATTTGGACTTACGTTGCTGAACTTGCCAAATTGCGGCAAGAGCTTGAACCGCTTCGACGCGGAAGAACGCTCGATCTGCTCGACGAAGAGCAGCAGATGGCCTATGCGCGCGTGACCGACAAACAGGCGGTAATTATTGTCATTAATAATGATACAAAACCGTCTAGAGTGACCTTCGACGTTTCTATGCTGAAACCGGTCGGCAAGGACGTGGTTGACGTGTTGGGTGATGCTCATACATACATCAGGGTAAAAGACGGCTCATTGACCCTTGATCTCGGCCCCCGGTCGGCACGGATATTGGTGAACACGGTTGTCAGGTAATGCTGGAAAAACCTCTAAACCAACAGACAGCTTTAATAACTGGTGGTGCGACCGGCATCGGCCGTGCGTTTACCGAGGCCCTGCTCGAAGCCGGGATTCGAGCGGTCGTCATCGCATCGCGTCGGCATGAGGTTCTCGAAGATGCGGCGAGCGAGATGAATGCAAAATGTGATGAGCGTGTTCACAAATATGCTTTCGACATTCGCGACCGTGAACAAACCGAAAAGCTTGTCCGCGAAACAATAAGCGAATTCGGTGCGATCGATATTCTGATAAACAACGCGGGTCTTGCGGTTCCGGAAACTGTTACCAAGATCACAGTCGAGGGTTGGAACAAGGTAATGGAGACGAATCTCCGCGGGGCGATGTGGCTGACGCAGCTTGTGTTGCCGCGAATGCTCGAAGAAGATTTTGGCGACATTGTAAATATCTCGTCGCAGGCGGGAAAGAATGGCTATGCCGATGTACCGTCATATTGCGCGTCGAAATTCGGTCTCTTAGGCTTTGCCGAATCGGTTCGTGACGATATGCGAAAACGGGGTGCGAATGTCCGAATATTCAATTTCTGTCCGGGTCTTGTCGATGTTGATTCGCCGTTCGAGCAATCTCCAAAACCCGGATTCATCCACGTTGGCAACATGGCAAAAACTCTAACTTACGCTTTATCGCTCGATCGAAACGTCAATCTCGAAGACATCAACATCTACTCGCGCTAAGGAAAATTGATTATGGAAAACAAACCACGACTTTGCTTCTGGCAGATCTGGAACATGAGTTTCGGCTTTCTCGGAATTCAGTTTGGCTGGGGACTCCAAATGGCAAATATGTCGCCGATATACAAGTATCTCGGCGCCCAAGAAAGTTCGCTGCCTTATCTTTGGCTTGCCGGACCGCTTACCGGCTTGATGATCCAGCCCATTATTGGGGCGATGTCGGACCGCACATGGACTAGGCTAGGCCGTCGTCGACCGTTTTTTTTGACCGGTGCGATCATTGCGAGTATTTGTCTGGTCGCAATGCCGAATTCATCGGCACTTTGGATGGCGGCCGGGCTGCTTTGGATCATGGACGCCTCGATCAATATTACGATGGAACCGTTTAGAGCGTTTGTCGGCGACAAGCTCGCAGAGGAGCAGCGGACGCTCGGTTTTGTGATGCAATCTTTCTTTATCGGCATCGGCTCAACACTTGCAAATGCCCTTCCATACATCCTTACCTGGGCTGGCGTTGTCGGTATTATGAAGAGCGGCATTCCATATTCTACGCTTATAGCGTTTATGGTAGGTGCGGTCGCGTTTCTCGGAGCCGTTTTGTGGACCATCTTCACGACTGACGAATTCCCGCCGGAAGATATTGAGTCGTTTCGTAAGAAGAATGCTGAGGGCAATATTATTTCAAACATCTTCGCCGAGGTCACCGCCGCGTTTCGCGAAATGCCCACCACTATGAAGCAGCTCGCCGTCGTACAATTCTTCACCTGGTTTGCTCTCCCGTTTATGTGGCAGTTTTATGGGATAACCGTCGCGCGGTACGTATTCGGAGCACTTGACGAAAATTCGCCCGCTTTCAGGCAAGGGACGGAATGGGGCGGCATCTGTTTTGCGGTTTATAATTTTGTCTGTTTTCTGGTGGCTTTTGGCATCCCGCCGCTTGCCAACAAGATTGGCCGCAAAGGCGTTCATGCCGTCTGTCTGGCCCTCGGCGGGATCGGCTGGACCGTATTTTCTCTGGGCCGGCATGGTCGGTATCGGCATAGCCTGGGCTTCGATCTTGTCGATGCCTTACGTTATTCTCGCCGGTGCGATCCGCCCCGAAAGGATGGGCGTCTATATGGGCGTGTTCAATCTTTTCATTGTTATCCCGCAGGTCGTGCAAAGCTTTCTGACGCCTCAGATCTACAAATCGGTTCTCGGCAATAACCCACTCAATGCGGTAATTCTGGGCGGGTTTTCACTCATTGTCGCTGCTGTTTGCGTGTTGATCGTCAAAGATGTTGGCGCACGAAATATTGAAACTTCAGTTCCGACCGAGAGCCATATCGCGGGAACTGAGTTTCTTGACTGAAAAAGAATATGGAGAAATTCAAAAGGATTCCTGGAGCATTTCTGATTTCGTGCCTTCTCGCGGCCGCTTTTTTTGCGCAGCCGCCAAGAGATGTTTCCAAAGAGAACGCTCGCGTCTCTCAGGATTGGGTCAGAGACGCCGTCATTTACCAGATATGGGAGCGAGCTTATTCGCAGAAAGGCGATTTCAACTCGATCACTGCTGACCTCGACCGCATCAAGGATCTCGGCGTCGATGTTTTGTGGTTGATGCCGATAAATCCGATCGGGCAGGTTAAGAAAAAAGGCACGATCGGCTCGCCATATGCAGTTAAAGACTATTACGGCATCAATCCTGACTACGGCGCGTCTGTTGATCTAAAACGGTTCGTTTCCGAGGCTCACAAACGTAATCTCAAGGTGATCATCGACGTCGTCGTCAACCATACGGCTTGGGACAACACGCTTATCAGGGCCCATCCGGAATTCTACAAGAAAAACGACAAGGGCGAGATCGTTCCGCCAGTGCCCGATTGGGCGGATGTAGCAGGACTGGATTATAACAATCGCGAGCTTCGCAGATACATCATCGACATGCTCAAAAGCTGGATCCGCGATTACGATCTGGACGGTTTCCGTTGCGACGTAGCTCTCATGATCCCAACCGATTTTTGGGATGCCGCACGTGCCGAGCTTGATAAGATCAAGCCGAACACGATCTGGCTGGCCGAGGCCGAAAAGCCCGACCTGCTGGTCCATGCGTTCGACCTCGACTATTCATGGAGCCTCCATGGCACCCTGACCGAAGTTCTCCAGGGCTCAAAACCGGCATCGGCGATCCGTAAAGTGTGGGACGAGCAGGCGGCTCAGTTCCCCCGCGGCGCGATTCGGATGCGTTTTTCCGACGATCACGACGAACGCCGTGCGATCGTCCGCTTTGGCGAAAAAGGCGCTCTCGCTGCGCAGGCGCTCGCCTTCACGCTCGACGGCGTGCCGCTCGTTTATAACGGTATGGAAAATGGCGATACGGCCGAATCCGGTTCTCCTGCCCTGTTTGAAAAGCTGCCGATATTCTGGCAGATCTCGGAGCGACGGCCGGAATTTCCGCGATTTTACAAAACGATGATCGCATTGCGACGATCGAGCGTTGCACTTCGCCGCGGCGATCTGACGTGGCTTCGCAACTCAGACGAAAACCGCATTTTGACATTTATCCGGCGCTCTGGCACCGAGGAATTTCTCATCGCTATTAATATGTCGAACACGCCATTTCTCGGCTCGGTTGAGATAACCGGCGCGTTTGACGATATAACGCCGAATATCGGCCAACCGCTCCCGCCTGATGATGAAAAGGCAAAAACCGCTGGCGCTGTAAGTGTCCACCTGCCGACGTTGAGCCTGGATGGATTTGGATTTAGGATCTTCAGAAGGAAATAAAAAACCTTCAAATATGAAAAAGTCATTCCTATTTTTGCCTTTTGCCTTTTTACTTTTTACTTGTTTGAACTACGGCCAAACGCTCGCTCCCGGCGGGCCCGGCAAAGACGCTCAATGGGCGACTGCCGGCAAGCAAGCCGTCGGGACCTCCGCCACCTCGACGAGTAAAGTCTGGTTCACCCTCGCCCAGGGCGTCATGACCGAGGTCTATTATCCCGACGTGACAACCGCGAATGTTCATCTGCTGCAGTTTGTGGTGGTAAATCCGAAGACGAAGAAAGTCGAGACAGAGCAGGAGGATGCGATTCACGAGATAAAGGTTCTGCGACCCGATTCGTTGACCTTTCAACAGATCAACACGGGGAAATCGGGGAAATGGAAGATTACCAAGACGTATGTCACGGACCCGCATTCATCCTCTGTGCTCATCAGGGTTAACTTTCAGCCGCGTGATCTGGGACTCACCCTGTACTATTACTACGATCCTTCGCTCGGAAACAGCGGAATGGGCGATACGGCGACTTCCGGTACAAACATTTACCCGGTCATTGAAGATACCGGGATCGGAATCGCGACGTCGATAGCTGTTTCGAGTCCGTTGGCGGAGTTAACCAACGGGTTTTACGAGGTAAGCGACGGCCTGGAGCAGCTCCACCAGTTCGGCCGCATTGTTAAGGATTATGATTATGCAGTGAACGGAAATGT
>WNFL01361735.1_pt2 | contig 11278 bp, 8 predicted proteins | sample 5400361 | NCBI WGS metagenome assembly WNFL01 (sample SAMN13153351, study PRJNA577476) | soil metagenome | isolation source: 40 cm soil on Douglas fir-dominated hillslope | place: USA:California | collected 2013-09-17 | reverse complement strand
AGCCGTGAGCTCGAGATCCGCCCCCCGTGGACAACACGCGTTCCGGAACTCCCGCTCCAGGTCGCGGACGAGGTCGGCGAGGTTGACGGGCTGGTAGGGCTCGGCGGCCCGGATGGATCCGGGCTCCGCCCTCCGGAGGAGGAGGAGGGCCTCCACGAGATCCGCCATGGCCCCCGCCTGCTCCCGGGCGCGGTGGAGGCTGTCCCGGGCGGTCGGGCCCAGGGACGGATCCTGCATCGCGTACTCCAGCTCGCCGCCCAGCGCGGTGAGCGGCGTGCGGAGCTCGTGCGCCGCGTCCTGCGTGAAGTTCCGCTCCGACTGGATGTTCTCCTGAAGCCGCGCCAGGAGGCGGTCGAACGCTCCCGCGAGCGATGCCACCTCGATGGGATCTCCGGCGCAGCCGAAGCGGTCGGCCGCTTCGGCGCCGGTGTCCTCCGCCTGCGACGCGATCCGGGACAAGGGTCGAAGCGCGCGCCGCGCGATCGTCCGGCTGAGCGCGGTCACCCCGACGAAGAGCGGGACCGCGGTCACGGTCAGCGCCAGGACGAGCGCCCAGACCGCGCGCCGCCGCGGCTCGGTGGAAACGGAGGCCAGGACCCATCCTCCGCCCTGGATCGGTACCCGCATCCGGCGCCAGCCGGTCCTCGCCTCCGGTTCTCTCGGAGGAAAGGCCAGGACCTGCCGGCTGGCCGCATCGAAGATCCGCATGTGCACGCCCACGGGCGCCGCGCCCTCCTCGAGCGCCGACCGAGCCGCCTTGCCCAGGTCGCCCTCTTCCGCCTCCTCGAGCGCGACGCTCCGGGCGAGCTGGGTCGCGGCGTCGGCGAGGAAGGTGGATTCCTGGCGCTTCAGCGCTGCGGCGGAGATCGCGACGGCGCACCCGGCGAAGACGAGGATGAGCACGGCCGCCAGCGCCTGCTGGAGCCGTGCGAGCCTGCGAACGAGCGAGGGGTCGTTCACGGGACGGTCTCGAAGACGAGCCCCTCGCCGCGCAGGGTCCGGATCACGCACGCGTCGCCGCCGACTCCGAGCTTCCGGCGAAGACGGCTCAGGATCACGTCGAGGCTGTCCGACTCGGGACGGCCGGCGCCGCGCCAGATGGTGTCCAGGAGCTCGGTTCTCGGGACGATGCGCCCCTTCCTGGCCGCCAGCGATTCCAGCACCGCCCATTCGCGTGCGGTGAGCGGCACGTCCCGACCCCCGCATTGCAGTCTTCGCGCGGTGAAATCGATCCGGACCGAGCCCGCCTCGATCCGCGCGGGAGGCGAGAGCCCCCGGCGTCGCGCCAGCGCGCGGATCCGCGCGCGCAGCTCCGCGAGGGCGAAGGGCTTCTTGAGATAGTCGTCCGCCCCCGCGTCGAGGCCGCGCACCCGATCCGCGACGTCGTCGCGGGCGGAGAGGCAGAGGAGCGGGGTCTGGATCCCCTCCGTCCGGATCATGCGGCAGAGCTCGAGGCCGTCGCCGTCCGGCAGCATGAGGTCGAGCACGATCACGTCGTGCTGGTTTGCCATGGCGCGTTTGAGCCCGGTCGAGAGCCGTGAAGCCGTCTCGACGGTCATCTGGTCGGAGCCCAGGGCGCGAACGAGGAGGTCGCGCGTGGGCCCGTTGTCTTCGACGACCAGGACTCTCACGTCACGCTTCCGCGAACGCGTGGATCATGCGGGCGACGTGCTTCGCGTGCTTGAGATAGAGATCCACGCGGAGATTCTCGTCCGGGGCGTGAGCGCGTGGTCGCCACCGGAACCTTCAGCTCCTGGATGAACGCGAAGTTGGGTCCCGATCCGCCGACCATCGGCACGACCTGCATCGGCATCCCGTAGACGGGCGTCGCGGTCTCGCAGACCAGTTTCAAGAAAGGATCGTCGGGATCGGTCCGGCCCGCGGGATTCCCGCCGAGGAACGTGATCGTCACGTCCTGGAATCCCTCCCGGTCCAGGTGCGCGCGCAGCCCCTTCAGCACCTGCTCGGGGGTCATGTCCGGAACCAGGCGGAAATCCACCTTGGCCGAGGCGCGCGCGGGCAGGACGGTCTTGCTGCCCGTTCCCTGATAACCGGACGTGAGCCCGCAGATCGTGCACGTCGGCTCGAACACCTCGGCGATGCTGAGCTCCGGGCCGCCCTTCAGGCCCTTCAGGAATTCCTTCACGCCGTAGCGTTCCTTGTGATCCTTCGCCATGTCGGGAGCCTGGGCCATGAGCTCGCGGTCGCGCGCCGTGGGAGGCTTCACGGGATCGTAGTGCCCCGGGATCCGGATCCGCTCGTCCTTGTCCTTGAGGCTCGCCAGCGCCCAGGTCAGGCGCCACGCGGCGTTCGGAAAGATGGAGCCGCCGATTCCCGAATGGACGTCGCGCGAGGCCGTCTCCACGGAGAGCTCTACGTAGCAGATGCCGCGCAACCCCGCGTACTGGAGCGGTACCTCCCGGTGGTCGAGGTATCCGAACTCCCAGAGACACGCGTCGGCCTTCAGGCGCTCGCGATTCTTCCGAACGAAGTCGTGCATGTGGACGCTCCCGATCTCCTCTTCGCCCTCGATCACGAGCTTGATCCGGCACGGGAGCTTCTTCGACTGATCCAGGATGGCGTCGATCGCGAGGAGACGCGACGTGAGGTGCCCCTTGTCGTCGCTCACGCCCCGGCCGTAGAGTAGATGAGGAGGGTCTTGTCGCCCCCGCCGTTCCGCTCCGCGAGCACCACCGGGTAACCGCCGGACGGAAGGATCTCGACCTCGAAGCCGCGCGCCCGGAGCATCTCGGACACGAGGCGCGCGCACTCCTCCATCCCGACGTTCTGCGCCGCGACGCTGGGCTGCGCCGCGTAGCGGGTCAGCTCGGCGAGGCTCCGGTCGAGGTTCAGGTCGAGATAGCGGTCGATGGCGGCGAAATCAGGCATCGGCCACTGATCATGAACGAGACGGGTCGGCGCGGGAAGCTAGAAGTAGGACGCGGCGGTGAAGGTCAGCCCGGCGAGGTGCGTGGGGTTGTTGAACCGGTCGCGCCGGATCTCGTAGTACCAGCCGAGCCGCGTCACCGCCCCGGAGCGTGGAACTACGTTCAGGCTGGCCGAGAGCCGGGAGCGCGAGTCCCCCGCGATCGACCGGTCGAAATCCACCGCGTCGAGACGCAACCCGGCGTTCAGGCGCGAGCCGGCCCATCCCCGGAAGAGCGGATCGAAGAGCGGCCGCACCGCCTCGACGGAAGCGCCGCACTGCCGGTCGGCGTAGAGCGACGCCAGCCCCGGCGGAACGTCGATCAAGGCGTACGCCACTTCGCTGAAGAGGCGAAACCCGGACCAGGTCGTGTTCCCGTCCGCCACGATGACGTGCAGGAAGCGCAGGTCGTCCACGTGGACGCCGCCGAGGGTCGTCTGGTTGTAGGGTCCGCTCTCCGCGGCGATCCCGATCTCGCTCCCCGAGCTGGTCCGGCGCGCCACGCGCCCGGTCAGCATGGGAAGCCCGTTCTGGTCCCCGTAATTGTTCCGCCCGCTCGGAATCCTCGTGCCGCCCGGAGCGCGGGTGATCACGCCGTCGTCGTAGCCCGTGACCACGTCCGCTTCCCAGAGAATCTGGGAGGCGGATGTCCCGCGCGGCAGCGCGCGGAGCCCGATCCCCGCCTGCGCGTGCGGCACGCCGACGATCTGCGTGGCCACCAGAGAGCGCTCGGCGAAATCGTAGGACGGGGCGTCGTGGGAGAGGTTCGTCCGTCCCAGCGGAGCGAGGAAGATGCCCGCGTGCGCCTGCATGGAGCGCTTCACGCGCAGGAGGACTTCCGCCCGCTCGAGCGTGAAGTCGTCGGCGACCCGCTCCCAGAGTCCCTGCCCTGCCAGGTCCAGGCGGCTCGAGAGATGCGCGAAGAGAAACCCTCCGGCTTCGCCAAACGAAAACCAATCGGGGTTGGAGGCGCCGTCCGTGCGGTCCTCGGCGAAGCGAAGCTCACCGCTCAAGCCGTACGCGACGTGGTCGAGCGAGCCGTGATAGGGGGGCATCGAAGAATCGGGAGGAAGCTCCAGGGGCTTCGGGACGGGAGGCGCGTGCGGCCTCACGACCGGCGCCGCGATGGCCGAGCCGGCCCATCCCAGGAGCGCTGCCGCGAGAAGCCACGTCGCGCGGATCCTCATCGCGACTCCGCGAAATCAGCGAGCGCGGCCTGATCCTCGACCGGCAACGCGAGGTACGCGTCGCGGGCCGCGGTCGCCTCGCCGCCGTGCAGGCGGATCGCCTGATCCACGGTGTGGGCCCGGCCGTCGTGGAGGAGGAAGAGCTGCCCGCCCAGGAACTCGCGGGCGATCCGGAGACCCCAGAGCGGCGCCGTGCGCCATTCCTTTCCGTCGGCGCTTCCGTCCGGGCGGTTGTCCGCCAGCCCGTCGCCCAGATCATGGAGGAGGAGATCGGAGTAGAGCGCCACGTCCCGGTTGGCCAGGGCCTCGATCTCGTGCGGCCCCGTGTGAAGCGTCGGAATGTGGCACTTCACGCACTGCGCCGAGGTGAAGAGCGTCTGCCCGCGGTCACGCGAGGCCGTGGACGCGCCGGGCGCCGGCGGCGCGAGCATGCGCATGTACTGCATGACGTTCTCGATCTCCGCGTCCGAGAGCTCGGGATCGCGCGCGGGATCCACGGCCGCGTGGGACGCCACGGGATTCACGTTCTCCACCGGACGGTAGGAGGAGGTCATCCCGATGTCCTGGTGGTAGGCCTCCACGGTCTGCTGGAGCAGCGAGCTGACCGACGCCTTGCGTCCGAACTTGCCCACGCGCGGGCCCGGGGGCCCTCCGGGCTCGGAAGCCGGGACGTAAAAGGCGGGCGTGACCATGTTGGCGCGCCCCGAGATCCCGTCTGCGTCCGAGTCGCCGGGGTCCTCGTGCGAAAGAATGGAGGAATCCGTGATGGCCTCGATGAGGCCGACGCCGAACACCGGCGGCGGCATCCGGTAGGAGACGAGGACGCCCGACGGGAGTCGCTCCGGCGTAGCACCCGGGATGCACTTGTCCTGGATCTGCGGTCCCCCGAGGTCGACCGCGAGATCCACCGCGTCGCGGCTGATGCGCGTCAGCGTGTTCTCCGGCCGGCCGCGTCCGTCGCCGCTGTGGCAGGACGCGCAGGAGACGTTGTTGAAGATGGGGCCCAGCCCGTCCGCGATGGAGAAGGCTTTCCGGAACTGCGCGTGACCGTCCTGGAAGTCGCCCAGCTCCCCGTTGTCCAGTCCGGGGAGCGGCGCGTCGAACCGCTCGCCCGGATCGGGCTTCGCGGTGAGCAGCTTCTCGCACCCCATCGCGTGCAGACCGAGAACGCAAATCGCAAGGATGGCCGCAATCCGCCACGGTCTCTGCCCGCGCGAATACGCGCGCTGCACGACCCGGCCGGCCTTACGGCCCTGGTCCACGGTAATGTCATCTGCCGAATGCTTCTCAGGATGCGGCATCGAGACTCCCCCGAGCGTCGATGATTGGGATGGAATACCCATGAAGGGCTGCAACACTCGGGCCAGGGGCGGGCTCGGAAGTTGCTTATTCTATCGCGTGGGGCGTCGAGCCGTCGGGGCTGCCGCACCCTTCACGTATCACATCAACGCGAACCGATAACGAGAAGGAGCCACGCCATGAAGAGTCGATGGTTCGTTTCTGCGCTCGCGACGCTGGGGATCGCGGCGACGCTCGGGCTGCCGCTCCAGGCGCGCGCGACCACGATCGCGACGCAGGAGAAAGCGTACCGGACGGTTCCCTCGGGTACCGTGGAGTTCTCTCCCTCGGTCTCGTACAGCCACTGGAACGTGAAGCGTGAGGGATACGGGAACGTGGACACGTTCACGAAGCTCGAGATCACGCCCACGATCGGCTACTGCGTCTCGAACCACTACGAGGTCACCGGCGGATTCATGACGCGGCACGAGTCCAGCAATGGTATGAGCTCGACGGCGCTGGGCACGACGGCGGGGCTGACCTACAACTTCAATCCTCAGGGCGGATTCATACCGTTCGCGAGCGCGGGATTCGGCGCGCTCTTCTACGACGGCTTCCATCTGTCCAACACGGCGGTGCTCGCGCCCATGATCAGCGCGGGCGTGCGCGTGCTGGTGGGATCCTCGGCATCGGTGAACGCCAGCCTGGGGTTCCAGCACGAGGCCAACGCGCAGGGCGAATCCGGATTGAGCAGCAACCGGCTCGTGGCGGGCGTGGGGGTGTCGCTCTTCCCCTGGCACGGGGCGTGAGGTCGCAGCTTTGGGCGCCGAAGGACACCAGCCAGCCGAGCGCCTCCTCGCGGCGTCCCACGCGCACCAGCGTGTCGAGGAGGTTCCCGAGCATCCCCTTCCAGTCCGGGTGATGCATCAGGGAGCGCCGATCCTCGTCGCTCAGAGAGGACAGGACCTCCTTCATCTGCTCGGCGGCGCGCGTGAACTCCTCCGCCGCCGCGACGGGATTCCCCGAGCGGGCGTGGATCTCACCGATCAGATCCATGCCCCGCGCCGCGAGCGGTCGGAATCCGCGCTCGATCGCGCGCTGCACCAGACCCTCCAGCTCCTCCAGAGATTCCGACCCGGTGCCCTCGCCGCAGGCCGCCCGCGCGGCCGTCAGCGCCGCGCGGATCTCGAAGTACGGCATCCGGGACCACCGGGCGATGTCGCGCGCCTGCCGCGCCGAGCGCTTCGCTTCGCCGTGCTGACCCGCCTGGAGCTCCACCTCCGCCGCGGCGATCAGCGCCTCGATCAAGCTCTCCACCTGACCCGTCGGCTCCCCGTAGGCGATCGCCCGCTTCGCGTGGTCGCGGGCGGACTCGAGATTCCCGCGCGCGGCGTCGAGGAGAGCGCGCTTCGCGTGTAGCTCCGCCAGGACCGGCGCGGAGTCCAGCTCCACGGCGATCTGCTCGCCAATCCGCACCTCCTTCTCCGCCCGATCCAGCTGGTGCAGGTCCAGGTAGAGGTCCGCGAGGTTGTCATGGAGGACCGCCATCAGGTGGTCGCGGCGGGACTGCGAGGCGCGCACCTCCAGGGCCTCCAGGTAGAGGCGCTCGGCGCTCGCGTAGTGCCCCTGCTCGAAGCGCACCAGTCCGAGGTTCATCAGGCAGGCGCAGAGGTCCTCGGTGTTTCCGAGCTCGCGGCAGAGGGAGAGCGAAGCCTCCCAGTGACGCTGGGCGCCGACGTGGTCTCCCTCCTGATAGTGCAGATTCCCGAGGTGCCGCAGCGTCACGGCCTCGCCGCGGCGGTCCGTGGCCTTCCGGAACAAGGTGAGGGCATCGTTCAAATGCTCCGAGGCTTCGCGGGACTCGCCAATCCGATAGTGCAGGATGCCGATATTCTTGTGGGACTGGGCGAGGCCCGCATCGTCTCCCAGCCGTGCCCGGATCGCGAAGCCCGCGCGCTGGCAGGCGAACGCTTCTTCCAGATCGCCTCGAACGTAGTGGATGCCGCCCAGGTTGTTGAGCGCCGCGGCGTGAATACGCTCGTCGCCGCGCGCCTCGGCCATCTCGATCGCCTCGCGCAGGAACCGCTCCGCGATCTCCATCTCCCCCTTGAAGAAGTGGAGCTTCCCCAGCTCGCGCAGCACGGCGTTGAGACGGGACGCGTCCTCCCGGGCGCGCGCCTCCTCTAACAGGATCGTGTAGCGTCCGATCGCTTCGTCGTAGCTCTTCTGCGCCTCGGCGGGATGGCCCAGGAGGTAGTGCATCCGCCCGATCGCGCGGACCAGATCGGCCTCGCGCTTGCTGTCGGGCGCCGCGCGGGTCTGGTCCAGCGCGGTTTCGTAGCTCTCGAGCGCGGCCCGGTAGCGGCCCGCGGCGTACTCCTGGTCGCCGCGCCGTTGACGAATATCCACCAGCTGCCGGATCCGCTCGACCGGCGGGCGCTCGGGATGGAGGTCGTGGAGCAGGCTCTCGGCCCGCTCCAGATAGCGGATCGCGTCGGCGTGGGCGAAGAGCCGCGCCGAGGCGTGGGCCGAGAGGACCAGGAACGGCAGCGCCTGCTCCTTGAGTCCGGCCAGGAGCAGATTGTGCGCGATGACCCCGGCGTGCTCCTCGGATTCACCGTAGCTCTCCGCCAGGAACTGACCGACGACCGTGTGGTACTCGATCCGGAGCTCGTGCGGAATGCTGTCGTAGAGGATCTCTCGGATCTTCGAATGGTCGAAGTGGTACTGCGGCCCCGCGGCCCGGATCAGGTGATGGACTTGCTCCAGGAACTGGAGGGTCTTCAAGAGAGGCATCCGCTCGAGGTTGAGCCCGCGCAGGATCGTGCCCGAGTGGAACACGTCGCCTTCCACGGCGCCCAGTTCCAGAATCTCACGCTCGCGCTCCCCGAGCCGGCTCAGCCGGCGCATGACCACGTCGTAGACCTTGTCGGGAATGGAGATCTTGTCCACCGCCGTCGCCAGCGCCCACGTCTCGCCCCGCTGAACCAGCACCTTCTCCGCGGTGAGCAATTTGAGGATCTCGACCATGAAGAAGGGATTGCCCTCGGCCTCGCGGAAGATCATCGAACCGAACTCCTCGCCCCACTCGTGTCCGGGATAGAGCCGTTTCAGGAGCTCGGAGACGTCGGTGCGGCTCAGGCGCGCGAGATCGATCCGCTCGAAATGCTCCACGCGGCCGAGCAGCTGCAGCACGTTCTCGAGCGGGTGCTGGCGGCCTCCCCGCTCCACGATCGTATCCTCCGGGCGGTACGTGACGAGGAGGAACATGCGTCGCCCGACGATGCGTCGGGTGAGGAAATGGAAGAGGCGCACGGTGGCTTCGTCCGCCCACTGGAGATCCTCGATCACGAGCACCAGGGGGCGCTCCTCGGCGATGAACGCGAGGACCTGATCCAGCACCTCCCAGAGCTCCTCCTCGCTGGTCGGGCCGTTGGAGGCGAAGGCGTAGCGGAGGAAACGGCTCAGGACCGGAATGGAGCCCGCCAGCCGGGGCGATCGGTCGAGGAGGAAGCGCTGGAGCGCCGGAGCGGAGTCCACGCCGCGCAGGGCGAAGTACTGCCGGAGGGCGTCGGCGATCGGACGGTAGGAGCTGCCGCCACCACCGAAGAGACCGGAGGCGACCAGCACCCGGCTTCCCTCGCGCCGGCTCCCGCGACAAAATTCCTCGACGAGGCGGCTCTTGCCGATGCCCGCCTCACCCGCCACGCACACGGCTGCGCCGTCGCCCAGGCGCGCCTGGCGATGGAGGGTCACCAGGCGGTCGAAAGGACGGTCCCGGCCCACGAGCGGCGCGAGGAAGCGCTCGCGGCGGATGCCCAGCCCCTCGCGCGTCGCGACCAGGTCCAGCTCCTCGTGCACCCCGGCGCGACGCTGCCGATCGTGCTCGCGGAACCGGGTCAGGTCCTCCGCCATCTCGGCCGCGCTCTGGTAGCGTTCCTGCACGTTCTTCATCATCGCCTTGAACACGATGTTCTCGAGGTCGGCCGGAACCTCGGGCCGGAGCTCGCGGATCGTGATCGGATCCTCGTGAAGGATCGCGTGCGCCACCGCCACGGCCTGGTCTCCCACGAACGGCAGCCGTCCCGTCAGAAGCTCGTACATCACGACGCCGAGGGAGAAGAGGTCGGTGCGTCCGTCCACTTCCTGTCCGGTGACTTGTTGCGGGGACATGAAGGCCGCGGTGCCCAGGATCGCGTCGCTCGCGGTGAGCGTGCTCCCGCCCGTGACCTTGGCCAGCCCGAAATCCATCACCTTGACCTGGCCTTCGGGCGTGCGTTTCAGATTGGCGCCCTTGATGTCGCGATGCACGATGCCGTGACGATGCGCCACGCCCAGCGCGTCCAGGATCTCGAGGCTCATCGCCACCACGTCGCTCCACGATAGCGGACCCCCGGACTCCAATAATTCTCGGAGCGTCACGCCGGGGACGTACTCCATGGCGAGGAAGAGGTCGTCCCCGTCGGAGCCGATCTCGTACAGCACGGCGGCGTTCGGATGGTTGATGGTGGCGGCGGCGCGCGCCTCGTTCAGGAAGCGGCGGCGCGCCTCGGGATCCTGGGAGAGACCGGGCGGGAGGAACTTGAGCGCGACGCGGCGGTGAAGGAGGGTGTCCGTCGCGAGATACACGACGCCCATCCCACCCTGACCCAGGGTGGACTCGAGGGCATAGTGACCGAACTCGCGCGGGCGGGAATCCATCCAGACCTCGGAATCCTATGGGGTGATGGGAGCGGTTGAGGCCCGGATCGTAGCACGTCGGGCTTCAACGCGCGACGGCGGGATATTCCCCGGCGCCGCCGCCGGTCTCGCTCGCGGCAGGGCGGCTCTTCCGGCTGAATCGCTTCGAGAACGCATCCAGGTAGGTGTAGATCACCGGGGTCACGTAGAGGGTGATGAGCTGCGAGACCAGGAGCCCCCCCACCACCGCGAGCCCCAGCGGCCGCCGGGCCTCGGCGCCGGTTCCGAGGCCGACGGCGATCGGCAGGGTGCCCATGAGCGCGGCCATGGTGGTCATCATGATGGGGCGAAATCGAATGAGGCACGCCTCCACGATCGCCTCGCGCGGCGGCTTGCCTTCCTTCCGCTCGGCCTCGAGCGCGAAGTCGATCATCATGATGGCGTTCTTCTTCACGAGGCCCACGAGCATGATGATCCCCACGAACGCGTAGATGCTGAGCTCCGTCCGGAAGATGAGGAGCGTCAGGAGCGCGCCGAACCCCGCGAACGGCAGCCCGGAGAGGATCGTCAGCGGGTGGATGAAGCTCTCGTACAGGATCCCCAGCACGAGGTAGATCACGAGCACGGCGAGGAGCAGGAGGAGCAGGAGGCCCCGCTGACTGTCCTGGAACACCTGGGCGGTCCCGAAGAAGCTCGTCGTGATCGTCGGCGGCAGGGTGGCGCGCGCGATGCGCTGCACGCTCTCCACCGCCGCGCCGAGCGAGACGCCGGGGCGGGTGTTGAACGAGATCGTGACCGCCGGGATCTGGCCCATGTGATTCACGCTGAGGGGCCCCACGCCGGGCGTGAGCCGCGCGACCGAGCCGAGCGGCACCAGGGTGCCCTGATTCGTCCCCACGTAGAGGTTTTGTAATGCAGTCACGTCGCGCTGGAACTCGGGCTTCAGCTCCAGGATCACCCAGTACTGGTCGGTGTCCGTGAAGATGGTCGAGACCTGGCGGGTCCCGAACGCGTCGTAGAGCGTCTGCTCGATCTGCGCCGCGCTCACGCCCAGGGCCGAGGCGCGGTCCCGGTCGATCGCCACGTCCACCTCCGGGTTCGCGATCTGGAGGTCGCTCGTGACGTCCTGAAGCTGCGGCAGGTCTTGAAGCCGCTCCACCAGCGCGTTCACCCCGGCATAGAGCGCGTCCAGGTCGCTGCTCTGCAG
>WNFL01402009.1_pt1 | contig 11279 bp, 11 predicted proteins | sample 5400361 | NCBI WGS metagenome assembly WNFL01 (sample SAMN13153351, study PRJNA577476) | soil metagenome | isolation source: 40 cm soil on Douglas fir-dominated hillslope | place: USA:California | collected 2013-09-17 | reverse complement strand
GGTTCGTTTGATCGCGTCCTGGTGGACGCGCCCTGTTCGGGGACTGGCACATTGCGGCGTAATCCTGAAATTCGCTGGCGACTTAATGCTCGAGATTTGCCCGAGCTGGCGGCAAAGCAAAATCAAATTCTGACCCAGGCGGCTGAAATGGTCCGGCCAGGCGGAAGGCTTCTGTATTCGACCTGCTCGCTCGAAAATGATGAAAACCAAGCTGTGGCCGCGGCCTTCATGTCAGAAAACCCCGAATTCGACCACTTGCATCTGGCCAACCCGCGAATTTCAAATGGCGCGGCTGATTTGGCAAACGCAACTGGCGCCATTCGAACCTGGCCGCACCTTCATGACGTAGACGGCTTTTTCATGATCGCGTTTCAACGGCGCGCGTAATGTCAAATGGTTGCGGGTGTTTGCGCGCGGATGTTAGACTGCGCCCTGACCTTCGCCCGTTTGATTTGCGCCGCGAAAAGAGACTAAATCCATCGTGTCCTTCACAACTCAGGCACTGACTGCGCTAAAACGGATCTTCATCGTAGCCGGAATTGCCATCGCTTTCACCCTGGGCCTGTTGGGCGCCATTTATCTGTCCCTGCGGAGTTCTGAGACAAAAGTACCCGACATCGTCGGGAAAGACAGGTCATCAGCGGAAAACACGATTAGTTCAGCGGGTTTGAATTTTCGCGTGCGCGCCACCCGGCCAGCCAGTGATGCAAAACCGGATACGGTTCTAATTCAACTCCCGCATGCAGGAGAGATCGTAAAAGTCGGACAAACCGTAGCGGTGGACATCAGCCGCCCGACCAAAGAAGGCGAAACTTCAACCTCTACAAATTCCAACGAGAACGCGAACACTGAAAAGAAGCCGGAAAACAACAACGCTACGAATTCCAATACCAACGCAAACGACAACAAGCAGAAACGAAAGTCGGCCAACAAGAATGCCAACGACAATTTGAATGCGAATACGAACCGCGCGGCTAACCGAAACCGTAACGGCAATGGGAACGCTAACCGCGTCACCGACGGCAACGTAAATGCCAATCCGGCGGGAACTCCGGTGCATAGCAACCCAAATTCAAACAACGCGCCCAAAGGAAATACCAATCCCCGTCCACCCGTGACCGCCCCAACACCTTAACGACTGATCTACATGATCGAGATCGCCCCATCAATTCTTTCCGCGGATTTCACTTGCCTTGGCGAGCAGATTAGAACTGTCGAGCGTGCGGGAGCATCTCTGCTTCATGTGGACGTCATGGACGGGCGTTTTGTGCCGAACATCACCGTTGGCCTGCCAGTGTTAAAAGCAATTTCACGTGCAACCCGATTGCCCATTGATGCGCATCTGATGATCGTAGAGCCGGGACGGTACGCTGAACAGTTCGTTAAAGCCGGGGCTCAAATGGTTTCAATTCATATCGAAGCCGACCCGCACGCGCACCGAACGCTTACGGCAATAAGAGCTGCCGGCGCGCGGGCGGGCATTGCGATCAACCCGGCGACGCCCCTTTCGGCCCTGGATGAGGCGGTTAAGTTCGCTGACTACGTCTTACTGATGTCGGTCAATCCGGGTTTTGGGGGACAGGAGTTTATTCCTGCGTCGCTCGACAAGGTCAGGCGTTTGCGAAAAATGATCGATGAACGCGGCTTGAAGACCCGCATAGAGATTGACGGCGGTATCGACAGCGACAACATTGCTGAGGTAACCAGTGCCGGAGCCGAGATAATTGTTTCCGGTTCGGCAATCTTTGGCGCCCCCGATCCGGCGATTGCCTTACGGGAGTTACGCGAAGCGACGGTTCTGTGGGTCTAGTCGTTGCCGTCTATCGATTTTTGACTTGCGATTTCCATGGCAGCGCATGTATTGATCAGGGCCGCCGCTTTCCGAGTGGTAACTGGCCGAGTGGTAACTGGGCGGTCATCAGTTTACAATCCGACCAGTCAGAGAATTGTTTTTGGAGGGTTTTTCCATGTCTGTTCCCTTTGTGCGAAGAGTTAATCCCCGCGGCCTGCTTCGTCTGACTTCCCTTGCAATGGTGGCGATCGCTTTGGCGACGGCTGGAGTCGCGTCTGCCCAGGATAGCAAGAGCCAGTCGGCGCAATCCGGACTATCGAATCTGCAACGCATGGACATCATGCGCTCGAAGCTTGAATCGGTGCGGCGATCCCTCGACAGCGCGATTGCGGCAATGAACGCCAAAGACACAGGCAAGAAAGAAAAGAATCCGGACGATCCGCGGGAACGCCTGCGTGGTCTGGACAAGGAAGTCGGTTCAGTACTGAGCGAGATCAATGATTTGCGAGTCAAGGAAGAGCGCGCGGAAAAATACGACTCGTCAAAGATCGAGGGTCTGGAAGTCTCTGTCGCCGAACTGAATACTCGGGTTGAGTCAGCTCTGCAATCCACGGCCGCGGCCAGGACCGCAGGAAGCGAAACTTCAACGGACTATCGCCCGAAACCCCAGAAGGGTAAGCGCCGCATGTTTGGCTTGCTGCCCGGCAAGAGCAATGACAAGTACGCCGAGCTAACCGGCACAGTGGCCCCGGGTCGCGATCGCGTACTTTTTGTCGAGGCCGCGCGGGAAGTTCGAAAGGGCAATCACGAAACCGGACGTTTGCTCTTCACGACGATCATCACTACCTATCCCGATTCGCCTTATCTGCCTTTGGCAAAGCTGGCGATCGCCGATTCCTTCTATCTGGAAGGCACCACTAGTTCGCTGATCCAGGCGGGGCAAGCTTATCAGGACTGGCTCACCTTCTTCCCCACTGACGCGCTCACCTGCGACGCCATGTTGAAGGTAGCGGAAACCGAAATGCGGCAGATGGGTCTATCTGATCGCGACATCACACACGCGCGCAAAGCCGAACAGCGCCTGAAAGTAATGCTGCAGCAGTGTCCGCAGTCGACTCTTCGGCCCGAAGCTGAACTGCGATTACGCGAGTCACAAGACAATCTCGCGATGCACAATCTGCAGGTCGCCAGGTTCTACTATGATACGAGATACAAAACCAACAAGACGGGCTTGAAGGGCGCGCAGGATCGCCTGAAAGAGATTCTGGAAAAATATAAGAACTTTTGCTTGACGGATGAAGTGCTGTTCCGCACTGGCGCGACCTATCAGGATGAGGAAGAGCCCGACGAAGCCGCCAAGTATTTCCAACAACTGGTGCGTGACTATCCAAACAGCGAATACGTTGAAAAGGCCAAGGATCAACTGAACATCATCGGCGCGGCCATTCCCGATCCTGATCCGATTAAGAAGGACTTGCCGACCTGCGAGAAGCCCACCTTTATGCAAAATATGATGCAGCAAATCAGCGGGAACGCAAACGTCACGACCAGTCACGACGGAATTCTGATTACTAAAAAGGGCGAGGGCAATGATCTTATTGATAAAGCGATCGCCAACAACGGACAGCTGCCGGATAACGGCCTGCAACCCGTGATTCAACGAGCGCCGGCACGGCAGCCCGTTAGTCAGCCCACCCCGACGACCGCGCCCGAAGCCACGCCCGACAAGAAGAAAGTAAACATCTCGATTCAACCTACGTCGAATGGGTCGCTGCCTGATCGAGTCGATCCCGCTACAACGCCGGCCACGCGGCCGCGCGCAACCCAAACGCCGACGCCACAGCCGTAACTCCTGCCATATTGGTCCGGAACGTGCAGTTCCTCTTATGACGCCGAATTCCGCAGGCCCGCAAGACGAGTTGGTACGGCGCCATCGCGCCGCCACTTTCGTCGTCGCCGGTTTTCTCATCCTGGATGTTGTGCTGCTGATAATCGCCTTCGTGGCCGGCGAGCGCATCTTTCGACCTGGCGATCGCTCAATCGCCATGGGTTTATGGATTGCAGTGCTGGTGTTCGGGCTGGGCGCTTTCGTAATCAGGCGAACGAAGTTTGCCGCGATGCGCTTGAAAGATGTGGCGGCCCTCAAAGGCGTGTCTGGGCTGCTGAAGACATTGCAGGACACGACGATTCAGATCGCCTGCATCGGCGGGGCAATCGCGCTCATGGGATTCATGATCACAATCCGGACGGGCGATTGGACCGATATGCTGCGGGCCGGAGGGGTGTCCGCAATAGTCCTTTTCTACTGCTTCCCCTTTCGCAGTGCATGGGAACGCGCAGTGAGGGAGCTGGGCCAGTACGAGTGACTGAGCAGGATTCAAACCACCGCTCCGGTAAACTGCGACAAGTGCTCTGACGTGATGCTTCCAATCTTCGCTCAATTCTTCCACAGGCGTAGGAGTTAACGCTGATCTCCTCAGCTGATTAAGTGTCTGGCCGTACCGGCAAATGTGGAAGCGCGGTGCCCAGGCTGTCACCACGGGTGACGGTGGGCCAGAGTTTCTTGACCACGCGAAACTAGATACTCAACATTTTGGCAGGAAAACATCATGGCATTGCTCTTGCCATAGCTCGGCGTGTATCTGCTCGTCTCAGGACGAGTCTCACCCGCGGGTGGGAAAAGTTCTTAAGTTTAGTAACAGGTGACAGCTCATATGGGCAAACCAGTAATGAACCTTCCGCCAGACAAACCGAAACTCAACAGTGCCGCCGGCATTAGTGTGACCGAACTGCTGCTCGTAATTCTGATCATCGGCATAGTTTCTTCGTTCGCTCTCGCACGATTTCTGACCGCCAGCAAAAGTGTCAAGCTTTCCGGCGCGACGCGCACTCTTTCCACTTATCTGGAAAAGGCTCGAGTGGACTCAGTCCGCCGACACGTAGTAGTGGGTGTAAATGAGGCGAGCGTAAATATAAACAGCTCGACCAGCTACACTGTGAATATTGATTTCGCCGGCACAGGCGTCGTCACCGCGCGCACGGTTACCCTGCCGGAAGGAACGAGTCTGCGGTACAGTTTGCCGCCTGCGGCCACCAGCATTGATCCTTCCGGTACACCAACAACAATTTCGTACGATTGGCGTGGGAGGCCGGGAACTACAATCTTACTCACCCTAACCGATTCGACCGCAGGCGTAGGATCCAGCAGCGTGTCCGTGGGACGGGTCGGTGATCTTTCGACCGATACCACAGTTACCGGGCCCGTGAGCACTCCGACTCCTCAAACGACAGTCAGTACCACGTCCGGGATCAAGAGCATGACTTACTGATGAAGTCAGCAGGAGAGATGATTGATGAGATCAACTGAATCAAAAGCGCATCGCACGGCCCTTAGCCAACGGGGATTCACGCTAATCGAGACGACGATCGCCATGATGATAATGATGGTGGCAGGACTCGGCGTAGTATCTCTGTTCACCTATTCGATTAGCTATAACTCCGGCGGCAACGACCGGGCTGTGGCTCTTAGCATAGCCCAACAACAGATAGAACAACTTCGTAGCGTGCAGTTCACGGATTCAGTCCTTAATGTAACGGCAGCGACGGTCCTTACACCCGACACGGTAAGCAATGGTCGAACCTATCGAGTCACCAGAACCGTGACCGGCTCAAACAACGATATTAATGGAAACCCAACTTTGAAGACCATCACGATCCGAGTCGATCCGAACAGTCCAGGTTGGGCCGGCTTCCCAGTGATAGTCCGAACCATGCGTTCGAGCATGACCAAAGGAACCCACTGAGGATATTTGATCGGCCTGGTGCACGCAGCGGGAGATGCCGAAGCTATGAACAAATCAACCATAAGATCGTCCAGCCAATCCGGCTTTTCGCTAATGGAGCTCGTGGTCGGGATGACGATAACCCTCATCATCGTAACGATCGCGTCTACTCTGTTGGCTTCATCGTTTGCAATTCGCGGGCGTGAAAATCAGAGGTCAGCAGCCATTGCCGACGCCCAACGTGCGCTCAACACAATGTCACGCGAGGTTGCCAACGCGGGGTACGGCCTCAGCACAAATGGCATTGTCGCTGGAGACTCTGGTCTAAGCCAGATACGAGTCCGCTCGGATCTCGATTTGTCAGGGGCAACGGGCACGAGTGGCGAAGACCTCAAGTACGTGTTAATCAACGATGCTAATGGCAGCTTTATTGTGCGCATGGATCTGCAGCCAAATCAGACTACTGGTCTGATTGCCAACCGTATAGACGGATTGAAGATCCGTTACTACGATAAGCGAGTTACATATACGATAGGCGACTGCACAACAGGTCTGCCAAACTGCGATATCACCAACGTCCGCAACTCTGCAGGGACCCTCCAGGCTGAAGTGACGCCAGATCTGGCTAAGTACGTTGTCCTAATCCTCAACGTTACCCTGCTGCCAGTCGGCACAGTAGGCTCACCCGGTTACCAGGCGCCTTCCGCAACTCAACTGGTTTCAACCGTCACGTTGCGCAACGCCACTCTAAATTACTACTAAAAAAGACTTCTTAAGGAACTGCGAGGGATAGTTATGGACCAAGCTCAATCAACAAATAATCCGAAGATGCGGAAAAACGAGCGCGGGGCAGCCTTGATCACATCGCTGCTGGTCGCTACGGTGCTTTTGGTCGGGGGAGGCGCGTTGATTCAGATAACGTCGATGTCAGCGGCCAACGCCATCGATGCGACGGCTGAAACCCAGGCTTACTACGGCGCCGAAGCAGGGCTTCAAGCGGCCCTCAATGCGTTACGGGGGAATGCCACGCATACCGGCTCTAACATGCCTTCAGGTATGACCACCATTAATTTTCGGAACGCCGTCCTTCTCGGATCGTCCAACGACTGTCCTGGAGGAACAGGTGGGGATACTTCCACGTCTGCGCGACTTTCACGGTGGCTTCCTTATTCCAACACGCAGACTGTGGGTACACGCGTAACTGTCGGAACCAATCCCACGATTCAGTACGATGTAGCTGTTTACCTTTATCCCGGCCCTGATGGCATAGTTGGGACCGCGGACGACGACGCAATGCCTGCCGCACCGAATGAACCAGACCGACTGCTTGTTCAAGCCACGGGCTACGGACCAAATGGCGCCAAAAAACAGATGAGCATGGTCGTCGCAAGAACCGCCTTTGATCCGGCTGTTCCCGCCATGATGACCTTAGTGGGCACTCCCAACGGCCTTCCCGCAATGAGTTTTGACAGCGGCAATAGCGCCAACCACATCTATAGTGGGGTGGATCATGCTGGTGTCGTCTCTACCTTGCCGGCATTCGGCACTACCAACCTAATAGACAACACCCAGGCTCTAGCTGATGCCTCTAACAACACGACTTCTTCGCCGGCCGCCGCAATGGTCAGCCTGCCGGCATATCTACAGACACCCGCTAAGACACGAACTTTTCTCGATACAATGCAGGCAGCCGCAATGGCGGGAGCACTTCAAGACCCTCCTACAGCAACCTATCTCCCCAATGGTGGCTCCGGCAACCCGACCGGACTTACCTTTGTTAAAGGTGATTACGTAATGGGTTCGGGTAGCGGTTCAGGCTTATTGATCGTTACCGGCGAGTTGACCACACACGGTGACACAGATTTTAGCGGACTGGTCTACGTGCTTGGTCAGGGAGCAGTGAATCGCGATGGTGGTGGTGGCGGCTTCTTCTATGGCGCGACTTTCGTTGCCAATGTCGATTGGCCTGCACAGAATCCAGCCTTAACTAATTTCGGGGCTCCTTTCTTTAACTTCAACGGTGCTGGCGTCGCGACTATGCAGTGGGACTCGAATGCCGCTGCCAATGCATTGGGGTTGCTGCCGGCTCCGGTGCTGGGAGTCTGTGAATATTAGAACTGCGCTCCCCGAGCGAGGCGCACTTCTAAGACCAGGAACCCTGCTCGCTCCCTTCGTTGACTAACTTCATGCATTCCTGGGAAAGGTAATCAAACATGTCTGAAAAGACTGCCGCCGCTGATCAAGCGGTGAAGTTCTCAAAAAAATGTTCCGAGTGCGGGCTTAGCAACTTTGTCGAAGCAAAGGTGTGCAGGCGCTGCGAATCTGATCTTTCGCGCCGTTCGACCGGGCCGAAAAAGGTCACACCGGTACCAGCTGATACTGGACAGGTTCGCCAGTTTAAGACTGGCCGCGTTCTCATCTTCGCTGCAGCGCTCGTCGTCTCATCCGTTCTGCTATTGTCTTATGTCAGGCAAGCTCCACCTGGGCCAGGGGCAGGAACAGAAACAGGATCAGTGCCTGGCGAAGCGGACATCGCGAAATCGGCGAAGCAGTCTGAACAGCCCGTCCAGAACGCCGCCATTGGGGATGCCCAAAGTGAGGAGCCGGCGAAACAGGTGCTGGCTGGGTTGAGACACTTTCAAGAACACTTTCAAGACACACCCAAGAGCAGCATGACTTATGAAGAGTATGATCAGATGCTCGCACATCTAAAAGCTGATTTGAATGACACGCTGCCCACATTTGTCCGTCATTCCCCAAGCGACGAGCGCTTTCGGACGGAAGTTGCCGCTGCGCTTCGCGATTACACCGCGGCCGGAGACTGGTGGAAGACGACCATTAGGAATAGCACAGTGCTTAATGACGCTGACAGAACGACCAGGCTTCAAACCGAATGGGGTTCAGCACAAACACATCTCGATAATGCCGAGAAACTGTTGCTCCCCTAGTGAACCCAGGAGTAATTCTCATCGTCGAGTCATAAATCGACTGACTTGCTTTCTTGTAAAGGCCGCCCCCACTTGGCGGCCTTTTGACTTTTTGTCTAACACCTCGTCCGACGACACCAGGGCACCAAAGAGGACCCGGCTCAATTGGGCTTAGGTTGTTTGCGACAAGTAATCCGCAAGATTGCGTGGGGTTTGGAACAGGATGTCGGCACCAGCGTCCACGAGTTCGTGCTCCGATCCATAGCCCCATAGCACGCTAATCGATCGCAAGCCATTCGCCTTAGCTGCACGAACGTCGGCCGCTCGATCCCCGATCATCACGGCTACATCCGGTGCTATCCGCTCTTCTTCCAGCAAATGCGCCAGGAGTTCTACCTTGTCATCGTAGCGGCCGTCGAGATCTGCCCCATATACCTTCCCAAAATGATCATTGAGGCCGAAGTGCTCGACGATGCGCTCGGCGTATACGGTCGGCTTCGAAGTCGCCACGTACATCGCTGCGGCTGACAGACGCGCGCGCTCCAGCATAATCCGCACGCCGTCATAGACCTGATTCTCGTACAGGCCAGCCCCGGCGAATCGCTGTCGATATAACGCCATCGCTTCCTCGATCCGATCGACCTCGGCCGTGCCCAGTAATAAAGCGAATGTCCCTCGTAATGGCGGCCCGATAAATCCGGCGAGCACCTCGTCGCCTGGACACGCGATCCTGAGCTGATCGAGAGCGAATCGAATAGACCCAACAATACCCGGCTTCGGATCGGTAAGCGTACCGTCGAGATCAAACAATAAGACGTCGCGTTTCATTCGCTCTCGCTTTCACCACCCGCAATCAAGTTCAGGACGAGGTTGGATGCTGTGACTGACAACGCCACTGATCGGGCGAGCGCATCCGGATCCGTAGATTTCCAAGCGTACATAGTCGGCAAGACGGCGGCGCTTAACAATAAAGCCGGAGGCCAGAAGCAGCAAAGGATACCTCGCTCTCCAGGGACAAGCGTAGTCAGGCGACGCCGAAAAGCTGCGGCCATAAAGGTGGCGATTGAAAGCGACCCACCTCAAGCCTCTGACACTCGTCCTATCAATCAGCGATCCCGGCTCTTTGCTTTTGCACTCAGCTCAATGTGCCTCCCGTACGGGCGCCTGTAGAAACCAAGTCACAACTAACGCTAAGATGCTCACCGTTGCCTGGGAGGAAGGACGGAATGGGGATCAGCGTTGAACGAATCGAAATCCTTTTGCTGATCGCGGCGGTGGTTGCCATGCTGGCTCGGCGCCTTCGCGTGCCTTACAGCGTGGGATTGGTGTTTGCTGGTATCGCCCTGGCACTGCTGCCCTTTTCTCCAAATATCATACTCACCAAGCAATTAGTCTTTACCGTCTTTTTGCCGCCGCTTATTTTTGAAGCCGCATTTCAATTGCGATGGCCGGAACTAAGGAAAGACCTACCGGTCATAGTCACCCTCGCCACCCTCGGAGTCTTACTGTCTGCCGCTGCCATTGCGATCGGCATGCACTTTCTGGCGAGTTGGACATGGATCAGCGCAATAGTTTTTGGAATGCTGATTTCGGCTACGGATCCGGTTTCGGTTATTGCCACCTTCAAAGACGCCAAAGTACACGGACGCATACGTTTGCTGGTGGAAGCGGAAAGTCTGTTCAATGATGGAACGGCGGCGGTTGCGTTTACCCTGGCGCTGTTGTTTGCGTCGGGCCAAAGCGTTGGAAGCGCGGGGATCACGAAGACACTTGCAATTATGCTCGCCGGATCGTTTGTCTGCGGAGCGATTATGGCCGCGTTCGTTTTGCTTCTTGCGGGAGTCACGGACGATCATCTGGTCGAGATCACATTTACCACTGTGGCAGCTTTTGGCTCCTTCCTGCTGGCCGAACATTTTCATCTCTCTGGCGTTCTAGCGACACTCACGGCGGGCTTAATCATCGGCAACATTGGTCACCTTTCGATTGCTCCTAAATCGCGCGAGGCAGTTGAGGAGTTCTGGGAATATGCCGCTTTCGTAGCCAACTCGCTAATATTTCTGCTGATCGGAATGCGGGTGGCAAATCAGGACTACCGCTTCGTTTTGCTACCGGCGTTGACGGCTGTGCTGATCATCACCTGCGCCCGGGCGCTCTCGATTTACCCGCTGTGTTTACTCTTTGCGCGTTCGACTCTCAGAATCAAGCCGGCACATCAACATATTCTTTTTTGGGGAGGGCTACGCGGCGCGCTGGCACTCGCTCTGGCACTGGGACTGCCGCCTGAGATGCAAGGTAAAGAGGCAATCGTTACGGTGGCCTTCGCCGTAGTAGCTTTCTCGATCTTTGTTCAGGGAATGACGATCAAGCCGTTGATGAGTCGACTGGGGGAGATCTCAAATCACGAGGCGAGCTGATCAGTCGCTTCTATTCCTGCTCAGAACTTGACGCTCTCTAAACCAGCATGCTAGGTTGCGGGTCTGCCTAAAACTTAATGAGTTTTGGATCCTTTGCCAGAAAGCAGAGCACGTGAATGAACGCGCCCGCACTCGAACTGAAACGCACGCCGCTCAATAGCGCGCACCGCCGTTTGGGCGGGCGCATGGTTGAGTTTGGCGGGTGGGACATGCCGGTCCAGTATGCTGCCGGGACGATGACTGAACACCTGCGTACGCGCTCGCATGCGGGCCTCTTCGACGTCTCGCACATGGGCGAGATCGACGTGCGCGGTGCTGACGCAATTCCTTTTGTTAATCGTCTGGTTTCCAATGACGCGGC
>WNFL01186443.1_pt1 | contig 11282 bp, 8 predicted proteins | sample 5400361 | NCBI WGS metagenome assembly WNFL01 (sample SAMN13153351, study PRJNA577476) | soil metagenome | isolation source: 40 cm soil on Douglas fir-dominated hillslope | place: USA:California | collected 2013-09-17 | reverse complement strand
CGGATAGCCCATCGGCCGTCGTGTAGTTGCGGAATCGCCCTTTCTGCATTCGGCTCACTCCGCCCGCGGTGGCAATCCACAGCGAATCGTCGCGAGCGACGAGGATGCACCGCAAGCTGCTATCCGCCAGCCCGTCGGCAGTCGTGTAGTGAGTGAACCGGCCGTCCCGGAAACGAAACAGCCCGTTGCTGCCGCCCACCCAGAGGTCGTGGTTGCTGTCCTCCGCCAGGGCATACACGCAGGAGTTGGTCAGGCCATGCCTTTCGTCGTACGTGTGGAAGCGGCGTCCATCGAACCAGGAGAGTCCGCCGCAGTTATTGCCGGCCCAAAGTTTGCCGTCGTGGGTGGCCAGCACTGCCATCACGACGTCGTTCGGCAAGCCGTCGGCTTTCGTGAACATCTGGACCTCGCGGTTTTTGAGGCGGATGAGCCCGGCTCCGTTGGTGCCGACCCACAGAGTTCCATCCCGATCCGCGTACAAGGACCGAGTGCTCACATCAGACGCCAAAGGCTCCAGAGCGTGAGCGCCAGCTCGGAATACTCCAGTGGCCATCGCGAACCACACGTTATGGTCCACGTCCTCGACTGCGTGGAGGCAACCTTTTCGGCCCGCGGCGCCGGCGGGCTCCAACTTCTCTAAGGTGGTCGCGGTGCGGCGAATTATGCTCTCCTCGGTGCAGAACCAGGTTGTGCCGCTCTGGTCCTGAAAGACATTAAATAAATGAGTCGCAGGTGTGTCCAGTTTTGAGACGAGGTCAGGGCGCTCGACCGCATGAGCGCCATCCCATTCGATAAACCCTCGTGAGCTGACCACCAGGAGATGGCCGTTCAAAGCTTCCTGGATTCGATCGATCGACACTTTCGGGATGACCTCCGCGAAACCGCGGCCGTCGAAGCGATACAGTCCCTGGGAGGTTCCCGCCCATAGGACGCCATCTCGCCCGAAGTGAAGACACGAGACCGAGTCGGCCATGCCAGTGCCGATATGATGCGCGCTCAATGGCAATGCTCCGAATTGATTCAGAGCCGCCGCGGGAATCCGCGAAACGCCGGATTCGGTTCCCACCCACAGATCGCCGTCCGGCCCTTCCGCCAAGGCACGCACGATCTTTTGTCGTGTCGGATTCCGCGTCAAGTCTATGGATGTGAAGCGGCGCCCATCGAAACGAGCCAGCCCCACGGGCGTCCCGATCCATAAGAAACCATCCCGAGTCTGTAGGATGTCGTTCACGATATTCGAGGGAAGGCCGTCTTCGACGGTGAAGGTGGTGCGGAGATAGCCGCTGGCGGATGGGGGCGGGTCGAGCGCGAGTGCGTGGCAGGCGAAGACCAGAACGGTCACGACTCCGAGCGCCGTTCGCCACAGCCTGGACTTCATGTGCATACCTGCTTGGGACGCTGATCCGCAGTGCGTGCGATCGCGGTCAACCGTCCCCCGCGTAACGCGTTTTCTTCGGTCTGTCATTGTAACCCAATTGGACGAGCGATCCCTCGAACGGTAATTCGCTGACGGTAGCGGTGCGCCAAGTTCTTCAATCCACGGACTCAAGGTCGAAATTCGCTTCGATTTGCAAAATCCATTCTCACGCAGATTCCGCCGCTCAAGCCGCGGCTGCGGACTAAAAGCCCAGGCCACAATGGGTTCGTTTTGCAAAATTCCCCGGCGATGCGGACGTGTCAATTGACTGGCTCATTACAAGGAGATTACGGCATGGCAACACTGGAGCAGAGATGAGTGGATGGTATCTGATTAGCGGGAAACAGCGAATCCTGGGACCAAGCTCTGGTGACCCCTCGAATGAGGGATCGCGCCGGCCTCTTTCTAGGTTTTCCTTTCAAAAGTCCGCAGGTTAGTATTGAGCCCTCTGGCAGCCGGGTCATGTACAGGTTTAGCAATGCGGCAATGGTGAAGGTATGACAACTCAGATGGGCCGAAGGCGATTCCTTGGAGGTAGTGCGATGTCTTTAACCGCTGTTTCGTCTTTTTCATCCTTGGAAGCCGCTCCCGGTGATGCCGATCAATCCGAGCGTCAATCACCCGTTCGTGACTCAGGCCAATTTTGGCCGGACGGCGCAAGAATGGTGATCTCTGTCTCCATGCAAATGGAGGCGGGCGCGGAACCGTCGAGTGGAGCCGAGAGCCCGATGCCCAGGATTGAGCCGAAGTATCCCGATCTTCCTGCAATGAAGTGGTACGACTACGGCTTCAAAGAGGGACTTCCACGGTTATTGGAGATGTTCGATCGACGCAAGGTGAAGGTCACCTCCCACATGGTCGGCGCGGCCGTCGAAAGCCATCCTGAGTTAGCGAAAGAAATTGTGCAGCGAGGCCATGAGGCCACCGGTCACGGACAAACCTGGACGGCACAGTTTTCGATGACACCCGAGGAAGAGCGTCGTAGCTATAAGCAGTCGATCGCGACGATCGAAAGAGTAACCGGCACACGCCCGCTCGGATTCAATGCTTTCTGGCTAAGAGGAACTCCACACACCCTAGAGATTCTCCAGGACCTGGGGTTCATTTATCACATTGATGATGTGAGCCGCGACGAACCCTTCCTGGTAAATGTTCGGAACAAACCATTCGCTGTGGTCCCCTATACACTCCACATGAACGACATTGTGGACTACGAAACGCGCTATTTCAGCACCGACGCCTATGCTGCCGACCTAAAGCGCGAGTTCGACGCGCTGTATGAAGAAAGTGCGCATCGGCGCCGGATGATGTCGGTGAGCGCGCATGACCGTATTGCTGGGCGTCCATCACGGACCAAGGTCCTGGAGGAATTCATTCAGTATGCGCAGGGTCATCCGGGAGTCGTCTTTATGAGAAAAGATGACATCGCGCGATTTGCGTTGAGCAATCCCCAAACGATTCGGGAGGGAATTTGACCGGAAGGTTTCAAGGGTTATGGATCTTCCTGCCAGAAACAGCCCGGATCGCCCCGAGGCCGCGGAGCACGAGTGCGATCAATGTGACAGCCTCTGTAAGGAGAACCTGGTCCTGCGCGAAGAAGTGGCTAGGGCGTCCATGTTCGAGGAGATTGTTGGATCCTCAAAGCCGCTCGATCGGGTTTTGGAACATGTGACGAGAGTCGCCCCGACCGATGCCACGGTTCTGATTACCGGTCAGAGCGGGACGGGTAAAGAACTGATCGCGCGCGCCATCCATGGACGGTCGCACCGTTCCCGGCGCCCGTTCGTTCCAGTAAATTGCGCGGCGATCCCGCCTGGCCTTATCGCCTCTGAGCTTTTCGGCCACGAGAAAGGCGCCTTCACGGGGGCCACTCAACGGCACGTGGGTCGCTTTGAAGGGGCCAATGGCGGCACCATTTTCCTGGACGAGGTCGGCGATATACCGGCTGAAGCACAAGTCGCTTTGCTGCGTGTGCTTCAAGAGCGCGAATTTGAACGGGTAGGCGGCACCCGTTCCATTCCGATTGACGTACGTGTAATCGCGGCGACGAACCGGGATCTGCGAGCAACCGTGGACGCCGGCACATTCCGGTTGGACTTGTTCTACCGGTTGCATGTCTTTCCGATTCAGATTCCATCCCTACGCGAGCGCCCGGAAGATATTCTCCTGCTCGCCCAATACTTCATCCAACGCTATGCGATGAAGACCGGGAAAAAGGTCAAAGCCATCGAACGGAAAACGCTGGCGTGGCTGCAAGCCTACGATTGGCCGGGCAACATTCGCGAGTTGCAGAACGTGGTGGAGCGGGCGGTGATTCTGTGCGATGGCGAAACCTTGTCGATCGACGAGAGCTGGTTGCAGCCCGAAACGCGTCGGACATCTGGGCCGCGCGCTGCTCTCGCATCGATCGTTCTGAATCTGGAGAAGGAAGCCATTGAAGCCGCGCTGGAAGAAAGCCGGGGCCGGATTTCAGGCCCGTCGGGGGCCGCTGAAAGGCTTGGAATGCCGCGCACGACGCTCGAGTCGAAGATTAAGAGCCTGGGGATCAACAAGCACCAGTTTTCTGACGGAAACGGGGGACCGGGATGAGCGTTTCGAGAATTACAGTTTCGATCGGTAGTTTATTGTTGCCCTGGGCGGCCGGAAACGCCAGGGCGCAAACAGCAACTCCCCCCGTCCTTAGCATCGACGAAGCAGTCGCGACGGCGATGCAGGGAAATCGCCGCGTGCAATCGAGCGTCCTGGATGTGAGCCGCGCCAGAGAGAAAACCGCGGATGTAAAAACGGAGCGGTTACCGCACCTTCAGGTATACGGTCTGGGCGGCGAAGCACTGCGCACCATCAATTTCACAATTCCGCGGGGAGTTCTAGGTAATTATGCGGGCATCGGCCCGATTCCCGGACAAGACTCTAAGATCACCACGCCGCGGACGTTTACGGGGCTTGTGTTCGGTCAGGCCGCGCAGCCGCTTTCGCAACTGTGGAAGGTTCACCTGGGAATTCTCGAATCAAAGATCGGCGAGGAACTTGCGCAGGAAAGTCTTCGGCGGCAAAAGCAGGATACTGCGCATTCCACCCGCGATCTTTATTATCAAATCGCGCAAACACAAACGCAGATTGAAAGCGCCCAAGCCAATGTGAAATATCTGGTGGATCTGCAGGCCGAGACCGACCGAAACCTGACTGAACAAGCCGCACTGAAGGGAGACAGCCTGGCCGTCAAGGCGAAGCTGAGCCAGCAGCGCTATCAGCTCCTGACGTTGCGGGATGCTCTGGAGACCCAGAAGGAATCGCTCAATCAATTGCTGGGCCGGGATCTTAACACGGAGTTCTCGGTTGAGGCGGACCCAGTGCCGTCCGACGTCGAAATCGATATCGCGGCCGCACGCCAGGAAGCTCTGAGCCAGCGCGCGGAGGTTCGGGAGGCGCGGCTCCAGACAAAAAAAGCGGAAGTCCAGGTACGCCGTCAACGCGCGGAGTACATCCCCGACTTCAGCGCCGCCTTTTCGTATTTCGCGCTGCCGAATGTGAGTTTCCTGCCACAGAACGTTTTGCAGGCCGGGTTTCTGCTGCAGTGGCAGCCGTTCGATTGGGGACAGAAGCGGCACAAAATCGGAGCACTGAAGGATTCGGTCAAACAGACCGCGCTGACCACGCAGGACGCCGAGCAGCAGGTGATGGTCGATGTGAAGGCAAAGTTTCGGAAGTTGGCGGAAGCGCGAGTCCTGCTCGACACCATTACGCTGACGCAGGAAGCGGAACGGGAAAAAATGCGGGTCGTTACCAATCAGTACAGCCAGAAGGCTGCATTGTTATCGGACGTTTTGCAGCAGGAAGCCGCGGTGGTACAGGCTGACTCCGACTATCAGAAAGCGCTGGCGGGTTTCTGGAGTGCGAAAGCAAGCTTCGATTATGCCTTGGGGAGGAACTGATCATGCGGCGAAAATGTCTCGGTACAACGCTCGCCGGAGCCGCGCTTTTCGTGGCAGGCTGTCACAAGGAAACTGCGATCGAGCCGTCGGTCCAGACCGTGACGGCGGGCACAGCAGTGACGATTCAACCGGACACGCCAGAACGCTATTCGGCGACAATCGCGCCGATCGCGCAAGTCGACCTGGGGTTCAAGTCGGCGGGCCTCATCGAGAAGATTCATCAGGTGCGGGGCGCGGACGGACGCATGCGCAATGTTCAAGCGGGAGACAAAGTCGCGCGAAACACCGAACTGGCGGTGGTGCGCACCACAGATTATGAGCATCGTACCGATCAGGCGGCGGCGCAGGTCGCGCAGGTTGAGGCGCAGCGGGCGCAGGTGGAGGCACAACTGGAGCAGTCTAAGGCGCAACTGGCAGAGGCGCGCGCGAACTTCAGCGAGGCCGAGATCGAATACGCGCGCGCGACCAACCTGTTCCAATCGTCAAGCTTGGTGAAACCGCGGTTTGATCAGGCGAAAGGACGTTACGAATCGACGTCGGCCGCGGTGAAAGCCGCGGAGTCGTCGGTGAAAGCCGCGGAGTCCGGCGTGAAAAGCGGGGAGGCGGCCGTGTCAAGAATGCGGGCCGCGCTGAATGAGGCCAAACTTTCCTTGAGTGACACGTCGCTGCGGGCTCCGTTTGACGGATGGATTTCAGCCCGCAACATCGATCGTGGAACGCTGGTGGGTAACACGACCATTGGCTTTAGCATGCTGGACACGCATCTGGTCAAGGCGGAATTCGCCGTGCCGGATTCCAGTCTCCAAATGTTGCGCTTGGGTCAAAAACTGCCTGTCATGCTTGACGCCATCCAACGCCCCCTGCAGGGTGTGGTGACGTCGATCTCTCCCCAGGCCGACGCGAAGACCCGCGTGTTTTCGATCGAAGTAACACTCGACAATGCGCATGACGATGTGAAGCCCGGCATGATCGGCTCGCTGATGCTGGGGGTGGTTCACAATCCGAAGCCCCGGCTGGTGGTTCCGCTGAGCGCGGTGGTGAGGGCCCCGTCCGATCCTAACGGGTTCGCGGTTTTTCGACTGGTTCCTCGCGACGGGAGAATGTATGCCAAAGCACAGATCATTCAAATCGGCCAAACCCTCAGCAACTCGATAGAAGTAACCGGCGGTCTGAGCGGAGGCGAGCAGGTAATTGTCCTTGGCGGCTCGCTGGTGCGGGACGGTCAGGAAGTGCGCGTACTTCCTTAAAAGGAGCGAACGATGCCGCACACATCCGATACAGAGCTGATCCAGCACACGCATAATACCGCCCGCTATTTCGTCGAGCATCGCCAGATTGCTTGGGCCGCGCTGCTGGGCGTGATCGGGTGGGGCGTTTTCGGGTATTTCTCGATGCCGCAGCGTAAGGACCCGGAGATACCGGTGCGCGTGGCGGTAGCTGCCTGCCAATGGCCGGGGGCAACCGCGCAGGAGGTCGAGCAACTGGTCACGCGGCCCATCGAGCAAACCATCGCGCAGAACAAGACGATTCACCCAGCCGGTCCCGACGATTACGGAATCCGGTCCATTTCGCTGCCGGGCGCATCCTTCGTTTACGTGCAGCTTTCCGAAGACACCAAGAATAGCCGCGAGCAGTTCAGCGACATTAATTTGAAGCTTCAGGCTCTGGGCCCTCAGCTTCCATCTGGCGCGACGGGTGTGCAATTCCTAAGCGACTTTGGCGATACCGCGGCGCTCATGATGACCGTGGCCAGCCCTCCCGTGGACGATCTTGAGATCGAGATGCGCGCCCGGTCGGTGGAAGCTGCGATTCGCGCGGCGAGATCGGCCGCAGGCCCTTCGAAACTCCAGCCGGTCAGTATCGTCTACACGTTCCCGTTATCTCTTTCCGAGACAGCGATGATTCAGGGGACCGAAGGGTTCCGGCGCAGCGCGGAACGCGACGGCGTAATCGAACACGCGAAACTCGTGACCGGGCGCGGATTTCTCGGCGTCGATGGCGTCACCAAGTACGACGACGAACACCTTGCCGCGTATGTTCAGCGGTATGTCTCGACCAACTTGCAGGAATCCGAATTCGATCCCGATTTATCCGCGCGGGTAATCATTCGCGACGTCAAAGAGACGCGGGCGAAACTTGCAATGGCGGCGGGGCTGAAGTATTCCTACGCGCAACTCGACAATTTCACCGACCTCATCTCACGCTCTCTGCTCGGGGTCGCACAAACGTCGCGCGTCGAACGTAAGGGTGTCCTGCCGCAGGCCGTATATCTCGATTATTCGCAGGCGCGCTTGGCTTCCTACGGACTCCAGGTGGCGGATTTGGGGCGCGTGCTGCTCGCGCGAAACATCACTCTCCCCGGAGGATCCATCGAAGCCGGTGGGCGCGAGGTTCAAATCGACCCCTCCGGCCGGTTCGAAGATGCGCGCTCGATCGGCAACGTGATCGTGGGGTCCTCCAACGCGGGCTCGCCGATTTATCTGCGCGATATGGTGCAGATCAGCCGCGCGTATCAAAGCCCGCCGGGCTATCTGAATTTCTACTCCTGGGTAGACAAGAACGGCCAACCTCATCGCAGCCGCGCCATCACGCTCGCGGTTTACATGCGGTCCGGGGAGCAAATCCAGAAATTCGGCGCGGCCATCGACGAGAAAATGAAGCAGGTGCGCGCCGCCTTGCCTCCGGATCTGGTTATCGCGCGCACCTCCGATCAACCTCTACAGGTGAAGGAGAATATCGATCTCTTCATGGAAGCCCTGTACGAAGCCATCGGACTGGTGGTGTTGATTGCACTGATCGGGTTTTGGGAATGGCGGTCAGCGCTGCTGATGGCGCTGTCGATGCCGATTACGCTCGCGATGACGGCCGGCATGGCGCACCTGGTGCATATCGACTTACAGCAGGTTTCGATCGCGACGCTGATCATTGCGCTGGGTTTGCTGGTCGACAATCCGGTGGTTGCAAACGACGCGATCAAGCGCGGGCTCGCCGCAGGGATTCCACCGATTCACGCTGCATGGGTGGGGCCGACGAAATTGGGCCGCGCGATTTTCTACGCCACTTTGACGAACATCATCGCCTACCTTCCGTTCCTGATGCTGACGGGAAGCACGGGTGATTTCCTGTACAGCCTTCCCATTGTGATGACGGCCGCGTTGATCTCGTCGCGGCTGGTGTCGATGACTTTCATTCCGCTGCTCGGCTATTATCTGCTGCGGCCATCGAAAAAGCCGGAGCCCACTATCGAAGAGCGGCGGCAACGCGGGTTTTACGGGATGTACAACAGGATCGCGGGGAAGGCGATTCAATGGCGCTGGGCGGTGCTCGCTCTGTCAATATTGTTTCTTGCCGGCGGAGGGTTGATAGCAACCGGGCTGAAAAGCCAGTTCTTTCCGGAGGATGTCCAATATTGGTCTTACGTCGACGTATGGCTTCCCAACGACGCCCCACTATCGCTCACCAACAGCACTTCGCAACGCGTTGAATCGATCGTGCGGAAGGTGGTGAAGGACTACGAACAAGGTCATTCTCGAAAAGACTCACCAGCGCTGCTCGAATCCGTCACGACCTTCGTCGGCGGTGGTGGCCCGCGATTCTGGTTTTCGGTCTCCCCAGAGCAACAGCAGCAGAATTACGCGCAGGTCCTGATTCAGTTGTCGAATAAGGAAGCCACGCCTGAAGTAATCGGGCCATTGCAGTCCACGCTTTCTAAAGAGATCGCGGGCGCGTATGTCACCGTTCACCAACTGCAAACGAATCCCGTGGAGTTTCCCGTTGAGGTGCAGATCTCCGGGACGTCGGACGTCGATCCGACGCAGGAAGCAGCCGATAACGAGCGTTTGCGAATGCTCGCCGGACGCGTGCAGGATATTCTACGGCCGATCCCCGGCGTTCAGGTGGTGCAGAATGATTGGTTTCAGGAGAGCCCCGAAGTGAAGCTCAAAATCGACCCGGACCGTGCCAACCTTGCCGGCATCACCAATCGCGACGTTGCGGCGTCTACCACAGCGGCGATGAGCGGAGCCACCGTGACGACGCTGCGCGAAGGCAACCAGCAGATTCCGGTGATCGCACGTTTGCGATCGCAGGAGCGCGCCCAGCTTTCGGATGTCGAGAATCTGTACGTGTACTCCTCGCAGGGATTGCAGAAGGTCCCGTTACGCACGGTTTCATCGGTGGCGAATGAGATGGTGACGGAGCGAATTCGCCGCCAGGAGCACTTCCGCACGATCGGCGTCCATGCTTTTCCGCAGCCCGGCGTTCTACCGTCAGAGGTTTTGAGCCGCGCGATGCCGCAACTCACCGCCTTCGAAAAGACTCTGCCCGCGGGCTATCGCATGCAGATCGGCGGCGAGCAGGCCAAGCAGGAATCGGGTTTCGCGAATCTGGTGAAGGTATTGATCATCTCAATTATCGGGATTTATGCGGCGCTGTTGCTGCAATTCGGCAACGCGGTGAAACCGCTTTTGGTGCTCGCGGCGACACCCTACGGCGTGGTGGGAGCTTTGATATGTCTCGCGATCATGGGATCGCCTTTTGGGTTCATGGCATTCCTTGGGATCGCGAGTCTGATCGGCGTGATTGTCAGCCACGTGATTGTGCTTTTCGATTTCATCGAAGAAATGCACGAGAAGGGTGAACCATTCGAGCAGGCTATTCGCGACGCGGGAATCGAACGGTTGCGGCCCGTCCTGATCACGGTGTGCGCGACGATTCTCGCGCTGCTTCCGCTCACGAGTCACGGAGGACCTCTGTGGCAGCCTTTGTGCTATGCGCAGATCGGAGGCTTGGCCGTCGCGACGTTCATCACGCTGCTGCTGGTTCCGGTGCTCTACAGCATCGCGGTATTGGATTTGAAGATTGTGAAATGGGAAACCAAAACAGAGGAGACCGTGTGAGCACGCAAAGACACGACATGCGTTCGGAGTTCGATCAGGAAACCATCGCCACGTTGGCGTATTTCCTTTGGCAGATCCGCGGGTGCCCCCATGGTTCACCTGAAGCGGACTGGTTCCGGGCGGAAGCGGAGCTTCGCAACCTGCTCGCTGCCGAGTCGACGGATTAAGACATTTCGTATTTCGACCAGATCGACTTATCCGGCCTGTGTCGTCGCCTGAAACGGTAGGAAGGTGAGGAAATCATGAATGGAAAGCTTGACGGAAAGATCGCGTTAGTAACCGGCGCATCGAAAGGAATCGGGGCAGGCGTCGCGTTGTCGCTGGCCAAGGAGGGCGCCGCTGTCGCAGTGAACTACGCTTCTGATCGAGAGGGCGCGGATCGTGTCGTTGAGAAGATCAAGGCGGCCGGCGGAAAGGCCATCGCTGTGCAAGGAAGCGTGACCTCGTCGGAAGAGATCGATCGGTTCTTCAGCGAGACAGAGAAACAACTTGGGAAAGTGGACGTCCTCGTTAACAATGCCGGCGTCTTCGCCTACCTGCCCTTGCAGGACGTAAGCGAAAAGGAGTTTCATCGCCAGTTTGACACGAATGTGCTGGGCCTTCTTCTCACTTCTAAACGCGCTGCGAGTCAATTTGGCGAAAAGGGCGGCTGCATCATCAATATCGGATCGGTAGCCAGCACTCTGACTCCTCCCGCCTCGTCGATCTATGCAGCAACGAAGAGTGCGGTGGATGGTATTACCCGTGTGCTCGCGAAGGAACTCGGACCGCGGAACATTCGAGTGAACTCCATCAATCCTGGCGTAATCGACACCGAGGGAGCGCGTGCCATGGAAACCTACGAGCAAGTTGCAACCGCGATCAAGGCGCTGACGCCGCTGGGTCGAACCGGCATGCCCGAAGACATCGGGTTGATCGCCGCCTTTCTAGCCTCCGACGAAGCCCGGTGGCTCACGGGCGAAATCATCTTCGGAAGCGGCGGCCTCCGCTAAGATGCAAATCAATTCCCAAATGCGAGCGCAGGCATGAGTAAAT
>WNFL01017988.1_pt1 | contig 11282 bp, 9 predicted proteins | sample 5400361 | NCBI WGS metagenome assembly WNFL01 (sample SAMN13153351, study PRJNA577476) | soil metagenome | isolation source: 40 cm soil on Douglas fir-dominated hillslope | place: USA:California | collected 2013-09-17 | reverse complement strand
TTCGTCCTCGCGGTTCTCGCTTCGCGCGTACCAGCGCGCCAGCGGCGAAGGCGCGAAGGCGGCGAGCGCCTTGCCCACGCGCGACCAGACTTCGGCGAGCGGCATCTCGAGCCCATCGCCGAACGCGCCCGAAGGCGCGCCCGGCGGCACGAAGTACGCGAGGAAGCGCGCGTGGTTTCGCACCCATTCCTTCTTCGAGAGGTCGATGCCCGCGCCGTCGCGAAGCACGTACCAGACGGTGAGGTTGCTGCCCGTATCCCAGAAGGCCTGCGCGGTGCCGTTGGCGAAGCCGCCGTCCTGCCATCCCCAGGGGCTCGTCCACGCAACTGCGGCGGGTACGGCTTCCTTCACCCAGTCGTCCGCTTCCACGATCTCGCCGGCCATCAGCACGCCAATCGCGGCCACGACGTTCAGCGTGACGTTGCCGTGCGAGTCGTACGGATAGACCGTGATGCGCTTCATGATGTCCTCGAACATCGGCTGCGTGCGCGCGCGGATCGCGGCCGTGATCGCCTGCTTCTGTTGCGCCGACAGGTAGTCGTAGGTCCAGTCGAAGCCCAGGGCGAGCGTCCAGGCGACGGTGCGGCTCGCCATGTCGTTGGTCTTGTACGCGATGGGGCCGGTCGTGCTCCATGCGGCCTGCGCCATGAGCCGGCGCGCGGCGTCCTCGCCGAAGCGACGGTCGTGCGTGCCCGCCCACGCGAGCGCGGCGGCGAGCGTGCGCTTCTGCTCCGACACCGCGTCGTTGTAGTTTGAGTTGAGGGATTGCGACGCGGGCTCGGCCTCGAAGCGCTTCTCGTCGTTCCACACGCTGTCCACGAGCGCCTTGAATCCTTTTGCGCGCTCGTTCTTCAATGCGTTGAGCGCGCTCGCGGAGTCGCGGGCCCATGTGCGCGGACGCGGCGCGGAGCGCGCGCGAACGACGATCGTGCCGGGGCCGGGCACGACGAACGGCACCGCATCGGGCGTGATGGTGAAGCGCCGCGGCTCCGAGGTCTCGGGCTCCTTGCCGCGCGCGCCCACTTGCCACGTATACGTTCCTGGCTTGAGCGGCGCATCCCACAACAGCCAGTTGTGCGTCGTGGTGCGGCTTTCGGCACGCCCGTCGGGGAACTTGAGGATGACCTGGTAGCCGTCGTCGCCCTTGCGCGGCGGCCACGTGAACTCGGGCGGAGTCTGCGAGGTCGTGCCGCAATCGGCGGGACGCACCGGCGCCAGCGTGGGATCGGAACGGACCAGGAAGTCCTTGTGCACCCCGCACGCTGCGTGCGCGTGCATCGCGGCGGCCGCCAGGGCCGCGGCGATGATGCGCGCGCAATGTGTAAGATGCGTTCTTTTCGAGGAGAGCGTCATGCTGCGAAAGACGGCTGCCGATTTTCCGCCCGAGGTCCTCCAGCTTTTCGACGGCTACGTTCATGGACACCTCTCGCGGCGGGAGTTCCTCGATCGCGCTGCGCGTTATGCCACTGCCGGTGTCAGCGCAACGGCAATGCTCGAGATGCTTCGGCCGAACTACGCCCTCGCGAATCAGGTCGCGAAGGACGATTCCCGCATCAAGGCCGGATACCAGGAATATCCGAGCCCACAGGGATCGGGAACGATGCGCGGTTACCTCGCGCTTCCTGCGAAGGGCGGCAAGAGCGGCTGCGTGGTGGTGATCCACGAGAACCGCGGCCTTAATCCTTACATCGAGGATGTCGCGCGCCGCCTCGCCGTCGAAGGCTACGTCGCATTCGCGCCCGACGCGCTGTTTCCGCTCGGGGGATATCCCGGCGACGAGGAAAAGGCGGTGGCGATGTTCACGAAGCTCGATAGGGCCAAGCGCATCGAGGACCTGGTGGCCGCCGTGCCGTACGTGAAGTCGCGTCCCGAGTGCAACGGAAAGGTGGGCACGGTGGGCTTCTGCTTCGGTGGCGGCATCAGCAACGTGATTGCCACGCGCTTCCCGGACCTCGCCGCGGCGGTGCCGTACTACGGCCCGCAGCCCAAGGCGGAGGATGCCGCGAAGATCAAAGCGCCGCTGGTGCTTCACTACGCGGAGCAAGACGCGGGCATCGACGCGGGGTGGCCGGCGTACGAATCCTGTACATGTACCCCGGCACTCAGCATGGCTTCCACAACGACACGACGCCGCGCTACGACGAGGCGGCGGCGAAGCTGTCGTGGTCGCGCACGCTCGCGCATTTCCAGAAATACCTGAAAGGCTGACATGAGGCTCTTCGCCGCGATGCTCGCCGGCGCCGCTCTGGCGGCATCTGCCCAGGACGCACCGATCACGAGTTTTCCGTATACGCCCGGCCTCGACGTTTCGTCGATGGATCGCAGCGCCGATGCCTGCTCGGATTTCTACCAATACTCGTGCGGAGGGTGGCTCAGGAACAATCCCATTCCCTCCGACCAGGCGAAATGGAGCGTCTACGGCAAGCTCTACCAGGACAACCAGCGCTTTCTCTGGGGCATCCTCGATTCCCTCGCCAGGAAGCCGGAAGGTCGCAACGCCACCCAGCAGAAGATCGGCGACTACTTCGCCGCGTGCATGGACGAGGCGGCGGTCGAGAAGCTGGGCGCGAAGCCGCTTGCGCCGTACCTCGCCCGCATCGGCGCGATGAAGGACAAGCGAGAGCTGGGCGCCGTGCTGGGCGACCTCCACCTGGACACGGGCGACGCGGGCCTTTTCTTCGGCGTGGGCTCCAACCAGGACTTCGCCAACTCGAACGACGTGATCGCCTTCGCGGGCGCGGGCGGGCTGGGCCTGCCCGACCGCGACTACTACACGAAGGACGACGACCGCTCCAAGGACATCCGCAACAAGTACGTGGCCCACGTCACTCGCGTGTTCAACCTCCTGGGCGACAATCCCGAAGTCGCGGCGAAGAACGCGCTCGTCGTGATGAGCGTCGAGACGGCGCTCGCGAAGGCCTCCCTCACGCGCGTCCAGAAGCGCGATCCCTACAACCTCTTCCACAAGATGGACGGCAAGGCGCTTCGCGCGATGACGCCGGCGTTCGACTGGGACGGCTACCTCGGAAGACTGGGACTCGCGAAGCTCGACACCTTCAACGTGACCGAGCCCGCGTTCTTCAAGGCATTCGACGCCGAGCTCGGCAGCCGTAGCCTCGAGGAGATCAGGACCTACCTGCGCTGGCACATCGCGAAGGAAGCCTCGCCTTACCTGTCCACCGCGTTCGTGAACGAGAACTTCGAGTTCTTCAGCAAGACGCTGCGCGGCGTGCCGCAGCTTCGCCCGCGCTGGAAGCGCTGCGTGACACTCGTCGACTCGCAGCTGGGCGAGGCCCTCGGGCAGGAATTCGTCGCTCGGGCCTTCTCGCCGAAGCTGAAGGACGACACCAATCGCATGACCAAGCGCATCGAGCAGGCGATGCGCGACGACATCCAGTCGCTCACGTGGATGAGCGACGCGACCAAGAAGCGCGCGCTGGAGAAGCTGGAGACGATCGTCAACAAGATCGGTTATCCCGACAAGTGGCGCGACTACTCGAGCGTGGACGTGAAGAGCGGCGATTTCTTCGGCAACGTCGAGCGCGCCACGCGCTTCGAGCAGAAGCGCGACCTCGCCAAGATCGGCAAGCCGCTCGACCGCGGCGAATGGCTGATGACCCCGCCCACGGTGAACGCGTACTACAACGCGCAGATGAACGACATCAACTTCCCGGCGGGCGTGCTGCAGCCGCCGCTCTACGACCCGAAGATGGATGACGCGCCCAACTACGGCAACACGGGCGGCACCATCGGCCACGAGCTCACGCACGGCTTCGACGACCAGGGCCGGCAGTTCGACGCGCAAGGCAACCTCAAGGACTGGTGGACGCCCGACGACGGCAAGGCGTTCGAGGAGCGCGCGGCATGCATCTCCGACCAGTACGCGCAGTACGTGATCGTCGACGACATCAGGATCAACAGCAAGCTCACCCTCGGCGAGGACGTGGCCGACGTGGGCGGCCTCGTCCTCGCGTGGATGGCGTGGAAGGCGGAGACCGCGGACAAGAGGCTCGAGGACCGCGACGCCATGACACCCGAGCAGCGCTTCTTCGTGGGCTACGCGCAGTGGGCATGCGAGAACGACCGGCCCGAGAACCTGCGCGTGAAGGCGCTCACGGATCCGCACTCGCCCGGCAAGTACCGCGTGAACGGCCTCATGGTGAACATGCCGGAATTCGAGAAGGCGTTCTCGTGCAAGGCGGGCTCGCCGATGGCCGCCGTAAAGCGCTGCCGCGTATGGTGAAGCGCTTCCTCGCTGCCGTGGCGATCCTCGCCACCGGCGCGGCCATGGGCGCGGCGCCGAAGTCGCTCTCGGAGCTCCTTGCCCAATCGCCCGCGTCGGATTGGCGCGCGCTCGATCCGGCCGACACCCTGTATATGGAGATCCCGCAGGGCCGGGTGGTGATCGAGCTCGCCCCGCACTTCGCGCCCGCATCGGCCGCGAACATCCGCGTGCTCGCCAGGGCGGGTTACTTCGACGGCCTCGCGATCATGCGTGCGCAGGACAACTACGTGGTGCAGTGGGGCGACCCGGACGAGAAGAACCCGAAGAGCCTGGGCGAGGCGAAGAAAACGATCGCGCCCGAATTCACGCGCAGCCTGAAAGGCATCGATTTCGTGAAGCTCCCGGATCGCGATACCTATGCGCCGGAAACGGGATTCTCGGCGGGCTTCGCCGCGGCGCGCGACCCGAAGGCCGGCCGCGCGTGGCTCGTGCATTGCTACGGAGTCGTGGGCGTGGGGCGCGACAACGCGGAGGATTCGGGCAACGGCGCGGAGCTCTACGCGATCATCGGCAACGCGCCGCGCCTGCTGGATCGCAACATCACCGTGGTGGGACGTGTGGTGCAGGGCATCGAGTTGCTGTCGCCCTTGAAGCGCGGCACCGGTCCGCTCGGCTTCTACGAGAAAGCCGAGGAGCGCACCGCCATCCGCGAGGTGAAGCTCGCCTCGGAATTGCCGCGGGACTTGCGCATGCCCCTCGAGGCGCTGCGCACCGACAGCAAGACCTTCGCCACGCTGATCGAGATGCGCCGTTTCCGCAAGGACGACTGGTACAAGGTCCCGGCGGAGCACGTGGACGTGTGCAACGTGCCGCTTCCGGTGCGCCTGCGCAAGGAGTGAGGCTCGCGCTCCGATAGAATCGGGGCATGATGGTTGCCGTCGTCCGATTCCCACCCCACGAGGTGATGCGCGAACGCCCTGACTGATGTATATGTGCCGGGCATGAATCCCAACGTCCGCCGCGACCTGATCATCGGCGGGGCGGTTGTGGCATTCGGCCTGGGGCTGCTCGGCTTCGCGCTCTTCGGCGGCGACGAGAGCTTCCGCGCGCCGCGCTGGGCGGTGGCCGCGGCGGCGATAGGTTTCATCGTCGGCGGCTACGTACCGCTGCGGCACGCGCACCAGGGCGCGATCCTGCGCGTCGAGGGCAAGTATCCGCTGTTGGGTGTGTCGGTCGCGCTCTTCGTGCTTTTCCTCGCGTCGGTCTGGGTCGTCGTGGCGCTGGGGCCTGAAGGAACGGCGGTGACGCTCGACGTGCCGCTGCCGGTATCGGAGGCGGCGGAGCGATGGATCCGCGCCGTGATCTTCTATGGGCTCTTCGGCGCCGGCGCGGTCGCGCTCTTCGCGGGCTCCATGTATACGATGAACCGCGCGCTTCCGACGCTCGGGCGCACGACCGTCATCGCCATCGTGGCGCCCCTCGCGGGCCTCATGGTGTGGGTCGCGATCGCGATCCACCTGGAGACGGTGCCGCCGCATCCCCCCGTGATGTGGCTCACCTTCGACGAGCGCTTCCCGAGCGACGGCTACCTCGCGCGCCCCGTCGGCCGCGAGCTGGTCGCCAAGCCCGGACGCAAGGGGATGGGACTGTTCGTCGGCGGCAACGGCGACTGGATCGACATCGATGCGCCCGCCGGCTTCGATACCTCGCACGGGCTCACCCTGGAGCTGTGGATGCGGCGCGAGAACTGGGTGAATCCGTATGCGAAAGGCGCGGGCACGCAGCAGGTCGCCTCGGTGGACCTGGAGCTCGAATACCGGGGGCACGCGGAGGTCCGGCAGGTCGCGTTCGCGATGGACGTCGCGTTGCCACGCGAGCGGGTCGGCGCCGCGCTCCCCGAGCACTATCTCTTCCGTCCGGAGGCGCGCGCGGGCGAGGCGCGCATTGCTTCGTCGCGTGCGGTGACGATTCCCGCGCAGCAGTGGACGCACGTCGCCGTCGTCTACGACAGGTTCCTGGTCGATCGCATGCGCCTCTACGTGGACGGCCGCCAGGTCGCTCGCGGCATGCCGTGGCGCTCCGCGCCCGGGTTCGCGGCCATTCGCACCGTGCGCATCGGCACGGCGGCCGAGCGCAACGGCGCCTACCGCGGCATGGTGGACGAGCTCAAGCTGTACGCGCGCCCACTGTCTGAGGAGGAGATCGCGTCGGACGCGGGCCTGCGCAAGTGATCCGTTTCGCGTTCGCGGCGGCGCTCTTCGTCGCCGGGGTTGGCGGCATCGCTTGCGCACAATCGCCGCATGAGCGGCTGGGGCGCGTCGCCGACCAAAGCTATTCGCGCTACCTCGACCTCTTTCCCCAGGAGGAAACACTCGCCATCGGCGCGGGTCCGCGCATGGACCGCCTCGAGGAGCACGTCTCGGTCGCCCACGAAGCCCGCCAGCGCGAACACTACGAGCGCGTGCTGAAGGCCGTCGCGGCGATCCCGGCGCGTGGGCTGGACGAAACCGATCGCATCACGCGCCGCCTGCTCGAAGAGCGATCGCGCTGGGCCCTGGAGCGGCTCGACTATCCGCTCGAGGAGCACATGATGCTCATCCCGCTCGACGGGGGGCTCGCCGCGGACCTGGTGCAACTCATGACGCGACAGCCGTTTCGCGACGAGCAGGACCTGCGTGCCTGGATGCGCCGCCTCGCGCGCTATCCGAGCCTGCTCTCGGCTGCGCGAAAGCGCCTCGAGGCCGGCATCGAGGGCGGCATTACGACGCCCCGCATCCTGGTCGAGCGTTCGCTCGACCAGTGGGCGCGGATCGCGGCCGACGAGCCCCGTGCGAGCACGCTGTGGGCGCCGGCGCAGCGCTTCGACCCGCCGCTTGCGGGCGAGTACGAAAAGTTCCTCGGCGAAAAGGTCCTGCCTGCGATGCGCGAGTTCATGCGCTTCGTGCGCGAGGACTACCTGCCGAAGGCGCGCACGACCGACGGCATCGAGGCGCTGGCGCAGGGCGAGCGGATCTACCGGATGCTCGTGAGGCAGCAGACCACGACCGAGCTCACGCCCCAGGCCATCCACGAGATGGGGCTCGCCGAGGTGAGGCGCGTCCAGCTCCAGGTCCTCCTCGCCGCGGGCAGCGTGGGGTACAAGGGCGAGCTGCGCGACCTTCGGACGTGGCTGCGCACCGATCCGGCGAACTTTCCGTTCCACACATCCGACGAGGTGCTCGAATACCTGCGGGCGATCCATGCGCGCATCCTTCCCGCGCTTCCGCGGCTTTTTCACCGGCTGCCGCGCATCCCCCTCGAGATCCGGCTCGCCGATCCGGCATTGGCGGCGTCGATTCCCGCGCAGTGGCTGCCGCCTTCGACCGACGGCACGCGCCCGGGCATCTTCTCGATGCCGGTCGTCGATGCGCGTGAGATCTCGGTCGTCTCGCTCGCATCGCTGCTCGCCCACGAAGGCATGCCCGGCCACCACCTCCAGGGCGCGCTCGCGCGCGAGTTGCCGCTGCCGGTCTTTCGCCGCGGCCTGCGCATCAACGCCTACAGCGAGGGATGGGCGCTCTATGCCGAAAGCCTCGGGCATGAGATGGGCCTCTACGACAGGACTTCGGCATTGCTGGGTCGCTATCTCGACGAGCTCTATCGCGCCGCGCGCCTGGTGGCCGATACCGGGATCCACGCGAAGGGTTGGAGCCGCGGCCGCGCGATCGAATACATGATGGAGGAGGGCGGGCTCGGCGAGCGCGCGGCCACCAACGAAGTGCTCACGCTGCGCGACCTGCGCAGCCAGGCCGAGCGCAGCCTGGGCGATCGCTTCGACGTACGCGACTTCCATCAGTGCGTGCTCGGGGAGGGGCAGGTGCCCCTCGACCTCCTGCGCGAGCGCGTCCAGGCATGGATCGCCACGCGGGTGAAGGCCTCCACGACGCGGTAAAACGCGATTTCGCGGCTTGCCACAACTTTGTCATGCGTATCTCGTCTAAAATGCCGCCTCGTCCCGGCATCCACGCAACATGAAAAAACCGTTCCCCGTCCCCGTTCGCGTGAGCTACTCGTGCGCGAAGTGTCCCGCGTACTGCTGCACGTACAACCAGATCGAGATCACGACCCGCGACATCGACCGGCTCGCGCGCCATTTCGGCGTGAGCTACAAGGTGGCCGAGGAGCGCTACACCAAGCCCGACGCGAAAGAGACGATGCGCATGCTGCGCCATCGCAAGGACAAGGTATTCGAGTCCGCCTGCATGTTCCTCGACCAGGAAAAGCGCCGTTGCACCGTGTACGAGGCGCGCCCGGGCGTGTGCCGCAAGTATCCCGACAGCTCGCGTTGCGGCTACTACGACTTCCTCAGGTTCGAGCGCACCCAGCAGGGCGACGAGGAGTACGTCGCCCTCACGTGAGGCCCAGCCGCCGGCGGGCGGCGCGGCCCACGAGCCACGTGACGGCGAGCGTCGCGGCGATTCCCGCGGCGATGAGGCCCCAGCGCGCCCTTCCCGATAGCTCCATCGCCGCGCGTCCCGTCGTGCCGAGCGAGGTGAGCACGAGGGTCCCGGGGAGCTTGCCCAGGAACGTGCCGATCACGTAGTCGCGCATGCGCACGCGCGACACGCCGAAGAGATAGTTCTTCACCGCGAACGGAATCACCGGCGAGAGCCGCAGCAGCGCCACCGCGCGCCATCCTTCGCTGCGCAACGCCATGTCGATCGCCGCGGGAGTGCCGTCGCGGGTGTAGTGGCGGCAGATGCGCTCGCGCAGGAGATGTCGCGCGATGAGGAAGGCCGCGACGGCGGCCGCCATCGACGCGGCGGTTACGACGCCGATGCCCCAGGCGAGACCGAAGAGCGCGCCGGCGACGATGTTCAACACCGCTCCCGGCAACAGCAGCAAAGTGGCGAGGACGTAGATCGCGCCGAAGACCACCATGCCCAGCGCGCCGCTCGCATCGACCCATTCCTCGAGCAGCCCCGACCAGTCGGCGATGGGCTCGAAATAGTGATATGCCGCGCCGGCGGCCGCTGCCACGACGACGATGGCCGCGATCCATGCAAGTCGCTGTCGATTTCGCGCCTCGATGGCGAGCTCCCTGGAGCGATGTGTACTCCGGATGGACTGCTGCACCCAAGGGTCGTTTCGCGGGCTAGTGCGCATGGCGCATGCAGCAGCGTAAGGTTGCCGACAGCGTGGGGTCGGACAATGCCGACTGGAGACCTTGCCGTCCCCTCCGGCGGCATGGGATTTGGCCCGGGGCACCTCCCGCACCGGGCCATTTTTTTTGGGCCTCGCGCCGATGGTATGGTTACGGCCATGGCCCCCGCGAAGAAGAAATCGAGCGGCATCGGCGAATCCATCCGCAAACGCGCGCTCTCCTACCCGCAGACCCACGAGGATTTCCCGTGGGGCGAGTCGGCCTTCAAGGTGAAGGGCAAGACCTTCGTCTTCATGAGCGATGGCGAGGATGGCGTGAGCTTCTCGGTGAAGTTGCCCGCTTCACGCGACCTGGCGCTCTCGCTTCCCGGGTCCGAGCCCACGCACTACGGCCTGGGCAGCAAGGGCTGGGTGACCCTCCGCCCGACCTCGAAGACCTCCGCGGCCGTGTTGCAATTCCTCATCGACGAGGGCTACCGCAGCGTAGCGCCGAAGAAGCTCGTGGACGCGCTGGGCGATCCGCCGCGCTTGCCGATTCCCGCTTGAGGCTTCGCCGCGCGTTCTACGACCGCGACACGATCGAGGTCGCGCGCGAGCTCCTGGGGAAGCACCTCGTCCACGTCGTCGCCGGCGTCGAGCGCGTCGGGCGCATCGTCGAGACCGAGGCCTACCTGGGCCCGCACGACCTCGCCGCGCATTCCGCGCGCGGCCTCACCCATCGCACGCGCGTGATGTTCGGTCCGCCGGGGCACGCGTACGTCTACCTCGTCTATGGCATGCACTGGTGCATGAACGTGGTGACCGAGGAGGAGGGCCACGCCTGCGCGGTGCTGCTGCGCGCCCTCGAGCCGGTGAGGAACATCGAGGCTCGAACGCAGGGACCGGCGCTCCTCACGAAGGCGATGGGCATCACGGGAAGCCTCACGGGACACGATCTCGTGAGCGACACGCTGCACATCGACGATCCGCGCGACGGCCGGGCGATCCGCATCGTGAAGCGTCCGCGCATCGGCGTCGACTACGCAGGCCACTGGGCGCGTCGCCTGCTGCGCTTCTACATCGCGGGCAATCCCTTCGTCTCGAGGAAATAGGGCTAGCGGGGACGGTGCCAGCCGTCGGGGGCGTGGAGGAAGCGCTCGACGGGACCGAGCTCGAAGATTTTCGAAAATGAATTCCACTGCCAACGCTCGATCGAGACGTCCAGCGCGGTGAGTCGAAGACAGTTGAAGCTGTTCGTCTCGCCGCGCGCGCGTGTGGAGGTCGCCGTGCCCGCCTGCACGATGAGCCCGATGCGCCCCGCGGTCTTGTAGCGTTCGCCGGAGGACGTCGTATTGGTCTTGTGCAGGTGGCCCGAAAGGAGAAGATCGGCGCCGCACTGCAGGAAGGCCTGCATCGCGCGCTCGGCCTTGTCCACGATCTGCGCGTCGTTGTGGTCCTCGGGCACATCGAAGGGATGGTGCGTCACCACGATCTTCACCACGCGATCGTCCAGGCCGCACATGCGACTTCTCACGCGTTCGACCTGGCGGCGGTTGATGCTGCCGTCCTTCCAGACCAGCGAGCGCGCCGTGTTCACTCCCACGACGGCGATCTCCCCGTCGATGTACTCGGGCTCGAGGTCGCGCGAGATGATCCGCTTGTACTTGCCGAATGGCGTGAGCAGTCGCTGGAACACGTTGTAGAGGGGCACGTCGTGGTTGCCGGGCACCACCACCTGCGGGCGCGGGAGTGAATCGAGGAACGCCTTCGCCTCGCGGAATTGGTCCAGCTTCGCGCGCTGCGTGAGGTCGCCGGATACCACGACCAGGTGGGGCTCGAGCGCGCGCACGCGATCGGTGAGGGGCTGGAGGAGCTCGCGATCCACGCGGCCGAAGTGCAGGTCCGAAAGATGCACGATGGTCCTCACGCCGCCGCC
>WNFL01321869.1_pt1 | contig 11284 bp, 10 predicted proteins | sample 5400361 | NCBI WGS metagenome assembly WNFL01 (sample SAMN13153351, study PRJNA577476) | soil metagenome | isolation source: 40 cm soil on Douglas fir-dominated hillslope | place: USA:California | collected 2013-09-17 | reverse complement strand
CTTATTAATAAAATCATATTTCTCCTTGCTGCCTTTAGTTGTGCTCAATTTGATGTAGTAGCCCAGTGCGATCAAGAGGCCAACTGCCCAGCAAACAAAAGCTATGTTTTGGGCCAAAGCATTCCACGCTGTAAAATCCTGTGGAGGAAGCTCTTCGTCCGCGGACTGAGGTATTAAGAACGCTAGGTGGTTCATCGACAAAATGTTCCAAGAATCGTACTTCATGATTATAGATTTTTCAGGTTTGTGTATGAGGAATCAAATATAGCTAAAAGAAGTTCATTTAATTCATTCAATCCGCCAAATATAATCAGGGTGGGGGATAAATCCGAACCGGAAAATGGATTCAAGATTTCACCATACCAGCAACTTTCAAAGCAAATTTTTCAACCGCCTTTACTGATTCATCCGGGCTTTCATACATGCCCATGTGGCCTGTATCTTTTAACAAATGAACTATCGAACGGGGGGCCAATCGACCAAGTTCCTGTGTGACTGTGGCAGGAATGATGACATCTTGATCTGCACCCAGGAGAAGCATCGGCTTCTGATAATTTTTAATAAAATCAATTGAAGAAGGCCTGTCTCTCATAGCCGCGGCATACCCCCAAAGTGATTCCTTCGAAGTTTTTCTTGCGATCTTATCAACTAAAGGAATGGCAGGATGTTTTTTATCAAGAAAAAGCCCGGGTACATAAGTATCAATGTATAGATCTACGCCATGAGCTTTTACGAATTCAATGACTTTGTTCCGATTGCTTTTCTTTTCTTCCGAATCGGGATAAGCCGTGGATTGAAACAATCCAATGCCTGCAAAATTTTCCGGGTGCATTTTCGCTAAGGCGAGAGTAACATATCCGCCTAATGAATGGCCAATGACTACGGGTTTGTTAATTTTTTTATCAAAGATCCACTTAAAAATCTCGACACCAACATCGTCAATAGAAAAGGGAGTTGACGGAAGGGGGCTTTCACCAAACCCCGGTAAGTCGATCGAAAAAACCTCGCATTTTTTCGCAAGTGCTTCTGCAAAACCATTCCAGATTTCGTGCGTTTCGCAAAAACCATGGATTAGAATTACCGGATAACCATTACCGAATTTTCGGTAAAAAATGGTTGACATGCTTATGCTTTTACTTGCTCAAGCATGGCCACCGCTGCTCGCTCAATTCCATCCGGATCGAAACCGCATTCGCGATGCAACTCAATTTGGTCTCCGTGCTCAATTACAGCATCCGGGATGCCGAGGCGTTTTACTTCTGCCTGGTAATTATTATCCGCCATGAATTCAATTACTGCGCTGCCGAAGCCACCTTGAATGCTCCCGTCTTCCACCGTAATTACTTTTTTGAATTTGGAGAACACTTCGTGCAGCATTTTTTCGTCCAGTGGTTTCACAAAACGCAAATCGTAGTGGGCAACATTTATACCCTGTTTTTCGAAACGACTGCAAACTTCTATAGCGTAATTGCCAATGTGACCTATGGTTAAGAGAGCGAGTTCATCGCCATCCTTGATTTTTCTGCCGGTGCCGATTTCAATTTTTTCAAACGGAGTTCTCCAACTGGACATCACTCCCTGACCGCGTGGATAGCGAATGGAGAATGCTTTTTCATGTCTCGGAAGTTGAGCGGTGTACATCAAATTCCTTAACTCTGCTTCATTCATTGGTGCTGCCACAATCATATTAGGCAGGCAGCGGAAGTACGCCAAATCATATGCACCGTGATGCGTTGGCCCATCCGATCCCGCAAAACCAGCGCGGTCGAGGCAAAAGTTGACAGGCAAATTCTGAATGCAAACATCGTGGATCACTTGATCATAAGCACGCTGCATGAATGAGCTATAAATGTTACAGAATGGAATAAGCCCTTGAGTGGCAAGCCCCGCTGAAAATGTCACCGCGTGTTGCTCGGCAATACCCACATCGATTGCGCGATCGGGCATTTCCTTCATCATGATATTCATCGATGAGCCCGATGGCATAGCGGGTGTTATGCCTATGATTTTATCGTTCGCTTTCGCAAGTTCTACCAACGTATGACCGAAAACGTCCTGGTATTTTGGAGGCTGCGGCCGGTCGTAAGTTTTTTTATGAATTTCACCTGTGATCTTATCAAAAGTTCCCGGTGAATGCCAGGTCGTTGCGTTTCCTTGTTCTGCAGGACCATAACCCTTGCCTTTTACGGTAATGCAATGAAGAATTTTTGGGCCTTTGATTTTTTTCAAATCAGTGAGCACGGCCACCAGGTGATCAACGTCATGTCCATCCACCGGGCCAAAGTAGCGCAGGTGCAACGACTCAAATAAATTACTTTGACTGAGCAGCGTTGACTTAATTCCGTTTTCAATTTTTGAAACAATCTCTTGTGCGCTTTTTCCAAATGTGGAAAGTTTACCAAGCAAATTCCAGACATCATCTTTTAGCCGATTGTAAGTATTGGATGTTGTAATGTCAGTGAGATAGTCTTTTAATGCGCCCACATTCGGGTCTATAGACATGCAGTTGTCGTTGAGAATGATAAGCAGGTTTGTATCGGATACGCCAGCGTGATTCAATCCCTCGAATGCCATACCTCCCGTGAGAGCGCCATCACCAATGATAGCAACATGCTGCTTGTCTTGTATCCCTAAATTCTTCGAAGCGAACGCCATTCCTAATGCTGCAGAAACAGAAGTAGAAGAGTGGCCTACACCAAACGTATCGTATTCGCTTTCTTTTCTTTTCGGGAAACCGGAAATGCCTTTGTAAACACGGTTGGTGTGAAACTCGTCTCTGCGTCCGGTCAAAATTTTGTGTCCATAGGCCTGATGACCCACATCCCAAACCAACTGGTCATATGGAGTATTGAAGACATAATGCAATGCCACGGTGAGCTCTACTACTCCAAGGCTCGCTCCAAAGTGGCCGCCATAAACTGAAACGTTGTCGATGATAAAATGCCGCAGCTCTTCGCACAGCTGAACCAGCTGCGCCTGATCGAGTTTTTTTAAATCGGCCGGGCTATTGATTTGAGCTAATAATTTGCCGGGGGTAATCAGCATTTCATTCGAATTTAACTAAAACTAAGGTCTTTTGTGTGCATTTCAATTCAACAATCCGCAAATTTAGTTAATTCAAAATTCATCCATTTTTGTCTTCGGATTTTGAATACTTTTGCTGCCTCAACCAGGTTATGACACAGGAAAATTTTGAAGTAAGACTGCCCCTTTTTGAAGGTCCATTCGACCTTTTGTTGTTTTTCATTGAGCGCGATGAGCTGGACATCAATGATATTCCTATTTCTAAAATTACGGCCGATTTTTTAGAATACCTGCACCGTCTCGAAACGCTAAATATTGAAGTGGCCAGCGAATTCATTTTAGTGGCTGCTACGCTGATGCGTATCAAATCGAAAATGTTGTTGCCACGACCACAGCTCGATGAACAAGGTAATGAGCTCGATCCGCGCGACGAGTTGGTGAAGCACCTGATGGAGTACAAAAAGTACAAGTCGGTGGTTGATCAATTCCACAAAATGGAAGAGACCGAATTGATGAAAGAAAAGCGTGGCAACCTGGTGAAAGAGCTGCGTCAGTTGGCCGAGAGCACCAACGTAGAGGCTGAGTTGCAAGACGTGGATATGTTCAAGCTGCTAACGGTGTTTGAAAAAGTATTGAAACGTCATGAAGAGGAACTAAACAGGCCGGTTCACCAAGTGATTCAATATCCTTACACTATCGAAGGACAGAAAGAATTTATTTTGAGCGAAGTGACCTCCAAATCGCGTGTGGCGTTTACGGAGCTCTTTGAAAAAGCACAAACCCGCATCGCTCTCATTTTTAATTTTCTCGCCATCCTTGAAATGCTTGCCAATGGGTTGCTGAACATACAAGTTGGTGAGGGCTTTAATAATTTTTGGGTGACTGCTCCGGAACAACAAGTAGCTAAACAATCAGAATAATGAAACGAGTTACAGGTATCGGTGGGGTTTTCTTCAAATCGGAAGATCCAAAAAATTTGAAGGACTGGTATGGCAAACATCTGGGGCTTCCCGTGAATGAATATGGTTGCTCCTTTCAATGGTTCGAGATCAACAACAAAGACTCCAAAGTTCCTGCATCAACTACCTGGAGTCCGTTTAAAGAGGATACCAAATATTTTCAGCCAAGCGAAAAGCAATTCATGTTCAACTATCGTGTTGAAAATCTGGTCGAGCTTTTGAAAGTGTTGAAAGAAGAAGGTGTACAGATTGTGGGCGAAGTGCAAGAATATCCGTACGGTAAGTTCGGTTGGATTCTAGATCCCGAAGGAAATAAAGTCGAGCTTTGGGAACCCAAGGATGACTAGCTTATGAAATATCTCTTCCTCCTGATTTTTGCAATCGGATTTTCTCAGAAACCGGAATGGAAAACTTTAGAGAATTCAGAATTCCTGATCAAGTATCCCGGTCAATGGGAACTCAACCAAAGCGGAATATCAGGCACGAATTTTATTCTCTTTGCACCCAATCAATCCCCAACATTCAGAGACAATTTGAACCTGATCATTCAGGATTTAAAAGGTCAAAACATTGATTTAAATAAGTTTACTGAGATCTCTGTGGGGCAAATCAAACAATACATCACGAACTCAAAGATTTTGCAATCCGAAACAACCACTAAACATAAAATCATTTACACCGGCAGTCAGGGACAATTAAACTTAAAGTGGGAACAATACTACTGGGTGAAAAATGAAAAGGCGTACGTCCTCACATTTACAGCAGATCAAAATTCCTTTGATAAGCAGATTGAAATAGCGAATTCAATTATGGATTCATTCAAAATTAGGTGAGCGTTTTTTGATTTTTATTTTCAGCAACGAACCCGACAATCTCAGGCATGACCATTTTAACTACATTCATCATTTGCCTTTTGATCAGATTTATTAGTCTTGCGAGATCTATCAGCAATGAAAGAAGACTTAAAGCAAGAGGCGCTATCGAGTATGGCAAAACCAATTCGTTTCTCTTAACAGTAGCTCACGTATTGTTTTATGCATGTTGTTTGTTGGAGGGACTGAGTTCGGGAAAAGCGATGAATGATTATTCTTATTTTGGAATCGGCTTATTTATTTTTTCTATAGCAAGCCTTTTGTGGGTAATAATTTCTTTGGGTGACATCTGGACAATTAAACTCATTATTTCACCTGATCACATTTTGATAACAAATCCCATATTTAAACTTGTTCGACATCCAAACTATTATCTCAATGTTATACCAGAATTGATCTCAGTAGCATTTATTTGCAACGCTTGGCTGACGTTGATCATTGGCTTGCCGCTATATGCGATACCGCTGACCATAAGAATAACTGAAGAAGAAAAACTGATGAGGGAAAAGTTTGAATCATATTAAAACTGGACTTACGCACCGATGAGGCGTCTGACCGCTCCAAGCCGTCTGACGCCTTGAATCGAGGGATGATTTGCAACGCTTGGCTGACGTTGATCCTTGGCTTGCCGCTATATGCGATACCGCTGGCCATAAGAATAACTGAAGAAGAAAAACTGATGAGGGAAAAGCTTGAATCATATTAATAACAGTTCCCTTTATTAATTGCTACTTCAACAACGCTCCCTGTAGTCTCATCAATTCAATCTCTGAAGATTTTGCACTGAACCGTGCTGCAATCAATTGGTTGTAGGCATCAGATAAACTTTGCTGTGCCGTGCGCAATTCGATAAAGGTTGTGATGCCGCGTCTAAATCCGGCCAAAGCTATACTTACGTTTTCCTTCGCAACTAAAATATTTTCCTCCTGTATTTGTAAAATTTTTTTTGAGTTTTCATAGTTGGTAAAAGCGTTGAGCACACCAACCTTGGCCAATGTTTTTTGTTGGTCGTAAACCGCTTGCAACCGTGATTGAGTTATTCGAGCTTGAGCAATCAGCCGGGAAATATTCATATAGTTGATAATGGGCATGCTCACGCCAATACCATAGTTGAAAGTTGAAAATTGGGTCAGGTTTTGAATGGCTCCGTTATACTGGACTTTGTTTTCTGTGCGGTTGAGATTGTATGCTCCAAGTAACTGGATCACCGGGTACCGACCAGCCCGGGCTTCCCTCACAGCGGTAGTGGCTATTTCCAAATTCTTTTTTGCTGCCAATACAGTTTGATTGGTGTTTTCAATACTTGAGAATATCTCTTCTAAATTTAAATTCAAATTGATGGGAATGGTGTCAGCGATATTGAATTGCCCGGGCAGACCAAAACCAAGCTGCCCATTCATTTGATCCTTTATCTGTTGAATCAAAATTTCCTGCTGCACCGCCAACGTGCGCTGTGCATTCAAGTCTACCTTAGCCTGAAGCAGTTCCGGTTTTGCACCCGTTCCCACTTCTAATTTTCGTTCAGCTAGTTTGAGTCGTTCTAAATTTACAGCCATCACCTCATTGATTGCTTTCAATTGCTCTTGCTGACGCACGATGTTATAAAAATTTGTCATCGTTGCAGCAATCGTATTTACAATCTGATTCTTAATATTAATTTCACCCCAGTCCGCCAATTGATTCAGGCGTTTTTTTGTGGCAAACATTTTAGTGCCATCAAACACAGTCCACGTAGCCTGAAGTGAAGAGTTCGTGTTTAAGCTGGCTCCTTGAAAATTTTTCTGTGAACCGTCTTGAGGCAGCCCTGTATTGTAATTAATAGGAAACGCCTGGTTAACGATCCCATTGTTGTTTTTCAGGTAGGAGCCGGTGAGGTTTAGTGTAGGGATAAAAGCTCCGTAAATAAATCGTTTGTCGGTAAATTGTGTGGCCGCAGTTGTCTGTGCTACTTTGATGTCATAATTTTTTTGAATCGCCAATTGCACCACCTCCTCCACAGTAATCGCGGGTTGGGCAAAAGAAAAAGCAAAAAGGAAAATTGAAAATAAAAACGCTGAGCAAAACTTATTGTTCATAGACTAATTCCTTGTGAGGTTGGGGTATGGTTTCATCTTCCAATTCTTTATCATGGTGTTTTCTCTCCCTCGACAGATATGAATATATCGCTGGTATCACGAACAGAGTAAGTATCAATGAGAATAAAATTCCACCTACGATTACTACACCTAATGGAATGCGGCTTGTACTGGCATCGCCAAGGGATAACGCCAGAGGCAATGAACCCAATGCCATTGCCAGGCTCGTCATCAAAATCGGGCGGAGGCGGAGGCGCGATGCTTCAAGCACAGCGTTGATCTTGTCGAGGCCTTCTTCACGCTTTTGATTGGCAAATTCCACAATCAAAATCCCATTCTTGGTTACCAAACCGACCAGCATGATCATGCCGATTTGAGAAAAGATGTTAAATGTTTGACCGAAAAGCCAAAGGGAAATAAAAGCTCCACTGAATGCCAACGGAACAGTGAACATGATCGTGAATGGGTCAATGAAACTTTCAAACTGCGCGGCCAGGACAAGATAAATCAAAATCAAAGCGAGTAATAAAGCAAAAGAAGTGTTGCCGGCACTTTCAGCAAAGTCACGTGATGTACCTGACAATGATGTGGAGAATGTTTCGTCAAGTAACGGTTTTACAATAGACTCCATTGCCACAATTCCATCACCGATAGTTTTGCCGGGTGCCAGGCCGGCTGAGATTGTAGCTGACTTGTATCTGTTAAAGTGATATAATGCCGGAGGTGTTGCCGATTCTTCTATCGTCACCACATTATCGATGGAAACAAGTTGACCTGAATTGGTACGCACATAAAGTTTTTTCAAATCTTCAGGATCATCGCGATCGATGCGTGTTACCTGCCCAACCACCTGGTATTGTTTCCCTAATCTTGTGAAATAACCGAACCTCAAATTACTGTAAGCCAATTGCAGGGTTTGTGAAATATCTTGCACGCTGATGCCTAATTGCGTTGCCTTCAGTCGATTTATTTTTACACGCAACTCAGGTTTGTTGAATTTCAAATCAACATCAACACCCTGAAGGGTTGGGTTAACACTTGCTTGCTCCAATATTTTTGGTAGCGCTGCCTGCAATTTTTCAAAATTGTTGTTTTGAATAACAAACTGCACGGGCAAACCTCCGCGTCTGTTCACAGAGATGGTTTGTTCCTGAATGGCAAACGCTCTTCCTTGCGGAAAGCGTGGCAAGTTTTTTCCAACCATATCAACAATCTGTTGTTGCGAGCGATTGCGGCTGGCGGGATCTACTAAAGTGGTTCGCAAAAATGCGCTATTCACAGAACCTGCACCCGCGAAACCCGGAGCTGTTACAGAAAGAATAGTTCTGGCTTCGGGAACAGAGTCTTCAACGAAATGTACCAACTGGTCAACGTAAGAGTCCATGTAATCATACGCAGTTCCTTCGGGAGCGATGATACTCAAGCGAAATTGATTGCGGTCTTCCATCGGAGCGAGCTCAGATTGAATATTCAGAAAAATGAAAATGAAAGAAGCAATACAAAGTGCGACAATGACAAAAGCGACCCACCTCACATTCATAAACTTTCCCAAAAATTTTCGATATCCATTTTCCATGCCGATAAAAAAAGGCTCGGTGACTCGGTAAAACCAGGAATGCTCATGATTTTCTCTTGTAAGTTTCACGCTGAGCACGGGTGTAAGCGTGAGAGATACAAATGCCGATATCAACACCGCTCCTGCCACGACAATACCAAACTCACGAAACAATCGGCCAACAAATCCCTGCAGGAATACGATCGGGAGAAAAACTACTGCCAACGTGATCGAAGTGGAAATTACTGCGAAAAAAATCTCTCTTGATCCTTCCTTGGCAGCGCGGTATTTGTTCATACCTCCTTCCAGTTTCTTATAAATATTTTCAGTCACCACAATTCCATCGTCAACCACCAGGCCGGTAGCGAGCACTATAGCCAGCATCGTTAGCACGTTGATGGAGAAATTACATAAGTACATTATAAAAAATGTGGCGATGAGCGATACCGGAATGTCGATCAACGGGCGGAAGGCGATAAGTACATCGCGGAAGAACAAATAGATAATCAACACCACCAATAAAAACGAAATCAAATCAAAAGTGTCTCTTGCACTTCGGAGATAGCGCGTTTGATGAACACTGTTTGATCCATTGCAATATTTAATTTGATGTCGGGCGGAACTTCCTTTTTTAGTTGTTCCATCCGCTTGTAAAACTCATCGGCAATAGAAACATAGTTAGCTCCCGGCAAGGGGATCAATGCTAAGCCTACCATCGGTATTCCGTGGTCCTTTAAAATAGACTCTTCATTTTCCGGACCTAAGATGGCCTGGCCAATATCTTTCAATCGAATGTCGCCAGTAGCGGAGGCCTTTACTATCACATTATTAAAATCTTCTTCCGTATAAAGTCTTCCGAATGTGCGCACCGTAAGCTCAGTTGAATTACCTGCGATTTTTCCTGAAGGCAACTCCACGTTTTCGCGGCTTAGCGCATTTTGCACATCTAATGCAGTAAGGTTGTAGGCACTGAGCTTGGATGGATCAAGCCAGATGCGCATAGCAAATTTTTTCTCTCCCCAGATTTGTACACTGCTCACCCCCTTGATAGTCTGCAATCGTTCTACCAAAACATTGGTTGCATATTCTGTAAGCTGCAACGGGTTTTTTGTATTGCTCTGCACAGTCATGCTGATGATCGCATCTGAATTTGCATCTGCTTTTGACACTACTGGCGGCAACGTTAAATCAAGAGGTAATGAACCCCGCGCTTGGGAAACTTTGTCGCGCACATCATTTGCTGCGGCTTCAAGATCAACTCCCAAATCAAACTCCACATTGATTCGGCTAGTGCCGATGCTTGACGTGGAAGAAATATTTCGAATGCCTGCGATGCCATTGATCGCTTTCTCTAAAGGCTCTGTAATCTGCGACTCAACAATATCGGCATTCGCACCAGAGTAGGTTGTAAACACATTGATGTTGGGTGGGTCAATCGCAGGGTAATCTCGTACGCCCAAAAATTTAAAACCCACCAACCCAAACAGCACGAGGATGATGCTCATCACAAATGAGAGCACGGGTCGCCTCAGACTTAATTCGGAGATGTTCATACTTAATTTTTATTTCCGTAACGGTTCAACTTTGTAATTTTTATTTTCGCCTTGGGGCGGATGGCCATCAAACCAGTGGTGATTATAGTATCTCCACGCTTCAACCCCTTCACAATCTGAACGTAGGTTGAATCACGAATGCCAGTCTCTACAGTCAAAAATTGGGCGCTGTCTTTTCTTAATAAAATGATTTGCTTGTCGCGGGCGCGTGGAATCACGGCCTGGGTAGGCACCATCATCGCATTGGCGACATTGCCCATTTGCAAATCAACTTTCGCAAAAATTCCCGGCACCAGTTCGCGATGATTTTCGCTTACAATTGATTTGATCTTTAATGTTCGCGTAACCTGGTCAACGTTTCCTTCGGTAGCAATTACTCTTGCCGCATGATCTTTTTCTCCGCCATCCACTCTGAATTTCACCACATAGCCTGTCCCAATTTCTTTGGCATATTTTTCAGGAATAGAAAATTCCAGTTTTAATTGGTTTACCTGTCTGATACTGGTGAGAATATCCGAAGGTGAAACATAAGCCCCCAAACTCACATTGCGCAAGCCGAGTTTGCCATCATAAGGCGCTCGAATCTCTGTTTTCGAAATCGAAATTTTTGTCGACTCAATATCCGCGTTTAGGTTGTCAACGGCCAGGGCGCTCAGATCAAAATCCTGTTGACTGATACCATTGATTGCAAGCAGATCTTTTTGTCTCTCAACAGTGCGCTTGGAAATATCCAACTGCACTTGCAGTTTTTTTAGTTGTGCTTGTAAATCCTGATCAAAAAGTTTTACAAGAAGCATTCCTTTTCGCGTCACTGAACCCTCTTGAAAATTTAACTGTACAATTCGACCAGTCACTTCAGGTCTAATTTGGGTTTCCTCTACAGGCAATAAAGAGCCCGGCACTTCTACATTCTCGCTTTCAATGTGAGGCTCAACAACAAAACCTTCGGCCAGTATAGGGCCAGACATACGGCCGGCATTTACGACAACTGTTTTTTTCTTGCAGGCGGTCATAAAACTCATGAGAACAAAAAACAAAACAACAATTCTTCGAAGCATGTATTTAAGTTAGTAAATATGAATTTAAATCTAACGCTTGCGCGTTGTGGAAGTTCATCTTTCAATATGATTATTGAACCGTTCATGTAATTTCAACACTTGAGGAATGACCAGTGCTGTCTCATCGTTTTGGATTACGAAATCTGCACGATTAACTTTTCCCTCTTCCGGCATTTGACTGCGAATGA
>WNFL01079244.1_pt4 | contig 11284 bp, 10 predicted proteins | sample 5400361 | NCBI WGS metagenome assembly WNFL01 (sample SAMN13153351, study PRJNA577476) | soil metagenome | isolation source: 40 cm soil on Douglas fir-dominated hillslope | place: USA:California | collected 2013-09-17 | reverse complement strand
CCTTTTCCCGTAGGCCTTGCCGCGATCGAAGCGAAGCTGCGCATTCGTCTCGATGAAATGATAATGACTCCCGACTTGTACCGGGCGGTCCCCGAGGTTCGTAACGGAAACTGAAACGGTCCTGCGTCCAGCGTTCAGTTCGATTTCGCCTTCGTTGATTTCGCAGGCGCCGGGTTCAGGTTCCTGGGCCGCAGGAGGGAACAACGCCAAATCGGGAACTGGAAGAAAGCTGCCGTAAAGAGCGAGTGACAGGTCGCCGTGTTCGGCGGCAATCGGCTGATGGACCGTGACCAGCTTCGTCCCATCAGGAAACGTTCCTTCGACCTGTACCTCCGTAATCATTTCGGCAACACCAGAAAGCACCTCGTTGCGTCCGAGAAAGCGCCGGCCCAGATCCATCAACTCGGCCACGCTCTTTCCCTCGCGAATAAATTCCAGAAGCTGCGTTGCAATGAGGGCAATGCTTTCCGGATAATTGAGTCGCAAGCCGCGCGCGAGCCGCTTCTGGGCCAAAACGCCGGCATTATGCAGCAGTAATTTATCGAGTTCGCGAGGCGAGAGGCGCATAACAAATCACCATTTCCGGCGCCATGGATCGTCGGCCAACAATGAATCAACGAAGGCAAGGTGTCGATGGATTTCCCGTCCGACCTGCTCGACGCTTTTGCCAGCAAGGCGCAGGAGGAGGCCTTCGCGCAGAGGACTGGCGGCAAGGGCGAGCGATGCCTGCGGAGTAATCGGCTGTTCGTTGATCCAACTTAGAATCGCGTGAGCATGAACGGCCAGATGCTGCCCGATGATCACAACAGTGGCCAGACAGTCGAACCCACCGGTGCGAAAGCGGCCGCCCAGAGCGCCGTCGCTCAAATCGAGCAAGAGATTGTCCAGCAACAGCATTTCTCCATCGCGCCAAAGTTCGTTGAGCGAGTGATAGCGAACAAACCTCCAGCGCTCACCGCGCGCGCAACGTCCACTGGACATCCAATCGACCAGAACCAGAGACGCCTTGGAGGCAAGTTCAAATCGCTGGCGTTGCTCGTAGCAGGAACCAGCAAAACATTGCACCGGATCGGGCGCGAGGACGAACAACGCGCTTTCCGCGATGCTGGCGGTCAGCTCGTGTGAACACGGAAGTCCATCGGGGTTTCGATAAATCTTGGTCGAGGCTTGCGTGCTCAGGAAACACGAGGCGCCGCGATCCACCTTGATATCCAAACGGGTTTGATCACCCGCGACCATCCCGCCTCCAAAGTTACTCGCGTAGGCCCAAACACTTGGTCCTCGGGCACGCGGCGCGAGCAGCCGCAACGGGTTCGTCGCGCAAGATCGAAGAAGAGTGCTCCGGCCTGCCACAAACCCGACTTCAAGTTGCGCCTGGCCTGAAATCACATCCCGGCGAGCCACAGCTTTCTCATACGGTCAGGTGCTGTTTCACCATGTCATCGTTTAATCGATCAATCGGTCCATCGGCTACGATCGAACCGCGGTCCATAATGTAGAAGCTGTCTCCGACGGCGAGGCAAAAATCCAAATACTGCTCGACCAGAAGAATGCTGATTTTTCCCTGCTTTTTGATTTTTAAGAGCGTTTCGCCGATCTGGTCGATAATGTTGGGCTGAATGCCTTCGGTCGGTTCGTCGAGGATAAGCACCTTTGGATCCGTCAGCAAGGCGCGCGCGATGGACAATTGTTGCTGTTGACCGCCGCTCAGAACACCGCCTTTGCGCTGGAGCATTTCTTTGAGGATGGGAAACAATTCCAGCGCGCGATCTACCTGGCCATTTGCCTTGGTGCCATGAACGACGAGGCTGATCTTGAGGTTTTCCCAAACCGTGAGATTGGGGAAAATGTCCCGGCCTTGCGGAACGTAGCCGAGCCCTTTGCGAGCGCGCTGGTCGGGTTTGAGCGCAGTGATCTCCTCTCCATCGAGGCTCACGGAGCCGGCGTCAGTCCGCACCAGGCCGAGAATCGATTTGAGCGTCGTCGTTTTCCCGACACCGTTGCGTCCCATCAGACAAACCAGACCGGACGCCGGCACATTCAGACTGACGCCGCGCAAAATCCGTGACCCGTCATAGGAAACCGATATGTTTGAGAGCGAAAGCATTAGCGCGCGGCCTTCTTTCCCAAATAGACTTCGAGGACGCGCTCGTCGTTTTGCACTTGATCGACGGTTCCTTCGCAAAGGACGCTTCCTTGGTGAAGCACCGTCACTTTCCGGGCAATCTGGCGGACGAACGTCATATCGTGTTCGATGACGACGATACTATGCTTGCCCGCCAGGCTGACGAGGAGTTCGCCGGTTCGCGCCGTTTCTTCGTCGGTCATTCCAGCCGCCGGTTCGTCCACCAGCAGAAGTTTTGGATTTTGGGCCAGGAGCATTCCAATTTCGAGCCACTGCTTTTGGCCGTGAGACAGCGTGCCGGCTTTCAAGTGGGCTTTGTTGGATAATCCGATCAGCTCGAGCACCTGTTCGATCCGCTCTCGCTGGTTGGAGGTCAGGCGGGAAACAAGCGTTGACCCGACGCTGCGGCTGCCTTCCAGTGAAAGCCAGATATTTTCAAAAACAGTGTGATCGATATAAACCGAAGGTGTCTGAAATTTACGCCCGATGCCGAGTCGATTAATCTGGAATTCATTCAGGCGGGTCAAGTCTGTGTCTTTGCCGAACTCGATTTTTCCTGAATCGGGCCGGGTGCGTCCGGTGATCAGGTCCAGCATGGTGCTCTTGCCCGCGCCATTCGGGCCAATGATCACCCGCAATTCGCCCTCATCCATGTAAAAATTGAGCATCGAGATCGCTTTGAAGCCCTCAAACGTTTTGTTGACCCCTTCCAGGGTGAGAATGAACTGGGCCTTCATTCTTTCACGACGGCTTGAAGGGCGGGAGCTTCGACTGTGGCCCGGGAGATGTCGGCTGCTTTGGGGACTGCTGGACGTTTTGCGAAGAAACGCTTTTTCAGGTCTGAGATTTGTCCTGGCAGGCCGACGATTCCTTTCGGCATGAATAGGACCACGATGATGAACAAGCCACCCAGGATATAGAGCCATTGTTCCGCAAACGCGCGCGTCGCGTAACTTTTCAAGGCATTCACAGTGATCGCGCCGAGGATGGGTCCGATCAGCGTCCCGCGTCCGCCGACAGCGCACCAAACGACCGCTTCGAGTGATTTGTCCGGAGCCATTTCGCTGGGATTGATAATACCGACTTGCGGCACGTAAAGCGCGCCGCCGAGACTGCAAATGACGGCGCAAAGGACAAAAACGAACAGCTTAAAATTGGCGGTGGCATAACCGGAAAAGAGCACGCGATTTTCGCTGTCGCGAATGGCACGTTGAATGAGACCGAACTTGGTGGACAGGAGCCAGCGGCAGAGCAGATAGATCGAAAGCAGCAGAAGACCCGAAGCAACATACAGCCATCGCCTGGTCGCCGGACTGTTGATCGGCGCGCCAAGGATAAATTTGAAATCGGTGAGGCCGTTGTTGCCGCCAAATGTAAAATCGTTGCGGAAAAACATCAGGCACGCGGCGTAGGTCAACGCCTGACTCAGGATGGAAAAGTAAACGCCTTTGATGCGGGATCGGAAAGCGAGATAACCAAAGATAAGAGCCACCAGGGCCGGGACCCACACGACCGCCGCGGCGGCAAACCAAAAATGCTTGAACGCAATCCAGTGTGGCGGCAGGCCGGCGGTTGCCGGAAAGCGCTTGGGGAATTCGAGGAAGACCATGAAATCGGGAATGTCAGCCTTGTACTGACCGAGCTTCCCGATGAGCAGCATCAGGTGCATTCCCAAAGCGTATCCTCCCAGCGTAAAGAAGAGCGCCTGACCGAGGCTCAGCAGGCCGGTATAACCCCAAAGAAGGTTGACACCGAGCGCGAGGACGGCGTAACAGAGATACTTTCCGTAAAGGTTGATGCTGAAGTTGCTGACATGCCAAAAACTATCCGCTCGCACGAAGGCATTCAGACATGGGAGTACCACCAGGCCGCTGATGGCGACAAGTGCGATCAACCAGGGCTCGCGGTTCTTGCAACTGCCTGTGCTCATTTCAGCCTTCCAAACTTCGGCTGCGCGTGACAAAAATCCCGGCTGGCCGCCATTGGAGGAACAGAATGATGGCGGCCAGCACGGTGATTTTACCCATGACGGCCCCCAACCAGGGCTGCAAAATCTGATCCGTCACGCCGATGCCGAGCGCTGCGGAGGAGGTTCCGACCAGGTTTCCAACCCCGCCGAGGACCACGACCATGAAACAGTCCACAACATAATTCTGGCCCAGGCTCGGACCGACATTGCCGATTTGGGAAAGACAGGCGCCGGCCATGCCGGCCAAACCCGAACCGAAAGCAAACGTCATCATGTTGACGCGATCAGTGCGAACGCCCAGAGCGGAGGCCATGGAGCGGTTTTGCATCACAGCACGAATCTGCAACCCGAGTGCGGTGCGCGTCAGCAGCCAATAGGTGAGCAGGAGGACGAAGACGGCAAAACCGATTACGAAAATGCGATTATACGCCAGCAGCACATCTTTGACAACGAAACTGCCGCTCAACCAACTCGGCGAGCTGACCTGGACGTTGGCCGCGCCGAACGTATCCCGGAAAATTTGTTGCATAACGAGGCTTACTCCCCAGGTCGCCAGCAACGATTCGAGCGGACGTTTGTAAAGGAATCGAATAATGCCCCGTTCGAGGAGCAAGCCCACCAGCGCCGCGGTGAGGAAAGAGAACACGAGCGCTGCGATGAAATAAAAATCGAAGGCTGTCCCGCTCGGTCCAAATCGGCTCTGGAAAATATTTTGGATCACGAAGGCCGAATATGCGCCCACCATCATGATCTCGCCGTGCGCCATGTTAATGATGCCCATCAAGCCGAAGGTAATGGCAAGGCCCAGCGCCGCCACCAGCAGCACGGCGGAGAGGCTCAATCCGCGGAACGCTGTTCCAAAAAGGTTTCCCCATCGCATGTAGCCCTCAATGCTGTCGATAGCGCGATCCAAGGCCCTTCTGGTGGCTTCACCATATTTGGCCGGGTCCGATTTTGCCGTCTNGCTGCAGGAAGCTCAGCGCATTAATCGAAGACATCTTCCGCAATTGCTCTACAGCATTGAGACGAACGGATTCATCTGCGGAGTTAACCTCGGTGAGCGCGATGGCTTCGTGCAGAGCCTTTTTGACGTCGGCAGACGTTTCGGTCTGCAAGCGGACCTCAAAATGAGGCAAATAATCGCTGTTCTGCTCCTGCCCGAGCTTGACGACGGCATCCCGGCGCATGTTTGGGTTTGGATTGCTAAGCGCAAAGAGATCGAGCGTGGTCTTGATCGCCTTGCGCAGCTTTGAACTCGTGTCAGCGGGTGTGAGATCACTGGCCAGGAACAGTAGCGGGTTGCCCGCGGGATCTTTTAGAAATTCCCCATCCACGAGGCTGATTGCCTTGGCTTTGCCTTCGGTGTCGGTTTGAGCATCGAGGAGGAACGGGATTCGCGCCTCGTTGGTTTCATAGATAAAGACCCCGCTTTGCCGCCACGCCAACAGAGCTTGCTCGATCAGTGGATCATTGCTGCTGGCGAGACCTTTGATCAGCTCGATTTGCCGCGTCACATCCTCGGTGAGGATGGTTTGCACCAGATTGCTGCGTAATTCGCTTTGAACGGGCGCCGCGAGCGCATTTTGCCCCAGGACCACGACGATCAAAAGTAAGCGGTGGAGCATTCGCGTCCGGTTAAGTTTCGAGGCGGAGCCGTTTCCGGTCCCGCCTCGGATGCAAAAACATGTTCGACTTGAGTCTGTTTAGTTCTGAGCCGTCATTTTCGGCAGAAATTTTCCGCTGAATGGTTCGCCGGCCACCGGGCCAAGCGATTTGATGATCTTGAACTGTCCGGTTGCCAGCGTCTCACCAATATAGACGTTGTTCACGAGATGATGGTTCTCTTGCATGGTTACCTCACCGGCGGGGCCCTTGAGCTTCTGGCCGTACATCGCCTCGCGCACCTTATCGACGTCAAAGGAGCCAGCCTTTTCTACTGCTTGCTTCCAGAGGTAAACACCAATGCGAGACAGATTCATCGGGCTGCAGGTCACGCGCCCTTTGGCATCCACTCCGCTCACGGTGTAGTCCACGCCCGTGACCTTCGGATCTTTGAGCCATTTTTGGAAAGAAGTGACAAATTTCTTGTTCTCCGGCGTCTTGAGCGACATGAAATAGGTCCAGCAACCGAGGTGGCCGACGAGAGCCTTTGCGGGCAAACCGCGAAACTCATCTTCGGAGATGGAGAAGGAAACAACCGGACAATTCTCGGAGGTGAGGCCGGCGTTGGCGAACTCCTTAAAGAAAGGGACATTAGTGTCACCGTTCAGTGTGCTGATTACGCAGGCATTACCGCCGGTCGCGAATTTTTTGATCGCGGCGACAATCGTCTGGTAATCAGTGTGACCGAACGGCGTGTAAATTTCTTCGATTTCCGAGTCGGGAATTCCTTTCGCCTTGAGATACAGAATTTTGTTCGTCGTGCGCGGATAGACATAATCGGATCCCAGCAAATAGAACTTCTTCTTACCTTCCGTCAGCATGTAGTCCACCGCCGGAATTGCCTGCTGATTGACCGCTTCGGCAGTGTAAAAGATGTTCTTGGACAGTTCCTCACCTTCGTATTGCACTGGATAGAAGAGCAGCCCGTTGAGCTGCTCAAAGACCGGCAGAACCGATTTGCGGCTTACAGAGGTCCAGCAACCAAACACGACCGCGACCTTGTCCTTCTCGATCAGTTGCCGCGCCTTTTCCGCAAAGAGCGGCCAGTTCGAGGCCGGATCAACGACGACCGGTTCGATCATCTTGCCGCTGACCCCGCCCGCTTTGTTGATCTCATCAAAGGTAAACAGCAGCGCATCTTTGAGCGATGTCTCGCTGATGGCCATCGTGCCGCTTAACGAGTGCAGCACGCCGACTTTGACAGTTTCAGCAGCCACGGCACTGAACGACACAAAAGCGATCGCCGCGCCAGCAATCAGTTTGGAGAAGTATGGTTTCATAATTTTGAGTTCAGGTTTGGTTTTGGATGATGCGAATTTCGGTTGGAGTTAGAAGAGATAGGAGACGCCGACGCCGAGGATGAATCGGTTCCGCCGACCGTCAAATCCTCCCGCCAGGCTGGTATGATCGTAGCGAATCTCCGGCTGGATTTTGATGTTGGGCACCGGATGGTAATTCAGCGTCAACGTGGCGCTGAGAAGGTCCATTCCGGGATTGGTAGGGAATCCGAGCAGCCCGGAAGTTCCGGCCCCATCGGAATCCTTCATATAGTCGCCTCGCAAAGCAATGCCGAGCTTCGTGGTGAGGTCCGCCCAGAACCATCCACCCAGGGACCACCAATCGGTCGTCTTGCCTGCGGGCAGGTCGAGATTGAAATAGTCCAATTCCGTCGCGATATTTAGGTTGAATGCCTCGGCAAGCTGGCGGCTCGCGATAATGGATCCCCCTTTGAGCCACTCGCTGGCAGCCGCCCCTTCTCGTCCGCCAAAGCCGATCAGGCTGATGGCCGTCTTGCTGTCGGGCTTGATTCCGACGCTTCCCATAAACGTTTTGAAGCCGTTGTTATCAACTGCGCCGGTGTAAAGGCCGTTTTGGATGCGCGCCTTTACGTCCACCTTGTCGTTGATCACATAGCCAAGCTGCACGCCCGCCGAAGGACCGTTTCCGGTAAAGAACCACTGATTTCCTTGAGAAAAGTTCGGATTGGCCGCGCCGCCATCACCCGATTCGAAGTTGAGGAGCGAGATGAGTTGGCCGACTTTGACGTTCAGCCCCGTCCCGACCGGCACGTTTACGTCCACGTAAGCCTCCCGGATATTTCCGAAGCCGTTCGCTCCGAGGCCAGTATCAACAAGCGGTGAATCTTCGCCGAAGATAAGTGAAGCGCGGTAGCCAACGCTCCACTGATCGCCATTTTGCTCCGCGGGCGGGCTGGCCAGCGTGATTTTGAGCTTGTTCAGTGTGAATGAATTGTGGTGCCGGTTCCAAAGATAACCGTTGGGCGAGTTATCCGGAGGCGTGCTCGTGTCGTAGAAATACGAACCACTAACAAAGCCGCTGATGGTTGATTTAGTCAGCGTCCTCAGGACATTCGTAGGCATACCCGCCCCAGCACTGTTATTCACGCCTTCCAACGCATCGAGCCGGCGTCGCAATTCCAGGTTCTCCTTTTCGAGTTTTTCAATTCTCGCCGCATTGCCGGTTTCTGCTGCCTGAGCATAGGTCGCCGGTGCCGCCGCCAGCAGGGCACTGCCGAGGCAAGCGCCGAGACTAAAGGGCGCCAGACATGATTTGGGTACAGGATTTCGTTTCATGATTCTTCGTTTGAATGAATTTTGTTTGTTACGACCGCGTCGGCTCTCGCGCACTGGACGTGCCACAGCGCTCAAAAGAAACGGGAGAACAATGCACCCTCGCTATGAGTTCAGTTCATACACCATTCCGAACGCGCTTGCAGATAGCACAGAAAAGCCCCCATGTACTCGTTTGGAGGCGTCCTGAACGGCAGGATATTAGGAAATGGAGCCGCCGCGCCGAAGCCTTCGAACGCGAGCAAGTGGCTAACTTTCAATAGGCTGGCCAAATCGAGACATGCGGAAGCTTCAACGGATTATCCTTTAAAGCACCACCTTTGGGCGGCGACAAGTTCTTAGGTCTCGATGATCACGGGGTTCCGCAAAGAATCTTGGCAAGACAGCCTGGATGCGATCGTCAAAATAATTACGATCCAACAAAACAGTGTCAGGAAACGGTTCGACTGAAGTGATTACTCCCTTTTTTACTGACACCGCTCGCCCCTTTCTCTTCAATACTCCCCAATGTCGTTCAAACGGGTCGGTCTGATTCTAGGGTGGGGCGCCTTGCTCCTCGTCGGGTGCAACAAAGGCTCTGACGCTTCAGGCGGCAACTCAAACAAAGTCCGTGTCGGCTATATCGGCCTCACCTGCGAGGCGCCGATTTTCACCGCGGTCGAGAAGGGCTTTTTCAAAGAAGAAGGGCTGGATGTCAGCCTCGTCAAATGCGAATGGGCCAATTACAAGGATGTTCTGGCTCTCGGAGGCTATGACGTTACGCACCATTTGATCATGTATTTCCTCAAGCCCATCGAGCAGGGCCTCGACGTCAAGTTCACCGGCGGCATCCATCGAGGTTGCCTTCGCGTCCAGGCCGCCGCGAAGAGCAACATCCGCACGGTGCAGGATTTGCGCGGCAAACGGATTGGCATTCCCGGCATGGGCACCCCTCCGTTCATTTTTGCAAATCGTGTGCTGGGTGCCAATGGCATCAACGCCAGCAAGGATGTCACCTGGCTTGTTTTCCCTGCGGGAGAACTCGGCCTGGCTATCGACAAGGGGGAAGTGGACGCTGTTGCCGATTCCGAACCAATCGGCAGTCTCCTCGTGGCTGATGGCAAGGTTCGCAACATTGCCGATCAGGCCGCTGACATGCCCTACAAGGAGGAATATTGCTGCGCAGTGCTCGTCAACGGCAAGTTCCTCAAGAAAAACCCCAGGACCGCTGCGGGCGCGACTCGTGCTTTGCTCAAAGCAGCCAAATGGGTCGAAACCAATCCGGCGGCGGCCGCGCGTCTGTCCGTGGAGAAGAAGTATCTCGCTTCCAACGCCGAACTCAACACCATCGCCATTTCGCACTTGCGCTACATTCCCAGCGTTTCTGGCGCTGAGAAAGCCGTCATCTCGGCTGCGGCCGAAATGAAACGGGCCGAAATGCTCGTCCCTTCGACCGATGTCGCGGAGTTAACCAAACGCGCCTTCGTCCATCTGGAGGGTGTGACCGACCAATGGCTTGAATCCTTGACCGTGGAAAAGGTCGCCCGTGGGCAGGCGCCCGACATCGATATTCGCCGATTGGCGAAGCTTATCCTTAATGATTATTGCGGCGCCTGCTATTATCTTCCTCAGTAGATGAGTCTCTCGTTGCCAGATCTCAAGGAGCCGGCTGCTGCTCCCGCCGAGGAAGTGGCCGCCGCCCCCCTGCCCTCGTCCCGGCTCCGAATTCACATGATTCTGGCCATCCCCGTCGCCTGTCTCATAGCCCTCGGAGTTCACGTTCTCACCTCGAAACATCAGGCCGCTGCTGAGACACGCTTATACACCTCGTTTCTCGGCATCCTCCTCGTGCTGGCGCTGATCGGCGCAGCTCTCCAATCTTTCTGGCCTCGGCTTCGCTCCTGGCTGAAGCATATGGCGCCAATTATTGCCGTGGCTATTCTGCTCCTTGCTGCGTGGGAGACGATCACTTCCGGTTTGCACCTGCTGCCCATGCCCTACTTTCCCGGTCCTCCCGGAGTGCTGCAGAGTCTCATCAGTGACCGCGGCCTCCTGCTCGATAGCACCTGGCATTCGTTGGTCCTTCTTCTTTCTGGTTATGCTCTCGGAGTGCTCATCGCTCTTACAACCGGGATTTGCATTGGTTGGTTCGGCCACGCCCGTTATTGGGGAATGCCGTTACTGAAGGTCGTCGGCCCCATTCCAGCGACCGCCTGGATTCCCCTCGCCATGGTCGTTTCCCCGTCCGCCCTGTTCTCGGCTGTCGGAATTATCGCGCTGGCCGTCTGGTTCCCCGTCACCATGCTGACCGCCTCTGGCATCTCGAACACGCGCGCCTCGTATCTCGATGTCGCCCGCACCCTCGGCGCGAACCGTTGGTACCTCATTTTCCGCGTCGCCATTCCCGCCGCGATGCCAAGCATCTTCATCGGCCTTTTCATGGGACTGGGTGCGTCGTTCCTCACGCTCATCGTCGCCGAAACCGTCGGCGTCAAGTCTGGCCTTGGCTGGTACGTGAGTTGGGCACAGGGTTGGGCAGAGTATGGAAAGGTCTATGCCGCGCTCGTCATCATGGCCGCGTTCTTCTCGACCATCATGACCCTTTTGTTCAAAGTCCGCGACCGCGTGCTGGTCTGGCAAAAGGGAATCATCAAGTGGTAGCATGCCCGACGGCCGCATAACAACCGAAGGAGACGCGCTGCGCATCGTCAGCGTGACCAAGGACTTTCCAACGCCCGACAGTCCCACTGCCCGCACACAAGCGCTCGCCGGTGTTTCGCTTTCTGTCGCCGCGGGAGAATTGGTCTCTGTCGTGGGCCCGAGCGGCTGCGGCAAATCGACGCTCTTGCGCTTGCTCGCCGGTCTGGACTTTCCCAACTCGGGTGAACTCTGGATCGGAAACGAGGCCATTGCCGGTCCGAACGCCGAGCGCGGACTGGTCTTCCAGGACCCTAACCT
>WNFL01027636.1_pt1 | contig 11286 bp, 12 predicted proteins | sample 5400361 | NCBI WGS metagenome assembly WNFL01 (sample SAMN13153351, study PRJNA577476) | soil metagenome | isolation source: 40 cm soil on Douglas fir-dominated hillslope | place: USA:California | collected 2013-09-17 | reverse complement strand
AACTTGGGCTTCATTACTATAATGTAGAACATGAGCAAGAAGCAAAATACCTTGGTGGTTGTCTACAAATTACTCGACCTGGGCTTCTATGGGCTTTGAAAAATAATTATTCGGAAGAAGAGATATCGGATTATTACAATGCAAGCGTGGATATGGTCAACTACCGACTTAGAATCACGGGAGTTTTAAGGCAACGCGCTAACTATTGATTTTCATTGCAAAACCAAATTGGAGGAAGAATGCCGCTGGTGCAGATATAGAAGGATACTCCAAAGAATTTAAAAAATTGACTGACTTAACCCCTAGGTCTTATGGATTAACGATGAAAAATTTTCCATGAAAAAGATAATAGATTTATCCAAGATCAAATCAAAAACGGACTTTGAACTTGACTTATTAAAATTAAGGAACAATCGAATCACTCATTTTAAGGACGTCAAGAAGTTGGCTAATCGTTTTCTGGTTGATAATATCGCCATGAAGAAAAAGGCGAACCGTAAATGGGAGAACGAAACAATCGAATACAATATTCGTCAGTTGAAAACAATTATCGCAAATGCCGACAAGGAATTGGGTAGCACCGAATTGACTGCATTTGTAAATACTGAACAAATCAATCAGCAGCATTTACTTTCACAAAAGAGCTTTTTAGGCGTTCCTGATATAATGGAGTATATGAGCTCCATGAAGTATGGTGCCCAGCGATTTGAAGTCTATCGGTACGCACCGTCTTATTCAATTGAATACGATCTCCATTGGGTAAGTGATGGATCCGTCGGTGATCAAATCGAAATAGCTGAGGGTAGAAAATCACCAGAAATTTACCAGAAATTCATTCCACAAAAAACTAAAACTATTAGAGAGAATGTGATTCCCTTTTTGATGGAGAGGCAGCCCTACAAGACTTCCGCTGGGTTGCTTGAAGAAGTCACGAAAGGTATTAAGAGAAACACTTTTCTGGTCACCAATATTCTATTGATTACAATTATTGAAAGCTTGGTAAGGGAATTTTGTAAGCAGGCTTACATCCGTCAAAACCCCCAAAATTCCGAAAGTAAAGTATCAGAATTCATTAATAATTTCCTATCGCTTGAAGCACTAATTAACAAGGGCAATTGGAAAGCCGATATTCCAGAGATTGCTATCAAAGCGTATTTGCTCTCGAAACAGGTTGAAGATCCGTTTCTGGCTCAGGCGGAATTGGTATTGGAAAAGCACCGAAACATGCGAAAGGAAATAGACAAGATTCTGGATGAGATGGAGGTAAACGTTAAAGGAGGAATTACTGAATTGATGTCACCAGAAGACCTTCAGCTAAAAGCCAACAAAATTCTAGAGAATATGGATTTGCTTCAGGGCCTTGGCAAAGAAAAAATTTTTGTATCACTGCGATCCCGTCTTTTATTCCTAGTCAGGAGGTATAAGGAGGACCGGAATTCAATTATTCATGGAGCATATGAATCCTTCAACCTTGGCTGGAAAACATATCTGTACCTATTGGCCATCATCAAGGTAGTTGAAACAATCAAAGAATGCGAGGGGCTTGATTAGCTGCTATTTTTCTCACCAACCTGCATAAATTGGACAGTAAAATGTTTGCTAAGAAGTATCCCGTTTATTCGGGATGATATTCGGGATTTTCGTGAATTCGGGATTTTAGAAACTCGGGATAAAATCAGCCAAAAGATTAGAAACCACGATGCTTTCTAAGAAACAGCAGGCACATTTTAATTTTTCAAAATCGAATGAAAAAGGTGAAAAAGAACATTTTTAATTGTCCACTAGCCCACTCTATATATAATGGTGAAAACTTGCTTTGGAACTCCGGAACTAAGAAAACCAGGGAACTCTACGATGACGCTCAAAGTACATTATTAATTGACCCAACCATTCAGGTGATAACATCCCATATCCAATTGATAATCAAAGAACCCATAGAAACTGAAATTGCTACAGGTTTGCACTGTTAGAGTTACAGTTTTTGTAATGGACCAAATCAACTGAAATGGTGATTTTGCGAAGTGAAAACTTTAGCTTGAATAACAACCTTTACTAAATGGTAGTATCATCAATGACCAGAAAGGAAATAGCGGGTCATTTGCTTTCTGAATTACGTAACAATAAAAACCGAATCGAAAGAAAAGCTGGCATTGTGGCAAAGAAAATGCTAAAGGCTGGAAAGAAGGTTCATGCGTACCAACAACGAGTCGGATCTAATACGTTGTTCACAATTTACATTTATGGGATTGATGATGAAGGAATTGATTACGCAATCGGATGTTGGTTTCATTCGGATAAGGGCTTGTGTTGGGCAACTGTTGGGCCGTATGACGTTAACTTTTACAGCGCTCACTTCTTTCAACGTTATGCTGAAAGATACTTGATGAAATCAATGAGTGTTCAGGATGCAGCACGAGAATTCTATAGAGAATACCAAGTTACCATGGCGCGAAACACGGAAGAAATTGCTGTCGGAATTTATAAAGCGCAGTTGCCTTTGCATAATGGTGGTCTGGCTCTTGGCTTCAATGATAGTACCAACAACCTTGTTGTATACAATACTTATGTGTCGCCGGACATGTTGGGTGCCCGGCAGATTAATGATATTGAAGACGACAGGGAGTTAAATGAGGCACTGCGAAGTCTGAATTCCTCCGAATACAGATTGATTGTTGAGGCAATGAAATTGTGAAATCTTAAATTGATAATCAGTTCAGTGCAGAATTAATAAAGGCACCACTCCCCTATTGTTTTTTAACTGTCTTCCCAAAATTGGCCTCAACAATATCTGTAGGTTGTCGCTAATCATCGCAGACGCAGACTAAGATGCCTGATTATAAAAGCCTCCTATATTTGAGCTCTTCCAAACTATGAAGACAGAGAAGCCCATGAAGACGAAAGCAACTAATAAGAAAATCCCCCAGGAAATCAAAGAAGCTTACCGAACGTGAGACCTTGGTGCTGATTCTGATCTGCAAGGAATTCCTGCCCTCGCAAGGAGCCAAGCGGTTGGGCATCAGTGTTAAGACATTTAACAATCATAGGACCCATTTGCGATGGAAGATCGGCGCGAAAACGAACATCGGCCTATACAAATATGCTTTGAGAAAAGGCTACATCAAGTTGTGAACAGAGAACGCGTGGCTATGTACCGTCAAAAAAAACGAATGATTCTTGATTTAAGAAAGGACCAAAGAGATTTCAGCCAGGCAATAGGTTCAAATAATTCCTTTATGGCCTCAATTGCGTTCGTCTTCAAAAACTCTGAAAAGGTTTCTGGTCGACTTTGCATTCTTTGTCTTGCACCAAATTTCGATACTTCCATCCCTTTCCCTTAATTAAACGTCTCACCCCATCAACAAGCTCTCCAGACGCTAAAGATAGCAACAAAGTCAGCACCCCAGTACAGCCAGAAAATCCAGAAGTAAATCTCCATTCGATATGCAAAACCCTCTCTGGTCACGACACGGCCGTGCTTAAAATGTGGACAGCGTTGAAAAGTCAGGACATCTTTACGCTTCAGCGTCCCAACTTGAATCTACATCATAGACAAATAAAGAAGTGAGACATTAGTTTGTAAAGCCACGCTCAATACTCAAATACGTACTTTTTGAATAATTTGTTTAATTCTGACAAGAATAAATCATTGCCATCCATCGATTTCACACTGCCCGTTTCTTTGACGTGTCTGATCAACGAAGAGTAGTGGACAAGATCGAGCGGAGATTTCTGTAGGTCCCTAAGGTCTCTTTGCAAGAACTCTTTTTTCACAGCACTGATAACAAAGGTGTAGTAGTGTTCCTCAAGAAAAGACATCAACCCTTGTTCTGTGAGAAGACGGGAAATCCACTCGTTCCTCGAGTTGTGAAGTGATTCGATGATTTCCTGGTTGGATGTTTGCATTGAATTCATCTTTTTTTCTAAGTGAGAAATTGCAGCAGGGTTTTCTGTCGCTTTAGTAAAGCATGGCCGCCCAATATCTGACCACAGAAGAAAATGCTGAATTTACTTTATACTGAGCGGGCAACGAGAATCTGGTCTCATTGTCCAAGAGATCTAATGAATTCTCTTCGTTGATCGTTTTTGAGTGAAAAGTTTAATCCTATCCTAAATAATACTTTGCTTGAATACGGGCTATTGTATTTATCCAGCGCGTTGTAAAGCACCAAGGTGTTCCCCTGAATCTTTTTTGATATCGAGAACTCTTTACCAATCCCTCCAAGCAATGCGTTCGACCAGTTGGGATAGGTAACATCGGAGTTTGGAGCAACTGGTTGCTGCCAGTGAATGCGCTCCCCCTCCACCCTAAAATAAAATGTCTTGTAAATCTTAAAGTTGGACAGCAATTTGAAGCCATATAGATCACGGTTAGAAACCGTCGATGACTTTTTAAAATCATAGTTAAATCGATAAACAAATCCTGTCCCCACATCAAACCGAGTGGTGACCTTGTAATACACTTGGGGAGCCACATCCAAACTAAAATATTTGCCGTTCCATGCTTGAACGAAAACTCCCGGATAAATCCTTTCTCGCATGGGTAGTTGACTCATAGGGTTAAGCGGTCGCTTCGGAAGATTCTTTATACTCTGAAACTCTCCATATTTTTTTTTGGCCACAGCCATCTCCTTTTGTGCTCCTTGCAAAACTTTATCATTTTTCAGGAGATCACTGTTCGCGATTTTTGAAGCATTCTGTTTTATCTCTGCCTCCAGCTTTTGAGGGTTTTTATACTGACTTACTTGGTCAAGATATTGCTGCTGCAATTTCTTTAGCTTCTCTTCTTCCAGCTGTTTGTCTTTCAGGGCCTTTATTTCCTTGCGACCCTGGGCCTGGTCCTCGAGCATTTTCTCGAGTTTCTTCGCGTTGGCCGCGCTGTCCTTTTTTATTTGATCAATTTGTTTCTTATAACTACTCGCCTGCCTTTCGATGGCTTGAACCTCTTTAACGTCCTGTCGAATTTCTTTCGTCTCTTTTTGTATCTCCTTAATTGTAGGGTCATTGATGTTTGAAATATTAAGCTTTGAGGCTGGAGAGTTTAAGACAGGTAGATTTGCATTGGGTTGTGAACCCCCTCCCAAAGTTTTTCCCCCCGATAACGGCACGTTCTGATTAGACAAACTGCCTCCGGGGATTGGGTTCGTCAGGCTAAGGTTCGGGAACTGATTTGACACAAGCGGACTATTCAGACTAGCCTTGCTCATAATTTCCTTTTCATGGCCGCTGAAAAGATCCTTGTTGTTTTCCATGAATTTCCTGGTCGTACTTTTCAGCTGATCCTGATATTTTCGCTGCAGGCTATCCATGGAACGCTTGATCTGCCTTTGACTTTTGCTTGCCTTGGTTTTTATCTGATTGGACTTGGCCTGGAATTCACGTTTCAAGAGAATCCACTCGCGTCATTGATTTCACTTTTGCATTTAAAGCATTAGTCGTTTCTCCTACTTGCCGGGCAGGATTGATTGAAGATATAAGAACACTCTTTTTCTTAACAGAATCCACCTTTGTTTGAACGCTATCGATTTTATCAGGCGCCTTTGCTTTCTGAGTCACGCTGTCAGGCTTTGTGTTCTGAGCTTCTGCACAGAACACTGCAAGAGAAAAAAATATGGTCGTAAAAAATAAACGCACTTTAAACAAGGAACTAGGGATTTTCAAGAGTAAATAACAATACCTGCTGAGAGTATCTCATTGGTCTTTATCTTATGAAGTTTATCGCTCCTTTGACGGCAAAGTTGATTGACAACAAGTTTTTTTTCGTGGCATTCATGAGCGTTTCTTCTTTTCATTGTACCTCCGAATCGCATCAGCCAGCCAGCCTTGCTTAATCAACTTTTGGACTTTTTTGTCTTCAACATTAATCATCGCCCTTAAACTCTCTTGAGTAAGCGGAATTATCGGACCTGCTCCCCCTTTCTGAATCGCGATCGTGTTGTAATAGTCGCTAAGTGGGATACTGGAATAACAATTAATTGCACCATCAATGATAAAAAATAACCAGCAGCTGTCAGCGGGCATTCCAACTTTAATGCCACTCTCCGTCTCTGTCACAATCTTTTTTGTTTCACTTGGGAATATTTGACGCACATTTTTTTTCTCCTTCCACTCGATGTACAGCTTTTTGTTTTCTGATAAAATGCGTGATCTAAATTTTACCACAGAATCGTTCTTTAATGTCACTTCGAAATCAAATTTTGGATTCGAATTACGATTACTGTAATGAGTAGGCATGTACACCTGCTGTGTCAGTTGAACGTTGCCGGCGGGTGTGCTCATAGAATAAGGCACCGAGGTAATAAATTGCGCTTGCGCGAGTTGAGCGAATGCAAGTGTAAATAGAAAAATGTATTTCATTACTTCCTAGTTTTTATCAGTCGCCTTACTATAATGTGACTGCAATCCAATTGGGTTCCATCTGAGCATTCATCATAAACAAAATTATCAAAAGGTCTGACCACCAACTGCAATTATTTCTTTTACTTTCTTTTCCGCCAAAATGATTTTTGGGCCGGGATTTGTTGGTACTCCGCTCGGGTACTCTATTACTCCTCAAAGGGCTCACCGAACTACTACTTATTCGGTTGAGTGACCTTTATGCCTCCAGGTACGAACTCCTTTATTTCAATAAACCGATTCAATTCGCTTTTGGAATTCAAATTGTCCTTTATTGTTTCAAAAATAATTTTGCTGTCTATATTTTTACTTGAAAAAGTAGACATTAAATCTCTTACTTCTGACCTAATTCCTAACTGAACTACAACAGGCAGAGCTTCACCTCCATGCTCTTTATAAAGTCTTGATAGGCTATCTACTCTGGGCGTAAACTTGATTGAAAATTGAATTTGCCCTTCAGAAACATCCTTGTAAAGAAAATCAAAAGAGAAGTCGATCTGCGAAGGCTTGAGATCATAGAAAACGGCCACCGTATTTAAGTTTACATCGTGGTGCCCTTCAATCAAAACTTCTTTGTTCACCTCGCCAGTTTCACTATTAAAGGTAACAGCTACCTTTCCTCCGGGTACTTCCAGTTTGGTTGTGCATCCCCAAACAACTATTGTTAACACTACGCAAAGATAATTCGTTTTCATATTATTCGTCCTCAATTATGCCTCCATCGTACTTTCTTTTACACTACCAGCTATGCTACCTAAAAGGATCAAGTTTACTGAAATGTCTTTTCAACAATATTTGATTACAATTTTATCCTTACAACTATGGTCATTCATTCCGATAAAACTTGCAGCGCTACATGAGCATGGAACTCAACGGAGTACATATCTGGAACAAAGCTTCCATTACCTCTCTTAATTGCCCCTGAATAGAATCGATCTGTGAACCCGGGGCCGAAAAACCCTAACAAGACAATCTTACCTTCAATATCCTCTTTCTTTACTCTTCCATTAATAACGTCATTTATTTCAAAAGTTTTGAACTTCTTCCCATTGTGGAAATTAACGTCATTTATTTTAGGGTGCTTCTTAACAAAATCAGCAGCCTTTATACTGTCAAATAACATAGCCATCTGAACACCAAACTCATACTCCATTTTTCCGTTTACCTTCTCCCATGACGAGAATTTTTTTACTGTAAAAAATGCATCATCCTCTTCAATAAGAGTTGCAAACCCAGTTTTTGCCAAAGGGATAAATTTAGGTAGGGTTCCTAATTTAAATCTGGGGTATTCTTCAAGTCTATCTGCATAGCCATCAATTTCACTTCTTATGACTAGATTCTTGCATTCTTTTAATATGTTTATAAGTTCATCATCAACTTTTTTGTTTTCATCAGAATACCACAAATCAATTGCAAAAACTTTGGGTGCGAGAGAGTTCAGAACGAAAATCCCTTTTGCTAAGTCTTCTGTTCCACCACCAAGTTGTTCTGTATTAATAATGATAATATCTTCATCATTTGTTTTTTGGGTACACCCAAATATTACAAATAGAGCTATGCTTTATTTCATCCTAATTTATTTTGGAATCCCCAGAGGCCCTTTAGGATAATTGACAATGATTTTACCGTGGCTGCCATGAATACATTCTTACCTGTGTACTCGACTCCTGGAACGTATGTATAACCATTGATCTTGATCATAGCCCGGCACGAGTGGCCGCCCGCTCCTATCCCTGCCGCAGATACTGTCTATTTTATTTCTTCCGGTTTTCAAAGAACGTTTGTTACCGAAACGAATATTCGTACTAATTTCTATCACTTCTTCGTGTAATTGAGCTAAATGCTTAATCGAAATTGATATTTTGAATTACATCTTCCTTACCCCCAAGGTTCCAACCTTCCTGTAATTATTGTATTCATACTTTGACGAATATTTAACTATGTCAAATATCATAGTCTCCGATATTTCAGAAATATCCTTTTCTATATTACCGCTACCCATTCCAGACGAACAATCAGAGCCCAAGCACAAGCCCCAATCTTCAAGGTAAGAATCGAAATATCCCTCTCCATGAGGCTTTATTACCAATTGAAATTTTTCCAATTTTTCAATACCTCCAATGTAACTGTATTTCCAAGCTTTTTCCACCCACATTTTATCGATGGCAAAGGCGAACCGATCAGAGTCGCTGTCAAAACTTATTCTGCCAATTCTATACTCTTTAACGAACACTCCGTTTTTCTTTGATTCGCTAATATCAGAGCTTACTTGCGGTGAGGCTGTATTCTTTGTGTCATCAACTTTACAAGTTGTCATTAGCAACTGTATACAAAAACAGACAATGGTTATTTTAACAAGGTTCATATGAATTCAATTTTATCACATCCTCTAGTCGGTATCACCTTTCGTATTCGTTGGATGTTCTGGGATTTCTGGTGTCTCTGGCGAAGGTGGTTTGAGTGAATCAAAATTTATAAGATTCGGCATATTCCACAATATGTTATTGTTTTCATAAATTCTATCAAAGACTTGATTAGGTATCATTGGCAACGGAGGAAGTAATCACTCGCCTGTGTCCCAAGTTTCCTCAGTAGTTACCATATACTATCGGGTTCATTTACAAAATTACCAAGGTAAATCCTGTCGCTATACCTTTTTAGTTTTGCACTACTAAGTGAATTTATGTTCTCGTCACCGCAAACAAGCAATAATTTAATTTTATTATTCTCCCACTTAACAATAACCCAACGAGTTATTCGATATCTGCCTGTAAAATAGTAATCAAATACAAAGTAATCTCTAAAACTGTAAGCTTCGCCAAATATCCTCGGCTTTTTCGTCCCAATCCTTTTTGAAACTGACAAACTACTCTCGCTTTCTTTTCTTAATGATTCTTTAAATTCATCCTTACTTAATAATGGTGTACTTTTTTTTGTAGGGAAGCTTTTTTTCAAAGCCTTCCATAACGATGCAGGGAGTTCTTCTGCAGTGGCAATTCTACGTGAGCTATCAAATGAGAAAACTTGAAATTCTCTTTTTAATTTATCTATATCAGTTTCTTGGGAATATCCGAGATGTGCCAATAAAACCAAGCCTGATAAAATTTTAAGTCTTTTTATCATATAACAATTAGTTTTTTAATACTTTCTGATTCAAATTCTTTTCCTAATGGTCTCCCAAAGTATTTACTGGGGAGACTGGAACTTCTTCTGGAGATGACGTTGGAACTCCCTTCCCGAAGTCATTATACCTTACTGTATTTTTAAGATTGAATATCAGATTCATTTGCAATAAATATTGAGTTTCGATTTGCACTCCAATTTTCTCTTCCATGTTAGCAAAGTCAGGCATCGTTGAAGGATCATTCAAGTTCTTACTCCACGTCCCTAATTTTAAATCATTATAACCATGGCCCATTTCATGAATTAATCCTATTTCCGCAGATTGCGAGCCCGTTAACTTACCTCTTTTGGCAGGGTCTTTCTCGTTGGGATCTCCATCATATGTATAAGCCCCAGCGTTTAGATTAAATTCGACCACACCGTCACCATAACTCGGATTCAAATCGTGTGTCTTTTGTATCTTCAACTCAATCCCAGGCGCAGACAATTCTTTAATAATCGATCCTCCAATTGCTTGTTCGGCTTGATACAACCTGTTTAAGGACTTAACAACGCCAGCAATAAAAGCATTCTTACCAGTGTACTTCACCCCTGGAGTATAGGTATAGCCATTAATCTTGATTGTCTCTCCATCAGGGTCAACAAACCTGATCGGGTCGTTGCCCATACCCAGATACCTGCTCCAAAATTCACGTGCTGGGTCTGGTGTTGTCCATCTTCCAATGATCGGATCAAAGTTTCTTGCCTCGAAATTGTTCCATCCCGTCTCGTCATCTTTTTCACTGAACGCCCCTTGCATTCCGTAACGATACGTTGGTTCAGTGGCGATTGACTGCTCGCGCATGACGGAGCCGAAAGCGTAGTAATCGCTCGCTTGTGTTACCCTCGTACCTTTATGAGTAACCTTCAAATCATCCCACCAAACTGAGGCATTTGAACTTTCATTGCTCACCCAAACGTATATGAAGCCTGGTTGAGCAATTGCAATTGGCTGCACGAAAGAAACCAACTGTGGTTGCACCGCTATTTCCAGCCCAGCATCAAAACCGGCTGTTGTTGGCACGCGTGCCGCGCCTCCGTCTTTGAACACAAAATTTTGATCGAAGACTAGATAATTCAAGTACGCGTAAGGTCTTGTGTTTTGATCATTGTTAGTACCGGCTAAGGCTAGCGGCACCCCGTTTGTAAAATCTTGTGTAGCTGTAGAGGTAAGCTCCAGTCCGTTGGCACCGAGGAACGATGCCGAAAGTAAGCTGGCAATCATCGCTGTCGTAGCGTCACGCGAGTATGTCGCAGCATTTTGGTATTTTGCCCAAGCCTCCAGGTTCAACTGATCGCCAGCCTCTACCTTTAGCGTAATGCCAGCACCAACAGCTTTCTTTTCCATGTCCCCTGATGACCAGCTGAGGTAACTGGTATTGCCAGGCGAAGGAACAGCCGTACTCGCTAGAGTGTGGTTCATGCGTGTGTCGCGTTTTTGTGTCTCGAACAGGTTAGTGAAATATTGCATTTCGCTTATGCGCGGATTCGCATAATCTGTTGCTCCATTGTCTTCCATTGTGGCGAGATACACGGTTTGGTCTTTTTTCAACGTTGCGCGGACGTTACCCAAGTGATCTGTTAATTCATATATGTATTCCCCACCCCCATTGGTCTTCGGTCGATACAATCCGAGTTTACCTGAGCCGTATAACGGAACTTCCGTCAAAGTCAGATTCTGATCGTTGGCAGCCTGTTCGTAGATACTCGTCACATTACCACTCGCATCAC
>WNFL01027568.1_pt4 | contig 11287 bp, 10 predicted proteins | sample 5400361 | NCBI WGS metagenome assembly WNFL01 (sample SAMN13153351, study PRJNA577476) | soil metagenome | isolation source: 40 cm soil on Douglas fir-dominated hillslope | place: USA:California | collected 2013-09-17 | reverse complement strand
CGTCGCCACTCCCGTCACGTCCGTCGTCCGGAAGTAGAACTGCGGCCGGTACCCCGTGAAGAACGGCGTGTGCCGTCCCCCCTCCTCCTTCGTCAGAACGTACACCTCGCCCTTGAACTTCGTGTGCGGAGTGATGCTCCCCGGCTTCGCCAGGACCATCCCACGCTCCACCTCCGCCCGGTCCGTCCCCCGAAGCAGAACCCCCACGTTGTCCCCCGCCGTCCCCTCGTCCAGGAGCTTCTTGAACATCTCGATCCCGGTCACCACCTTCTTCACCGTCTCCGGGCGCAGCCCCACCAGCTCCACTTCCTCCCCGACCTTCACCTTTCCACGCTCCACTCGCCCCGTGGCCACCGTCCCACGTCCCGAGATCGTGAAAATGTCCTCGATCGGCATCAGGAACGGCTTGTCGATGTCCCGCTGCGGCATCGGTATGTACTTGTCCACCTGCTCCATCAACGCCAGGATCGGCTTCGCAGAGTCGTCCTTCCCGCTTCCCTCCAGGGCCTTGGTCGCCGATCCCCGGATCACCGGAATGTCGTCCCCGGGAAACTTGTACGTCTTCAGAAGCTCCCGCACCTCCAGCTCCACCAGGTCCAGAAGCTCCGGATCGTCCACCATGTCCACCTTGTTCAGGAAAACCACGATGTACGGAACCCCCACCTGACGCGCCAGAAGGATGTGCTCCCGAGTCTGCGGCATCGGCCCGTCCGCCGCCGATACCACCAGGATCGACCCGTCCATCTGCGCCGCTCCCGTGATCATGTTCTTGATGTAGTCCGCGTGACCCGGGCAGTCCACGTGCGCGTAGTGCCGGTTCGCCGTCTCGTACTCCACGTGAGACGCGTTGATCGTCACCCCACGCTCCCGCTCCTCCGGCGCGTTGTCGATCTGGTCGTAGGCCTTGTACTGAACCTTCGGGTTCAAAGCCGACAGGCACTTCGTGATCGCCGCCGTCAAAGACGTCTTCCCGTGGTCCACGTGCCCGATCGTCCCGATGTTCACGTGCGGCTTCGACCGGTCGAACTTCTCCTTGGCCATCCTGATTTCCCCTAGCTGACCACCACACCCGTCTCGAGTTTGGAGCCCACGACCAGAATCGAACTGGTGACCTCGTCCTTACCAAGGACGCGCTCTGCCGACTGAGCTACGTGGGCGTGCTGCTCAGGTCCTCCGTCCGGCCCCGGCCAATCCCTCGTCTGGAGCGGGCGACGGGATTCGAACCCGCGACATCCAGCTTGGAAGGCTGGAACTCTACCAGCTGAGTTACACCCGCCTCGACGTCTTCATTAAGCTGGTGGACGCTGCGTCGCGTCCCCCAGACCCCCCGCTCACTCCGCGGGAGTGAATCCCGCTTCGTTCGCAGCCCGTTGTCCCTGGATCACCGATGCCCCGTCCCCAGCCCCCCGCTCGCTCACGATGGTGGGGAGGGAAGGATTCGAACCTTCGAAGGCCGAGGGCCGACAGATTTACAGTCTGTTGCGTTTGACCGCTTCGCTACCTCCCCGGCTTGTCGCTCGGTGCTCGCGGCGAGCGCTGGAGCTGGCGGAGGGAATTGAACCCCCGACCCGCTGATTACAAATCAGCCGCTCTACCGCTGAGCTACGCCAGCGACAAACGGTAACTTTAGCAAACCCGAGGTCACCGTGCAAGGGGGATGCCGGGGAACCGTCTCGGAGGCTCAAAAAGTCAGCGTCGGCGGCGACGGCGGCGACGGCGGCGGCCGGGGCCGGATGGGTGCTCTCCGCCTGGTCCCCCTCCATCCGGGCCGCTTGGAAGGCCATTTGGGGCCTCGGGCGGCGGCGGCCCACCCTCCGGGGGCCGGGGCAAGGCCTCGCGGTGGGGACCGGACTCCGCCCGGCTCGGACCTACGCCCGCGGAGCCCCCGTCCCGCGGTCCCTTCCGGCGGCGACGCCGCCCTTTCTCGGTGCCTGGCTCTCCGGCCGCCCGTTCTCGAGGCGGGCGTCCGCTTGTCTCGGCCCCGGGCGCCGCCGGGCGGGAGCGGCGCCCGCGGTCCCGATCCATCCGCCGGGGGTCGCGGGCAAAGCCGGCCGGCTTCAGCACCGTCGGCCCCGCCCAGGCCGTTTCCTCCTCGAATTCCACGACACTGGGGATCGGATCGCCCATCTCCTGATCCTCCTCGAGCGCTTCCCCCTCCTCGGCCCAGGAAGCCGGCCGGGGCGGGGCTCCCGGATCCTGCTCCCCATCGTCGGCCTCCGGGCCCACGATCCGGGACGGCAGCGCCGGGTGCGCCGGGATCGGCCGCACGTGGCTTGGCACCGTTCCGCGCTGGCGCACCACCTCGTAGAGCGCGATCCCCGCCGCCACCGAGACGTTGATCGAGCCGACGTGGCCGAAGAGCGGGATCGACACGAGGTGGTCGCAGTGCTCGCGCACGAGCCGGCGGATCCCCCGGCCTTCGCCGCCGAGCACGAGGGCGATCGGCTTCTTCATGTCCACCTGGTCCCAGCGCTCCGTGCCCGCGGCGTCGAAGCCCACCACCCACACTCCGCGGGCCTTCAAGGCTTCGAGCGACTGGACCACGTTGCCGATGCGGGCCACTCGCACGTGCTCGAGGGCCCCCGCCGACGCGCGGTTGACGGTTTCGGACAGGCCCGCGCTGTGCCGCTCGGGGAGCAGCACCCCGTCCGCCCCGGCCGCTTCCGCGGTGCGCAGGATCGCGCCCAGGTTGCGCGGGTCCTCCACCCCGTCCAGGACGACGAACAACGCGGGATCCCGCACGGTCTGGAACAGGCTGTCCAGGGTCATGGCCGGCCGAGCGGAGACGACAGCGATGATCCCCTGATGGGGCACGCCCCCTGCGATGCGGTCGAGGGTCTCGCGCGTCTCGAAGCGCAGGGGGACGGAGAGCCGGCTGGCGCGCGCGATCGCTTCGGAGACGCGCCGGTTGCGCAGCCCCTTCACGATCAGCACGCGCTCGAAGTGCCGCGTCCCCGCGGCCAGCGCTTCGAGGACGGGGTTGATGCCGCAGACGAGGTTCATGGCAGGTTGGTCCAGTAGGAGCGTCCGGTGTTGGGGTCGCGGCCCAGGCTGTTGCCGAGGCCGACCCGCGGGAAGACGTGGAGGGGCGGGCCCTCGAAGCCGCGGTCCCCCCCGTAAACATCGTAGGCGCCGACGCCGACGAGGCCGCGCTTGACCGAGACGCGCCGCGCGGCGTCGGCAGGAGGCGCCGTGAACTTCGGCCACAGCCGGTCCGCGACCTCGTTCATGACGATGAGGAGCGGCCGGCGATTCCTTTCCGTCGCCGCAGCGCCCTCCCCGGCCCCGGCCGACGCGGCGCTCGCCGCCATCAGGCCCCAGGCCGCGAGGGCTGCCACGATCCGGCTCATCATCATCAGTCGCGGCCCCGCAGGAGGGCGGTGGCCTGGGCCGCGATGCCCTCCGAGCGGCCCAGGGCGCCCAGCCCGTCGGTGCTCTTGACCTTGACGGAGACCGCTTCGAGCTCGAGGCCCAGCCGTCGCGCGAGCGCCTCGCGCATCAGGCCGAGGTGAGGGGCCAGGGCGGGGGCCTGGGCGATCACGGTCACGTCCACGTGCTCGAGAAAGATCAAGCTATCCGTCCCCTTCCACAGGGGGTCGCCGCTCGGGAAGTGCTGGCCCAGGTCCCCGGCGGCCGCGGCGCCGAGCAGGGCATCGCACAGCGCGTGGATCGCGCAGTCGCCGTCGGAATGGCCTTCCAGGCCGCGATCGCTCGGGACGTGGACGCCTCCCAGCCGGAGCGGGCGGCCTTGCACCAGGCGATGGGCGTCGAAGCCGTTGCCCACGCGGAAGCGGGTCATGCCCGAAGCGCGCCCGAGGCGACGCCCTCGGCCCAGGCCAGGTCCTCGGGAGTGGTGATCTTGCGGTTCCGGGCCGAGCCGGGGACCGCGGTGACCCGGACGCCCAGGCGCTCCACCGCCATCGCCTCGTCGGTCAGGGTGATGCCGTCGCGGAAGGCGGCCTCGTAGGCCTCGACCAGCAGGCGGAATCGGAAGCCTTGCGGGGTCTGGGCGGCGCCGAGCTCGCTCCGGTCCAGGGTCTCGAGCACACGCCCGTCGCGGACGCGCTTCACCGTGTCCACGAGGCCCAGCACCGGCAGCGCCGCCCCGCTCTCCAGGGCCGCTCCGAGCACGGCCTCGACGAGCGGCACATCCACGAATGGGCGAGCGGCGTCGTGAACGAGCACGACACCGTCGAAGCCCTCCGGGGCCTGTTTCAGCCCCTCGAGCACCGAGTCCTGCCGCCGGCCTCCGCCCGCCACGACCGCCCGGAGCTTGCCCAGGGGAGCGAGGAGGTCCCGCGCCGCGTCGACCTCGTCGCTCGGAACCACGGCCACGATCGCTCCCACGGAGGGCGCTCTTTCGAAGACCTGCGCCGCCTTGAACAGCAGCGGCTCTCCGGCGAGGTCTCGGAAGGCTTTGGGCGGGCCGGCGCCCATGCGCTCACCGCGACCCGCCGCCACCAGGATGGCGAGGGCTTGCATATGAATAGGGGCGCCGTCCCGAAAGGAAGGCGCCCTCGGGTTGAGCCTATCCGCTCCCCACCCGGTGGTCAAACGGCGCCGCCACGCCTTCCGCCTCGGCGGCTTCCAGCAGCCGCTCGGCGGTGCCGCGGGCCTGGCTCAGCTCGCTCCGCAACGCGTCGCGGGCGTTCTCGATCTGCACGAGTCCCCGCGAGAGCCGGCCCTCGATCTCCTCGTCGATGCGCCGGAGCGATTCCTCGAGGGTGCGCAGGCCCGCCCCGAGGGAGCCGGGGTCGAGGGCTGCGCCGAAGCGGAGGGCGAGACGGTAGAGAGCGAGGACATAGGGCAGGGCCAGCGAGTATGGGACGACGATCACGCCCTCGCGGTGTCCTTCGCCATGCACTTCTGGCGCGGCCGCGTAGACCGCGTCGGGCACCGCCAGTATCGCGAGGGCGAGGGTGCGCTCCGGGTCGAGGTACTTCGCGACCTCGCGCAACCGCATCCGCATCTCCCGGGCAACCTGTTCCGCGAGCCGTCGCTGCTCGAGCGGGTCCTCGCTCTCGGCCAGACGCTCGAGGCTCGCGGCGCTCGTCCACTTGCTGTCGATGGGCAGCAGCCGGCCCCCGGGCAGCCGGAGCGCGTACTCCACGACCCGGCTGCCGAAGGGCACGTTCCGCTCGAGCAGGTCGGGCGGGAGCTGGCCGAGCGCGCGGGCCAGGATGTTCTCGCCCGCCGCGCCCCGGCTCGCCGACCCGGCCACCACCGCCTCGAGGCGTCGCAAGCTGTCGGCCGCGCGGTCCATCTGTCCCGCGCGGCCCTGCTCGATCGCCTTCACCTCGGCCAGCGCCCGGTGAGCCTGGGCGATGTCACCCCGGATGCCCTGGGCGACGTGGGCCAGCTCCCGGAGCGAGGCCTCGCGCCCGCCCTGCACGTCACGCCGAAGCTCGTCGTGGGCACGGCCGAGTCGAGCCAGCTCGGCGGGGACCCGGCCGAGCGCCACCAGCGCGGCGGCCAGGAGCGCCGCCAGGACCAGGGCGGCCAGAAGCGCGCCGCCGGCAAGCCACTGCATCGGCCGCAGGATGCCACGCCGGTCTGCCGGGAGGGGTCCCTTGGCCGAACCCGGCCAGGGTCACGTCTCAGCCGGTGGTCTGGCCCGCCATCCGCTCGAGCGCCTTCACCACCGCCACGATGTCCTCCTGACCGAAGCCCTGGCCACGCGCGGCCTGGCAGACCTCGCGGATCGCGGCGAGCCCCGGCATGGGCGTGCGCTGGGCGGCGGCCGCCTCGAGCATCAGGGTCTGGTCCTTGACCAGCAGGTCGATCGAGAAGTGCTGGTCGAAGTCGCGCCGGGCGATGGCCCCGCCCTTGAAGGCGTAGTAGGGCGAGGCGAAGCCGGAGGCCATGATCACGTCCAGCATGTTCTCGACCGAGAGCCCGGCCTTGCCGCCCACGACCAGCCCCTCGCAGAGCCCCTCGAGCATGAACGAGATGAGCGTATTGCCGATGAGCTTCATGGTGGAGCCCTGGCCCATCTCGCCGCACCAGATCGCCTTCGTGCCCATGGCCATAAGGACGGGCTCAAGCTCGTCGTGGACCTCGCGCGCCCCGCCGGTCATGAAGAGGAGCGTCCCCTGGGCGGCCCCGTTCTTCGACCCGGTCATGGGAGCCTCCAGGGCATCGCCCCCGCGCTGTCGCAGCGCCGCCTGGACGCGCCTCGTCATGCCGGGGCTGACGGTGGAGGCCTCCACGTAGCGAAAGCCGGGGCGGACCGCGCCGAGAAGGCCGTCCTCGCCGAAGACGAAGCGCTCGACCGCGGGCGGGTCGGCGAGGCATGCGACCACCACGTCGGACTGTTCGGCCAGTTCGTGGGGCGTGCGGGCGACCCGCGCGCCCGCCTTCGCGAGCGGTTCCGCGCGTGCCGGCGTGCGGTTCCAGACCGTGAGGGGAAAGCCCTTCTTGAGCAGGTTCTCGGCCATCCGGCTCCCCATGAGCCCGAGGCCGGCGAATCCGACGCGCTTCTGCATTCCCTACCTCTTCTTCCTTTGGGCGACCGGGATCACCATTTTCAGCCCGCTCAGGCTATCCGAGAAGCTCACCACCTTCACGTCCACGAGACCGGCGGCGGGGCCCGCGGCCCGCACGTGGTCTTCGCGAAAGGCCTTCTGCCCCTTCGGCCAGACGACCCAGATCCCGCCCGCGGGCTCTATCGCCTGACGAAGTCCCTGGAGCTGCGCGAGGTCCCTGGGGTCGCCCATGGCCACGAACACGAGGTCGGTGCCTTTCCCGGGCTTGCCCCTGGCCACGTCCGCGGTGCGCCCCGCAAGCTCCTTCAGGAAATCGCCGGGAAAGGAGCCGACCACGGCTACCCGTGATCCGGCCTTCACCCCCAGCTTGTCGAGAAGGCTCCGCGGGTAGCGCACCTTGAGCGCCCACTTCTCGGCGTCCTTGCCGATCGCGAATGTGGCCCGGCCTTCGGGCCAGACGACCACGAGGTTGCCTTTCTTCGCCGCGACCGACGCCACGTCCTTGAGCGGGATCCTCAGCCGGAAGTCACCCCGGAAGCGGAGACCTCCTTGCCGAACCGTACCGCGCACGTCGCTACGAGTCCCATGGCTTGCCTTCCTCGCCGAACGCGCTCAGGCCTCCGTGGCGAGGCCCCAGGCGGTGTGGGGGCAGATGTCGTGGAAGGCGCACTGCCCGCAGGCCAGGTACGACGGGGTGGCGGGGAACTCGCGGCGGCGGATGGGGCCGGCCGCCTTGCGGACGCGCTCCTCGGTCGCCGCCGCCTCTTCGGACGTGGGCTGCTTGCCCGCCGCGAGGCCCGATTCGAGGAAGCGCAGCTCCACCCAGTCGGGCAGCCGCCCGACCGTGCGCAGATGGGCCAGGGCGTAGAGGTCGAGCTGCAGGCTCTCCCTTGCCTTCTGTTGAGCCTTCCTCGGGTCGTCCACCGCGCCCGTCTTGAAATCGAGGATCGAAACATGGCCGTCCTTCTCGACCACCAGGTCATAGCGGCCCTGCACGCGGTTCCGGTCCACGTAGAACGCGAACTCCTCCTCCACCCGGGTCGGCCGCAAGGGGTCGTTCGCCTCCTCGCGGTGGAAGCGTCGCAGGGCCAGGGCGCCCGTCCTGAGCCTCTCCTCCTCGTGCTCCCGGGAGAGGAAGCCCTCGGAGACCCAGGCGGTGCTAAAGGCCTCGACCAGGTCGTCTTCGCTGAAGGGCCGGCCCTCCATCCGCGCCTTGAAGTGCTGCTGCACCGCCTTGTGCATCGCGCTGCCGTAGACCACGCGGTGATGGATCAGGAGCGGCACCCGCCACACGTGCACGTAGCGGTACTTGAGCGGGCAGGTCTCGTAGTCGTCGATCTGGCCAAAGGAGAGGCGCAGAACCTCGTCCGCGGGGACCTCGAGCACGGGCGCCGGGGGCGCTTCCGGCGCCGCCTGGTTCCGCGCCAGGGCCTCGAGCGCCCTGGTCCTCTTCGCCGCCGGCGAGGGCGAGGCCAGGTCGAGCGCCTCCACCGCGAAGCGCGAGACCTTGCGGGGCCGGGCGGCGCCGTAGTCGGCGGCCGATGTGAGCACCAGCTCGTCCCGGGCCCGGGTCATGGCCACGTAGAACAGCCGACGCTCCTCCTGCATGTGCGGATCGCCCGCGGCCAGGTCCTCCTGCACGAGGGCGGGGGGCAGCTCCAGGGGATCGGTCTGCCGCCGCACCGGGAACTTCTGCTCCGCGCAGCCCACCAGGAACACCACCGGGAACTCGAGGCCCTTGGCCTTGTGGACGGTCACGACGTGCACCGCGTCTTCCTCGGGATCGGCCTCCGCCACCGCGGGATCGTCCCCCGCCTCGCGCAGCAGGTCGAGGTGGGCCACGAACGCGGGCACCCGGTCGTGCTCGGCCACGTCGCCGTAGGCCTTCACCGTCTCGAAGAAGCGCGCGATGTTCTTCACCTTGGCCTCGGCCTCGGCGCTCGCCTCCTTCGACAGGCGGGCCAGGAAGCCGGAGGCCTGCAGGAACCGGTAGAGGAGCTCGCCGGTGCGAAGACGAGGCAAGTCGTCGGCCGCCCGGGCGAGGTCGGCGGTGGCCCGGGACGCCGCGTCGCGCGCCGCCCCGGACACCCCGGCCAGCTCCTCGTTCTCGGCCAGGCCCCGCACCACCTCCAGCAGGGGCCGCGTCTTGCGCCGGGCGTACTGGTTGAGGCGCATGAGGTCGGGCATCGGCGCCCCGTAGAGCTCCGACGCGAGGAGATAGAAGAGGGAGATCGAGTCGTCGGGGCTGGCCAGCACGCGCAGGAAGGCCACGAGCAGGCGCACCTCCTCGCGCGCGTAGAGGCCGCGGCTGCCGCTGAAGCGGTGCGGGATCGCCTTCACGTTGAGGGCGCGCAGGAAGGGATCGGCGTCGCCGTTGCTGCGCACGAGGATCGCGACGTCGCGGGGCCGGAAGCCCGCGGCGAGCCGATCCTCGACGAGCCCCGCCACCGCGTCGGCCTCGGCGGAGACGGTGTCGAAATGGAAGTGGCGGACCGGGGGCCCGGCGGGCCGCGCCGAGCGCAGGCGTTTGTCGATCCCGGCCACCACCTCGAGCCGGAAGGGGTTGTTGTAGGCGATGAGGCGCGCGGCCGCGTCGAGGATCAGCTGGGTCGAGCGGTGGTTCTCGGCCAGCAGCACTTCTCGGGCGTCCGCATACCGCTCCCGGAAGGCCAGGAGGTTCGCGGCCGCCGCCCCGCGCCAGCGATAGATCGCCTGGTCGTCGTCGCCCACGACGGTGATGTTCGGGGCGCCCTCCCCGGCCAGGAGACGCAGCATCTCGAGCTGCGCGTGATTCGTGTCCTGGAACTCGTCGACCAGGATGTAGCGGAAGCGCTCGCGCAGCTTGGCGAGAAGGGCGGGCCGGGCGCGCAGCAACTCGAGGGTGCGGTGGATCTGGTCGCCGAAGTCCACGAGGCCGGCTTCCGCCATCAGCTCCTGGCAGGATGCGTAGAACGCGGCCAGCTCCAGGTGCCGCTCCGCTTCGTCCTTTTCCTCCTCCGCGGAGGCGGCGGCCGCCTGCCCCTCGGCCCAGGCGCGATACGCGGCCGGCGAGACGTCCTCGTCCTTGGCGCGGCTCACCAGGGTCAGGAGGGACGAGAGGTGCTGAGTGGGATCGCCGAGGGGGCGGAAGCGCTTCAGGGGCAGGCGCCACAGCCGCTCGCGCAGGAAGATGATCTGCTCCGGCCGCGTGAGCACCCGGAACTCGGGGTTCATGCCCCCCTCGAGAGCGGCCTGCCGCAAGACGTGGTCGCCGAAGGCGTGGAAGGTCGAGATCCAGGTCTCGGCGTAGCCGTAGGGGATGAGCTGGTCCACCCGCTCGGCCATCTCGAGGGCGGCCTTCTCGGTGAAGGTGAGGGCCAGGATCTCCTCGGGCCGCGCCCGCTTGCTCGAGATGAGGTGGGCGATGCGCCGGGTGAGGACGGTCGTCTTGCCGGTACCCGCGCCCGCGATGATGAGCAGCGGCCCGTCGCCATGGAGGACGGCGTCACGCTGGGCATCGGAAAGGCCCAGGAGGATTCGCTCCTCGGCGGGGACGGCCGTGAGCACCGGCGCCTCGGCCACTCTAGCTTCCCACCGCGAGGACCCGACGGTCGGCGATCTCGCCCCCGCAGAAACGCGTCAGGGTGGCCGCCGAGGCGTCCAGGACCTCGCCCAGCCGAACGAGGCTATAGGCCGCGGGGGCGTACACGACGACCAGCGCGTTCCGCGCCTCGAGCGTGATCATGGTGCGGGCCGAGTCGGACGTGGGGTTGCCGAAGGGACCGGACGCATCGACGAGCACCGGCCGCGCTTCGACGTTCACGGCACCCTTCCGGATCCCTTCGTACGACTCGCCCGCGCCCCCCCGGCGCAGCACGATCGGGGGCTGGAGCTTGTCCCGGTCGTAGAGCCCGAACGGGAGCTGGGCCCGCAGCGAGCAGAGGTTGAGCGCGTCCACCAGGGTATTGATCCTGTAGAGGGGCTCCCCCTTCAGGGCGCGCCGCAGGAGGGCTTCGCTGGAGGGCCGGGTCTTCGTGGGGTCGAGCCCGAAGGCCTTGTAGAGCGTGCGGGCGTCCGCGGCGCCCGGCACCTCGGCGCTCTTGCCGTCACCGTAGCGGCTCTTCAGCTCCCGGCACGTACGGTCGACCTCGGCCTGCAGCGCGTCGTCCTGCTCGCGGACCGTGACGCCGAGGACCTCGAGAACTCCCAGGCGGACGCGGCCGGCCAGCTCGGAAGAGATCCGAAGGTCGGTCGGCATGGCGCCATCTTATTTGATGGGACGGGCGTGGGGGGTCCGCCGGTCAGCGGGAGACGAGCAGGCGGCCGATCTCGTCGATGGCGGCCACCGCGTCGCGGCCGGGAACGGTGTGGTTGTTGACCACGATCGAGAAGACGAGCGGCTCTCCGGCCGGCCGTGTCACGTACCCGGCGAGGGCATTGACGAGATGCAGCGTCCCCGACTTGGCCTGGATCCGGCCCTCGGCCGGCGTCCCCTTGAGCCGGCTCTTGAGCGTCCCGTCGACGCCCATGACCGCGAGCGACTCGCGGAAAGGGGCGGCCAGGGGGTGCCGGCCCATCGCGGCGAGCAGCGCGACGAGGCCATGTGGCGACACGAGGTCCGAGCGCGACAGGCCCGAGCCGTCCTCGAGCGCCCAGGTGTCGGCGGCGACGCCGAGCCGCGCCAGGAATGCCAGGGCGGCCTCGTGGCCCGCGGGCACGCTCCCTTCGCCCCTGGTCCGCTGCCCGAGGAGGCGCAGCAGCATCTCGGCGTGCAGGTTCTGGCTCTCCTTGTTGACGACCTTCAGCATCTCGGCCAGGGTCGG
>WNFL01401414.1_pt5 | contig 11289 bp, 7 predicted proteins | sample 5400361 | NCBI WGS metagenome assembly WNFL01 (sample SAMN13153351, study PRJNA577476) | soil metagenome | isolation source: 40 cm soil on Douglas fir-dominated hillslope | place: USA:California | collected 2013-09-17 | reverse complement strand
CTCGAGCTCCTGGCCCGAGTTCGAGGGCGTGTCGAAGACCACCAGCGCCTTGCCGTCGGCGTCGGTCTTGACCGTCTGGCGGCTGACGATCTGGCCCTGGCCGCCCCAGTCGTTCTGCTGCGGCTCGAAGTACCAGGGATACTCGCGCTCGACGCTCCACTGGCGCCAGAACGGCTGCTGGCGCACGATCACCTCGACGCTCGCCTGCGAGACCGCGCCGCCGAAGTAGTACTGCGCCTCGACGTTGGCCTCGACCCGATCGCCCAGGCGGAAGATGCGCTTCCGGCCGTGCTCCTCGGGCAGCGCGACGCTGACCTGGAACTCGGGCAGCTTGTACTCCTCCAGGCGGAAGAGCGCCGCTCCGCCGATACCGTGGCCGCGCTTGACCGAGCCGTCGAAGAACTGCACTTGGTACTCGCCCAGCGGCTGCGTCGCGCCGATCTCGAGTTCGTCGAAGACCGAGCCGAAGTCGGAGAGCGCGAGCTCACCCTGCTTCAGCTCCTGTCCGCGCGGATCGAGGATCCGGTAGCCGAGCTTGCGGCCCGTGGGCGTCTGGTAGCGCCCCTCGACCTTCTGGCGCGCGACCACTTTCCAGGAGACGGTCTGCCCCGGCCGGTAGGCCGGGCGGTCGGTGAAGGCGTAGAGCTTCCAGCCCTGGTCCGGGCCGCGCCAGCCGCTCCCGCCGCCGGTCAGGAAGGCCTGGCGCTCGCCGTTCCGGATCGCGGCGAACCAGTCCTCGCTGCCGTCGTGGCCGGGCAGCCCGAGCAGGGCCGTGCCGTCCTCGCCCGTGCTCGCCTCGATGTGCTTCCAGGACCAGGCGCCGTTCTTGTACGTGTGGATCCAGGCGCTGACGCGCGCGCCGCCGATCGGCTCGCTCGTGAGCGCGTCGCTCGCCCAGAGCAGCAGCTTCTCGTGCGCCGCCTTGGCCACGATCGTGCTCGAGCCGATCAGCACGATCTCGCGCGCGGCCTGCTTGCCCCGGCGCGCCTCGAGCACGTAGGCCCCGGCCACGGGCCGCGGCTCGATGCGCAGCTCGGCCTGGCCCTGCTTGTGCAGGCCGGCGTCGAGCGTCTCGTAGGTCCGGGTCCAGACCGGCTTGTGCGCGCGCGTGTCGAACTGGGCGAGGTAGCCGCCGGGCGATTCCTCGGGCCGGCCGAAGGCGATGTCGCTGCAGAGGTCGGCCGCGTAGAGCGCGAGCTCGACCTTCGGGAGGTTGCGCCAGCTGAGCTGGAACCCGACCTCGGAGCCGGGCAGGAAGGCGCAGGGCACCGCCAGGCCGACTTCCTCGGCCAGGATCTGCTCGATCCGCCGCTGGGCGTCGTCGACGTAGCGCGACTCGCCCGGCTGGTACTGCTTCACGAGGCTGCGGTAGAGCTCGAGCGCGCGGACCATGTCGGGCTCGACGTGCCACTTGCCGTTCTCGTCCAGCTCGGGCAGGCCTGGCGACTGGAGCCATTCGGCCAGCAGGAAGAGCGCGTCGTCGTGCCAGTCGCTCTTCTTCCCGGCCGCGACGGCCGACTGCAGGAATGCCAGCGCGCGCTGCATCTCCCCGTAGTCGGCGCCGCGCTGGCGTGCGATGATCGCGAAGAGGAACTGCGCCCGCGCGCGTTCGTCGTCGGTCTTGGCGATCCGGATCGCGTTCTCCGCGATCGAGAGCGGGATCTGGCCCTGCCACCAGTTGCCGTACCAGCGCTCCTCCTCCGGCCAGCCGATGCGGAAGACGAGTCCGAGGTAGCGCGTGCGCGCCCGCTCGAGCTCGCCCGAGGCCGACCACCACTCGAGCGCGGCGTTGTAGTGCGGCCAGGCGCTCGACCAGTCGCGCGCGTTGGGCCGCATGTAGTAGACGTCCCCGAGCGCCTCCTCGGCCAGGACCCAGACCCCGTCCTGGTCCTCGGGCCGCTCGGCCTTGCGCTGGAACTCGAGCAGCCCCTTGATCGCGCCCTCGAGCCGGCTCGGATCGGGGTTGGCGCTGGAGATCGCCGAGCGCGCGTCGCACTCCAGGATGCGCTCCTCGAGCGCGCGCTTGTCGGCCGGCGAGAGCTTGTCCTGCGGGATGGCCCGGTAGGCCTGCAGCGCGAGCTCGTAGCTGCCCTGCGCGTAGAGTTCGGCGGCGCGCGCATCCTGCGGCGCGGATTGGAGGGTGAGAGTGGAGGCGAGAGCGAGCGCGACGATCGAGAACATGGAATTCCTTTCCCCGCAGGGCTGCCGTGCCAGAACGCCGTGCCCCGGGGGCATCTTGGATGATCCACCCCGGAAGGGTTGCGGATCAAGGCTGCGCGTCGAAGCGTCGGATCAGCTCGCGGATCGTGTCGATCGCGTAGCCGGCGTAGTGGTTGTTCGCGAAGGCGAACGTCTCGCGCACCTGCGGCGAGAGCCGGCGCAGGAGATCGGCCCAGTGCGCGAGGCGCTCCGACTGCTCGAGCACCAGGTGATCGAAGGTCTGCGTGCGCTCTTCGACCGCCTTGCGGTCGCCGATCAGGCGGGCATAGAGGAAATCACCCGTGACGAGCTCGTGGCGCTCGGCCAGTTCCCAGGGGAACGGCATGTACACGAGCTCGACCAGCACCAGCGGCGTGCGCGTGCGCTTCAGGAGGTGCAGGAGCGGCGCCCCGATCCAGCTCCTGTTGCGCACCTCGACCGCGTAGCGCGGGCCCTTGGGCAGCGCGAGCAGGAACGGCTCGAGACGCTCGAGGAAGGGCTCGACGGAGCGGAAGCAGCTCTGGTTGAAGTACGGGAACCGGAGCACCAGCGGGCCGAGCTCCGGCCCGAGCAGCTGCATCGTCTCGACGAACTCGTGCGCTTCCGCCGCGACCAGCTCGGGCACCAGGACGCGCACGGGATCGGGCTTCTCCGCCTCGCCGCCGTGCACGATCGAGCGCGGGAACTTGGCCGCCATGACGAAGCCGGGCGGCGTCTTCGCGTCCCAGCCGCGCACCAGCTGGGCCGAGGGCGCGTGGTAGTAGGTGTTGTCGGCCTCGACGCACGCGAAGTGCCGCGCGTAGTGCGCCAGGAACTCGCCCGGCGGCGTGCCCTTCGGGTAGAAGGGCCCGACCCGGCTCTTCTCCGACCAGGAGGACGTGCCCCAGTGGACGCGCGGCCGTGCGCTCATTTCGCGGGCTGCGCCTCGGTCTCGGGGATCCAGACCTGCATCGGTTGGTTGCCGCGGTTCGCCCAGAAGCAGTACGGGATCGCGGTCCAGGCGCCCGCGCGGATCACCTGGCAGCCTCCGAAGAGCGGAGAAGCCTCGGCGTGGGCCTCGGCCGGCATGCACAACCCGGCCAGGTCGGCGCCTTCGAAGGCGTAGACGAGCGGCCCGCGCTCGAGCGCGACGCGACCCTCGTCGGCCGCCACGTGCGGGTCGGCGTGCGTGCGCCGCACGGGCAGGCCGAACTCGAGCTCGATCGTCGGATCGCGGTCCCAGTCGCGCACGAAGCTGCGCCAACCGGAATGCTGCGGAGCGAAATTGGCGCTGAAATGCCCGGGGCTGCGCTCGCTGATGCTGGTGCACCAGCCCGGCACGCGAACCGCGACGGCACAGCGCAGGGGTTTCTCGGGACGGATCGAGAGCCGCACACGGCCGTCGAAGGGCATGCCGGTCTCCTGGCGCACGTGCACCCTCGTGCCCCGGATCTCGAGCGTCGCCTCGCTGTCGACGAACAGGCACACGTCGAGCGACTCGCCGTCGGTCGCGTAGATGCGCTCGCCCATCGCGGGCAGGAAGCGCGCCAGATTCGTCGGGCAACACGAGCAGTCGAACCACGGCACGCGCTCGGCGCCCGTCTCGGTCGCGAGCACGTTGTCGTAGAAGAACTTGTCGCCCGAGAGCGAGACGCCGGAGAGCACGTTGTTGTAGGCCGCGCGCTCGAGCACGTCGACGTACTTGGGTTCGCCCGTGGCGAGGAACAGGCGCTGGGCCCAGAGCGCGAGGCCGATCCCCGCGCAGGTCTCGCAGTAGGCGCTCTCGTTGGGCAGCTCGTAGGGCACCGTGAAGCCCTCGTTCGCCGCCGAGTTCCCGATCCCGCCCGTGATGTACATGCGCGTGTCGACCACGTCGTGCCAGAGCGCGTCGAGCGGTGCGAAAAGCGTCTTGTCCCCGAAGTACTCGGCCAGGTCGGCCATGCCGCAGTAGAGGTACATCGCGCGCACTGCGTGGCCGACGATCCGAGTCTGTTCGCGCACCGGCAGGTGGTCCTGCGCGTTCTCCTCGAAGAGCGGCGTGCCGCGGTCCTTCCGCCCGCGCACGTCGACGAAGAACTTCGCCAGCTCGGCCCAGCGCCGCTCGCCGGTGTGGCGCGCGAGCTTCAGCAGCGCGAGCTCGAGCTCGGGGTGGCCGGTCGGCTCCTGGTGCTTCTGCCAGCCGAACTCCTTCTCGATGCAGGCGGCGAGGCGCAGCGCGACGTCGAGCAGCTTCTTCTTGCCGGTGGCCGAGTCGTACGCGACGGCGGCCTCGATCAGGTGCCCCGCGCAGTAGAGCTCGTGGCCGGAGCGCACGTTCTTCCAGCGCTTCTCGGGCGCCGTGAGCGTGATGAACGTGTTCAGGTAGCCGTCGGGCTGCTGCGCGGCCGCGATCAGCTCGATCACGCCGTCGACGCGCGCCACGTCCGAGTCGTTGTACAGCGCGCCCTCGTGCTCGCCCGGCCGCAGCTTCGCCGCCACGGCGAAGTTCTCGATCCGCTTGGTCTCCTCGCAGCGCTCGAGGCAAGCGGGGATCGTGACCTCGCGGTTCGTCGCCAGGCGCGGCGCGAAGAAGCCGTCCGTCAGCTTCACCTGCGTGAACGGCACGGGCCGCAATCCACCGCCCTGCAGGCAGAGGAGCAGGCTCGCCAGCGCGATCATCGGCCCACCTCGATCCTCCAGCGCTCGACGAAGTTCGTCACCAGCCGGAAGACCGAGAGGTCCGCGATCTTCTCCGAGGCGCGCAGGCTGTTGTCCCAGAACTTCTCGTCGCGCGTCGCGCGCAAGTCGGCCCAGGAGAGGCCCATGTGGTCGAGCGCGTAGGCCTGGCGGTCCTCGCGCGTCTTCAGGCCCTCGGCGAGCTCCAGGCCCTGCGCCTCGAAGTGGTTGACGCTGTCGAGGATCAGGCCGTGGCCCACGGAGTACCAGGCCGCGAGGTCGCCCGCGCCCCAGTGCTCGGCGCAGAGCGGGCTGTCGATCAGGACCTGCGCGCGCTCGGGATCCTGCACCTCGATCAGGTGCGCGCCCTCGAGCTCGTAGATCGGCTGCACGTCGCGGCCGAAGACACCCTCCAGGAACCGGCTCGCGACGCCCGCGGGCTCGGCCGGAACGTGGTCGAGGACCTCGCTGGCGGTCTCCGCCTTCTGGATCACGCCCGGCGCGATGCGGTTGATCGTCTCGGTCAGCGCCCAGCACGAGCCGAAGAGGTGGCCGCCCGCGCGCACGAACCACGACAGGCGCTCGACGTCCTTCTCCTCGATCTCGCCGGTGCAGTTGGCCACGAACAGCCCGTCGGGCTGCAGCGCCAGCTCGTTGACCCTGCCGGCCTGGGTCAGCGTGTGCTGGATCTTGAGCCGGCCGAGCGAGATCTGGATGTGGTCGCCGCGGCTGTCGAGCACGAACAGCGCCAGGTCCTTGAAGATCCGCAGCAACTCGAGGTCGCGCGCCCGGCTGTCGACGAAGGTCCCGCGCTCGCGCTCGCGCTGCGCGATCGCCTCGCGCGTCTTGGGATCGTGCAGCTCGAGCTTGGAGGCGTTCTTCGCGAGCCAGTCCTTCCAGACGTCGGCCTTGGGCGGCAGCGGCTGCAGCGTGAGCGAGACGAGGTAGGCCTGCGCGGTCGCGGCGACGCTCTTGTCGGGGTCGGCCAAGGCCTCCGCGAGCGGCGCGAGGCAGGCGATCACGTAGCTCTGCCCCAAACCGGTCGCAGCCGCGCCGCGCAGCTTCCAGTCCTTCGATTCCTTCAACAGGCGCACGAGCCGGTCGACGGCCGGCCCGGTCTGCGTCCGGCCGAGCGAGACCGCGGCGCAGACCGCGACGCCCCACTGCGGGTCCTCGAGCGCGTGCGCGAGCGGCTCGACCGCCGCGAGCAGGCCCTTGCGGCCGAGGTGCACCGCGATGCGCTCGCGGACGCCCGCGTCGCTCTCGAGGCCCAGGCGCGCGCAGAGGCGCGTGCCGAGATCGGCCTCGTCGGCTTCCGTGGACAGCGCGACCAGGCTCTCGAGCGCCGCGAGCCGCACGCGCGCCTCGCGGTCGCCGTCGAAGAGCGCCGCGGCACGCGTGCGCGCATCGGCCCCGCCGATCGCCGCCAGCGCCTGGCCCGCGGCCGCTCGCGCGCCGACCTGCTTGTGCTCGAGGCAGGGCCCGAGCGCCAGCAGGCGGGCGGGCGCGGCCACCGTCGCCGGCAGCGCGGCGATCACGCGCGCGCAGTGCGCGCTGGCCGCGCCGTCCTTGGAGTTCGCAAGCGGCTGCAGCGCGGAGAGTTCGGCCGGCGGAGCGAGCGCCAGCGCGCGCTCCGCGCGCCGCTCGGCGAGATCCGAGATGCCGCTCTTGCCCAGGAAGGTGGTCAGCACCGTGGCGCAATCCGCGCGCGGGTCGGCACAGCACACATCCAGCGCCGCGCACTGCTGCGCGACGCTGTCGGCGGCCAGCGCCTTCTCCAGCACCGCCGCCCGGTCGGCGCGGTGGTTGTGCACCAGCGTGCGCACCGCGGCGGCACGCACCGCGGGGCTCTTCGACCTCTCGACCAGCTTCTCGAGGCCCTTCAGCTCGAGCGCCTCCTGCGTCTCTGAGAGCAGTTGTTCCAGCGACTCCAGCGCGGCCAGCGCGTCGTCCCCGGTGGCCTTCTTGAGCAGCGCCTCCGCGCCGGCCTTGGGTGCGAGCTTGGCCAACGTGCGCGCGGCCGCGAGGCGCAGGGCGCGGATGGGAGCGTCGAACGAGAGCTTGACCAGTTCGTCGGTCGAGGCCGCGCTGCCGTGCTGCGCGAGGACCTTGGCCGCGGCGACGAGCACCTCCCAGTCCTCCTTCTTGTCCTTGAGCACGGCGAGCAGCGCTTTTTCGCCCTTCTCGTCGGCCCCCAGCGCGTCCACGGCCGCCAGGCGCTTCTGGACGTCCTTCGATTTCAGGTCCTTGGGGGGATCCTGCAGCGCGAACAGCGCGAGCAGGAGGAGGCTGGCCGTGCGCATGAGGCGGGCGATTGTAGCGCGGCCTAGAGCACCTTCAGGTGCAGCATCCGCGCGTAGAGCAGGAACAGCGCGGCGAGCGCGACGCCGTGGATCCAGAAGGCCGGGATCCCGCCGGTCATGCCGCGGGCGAGCTTCTGGCTGTGCTTCACGCCCTCGCGCGTGAGGCTCTCGAGCCAGAGCAGGAGGCCTCCGAGCAGGCCGATCGTCATGCCCATCACCACCAGCACCTTGATCCAGCTCTGCATGCCCGAGCCCACGATCGCATCCGTGAGCAGCGACTTGAGCCAGGCCGCGAACAGCAGCGCCTCGACCGCCACCAGTCGCGTGTTGAGCGACACGCCGCGCGATTTCGCCATGCGCCGAGCCTAGCGAGCGCGCGGCGCTACTTCACGCGCACGATCTCGAGCGGATGGCCCCAGACGCGCGAGCGCAAGACGCGCAGGAAGGCGTAGTAGCCCAGCTCGTAGGCCGAGGAGCTGATCTCGACGTCCACGGGCTCGCAGGGATGCAGCACCAGCGCCGGCTCGCCCACCGAGCGCAGGCCCGCGAGCACCTCGTTGTGGCCAACCGCCTTGCCCGTGGGCACGACGCCCAGCCCGTAGCGCAGCTGCTCGGCCCGCGCGAGCTCGGCGACACTCGCGGCCGGGCTCGACTTCCACCATTCCTCGCGCGAGAGGCAGCGCAGGTCCCAGGCCCCCGCCGGCTCGGCCGGCAGCGCGAGCTGGTAGAGCTCCCAGGTGCTGCGGAAGCGCGGGTGCAGCGCCTCGAGATCGGCGCGCCTGGTGAAGAGCGGCAGCGAGAACGTCGGGTGCACGCCGATCGCGTCGTGCTCGCGGTCGGCGTGCTCGACGAGCCAGGCCGCGGCCAGGCCGAGCGTCTCGCCCTGCGTGCGCAGCACCACCAGCCTCGAGCTGGCGTAGAGCTGCGGGGCCAGCGCGAGCGCCGCCAGCGCCGCAGGCGCGCCCAGGACGCGCAGCCCGCCGGTCGCGAGCAGCGCCAGCACGGGCACGAAGGGCGTGAAGAAGCGCGCCTCGACCACGTTGCGCGTCCCGAAGACCAGCACGAACGGCACGAAGCAGGCCGCCAGCACGAGCAGCGGCTTGCTGCGCTCGCGCCGCCGTGCCCACGCTCCGAGCGCGAGCAGCGCGAGGATGCACATCACCGGCTCGTACCCGAACAGGTAGCGCGGGATCTGCACGAACCCCCGAGCGGTGTAGTTGGCGCCGCCGACCTCTTGGCCGCCGACCGACGCGCCGCCGTGCGCGCCCTTCCCGAGCCCCTGCTCGAGGATCCCCCACCACGAGGGCAGGAAGCACGCGGCGACCACGAGCAACGCCAGCGCGAAGCGCAGCCAGCTGCGGCCCGGCGCGAGCCAGTGCGCCGCACACAGCGCCAGCACCACGCAGGCGCCATTGTGCAGCCCGGCCAGAGCCAGCCCCGCGCCGAGCCCCGCGAGCGCGTAGTTCGTCCAGCTCGGCCGGTCGAGGAGGCGCAGCACGAGCACGAGGCCGAGCGCCATCAACCCGATCATCGCGCCGTGCGGTCGCGCCTGCTGCGCGTAGTTCGTCGCCAGGAGGCTCGTCGCGACCAGCGCGGCCGCGAGGAACGACCAGCGCGGATCGAAGAAACGCCGCGCCAGGAAGAACGTCGAGGGGATCGCGAGCACCGAGAGGCAGGCGATCACGATCCGCGCCTTCAGGTACGGCACCGCGAGCGCCGCGAGATGCGCGGCGAGGCCGGCCTCGACCGGCGGCACGCAGAGGTACGAGCGTCCGGGCGCGATCGAGATCAACCAGGCCAGGAAGCGCGGATAGTAGGTGTAGGGCGCGCAGAGCAGCCCCTCGCCCGCGCCCTCGGGCCGGGCGAACCAGGCCGCGTGCGGCACGAGCATCACGTCGGGCTCGACGTGGTGCGGCAGCCCGCAGCCGATGCCCACGAGGCGCAGCGCCAGCGTGCCGAGCGTCAGGAGCGCGAGCCAGACGATCACCCGGCGCGGCGTAGCAGTGGAGTCCCCCATGGCACTCAGTGCTTCTTCGCCGCGCGCGGCGGCTCGGCCGCCAGGCTGCAGCCCGCCGGCAGCGGCCTGCCCTGCGCGTCGGTGAAACGCGCGGCGAACGCCGCCGCGCCGCGGTCGTCGGCGAGCAGCACGACCAGTTCGTGCGTTCCCGGCGCGAGCGCGAGCTCGAGGTGCAGGCACTCCTCGATCGCCGACTGCGTGCGCAGGCTCTCGCCGATCGGCCTGCCGTCGAGCCAGGCCTTGATGCCGTCCTCGAACGTCAGCCAGACGAGCGCGTTCAACGGCTCGGGCCCGGCCTGCTTGCCCGGCTCCCAGCCGAGCACGCAGGCGAGCAGGCACTCGCCCTGGTCCATCTCGCGCCTGGTGAGCTCGTCGAGGTTCGTCCAGCCGTCGGGCTTGAGCGAGAGGTGCACGAACTCCTCGCCCTGGAACTTCAGGCGCTCGCGCGCGTGCAGCTTCTCGAGGTGCAGCGCCGAGGGATCGAGGAACTGCGGCAGCCCGGGCTTGTCGTGCAGCGGCCCGCAGACCAGCCAGTCGGTCGCGAACGGGATCCCGGGCTGCGGCGCGAGGCGCGGCACGGCGGCCCTGGCGGCCCTCTCGGCATCGAGCTTCTTCCAGGTCTCGCCCAACTCGAACGGCGCGCTGATCGTCGAGCGGCGCAGGAACAGCAGCGCGAAGCAGGTGTCCTGCAGCTCCGGCGATCCGGCGTAGCTCCAGGCGCCGTTTTGCTGCTGCTGGTCCACCAGCCAGGCCGCGATCTCGCGGTACCAGTCGTGCGGGCCGACCTTGGCCCGGTTCGTCAGGCCGCACCAGCGCTCGATCGCCCACAGGTGCGCGTAGTGCCAGCTGGTGGTCCAGAAGTGCTCGCCGTAGGGATTGTGCTCCGGCATCAGGTGCTGCTCCATCCAGGCTTCGCCGCGTGCGATGTCCGCGCGGTGCTTGGCGAGCAGCCCGCCGATGCGCTCGCTGCGCTGGCCGAGCTCGGCCAGCACGGCCAATCCGCCCAGCGTCGCGGCGGTCATGCCGCCGGTCGTCTCGCGCCCTGGTTCGTAGGGAAAACTCCCGTCCGGCCGCTGCCAGCGGAAGAGCGCCTGCAGGCAGCTCTCGAGCGTCTTCTCGGGCACCTCGAACCCGAGCTGCACGCCCGCGCGCAGGCCGAGCAGCGCGAACTGCGTGTTGCTCATATCGGCGCCGCCCCAGGGGTAGGCCCATTGGCCGTCCTGCTGGTGCGCGAGCAGGAACTCGAAGCAGTCGCGGCCCTCGCCCGCCACGTTGGTCTTCGCCTTGTCGATCAGCGCCGCCTGGAGCATCAGGAAGACCGAGGCCGAGTAGCTGCTCTTGAACACGACCGGACGCAACGCCGCGAGCGCGTCGCGCAGGTGCGTGTCGTCGGCCGCGATGCCGCTCTTCACCAGCGTCAGCGCCGCGAGCGAGGTCTGCCCGCCCGGGTGCGTGGAGTCCTCGCCCGGCCAGAAGCCGTCGGGCTTCTGCTCCTTGACGAGGAAGGCGACCCCGCGCTCGATCGCGCGCTGCACGCGCAGCTCGAGGCTGACGCCCTGTGCGCTGGCCGCGCGCGGAGCGAGCGCGAGCGCGCAGCAGACGAGGCCGAACGCCAGCGGACGCGGGCAGCGAGGCATTGGCACGAGCTTAGCAGGACAGCGGGCCCCGAAAGAGGGGCGCGTCGCGCCCCTGGATGGTAGAGAAAGCGCATGCACTCCCAGTTTCCGCGCGCGGCCCTGCTCCTGGCGCTCGCCTGCACCGGCTGCCACGAGCAGGCCCCGCCGCCCAGCGATGGCCCGCTGCTGCCCAACTACACCGACAGCGGGATCGTGGTCCTCGACCCGAACCCGCAGCGGCCGAACTACTGGAACTTCGACGTCGTGACCTACGGCGACCGGCCCAAGCACGTCTTCCGCCTCAAGAACCTCGAGTCCGCGACGGTCACGATCCGCAGCGTGCAGCCCTCCTGCGGCTGCGTGCTGGCGACGCTGACCAGCCCGGGTCAGCCGCTGGTGCGCGGCCTGATGGCCGAGGATGCGGCGCCCTTTCGCCTCGCGCCCGGCGCACTGGCCGATCTCGAGCTGGCGATCGACACGACCGTGGTCGAGGTGATGAATGCCGACAAGCTCGTCACCG
>WNFL01186221.1_pt3 | contig 11289 bp, 15 predicted proteins | sample 5400361 | NCBI WGS metagenome assembly WNFL01 (sample SAMN13153351, study PRJNA577476) | soil metagenome | isolation source: 40 cm soil on Douglas fir-dominated hillslope | place: USA:California | collected 2013-09-17 | reverse complement strand
GGAAGAAGAGTATGCAGGGTGAAAAAGAATGGATCCAATCGGTCACAGGGACCATGTGAGACATCACCAACCACAGAGGTAGGGAACGGACGGTTAAAAGCGGGGGAGAGTGTATACGTAGTGGATAGTGTGCCGGCCATAAAGATGAGCTTTGTCGAAAATAACATGTGAACCATATGATGAGTCATAAACCCTCAAATAAATAATGCATCCACATCACCTCACAGTCTGAGCACGTTGGAAGCGACAGTGGAGGGAGAGACAAACAGCGAAATCACCTGTCGACCAACTGTCGTTAGGGTTGCTGCCTAGATCTGCATCGGAGTAAGTCACGAGCCTGTCAGGCGAGGGCGTGTAGAGGGAAAACGTTGCCAGACTGGATCGAACCGGTTTGTTCCTTTCATAAAGATATTTTGGCCAATTACGTGATAATTGCCTGCCGTTGTGGCCGAGTGGTTAAGGCGTCAGATTTAAGTCCTGATGTTCGTATGAGCGCGTGAGTTCGAACCTCACCGACGGCATAGGTGTTTTGCCGCGGGTGACGCGAATTTTTTCCCTGTTTAGTCGTGTAATGTACGACCAGACTGCCGCCCTGCCTGCAACTCGCAAGTAAACCAGAACTTTGATTGCACATTCCTGGACGTGGTTGTATTACCGCCATTCACCCCTCCTTGCACGCGAATGTTTGTGAACCCTGCCTGCGCCGGTAAATATGGACCTAAACCCCTGTAACCACCATAAAATGTAGGTTCTAGTCTAATGTACAACGTATAATTTTTTGAAGTCGATTGAGTTGCTGGCTATTACACAGTGAGACAAATTCGGCGGAGGTCAAATTTGGTGTTTTGCCATGCAACACTAACCTCAGACGGCGGAGAACAGGCCAGAAATTTCGCCAAAAAAGATAAATTGATTCTCATTATAACATGTATAGAGTGTCAAAAGTTTCGTGTCATTGTCAAGCCCAGCTGGGAGTATAGCGAGGCAAAGAATCTTACCAAGGGACAAGCTTTCCCTGTAGAATCGCGTTGAGTTCCTTGTTTTCACGCTACTACGACAATTTCAGCTTCTTTGAAAGAAAGCGCTGCAGTTTGGGCATGGATCACAAAGAGATGCCCGAGTGCTCCGCCCCTGCCTAAGTGCAGGGCCGAAAAGGCACAACTGTATGGATCAATTAACACTCCAGTATGTATTTATGGCGACTATCATTTTCTACTGTGCTTCTAGCACTTTATCCAGACATGTATTTCAAGGATTTCTCCGCCGTCAATGGGCCAATGGGGCCACTCTTCTGCTCCTACAAAGATAACACTTATGTACATGATATATGGATTTGCTATATTTATCACGTTACTGGTAAGGGAGCCAGAGCGGAACGTGCAAGGAGTGGTTGATGGGGCGAATGACAGTATTAGCACGTTTTAATTGAGCAGATCACTTGAACTTGAACAATGAATCCCGAAACGGCCATTCGCGGTCTCGCGGCCTACACCAGTGTTGATAGCAGACATCGGCCAGACTACAATTGAATTTGCCAGGAATTGGAAAGGATCGCGAGCACGTTCCTGACAAGCGCTATGCACGGGAAGCAAGGACCGCTCGTCATCGCGTGTGCGAGTTCCGTTAGTGTAGAGTACACCGCACAATTCCTGAACTACCTCGTTTCTCTTGAACTCTGTTCTAACGATCTGGGCTTCCGTTTATGTAGGAAACGTTCATCTACAAAAGGGCAGCAGTTTCTTGTGGGGGTTGATGATCCAGATCCACAGCGTAGCACTGCCTCCCGCGCGCGATCGCAGGCGAAATTTCGGATCTTCCCCCACACCCGACCTTCGGCCCTTCCAGTCTCCTTCATATACCAGCTCGCTATCGAAAGGTTCACCATGGATTTCCCTCTCACCGACATTCGTTCTGCGCATACTCACTTGGTCCGATTGACCAACCACAACTATACTGCACCGAACAACAGCTTTATCGCAAGAAGAGTTGGACAACTTGGTTACTCTCCCTTTACAGGGCAGTGGCATACATCCACGTACGCACTTTCCTCGTCGCCATCTTCCGCCCTGACTGATTTGGACTCCCAGCCTTGATTGGTGTGAAACCAACTATGACATTAGCATCATCCTCGCGAGGTCTTGGGGACTAAGCATCTGGCTGGCAGAGTGGTGGAACTGCTGGAGCAACATTCCTTTTGTCTTGCTCGCCCTCTGGGGCGTTTATAGCACTCGCCAATTGCCTAATCGGTATGTGTCAGATGGGCGGGTGGCAAACCTCGTCGATGCAAGCTAGCCTTGCTGTAACTGCGAAAATGGGTTCAAATAACTAATTAACCCCTTATGGATATATGAACAGGGCGAGGTATGCGCTGGCGCACCTCGCAATCGCGGGAGTTGGCGTTGGCAGCTTTGTTTTCCACGCAACGCTGAACTGGTATGCACAGGCAAGTCTCAGAAATACGCTGTGGGTACGCTCAACGCTTACATATCCTTTAGGTGCTGCTCGATGAACTCCCGATGATCTATGCGACCTGCCAAGCGTTGTACTTCGTCCTTGCAGAGGGAAGACCCACAGGAAGCACGAGAGATAAGGCGTTCTGTATGGCCTTTCCTACTTTGATCACTGTGATCTACCTGGCCTACCCAAATCCGCTTTTCCACCAAATCGCGTTCGGGTTACTTCATTTATTGGTGGCGTATCGACTTTATTTCCTTCTCAAACGACTTCCACCTAAACGGCAACCAATTACCGGGGAGAACGTGAATACGTTGAGGAGGGACGCCGACCGCCTTGTAGTCGAAGGGGTTGGTTTGACAATTGTTGCCTTCGCAATATGGAACTTGGATAACCTATTCTGTGACGGAATTACAATGTGGAGGAAGGACGAACGCGTGCCTTATTGGCTAGGCGCACTAAGTCAGGGGCACGCATGGTGGCATATCCTTTCTGCGCTAGGAGTCAACCGATCAGTCACCGCTTGCATTGGTATGTACCATATCTCGTATTTTCGTTCCGATCCTCTCTGAAGGCCTGCTCGAAGGTGTAACCATTGGAGTTCAAGACCCTGACTCGTATGAGTACGCTTATCGTCTCCAGTTTTTCCCCTACGTTCGCCCACGATGCCATCACGGAACTCATTTGAAGGCAGAGCAATGAAGACCCGGAGTACAACGGGTTGAAATAATTTATTAAATACCGACCATCGCTTGACCACATTCTTATATGTTTCCGTGTGCTAACTTAAGTGACCCCCGCTCTGACACGATGACTGTACTTGTACTTATCACGATCTGCAATGACGATTTTACATGGACCTTCGTTCTGCCAGGCTGTCAGCTCAACTACCCGCCTCCGTCGCCACCGTCCGTGTTCGCGACTTGGACTCGACCAATTCCAAGAGATGACCGCAAATGCACTTGATGCTATTGTCTTACTGGGGGATAGTATCACCCAGGGAGGATGGGAAGCTGGGGGATTCTCACAGCAGCTAGCATGTAAGCCGGCTGGTCTTAACAGTTCTCTTTGTTCTCGCACCCCTCATTTTCGTCAATTCCTTAGATAAGTACGCGAGGAGGCTCGACGTAATCAATCGCGGTAGGCTTTTTTTCCCTTTTCCCACTGTAAATTGCTTCTCATTTGAAAGGGCAGGTTTATCAGGTTATAACACAGAATGGGGTATCACTGTCTTTGAACAAACTCTTTCCAAGGCCGCAGTCGCCCATCTCTACCCAAAAATGCAGCTTCTCATTATTTGGTTTGGTGGGTGTTCCTATCTGTCACAATCATAAACTCATATCGGATTGCTATCTCCTTCACGAATATAGGAGCAAACGATTCTGTTCTCAAACATTCGCCGCAATACGTTCCCATCGATAAATTCAAGGCGAATTTGGAACACTTGATCGCTATGGTCCATGATTCTACCTCCGATTATTACTCCCCGCAAACTAGAATCCTCCTCTTGACGCCACCTCCTATTGGAGAGGCGCAGCGCAATGCGGACCTTGCTTCACGCAACCCCCCACTGAAGCCTGACAGAGAATGGAACAACTCCAAGGCTTATGCCGCTGCCGTTATAGAAATAGGCAAAGGGAAGCCCAGGGTTGAAGTAGTTGATATATGGGGAGCAATTTGGGCGGCAGCTGGTGAGGATGTTGCGAGGTTGCCTGGATTTCTCAGCGATGGGCTCCATTTAACGGTCGCCGGCTATCAAGTAAGCAAATTATAACAAACTTGGTGAGTAGTGGCGCTGATTCTGCGTCAGATCACATTTCAAGCAATCATGAAGGCCATCGACAGCACATTCCCCGAGATACACTATGATAGGTTGCCACTGGTTTTCCCTGCGTCAGTCCTTCTACCTCTAGTAGCTCTGCTGCCGCTAACGGTTTGGTAGCTGGGGGGAGATCGATTGGAAGGATCCGCAAACGTCCCTGTATTCGAGGAGGAAAGAGGAGCTCTAAGGAGTCCTGCTGTTTGGAGGCATCGAATGGTTTGACCTGAATGCCCATGGTCCTAATTCGTGTTCGAGCGATAGCTCCAATTCATACCATTTGTTATTCCCCAAACCAGCTCACATGAGGAGCCGGGTAATTTGGTTCTCGGATACTGCGGAGCGGTCGCCCGTTCATATGAATACGTGCCAACTCCTTCGGTCATCGAATGTGGTTGCTCTGCCAGTGCTCCGTGGACCGGTACATCCGAAATACTGTGCATTGGTGGGACACAATAAGTCATAAGCGCCAAGAACGTTTGAAACGGCATCGACCAGAAATCTTGCGAATTTGGCCGCTGCTGAACCGCGCCGATAAGCAGGAGGTTGCGACCGGGACCGTGAACCGCTTTGGTGTACATTGCAGATGGCGCTCTAGCGCGCGCTATAATGCATAAGCACAGCCAATTTTTTTCCCTCGGCGCCAATTAGGTTCCATCTGCAAAGGGAAAGAAGGAGCTGGCCAGTGGAATGAGGCGTCTTCCCAGGAACAGGGATATGTCGAGCATATCTTTCTCTGAGCGGGCTAGAGAGCCTATCCTGAGGCTATCTACGCCACTCTCCGGTGAGAAGCTGGCACGGCGAGAAGCCGACCGAGCCCGTTCGTTTGCCCACTCAATCTAGGGAGAGCAAGGGAGGGCGACACACCTTCATAGCGGCAGCAGCATGCATAGCGAGGAACAAAGATGCAGCATCCCTTTATGGTTGGGGACTGATGGCCTGGTGAGGCGTGCATTGAGGCATTAAGAGGGATCCTGACTGGATCCTGACTGGATCCTGACTAGCGTGCCCTGTACCTTGAGCGCTTCGCTTCGCTGCGTGAGCACCACTGGGATCCCAGCTCGTGCAAAGCCTGTGTTTTGTGCACGGACAAATTAGTTTCCCATGGTGAGTGCCCACCGAGAGTCGGCTGTCTGCTTCGCAATAGTGTCTAGTATGAAATATGCCGGTTCTGACCTACTCCGAACTCCGACTCACATCACATTGACTGATCGCCGATATAAAGGAGGTTTCCCTTGTTCTTAGCTTTGTGTCCCCCCACCTTTCTTACCTTTCCTCTGTCAAAACCTTCTGTGCCGCTGCCGCTGCCAGTACTGCCACTGCCAACCATCATCGCATTCTAACACAAAGCCACTTGGTATGCATCTGAAGCCGGACAAATGAAGCCTTCTTATTAATGTTGTGTTGTAGCCTTCTTATGGACTACTACTACTGGGAGAGCGTGGATGCTCTGAACACCACGAAAGAATTTGGGTGTGGCCCTTCGTCCATTTCGCCCGATTCCCAATTGGGAGCTCTCGAACCTTTTGCGTCCCCAAAGGAAGCCCTTGAAGCCCTATTTCAAAATCATGGTTACACCTCGTGGGAACCGCCCACTACAACATTTCCTACCGCCATGGTAGACCAAGCCTCTTTTCCGCCGTCTGTCTTTATGTTTTCCAGTTCGCCCGGCTCTACTGAGTCACGATCAGGAGAAGCACAAACGACGGCTTTATTTGATTCTTCGCCAGTGGGGCAGGTGCCCGACAAATTCGATGATACCAGGTTGAGTGGGGACGTGGATTACGGAACTCTTTCACTGCCTGTAGCAAAGAGCCCGATTGCCCACGAATTGTTGCATGACCGATGTATGGTCAGTGCCTTGAATACACTCAGACCAGTCAAGCCAATTAAGGGCATGATCCGGAAGCATAAGCAATACCTGACGGTATGCTATCGTGGTCTCCATCCCCTTCGTGAGCATGATTCTAACCTTTCCAACGCACCAGAGCCTCGACATGACCCGCCCAAACGTCTGCACGTACTGCCTCGCGCGTTTCGAACGACAATCGGACTGCGACCGTCATATACGCTCACACTCCAATGAAGCGCAATACTGGTGTCACAATCCCGACTGTCCGATCGACCACAGGTTCACCCAATACACCCGTTCGGACGCACGACAGCGTCATTGGGAGAAGCACGTCGAGTGTTGGGAGTGGTACTATAGGTCACCAATCGGTGTTGAGTATCTGGAAGAGAATGGGCAGCGGCTCCGCAAGTTCCCTCCCTCTATTCTCAAATCCTTTGTGGCGCAAGGCATTGAACTCCCCAAACCTCGAGCACCACCAAAGACGAAGACATCAACACCGCCCGTTGAGCAGCCAAAGCGGACGCCAGCCCAGAAACGAGTGAGAAGCAAGGCGCTCTCGAAAGCAGGCAAGCCTCGAATCTTGCCGTCTCACAGAGGGATGAAATCGTACCCGCATTAGGCCTCTCCGAGCCGAAATCCCAGAAGTATCCACACCTTGTCATTCCAGTTGGTTGGGGGTTAGAGACCCGCTTCAGTTCTAGATCTCATTGTATAATTTGGCCGCACCCCTTGTTTCGTCTTCCCTTGTTGTTCCGTATCTTTCTTGTGTAATCACGTTAGTCTCATCTTGGTCTTGGGTCCAGATCTCCACCGGTCTTCAAGGCCTCCCATACGATGATGCAGCCGGCAGCCGGTTGGGAGGAAGACAATATGGGTCACAAAGGAATCAAAATTAAGGAGATGACCAGTCACTGTTCGAAGTAATTACACATCTGGTACCTTTAGTCTCTCGATCTTGATCTATCCCTGTAGCGGGGTGGCGTCCTTGCATTGCGCGCTCGCAAGGGAGGAGTGTTGCTCCCGCGGTCTCCAACAGAGTCACGACGTTTCTTGAATGGTGGTGTCACATCCCTTCTATTGTCCCTATCTCCATACCTATCCCTCCGTGGTGGACTGTCTTCTCTCCGACGAGGGCTGTCCCTTCGTGGGCCATAACGATCCCGGTCGTCCCGTCCATACACTTTGCGAGCAGGGCTACGACTACGACTAGGGGATTTCGAGCGCGAGAAGCTCCTCCCTGCTCGGCCACTGTAGCGCGAGCGAACTGGGGGGGGAGATAACGAAGGCCTTCTGTCTCCATCCCTTTCACCATAACGACGGTCCAAGGGTGTATGGTCACGCCGTCGGTCATAGTCACGATCGCGTCTTAAAGGGCTTCGGCGCCGAGGAGGCGAGCTATTCATGCGGCGACGGCTGTCTGGTCGAGGACTTTGCGAACTCTTCCTGCGTTCAGGGCTGTATGACCGCCGGCGGGACCTGCGCTCAGAGTCAGAATTCGAATCCGAGCTTGAACTTGAGGAGTCAGAGGAGTCCGAGTCGCTATCAGATGACGAGGACACCATCTCCATCTTGGCCCGCTCTTCCATTATTAGTTTTTGGGCGTTCTGTAACATTTGTGAGTATATATTTGGGGAATTAATAAAATATAGGGTGTTACCTGTAGGTGCTCCCTCATCTCAACAGTCAGCACCCCCAGGTTGATACTTGTAAAGAAGTTGATGGAGAAGCGTGTGTTCTTGGGGATATCCGTCGGGAACATGGATTTGCAGTGTTGCCTAACATTAGGGTCCTTGAACCTATCGGCCAGTTTCGACATTCCCATTGATTCACTCATTTCTTGCATCGTGACCTTGACGAAAATGCGACTGGCCGACGTGGTATCGTTCTCATTCATCTTGATGACCTCAAGCACGGCCCATGATACGGAATCGGTTGCCAGCAGATGACCGAAGAATCGGGCGATATTACGCAATCGATTCGTCTCGTAACGGTGTATCGTCTCGTAATAGTTGGTGAAGGCTTGCTCAAAGCTCTCACACCAGACACGATTGAGCTTGCTGAAACGTTCTCCAATGAGACCATAAAAATTGGAGTAGGAACGTTCCTGTGAGCAACACTCGATCACCATATTGCAAAGCTCGATCTAGCACAAGGTCAGGACAAAGTCAACTGTCAGTTGACCTTTACGCACCTCCTCCCCTTCGTTGATTTTCACTTTCAGGAGTTTGTGCACTGCTTCTTCGTAGCTCAACTGCGCGGCGCATCAATAGATTACTACTTAGCAGGTGGTCACACCTACCGCGTTCATAATGGTCAGATAGATAACACGCCGAAGATTAACGAGATTGGTCTCCGTCTTGTCTTGGATACCCTCCTTTTCCTCGACTGTTGAGTCATTAGCCAACTCCTTGCCACCACCGCAGGTCAATTCCTTACCTGCTTCGTCCTCACTGTCGTCCTCACTGCCGCTATCCTCTTCGTCTGAATCCTCCCCTAGGACCTCTGCTTTGAATTTTTTGTATTCTTCTTCATTCTCCAAGAAGTTGGAGTCGTATTTGAAAACGTCTGTGCGAAGTAAGCGTGGACCCCCCAAAACTCTAGTACTCACTCAAGCCCTCTTGTACCTCCAAAGTGTCGTCCAGACGTATATCATGAGTGATTTGATCCTCCTGTTCCACCAAATCCAAACCCTCCGGAAGGATTGGGTTATCCTTATAGTTGTCCTTCCGCAGTTGAAATAGCACTTCGATCATATACTGAACACGCTTGTCAATAAGACCTTCATGCAAGACAGCACGGAATCGTTCGAAGGCATGGGCATTCGCTTTGGGGGCTATATCGGCGAGATACGCGCCAACTTCCCGCATAAAACCCACTGCAATCTCTACACTTGAATCCGTTGGACGCTCGAGGAGGAGGATTATAATTTCCAGGGCAATGGTTTCACTCGCAACAGACTGGTTGACAAGGTGAGCGATAAAGGTCGAGGTAGCAACGCAGACGGTCTAATTATGAATCAGTCCCGAAGGGAGGCTCGCGTGATATTATGTCACGCACTTTATCATTCCGTTTGAAAGAGCGCCTAAACTGGCTAACTAGCCGAGTCAAGACAAGCTCGCCGACAGGAGGCAACTTGGTATTAATAATTGCAACCAAAGCCGCGAACACAGGGGTGAAAGGCAAAGATGCGGCCTGTGCTTTCATGATGGAACGCGCAAAGAGGCCCTTTCCACGGACAAGGTTCTCCTGGACCAACTCCGGTACGATCTGTTTGATGTTTGTAATGTTGACCCTATTCACAATACCGGTAATCGACTTGCGAAGAGCATCCCAAGACAGACGCTGGTACTCAGGACTGTTTTTGTCCTTGGCTGCCTCTGCTTGCAAGGCGCGCAAGCGAGCAGGAGGCATATAGACACCTCCAGAGCGGGTACCGGAAGTAAGTTTCTTGAATTCGGCCATGGCATCAACGTCTGGTTTCTCTTTTTGGCCAGCTTTCATTTCTGTGTCACGGGGATCTGTGCGCGGTTCTGTTATGTATCCCTCACGACCATTAGACCTTGAAGGGGGTGTATTTGAGCGTCGTCTACGCGCTGGGGGTGACCGTTCGCGATTTGGAGAGACCGACCGCGATGGGGACCTAGAGGTTCAATGTCAGCAAAGGCGGTCACCTTGAAAAGATCATAGACATCACGGGAGAAAAACAGTTACCTTTTACGTTTCAAAGAGGCATCTACAGTTGACATGGCGGATATCCACAGATGAGGTGGAGGACCAAACAGCAAATTCCCTGGACAAGGCCTTGACGGCCTCAGAAAACCCAGAATGACTCAAACGGCAAAGGAGTTCCAATTTCAAGATGCGGACATAATGATTGTGTGCGGTGACGGCGTTGCCTTCCGCGTTCACAAGTCCATGCTGGCAAAGGGCTCGGCTGTATTCGACGATATGTTTATGTTCGGCAGCGAGCCTCCGGACAGCTCGGAAGGAGTACCTACGCAACAAAACTCGAATCTTTCAAGTGACTTGCAAGTGGTTGAGCTGATGGAAACGGCAGACGTCCTTGAACAACTTTTGAAATTTATCTATGCGAGCCAAGGCGAGGAAGTAAAGCTCAAAAAGAGCACTACTTATATTCCACCTCTTAAAGAGTACCAGAGGGTGTCTCGAATATTTGTGGCTTCGTGTAAGTACGAGGTTGTAAATGCGCAAGCTGCGACCGCAGACGCCTTGAGGTAAACGTCAACGAGAACATCTATGGTATTCTCCCTCAAGTACCCTCCAGAATATTACTAAAGCACCGAGCCCTCCGCACGCCTATTGAGGACTTGGCCCAGCGATTTGATCACCCATTCCTGGCAACGGAAGCACGCTACTACGAGAGCATACAGCTCAACAAGAAACTCGGAGCTGCTTCTGCATGGAGAACGCAGTCTCGTGGGGTTATGTGGGTAAGTGTAGGTTGTTCAAACAACCCGCGCATTCTGACAATGTATACAGCGATTTTGGGCAGTATGTTGGGGTCTAGCCATTATCGCAGCTTTCCACCTCTGTATTACCCTGTAGGTAAATCGGACATCATGTACTCAACAACTTATCGGCCTTTTCAGACATCTCAACTTCAAATTACGTGATTTCGTGCGTACAGCTTGTGAGGGACAAGTTCATTGCCGTATGAGGACCAACGCCACGCAAGTACTGCAGTGGTACCCGCAACCTAGTCTTACCTATAGCCCCGAAAATAGCCTAAAACTGTCTCTTATCGCCAGTACCTTTTCTCTATTCCTCGCCCCGATTTATTGCTGCTTTTTTGTAGCGGCACAATCGCTCGATCGTGGTATCCTCCGGGTTGCGATCATCTTGACTTGTGCGTGGTGTCTCAACCTTTGCTTTTCTTTCCCACACCCACGTCGAATTAGGGGCCTTTTGGATGCTCGATGCGCTACATAATACCCTACACTACCAGGCGAGTATAGGAAGATGTGACAGGGTGTCACCGACCAATCCAGAGTTTTATGCCGATTGTCAAATGGAAATTTGGGTCACAACCGCCCTGGGCCTATCTTATACCTGTCGTAAGTCCCACAACCTAATACAATGAATACAAAACAAGTTGACTGATTTGAGCGACGTAGTTGCGCTCGCAACACCACCTCTAGGAGCT
>WNFL01426247.1_pt2 | contig 11290 bp, 12 predicted proteins | sample 5400361 | NCBI WGS metagenome assembly WNFL01 (sample SAMN13153351, study PRJNA577476) | soil metagenome | isolation source: 40 cm soil on Douglas fir-dominated hillslope | place: USA:California | collected 2013-09-17 | reverse complement strand
CCGTTCATGAAGAAAGCGGTGACGCCTTCTTTCCGGCCACTATACGAGCAGATCAAGATCCTGCTGACCCAGAGCCTTGTCGCCGGCGAGTGGAAGCCGGGTGAATCGATCCCATCGGAGATGGAATTGGCGGCGCGCTTTCGCGTGAGCCAGGGCACCGTGAGGAAGGCGATCGACGAGCTCGCCTCTGAGCACATCCTCATGCGCCGGCAAGGCAAGGGCACGTACGTCGCCTCGCACAGCGAGCCTTCGTACCAATACCGGTTCCTGCGCGTCACGCCCGACTCCGGCGACAAGCCGCATCCGCAGAATCTTTTCTTCGGCCTGGAGCGCGGAAAGGCTTCCGGTGACGCTGCGCACGCGCTGGGCCTGAAGGCGGGGACGCCCACGGTGAGCTTCCGGCGCCTCATGTCGTTCGCGGGCAAGCCCGTGATCCTCGACGAGATCGTGTTCGCCGCCGACCAGTTTCCCGGCCTCACGCTCGCCGAGCTCGAGGAATTCCACGGCTCCGTGTACAGCTTCTACGAGACGGTCTTCGGAGTTCGCATGATCCGCGCCGAAGAGCGTCTGCGCGCCGTCGCCGCCGATGGATTCGCGGCCGGGCACCTCAAGGTGGCCAAGGGCGCGGCGCTCCTTTGCGTCGATCGAATCGCCTTCACGTACGGCGACAAACCGGTGGAATGGCGCCGCGGACTTTGCCTCACCGCGGGCTTTTCCTACTACAACGAGCTCAGCTGAAACCGACTAGAATCGCGGGCTTACGGGAAAGAACAACATGAGCGCGGCGCCTAAAATACGTCCCAAGTACTACGACCTCAATCCTGCGCACCTTCCGCCGCCCGGCCTCGTCTCGATCTTGCACCGCGTCTCCGGCGCGCTGCTTTTCTTCCCCGCGCTTCCGATCGCGCTCTACATCCTGCACGTGACGCTCGGCTCGCAGGAAGGCTACGACCGATGGGCCGCGTTCTTCTCGCGTCCCGGCGTGAAGCTGGTCGTGATCCTCGCGGCGTGGGGCTACGCGCATCATTTCTTCGCAGGGATTCGCTACCTTCTCCTCGACCTGCACGTGGGCATCGCGAAGGCGCCGGCGCGCAGCTCCGCGGTCATCGTGCTGGTGCTCGGCTTCCTCGCTGCGCTCGCGTTCGCCTGGTGCATATGGTGAAGCGCTACACCAAGACGCCGGTCGGCGCGCACTACGGCACCGGCGACTGGCTGCTGCAGCGCCTTACCGCCGTCGTGATGGCGGTGTACACGATCCTCCTGGCGATCCCGCTGCTGGTGCACCGCCCCTACGGCTACGAGATGTGGAAAGCCACGTTCTCGTACCGGTGGTTCCAGGTTGCCACGCTCCTTTTCGTCGCCGCGCTTCTCTATCACGCGTGGGTCGGCATGCGCGACATCCTGATGGATTACATCAAGCCGACGGCGCTTCGCCTCGCGGCGCAGTTCGCGGTGGGGTTCGTGCTGCTGTTCTACCTCGTGTGGACAGCGTCGATCCTGTGGGGGCGCTGACATGACGCTTCCGGTGCGCAAGTTCGATGCGGTGATCGTGGGCGCGGGCGGCGCGGGCATGCGCGCCTCGCTGGAGGCGGCGCAGGCCGGGCTTCGCGTCGCGGTCCTGTCCAAGGTTTTCCCCACGCGCTCGCACACGGTGGCGGCGCAGGGCGGCATCGGCGCTGCGCTGGGAAACATGGGCGAGGACAACTGGCTCTGGCACATGTACGACACGATCAAGGGGTCCGACTATCTCGGCGACCAGGACGCGATCGAGTTCATGTGCCGCACGGCGCCCGAGCTGGTGATCGAGCTCGAGCATTACGGCATGCCCTTCGACCGCAACGAGAACGGAACCATCTACCAGCGCCCGTTCGGTGGACATTCGGCGAACTTCGGCGAGAAGCCCGTGCAGCGCAGCTCCTGCGCCGCGGACCGCACCGGGCACGCGATGCTGCACACGCTCTACCAGCGCAACGTCCTCGCGCGCACGCAGTTCTTCGTCGAGTGGATGGCGCTCGACCTCATCCTCGACTCCGAGGGCCTCGCGATCGGTGTCAGCGCGCTCGAGATGGAGACGGGCGAGATCGTGATCTTCCAGGCGAAGGCGATCCTCTTCGCCACGGGCGGGGCGGGACGCATCTATCACTCGTCCACCAACGCGTTCATCAACACGGGCGACGGGTTGGGCATGGCGGCGCGCGCGGGTGTTCCGCTCGAGGACATGGAGTTCTGGCAGTTCCATCCGACCGGCGTCGCAGGCGCGGGCGTGCTCATCACCGAGGGCGTGCGTGGCGAGGGCGGATACCTGCTCAACAAGAACGGCGAGCGCTTCATGGAGCGCTATGCGCCGACCATGAAGGACCTGGCTTCCCGCGACGTCGTGTCGCGAGCGATGGCCACCGAGATCAAGGAAGGGCGGGGATTGGGTGAGCACGGCGAATACGTGCTGCTCAAGCTCGACCACCTCGGCCACGACACCATCGAGAAGCGCCTGCCGGGCATCCGCGAGATCGCGATGAAGTTCGCGAACGTCGATCCCGTGAAGGACCCGATCCCGGTGGTCCCCACGGTGCACTACCAGATGGGTGGCATCCCGACGAACTATCACGGCGAAGTGGTCGTGCCGCGCGGCGGTGACAAGGAAGTCGTGATGCCGGGCTTCTATGCCGCGGGCGAATGCGGCTGCGCCTCGATCCACGGCGCCAATCGCCTGGGCACCAACTCGCTCACCGACCTGCTGGTGATGGGCAAGGCCGCCGCGGGCTCGATGATCGCGTTCCTGCGCACCCAGCCCCGGTCGCTTCCCGACCTGCCGAAGGATGCGGGCGAGATGTCGCGCGCGCGTATCGCGCGCCTGGATTCGCAGGCGGGCGGCGAGGAAGTAAACGACGTCCGTGGCGAGATCCAGCGCACGATGCAGGCGCACTGCGGAGTCTTTCGCTTCCCCGACATGCTCCAGCAGGGCGTGGAGAAGATCCGCGCGGTGGCCGAGCGCGCGAAGCGCACGCAGATCAAGGACAAGTCGAAGGTATTCAACACGGCGCGCATCGAGGCGCTCGAGCTCGACAACCTCGTCGAGGTCGCGCGCGCCACGATGATTTCCGCCGAGGCGCGCAAGGAAAGCCGCGGCGCCCACGATCGAGCCGACCACCACAAGCGCGACGACGTGAACTGGCTCAAGCACACGCTCTGGTACCGCGAGGGCGACCGCCTCGACTACAAGGCCGTGCACCTGAAGCCGCTCACCGTCGAATCCTTCGAGCCCAAGGCCCGGGTGTATTGACCGCCCACCGCCCACCGCCGACCGCCAACCGATGAAGTTCAGAATCCAGCGCTACAACCCCGAGACGGACGAGAAGCCGTACTTCCAGGATTACGACATCGAGATGGGCCCGTCGGACCGCATGCTCCTGGATGCGCTGGTGCGCATCAAGGTGAGCGACGACACCCTGGCGTTGCGACGCTCGTGCCGCGAGGGCGTGTGCGGCTCGGACGCGATGAACATCAACGGCAAGAACGGGCTCGCGTGCATCCCGCGACCTCATCGTGGACATGACGCAGTTCTTCGCGCAGTACCACTCGGTGAAGCCCTACGTCATCAACGACGATCCGCCGCCCGAGAAGGAGCGGCTACAGTCGCCCGAGGAGCGCGAGGAGCTGAACGGCCTGTACGAATGCATCCTGTGCGCCTGCTGCTCCACGGCGTGCCCGAGCTTCTGGTGGAACCCGGACAAGTTCGTGGGCCCGGCGGGATTGCTGCAGGCCTACCGCTTCATCGCGGACAGCCGCGACAACGCGACCGGGGAGCGCCTCGACAACCTCGAGGACCCGTATCGCCTGTTCCGCTGCCACACGATCATGAACTGCGTGGACGTGTGCCCGAAGGGGCTCAATCCCACGCTCGCGATCGGCAAGATCAAGGACCTTCTCCTCAAACGGGCCGTTTGAGGCGGTGGGCGGCAGGCGGTGGGCGGTAGGCGGAAATGTCTGAAAAAATGGAGCGGTTGAAGTGGAGAAGTCGAAGGGGTTTGCTCGAGCTGGACCTCGTCCTCGAACGGTTCTGGAAGGCCACGGGGGACGAGTTGAGTGATGCGGATGCGGCGGCGCTGGAGCGGCTGCTGCAGCTGCCCGACAACGACCTGCTCGACCTCGTGATGGGACGGGCGCAAGCCCCGGACGGCCAACTCCGGGACATGGTGCACAAACTGCGGAGCCAATGACGATGGATGCCAAAGGGAAGGTGACACTCAACTACGGGGAAGCGAAGAACCTCGAGCTGCCCGTCTACGGCGGCACGATCGGCCCCGACGTGTTCGACATCCGCGCGCTCTACGGCAAGACGGGGATGTTCACGTACGACCCGGGCTTCATGTCCACGGCCTCGACGCAGTCGAAGATCACCTACATCGATGGCGACCAGGGCGTGCTGCTCTATCGCGGCTATCCGATCGAGCAGCTCGCGACGCATTGCGACTTCCTGGAAGTCTGCCACCTGCTGCTGAACGGCGAGCTGCCCACGCAGCCGCAGAAGGACAAGTTCGTCTGGACGGTGACCCGCCACACGATGGTTCACGAGCAGCTCGCGCGCCTGTACCAGGGTTTCCGCCGCGACTCGCACCCGATGGCGGTGATGGTGGGCGTGGTGGGCGCGCTCTCGGCCTTCTACCATGACTCGCTCGACATCAATAACCCGGAGCACCGCGAGATCTCGGCCTTCCGCCTCATCGCCAAGCTGCCGACGATCGTCGCCATGGCCTACAAGTACAACATGGGCCAGCCGTTCATGTACCCGAAGAACGACCTGGGCTACACGGCGAACTTCATGCGCATGATGTTCGGCGTGCCGGCCGAGGAGTACGAGGTGAACGATGTGCTGGTGCGCGCGCTGGACCGCATCTTCATCCTGCACGCCGACCACGAGCAGAACGCATCGACTTCCACGGTGCGCCTTGCCGGCTCTTCGGGCGCGAATCCGTTCGCGTGCATCGCCTCGGGCATCGCGTGCCTCTGGGGCCCGGCGCACGGCGGGGCCAACGAGGCGGCGCTGCAGATGCTGATGGACCTGCAGCGCGAAGGCGGGGTGGCGAAGATCGGCGAGTTCGTGAAGAAGGTGAAGGACAAGAACTCGGGCGTGAAGCTGATGGGCTTCGGCCACCGGGTCTACAAGAACTACGACCCGCGCGCCAAGCTCATGCAGGAGACCACGCGCGAGGTGCTGGACACGCTCGACAAGCACGACGAGCCGCTCCTGAAGCTCGCCATGGCGCTGGAGAAGATCGCCCTCGAGGACGAGTACTTCGTCTCGCGCAAGCTCTACCCGAACGTCGACTTCTATTCCGGCATCGTGCAGAGCGCGCTCGGGATCCCCACGTCGATGTTCACCTGCATCTTCGCGCTCGCCCGCACCGTGGGCTGGATAGCGCAATGGAACGAGATGATCTCGGACCCCGAGCAGAAGATCGGGCGCCCGCGCCAGCTCTACACCGGTCCCACGAAAAGAGACGTGGTCCCGATCGCGAAAAGGAAATAGGCAATGGCAAGCGTCATGAAGGAATTCGAGGCGTCGTCGAACCTCTACGGCTCCAACGCGCCGTACGTCGAAGAGCTCTACGAGCAGTACCTTGCCGATCCGGGCTCGGTCGATGCGTCCTGGCGCGGCGCCTTCGATGCGTGGCAGAAGGACAACGCCGGGCGCAAGGACGTGGCGCATTCCCCGGTGATCGCGGCCTTCGAAAGCCTCGCCCGCAATCCGCAGGCCACGCGCGGCGCGGCCGCGCCCGCGGCTGACGACAAGTCGCTCAAGGTCCTCCAATACATCCGCGCGCACCGCGTGATGGGATCGCGCTATTCGCAGCTCGATCCGTTGAAGCGCATGGAGCGCACGCCGGTCCCCGAGCTGGAGCTCTCGTACTACGGGCTCGCCGACGCGGACATGGACCGCGAGTTCTCGCCGGGCTCGTGGCAGGGCGTGAAGGGCCCGATGAAGCTGCGCGACATCGTCGCCAACGTGAAGAAGACCTACTGCGGCACGATCGGCATCGAGTACATGTACATCTCCTCGACCGAGGAGAAGCGCTGGATCCAGAGGAAGTTCGAGGGAAGCCTTTCGACGCCGGCTTTCCAGTCCGCGCAGAAGCGCTGGATCCTCGAGCGCATCACCGCCTCCGAGACGCTGGAGCGCTACCTGCACACGCGCTACGTGGGCCAGAAGCGCTTCTCGGGCGAGGGCGGCGAGAGCGTGATCCCGATGCTCGACACCGTGATCGAGAACACCGGGGTGCACGGCGCGAAGGAAGTCGTGATCGGCATGGCGCACCGCGGGCGCCTGAACGTGCTCGTGAACACGCTGGGCAAGATCCCGGCGGACCTCTTCTCCGAATTCGAGGGCAAGCACGCCCACGAGCTGTCTTCCGGCGACGTGAAGTACCACCAGGGCTTCTCGTCGGACATCAAGACCGCGGGCGGCACCGTCCACCTCACGCTCGCCTTCAATCCGTCGCACCTCGAGATCGTCAATCCCGTCGTCGAAGGCTCGGTGCGCGCGCGCCAGCACCGGCGCGGGGACCACACGGGCGAGGCGGTGTTGCCGCTCCTCATTCACGGCGACGCCGCGTTCGCGGGCCAGGGCGTCATCATGGAAACGCTGGCGCTTTCGCAGACGCGCGGCTACAAGACGGGTGGCACGGTGCACATCGTCGTGAACAACCAGATCGGCTTCACCACGTCGGACACGCGCGACGCGCGCTCGTCGCTGTATTGCACCGACATCGCGAAGATGATCGAGGCGCCGGTCTTCCACGTGAACGGCGACGATCCCGAAGCGTGCGTCTTCGTGGCGTCGATCGCGGAGGAGTACCGCCACACGTTCCACAAGGACGTGGTCGTCGACCTCGTATGCTTCCGCCGCCTGGGCCACAACGAGCAGGACGAGCCGTTCGTGACGCAGCCGCTGATGTACAAGAAGATCGCGCAGCATCCAGGGACGCGCAAGCTCTACGCCGACAAGCTCGAGAAGGAGGGCGTCGTGCCCGCGGGCACGGGCGACGAGCTCGTCGCTTCCGTGCGCGCCGCACTCGACGCCGGCAAGGGCACCAATCCGAAGATCCAGTACGGCCTGAAGTCCACGCTCGCGATCGACTGGGCGCCCTACATCGGCATCGACTGGCGCCACGCGGCCCAGACCGCGGTGCCGCTCGCGAAGCTGAAGGAGCTTGCCAGGCGCCTCACCGACGTGCCCGCGAACTTCAAGCTGCATCCGTCCGTGGAGCGGCTGCTCGCCGCGCGCCGCGAGATGGGCGAGGGCAGGCAGGCACTCGACTGGGGCATGGCCGAGAACCTCGCGTATGCCACGCTCGTGGACGAGGGCCACCCCGTGCGCCTGTCGGGACAGGACTCGGGACGCGGCACCTTCGCGCACCGCCACGCCGTCCTGCACGACCAGAACCGCGAGAAGTGGGACGCGGGCGTGTACGTGCCGCTGCAGAACATCCGCCAGGGACAGGGCAACTTCCTCGTGATCGACTCGCTGCTCTCGGAAGAGGCGGTGCTCGGCTTCGAATACGGATACGCGACCGCCCAACCGTACGAGCTGGTGATCTGGGAAGCGCAGTTCGGCGATTTCGCCAACGGCGCGCAAGTGGTGATCGACCAGTTCATCGCCTCCGGCGAGGCGAAGTGGGGTCGCATGTGCGGCCTCACGATGTTCCTGCCCCACGGCTACGAAGGGCAGGGGCCGGAGCACTCGTCGGCGCGCCTCGAGCGCTACCTGCAGCTTTGCGCCGAGCACAATATCCAGGTCTGCGTGCCCACGACGGCGGGCCAGTTCTTCCACATGATCCGCCGCCAGGTCGTGCGCCCGATGAGGAAGCCCCTCATCGTGATGACGCCCAAGAGCCTGCTTCGCAAGAAGGAAGCCGCTACGCAGCTCACGGAGCTCGCCGAAGGCACGAGCTTCCAGGTGATCTTCCCCGAAGTGGAGAAGCTCCCGGCGAAGAAGGTGAAGCGCGTCGTTTTCTGCGCGGGCAAGGTCTACTACGACATCGCGGCCGAGCGCGCCAAGCGCTCCATGGACGAGGTGGCCGTCGTGCGCATCGAGCAGCTATATCCGTTCCCGCACGAGGAGTTCCAGGCGCAGATCGACGCATACCCGAACGCGAAAAGCGTCGTGTGGTGCCAGGAGGAGCCCGGCAACCAGGGCGCGTGGCACCGCATCCAGCACTACCTGGCGCGCCACCTGCGCCCGGACCAGCAGCTCTCGTATGCCGGGCGCAAGTCGTCCGCGTCGCCGGCCGTGGGCTACTCGCAGTTGCATGCCGAGCAGCAGAAGGAGCTCGTGGACGCGGCGCTGAGCTTCGGTGCGGCCTCGAAGAAAGAGGCGGCCTAGTGGTAGGCGGTTGGCGGTAGGCGGACAAAAAAGGAAAAGACCATGCAAGTTGAAGTGAAAGTCCCGCAGCTTTCCGAGTCCGTTTCGGAGGCCACGCTCGTCGCATGGCGCAAGAAGGCCGGCGAGCCGGTCAAGCGCGACGAGAACCTGATCGACGTCGAGACCGACAAGGTCGTGCTCGAGCTTCCCGCGCCCGTCGACGGCGTGCTCGCGAAGATCATCAAGAAGGACGGCGAGAGTGTCACGAGCGGCGAGATCATCGCAGTGATTGACACCGAGGGGAAGGCGACCGCCGCACCAGCGCAGCCGGCAACCGCCCCTGCGAAGGCGACGGCCGCGCCAACGCAGACGGCGGTCGCCCCTGCGAAGGCAGGGGCCCAGCCAGAGGCGGGAGCTTCAGCTTCTCCGTCCGCGGCGAAGATTGCCGCAGAGAAGGGCATCGACACCTCGACGATCGCGGGTTCAGGACGCGATGGGCGCGTAACCAAGGGCGACGTGACCGGCGCCGGGCAACCCGCGCAGGCGAAACCGGCGAGCGCGCCGGTTCAATTGCCCACGGGCGCGCGCACCGACCAGCGCGTGCCGATGTCGCGCCTGCGCCAGCGCATCGCCGAGCGCCTCATCCAGTCGCAATCGACCGCGGCGATCCTCACCACCTTCAACGAAGTGAACATGCAGGCCGTCATCGACCTGCGCAACCGCTACAAGGACAAGTTCGAGAAGGAGCACGGCGTGAAGCTGGGCTTCATGTCCTTCTTCGTGAAGGCCGCGGTGCATGCGCTGAAGAAATACCCGGTCGTGAACGCGTCCATCGACGGCACCGACATCGTCTACCACGGCTACTACGACGTGGGCGTGGCGGTGGGCAGCGAGCGCGGGCTCGTGGTGCCGATCATCCGCAACGCCGACCAGCTCACGTTCGCGCAGATCGAGCTCACCATCGCGGACTTCGGCAAGCGCGCGAAGGACGGAAAGATCACGCTGGAGGAGCTCACCGGCGGGACATTCTCGATCTCCAACGGCGGCGTATTCGGGTCGATGCTTTCCACGCCGATCATCAATCCTCCGCAAAGCGCGATCCTGGGCGTGCACGCGACCAAGGAGCGTCCGGTGGTCGAGAACGGGCAGGTCGTGATCCGGCCGATGAACTACCTCGCGCTCTCCTACGACCATCGCATCGTCGACGGTCGCGAGGCGGTGCTGTCGCTGGTGGCGATGAAGGAAGCGCTCGAGGACCCGGCGCGGCTGGTCCTGGACGTCTGAGGCCGGCATGGCTCGCCGCAAGCGCCTGAAGCTCGCGGTGATCGCGCGCCGGCTGTTCTTCTTCGTCGCGGGCTCGCTGCTCGTGGGGTTCCTCGCCGTGTTCCTGAACGCGGTGCTCGGCATCTACATGCCGCGGCACTTCTCGATCTCCCTCGCGGTGGGAATATCGGTGGCGATCACCTTCTGGCTGCTGCGGTTGCTCAAGCACCCGCCGCTCTTCCTGCGCAACGTGCCGCCGCTCGCGGCCGGGTTGTGCGCGGGCCTGGGCGTGCACATCGCGCGCCTCTGGATCAAATAGGAAAAAACACATGGCACAGGAATTCGACGTCGTCGTGATCGGCGCGGGCCCCGGAGGCTACATCGCCGCCATCCGCGCGGCGCAGCTTGGCTTCAAGACCGCGTGCATCGAGGGATGGAAGAACGTGAAGGGCGAGCTCGCCCTGGGGGGCACGTGCCTCAACGTGGGCTGCATCCCGTCCAAGGCGCTGCTTTCTTCCTCGGAGGAATACGAGAAGGCGGGCCACCACCTGGACGCGCACGGCATCACGGTCTCGGGCTTGAAGATCGACGTCGCCAAGATGCAGGCGCGGAAGGATTCCATCGTCACCAAGATGACGAAGGGCGTGGAGTTCCTCTTCAAGAAGAACAAGATCACGTGGCTGCAGGGCTACGGCAAGTTCGTCTCCGGGGGGGACTCCTACGCCATCGAGGTGTCGAATGGCGGCGGCGCCATCAAGGCGAAGCACGTCATCATCGCCACCGGCTCGCGTGCGCGGCACCTGCCGAACACGACGGTGGACAACGACCTCATCTGCGACAACGAAGGCGCGCTCGCCTTTCCCTCCGTGCCCAAGCGGCTGGGCGTGATCGGCGCCGGCGTGATCGGCCTGGAGCTGGGAAGCGTGTGGCGCCGGCTCGGCTCCGAAGTCACGATCCTCGAGGCGCTGCCGAATTTCCTCGGCGCCTGCGACGAGGCGATCGCCAAGGAGGCGTGGAAGCAGTTCACCAAGACGCAGGGCCTCAACATCAAGATGGGCGTGAAGATCGACAGGGTCACCTCGCGCAAGACCGCCGTGGTGGTCGATTACGCCGACGACAAGGGCCTCGCGCAGAAGCTCGAATGCGACCGGCTCATCGTCTCCGTGGGCCGCGTGCCGAACACGGACGGGCTGGGTGTCGCGACCGTCGGCCTCAAGGTCGATGCACGCGGCTTCATCGAGGTGGATGATCATTGCCGCACGAATTTGCCGAACGTCTACGCCATCGGCGACGTCGTGCGCGGGCCGATGCTCGCCCACAAGGCCGAGGACGAAGGCGTGATGGCCGCGGAGCTCATCGCGGGCCAGAAGCCGCACATGGACTACGACTGCATTCCGTGGATCATCTACACGTCGCCCGAGATCGCGTGGGTGGGCAAGAGCGAGCAGCAGGCGAAGGCGGCGGGCATCGAGGTGCGCACCGGACAGTTCCCATTCTCGATCAACGGCCGCGCGCTGGGCATCAACGAGCCCACCGGATTCGTGAAGATCGTGGCCGACGCGAAGACCGACCAGGTGCTAGGCGTTCACATCATCCACGCGCGCGCCTCCGACCTCGTCCAGGAAGGCGTGACCACGATGGAATTCAAGGGCGCGGCCGAGGACATCG
>WNFL01047105.1_pt2 | contig 11290 bp, 14 predicted proteins | sample 5400361 | NCBI WGS metagenome assembly WNFL01 (sample SAMN13153351, study PRJNA577476) | soil metagenome | isolation source: 40 cm soil on Douglas fir-dominated hillslope | place: USA:California | collected 2013-09-17 | reverse complement strand
CGTATGTAGGTTATGTCAACTGTAGGTGGATAGCAGGACAAGCCGCACCTCGAGCTCAACCCCATCGTCAAGCATGAAGATTGGTGGGTTCATGGGATCAATCTCCATCGTATCTCCAGGCTTGAGAACTTTTTCACCCGCATTAGCGGGGGTGATGAGCGTCTACAAGATGGATTCAGTCAATCGAGATGAAACTTAAAAAAACTGCGTACCGGCTGACGAGTGGCGGAAGCGCCTCTTTGATACCCCCCCGGATCGACAACGTAGTGGTTGTTCTGATTTGTCGAGAAAGGAGCACCAGCATTGACAACGATCGGTTCGAAACCACTTTGGGAAGCACCTTGTACATAAATGGGAGCATCATGATGAGCAGAGGACTGGTGTGTACGGTGGGATCCCAAGCTCTTATGTGTGCGGAGTGTATGATCCCCCATGCTGTCATGAAGAGGAACGTGAGAAGGGGAGCCACCCATCGATGCAGTGGCGGCAACTCCAGGGGCATGAAGTAAGCTCCCATATTCGTTGATAACCGTCCCATGGCGTGTAATTGCGGAAGGAGCCCGACGAACAGAAGCATTCCGGCTGGGTGGAACATAGAGTGGCACGTGCGCATGCTCAGGGGATCGGTGCCAAGGTTCTCCGAGTACTGTAGGGGAGATCATACCCCCATGGTGGTCGTGGATGTGAATGTCGCTTCCGTCGTGCGCTGAACTTCCATCAAAGTATCCGGCGTTGGGTTGATAGTCTGTTACTGTAGGTGCGCGGGTCACAGTGGGAGCATGAGTTTGACCTTCACTGAAAATCGTAGAGAGTCGTTGTTCGTGATCGTAACCAGGTGAATCGGGTGGAGGCGAGTCATGTGATTTCCGTAAGATCTATTGGAATTACTGTGGTCAGTTGCATTGGAATGTGATTATTGTGGCAAGAAAGCCCGAGGATCGCAATAAATGGACTCAAGGACGGCCAGGTGATACCAGCCGCAAGTAATGCGGATGTGGAATACGAATCTTCCCGAGAAGAGTCCGAGGCACTCCGAAGTTAGGGAGCCATAATAGCAAGTGAACTTAGATCACACGGGTCGTTTACCCTATGGGAGGACTGCGAAATACGGGCTGGCCCTACTTGTGTGCAGCATGGGGTCTCCGCTCTCACAGCAATGCTGGAGGCAAACAAACTAGGAGTCGTTGCTGCATATACTAAACATGTTGCCTTCACACTAGATGGGACTGAATGGACTTTGAGGCCACTCACCGATCCTTTCTGGAAAAAAGAAAAAAAAGTCAACAAATCGGAAAGGAAACGACGTTCTCCAACGCGTACCTTCTTCTTCTTCTTTTCGGTGACGGTACCGCCAGCTGATGAGCTTGCCTCGGGGGGGTTGCCGTCCTTCGAAAAGAGGCGTTTAAGAACGCCCTTACCGCCTTTCTTGGACATAGTGGAGAGAGATGAGGCAACACCTGATCAACAGGAACGACGGAGAGCAAGCAGGGAGAGCAAGTTAGGCCGTGCTCCGTCTGGGTGTTATGAGGTCGTGGCCTCGTGTGTTATGCGAGGCGGGGATATCGATTACCAGCCGTCCTGATCGTTCCCCAAGTCGTGTGCGTTGTCTTGCTCGTGTCCACTCGATCCCGCCGTCGACCCGGTTGTGGTCGAGGTCCAAGCCTCAACTTGAATTCGGCCAAGTCCATGAAGTCGGGACAAATATCCCGGAGATGCTTATCATCGTTGGCTGTACCCTCGACGCGTCCTGTTTGTGCACGAGTTCCAAACAGGGCGCTCATTGAAGTCTCTGGCCGCGACACGGGCAAATTACTAAACGGAATTGTCACATCCACCGTTCCGTGGCCACCGGCGAACAACGGGTTCTACTCGTCCTTTCTACATGCACAGGCACGCTGCAACTCCCTTGTTTCATCATAGCATCCTCCTCATTCCACCTGGTTCATTTGGTAGGGGAGAATCCAATATGACGTTTTTCTGTGGCCCATGCCGCCTTCCACGCTCTCAGGTTTAGCAGAACCAACTGGTTATTTGATCGAGTACGACCCTCGGCCCTCTGAAGCCCCCCCGCTGCTCTCCCTCCTGAAGCGCTACATCCTTCGCTCAAAGGTCACCGCGAAGGACGCAAGCGACCGCTATGACGTGTGGGCCGCATGGGGTGGTGAGACATCCACAGAAGCTTGCGAGCGACAGTGGCGATTCGGAAACAGAGGAGCCGTAGAGCCCGTAAGGGAGAGCCATGAGGCGTGGCGAGGGGCTGGATCTGTGCCGACGAGCCTGAGGGATTTGAGGGCTGTGGGTATGGGGCTAAGAATGCTCGTGAGGAAAGGCGATCCACGTGAGTGGAAGCAGTGTACAGCCAACATATCTCTCATCTTTTTTGCAGCGCAGTTAGCATCTAACCATGATATAATAGAAGAGGAAGAATATACTTTACATAGGATTGTGCATGGCGTGCCCGAAGGCATCGTTGATTTACCGCCGATGCAAGCAATCGCGATGAACTCAAATCTTGATATGATGGGTGGCAGTGAGTTCTTTGTACCACTAAATAAGAACCTAGACTGATAACTTTACCACCTCCAGTCGATTTCCGCAAAGGCTGCTATATTGGTCAAGAATTGACAGTACGGACGTACCACACTGGTGTGATTCGACGACGAATCTTCCCTGTCCAGATATTCCCATTAGGGACTAGGTATGTTCTTCCAACCACGTCCCTTCCTGCCTTTCTCCCCTCACCATCTAAACGTTAGTCCGCGCATGCCCCCCACACCGGAGCCCTCGCTGCCCGCTCTCCCACCGAGTGACATATCTCTGTCAACTACCTCCAGTCGCCGAGGTACACCAAACCGTCTCCTCACATCAGCCCGCGGAGTCGGACTCGCATCGCTCCATACCAGACATGTGCATGCTGTCGATCAAGGCGAAGTAGAAATGTTCGTTGAGAATAAGGAGGTTGGGGCAACGTATGGGTTGAAGCATTGGGTACCAGAGTGGTGGCCGGTAAAAACGTTCGACGATGAGGCTCCATAGGAGGTGACTAACTCAAACCAATCAAATTTCTGGCTGTAGTTTTAGGTTCTGGGATTATCTACTCCACTTATCAAGTAACGATGGGCAATTTATTCTCCACAAGGAACGGGACCGGATTTACGACATCTCACTCACCGCTCCACAAAGGCTCCAAGTCCAACTTATACAACTTATTCGCGTTATCGAAGAGGAGGCGTTTGATTACTGTGATCGCCTCTTCGTTCGTCAGCTCTTCCCTATCCACGCACTCCTTTAGGACCTAAGAAAGCGACCACGTCGTTATCACTCATGTCACGTTTGGAGGGTAAATCTGATGTGGGGCTCACCTCGTACAAGGTCTCCCGCGATTGCAAGGAGGCGAGGTAAAACGATTCTGGCCACCAGACTCCATCCGCTGCTCTCATCAGATTGGGTCAGTCGGTCATGGGACTAATCTGGACTTACTGCTCCATAGAGCCTTTGTCGTCGGACAAAGCTCCAGTATTTGCTCCACGATCCTCTTCTGCCCCAATCTGCCAACGAACGGGAATACTTCCCCGAAATCCAGGTAGACGTTCTTATACACCGCCGACAGATATCCCGCTTCCCTCGTGAAAGGGTAGGAAGCATGAAGAAGGACAACCGGTGTGTCTGGGAAGGCACGGATTAGGGGTTGTAAGAGAGAAGGTGACGATTTCGAGAGCAGGAGGTCGTTATCGCCAACCCCTGTGTGGAACTGTACTGTGGGTGGAGAATTAGATGAATACAGTAACGTTAATGCAACGTACCGGGCTTTTGGTATTTCCCGGCAATTTTCATGGTCAAGCAGACAACCCAATCATTGAACTCCTTTCGTTCCAATCGCAACTTGCTGACATTCTGCCCAACCCAATGCTCCGCAAACTCCTTCCAGTGTTCTGTAAGCGGTGGGCCAAGAGAAACGTCTAACCCTGTTCGATAACAAACAACAGATTTGAAACCGACCACATCGGGATCCTTTCCGCACAGTTCGAGGAGATCCTCAAACTGTCCCTGGAAATGTGGTTGGACAATGCCCCAATCTGAGAACGTTCCTTGTGCGCTTTCCCTGAGTGCGAGTAGGGATTCCAGTAGTACTCTCTGCGTACCGCAGTCACTATCCGGGTCCATCCAGGGTGAGAAACTCACCTCGGCAATAACTTCGACGCGAACGATTCGTTTCGATGGCGAAGATGTGAACTGATCGTGCCATGTGTAGCATTCGCACATCTCCTCGACGCCTCCTAACCCGTCATCAATCAATAGACATTGGATATTTGCTGGTCCGAAACTTCGCCTGCACAGCTCGTCGTACTCGCGTCCTGCTCTGTGCTCCCTAATCTGCTCCCACGTGTACCGATCTGGCGATCCGCCGTACAGCTGAGATAGCTGCTTAGTAGCCCGATATCCAGCCAGCGTGTGCACGGCGTCCTCAGTCAACGCCGTTCCTTGTGCCTCAGAGAGGACACCGTCGAAATGAAGATCGTCACGATGCGACTCTTGAAGGAGAGGATGGCAATGATTGTCGATTGCTGGATACGCGAAGGTGACTTTTCGTAAGTCGGCCATAAAGCTTTCGCTTTGTGATCGGTAGGGTCAAAGAAAGGCACTTCCCTCTCCCTCCGGCCCTCCGGCACCTCCAGCACCTCGGGCTTTTTGCTTTTTACCACCAGAAACTAAAAATGGGCTCCATGGTTCTAAATGGACTCGGCATCAGTGATGGTGAAAGTACTAATTGTGATGAGCTGAGTGATTTTTGCCCCGGAGCTTCAGTTCCTTTACTAATAGTGATAATGATCTATGTAGTCGGTCCACTGCTTTGGAGCAGTTTTCTGCCCCAGTCCAGAATTCCAAACTCACAACCGGATCTCATGATAAATGGCTACTCCTTCTGGCCAGTCGCGAGCATTGGGATCCTAATGCACTCGAGCCTGTGGCGAGTAACGGTTACTCCCCACTTTTTGAATTCGTTGAGCGTGAAAAGGGGGTGTTCCATTGTATAGTGCCCATGAAAATTGGAACGTGCGACTACAGCAACGTCAAGAAGGGTCGAATGCTCAGTCACATACGGAAAGAACACCTTAATTTCCGTCCCTTTCCTTGTGGCGGTCAGTGTGAGTCACAAGGTTGGGCCAATCCGATCCGTTGACCTGCCCTACCTTCTAGTCCCGCTCGGTTCCCCTGTCTAGCTGCCCTAGTAGAGCACACCAACCCACGCAAAGTCACATGTAACTGGTCAGTGGCCCTCGGGAAGATGTATTAGGTTGGCTGAACCATCCACTCAGCGGAAAGGCGCTGCATGCCCAGAACTTAGCTGAACATCAAGCGAAATGCGCATCCGCTCGAAAACTTTCTTAACCAATCTATCTGTCAATTTTCCACGCATCGAAGGACGCAAATACTCGCTCATCGTTCAGTGTCTAGCGGATATTAGAAGTGCTTGGCCAAGGGACATCCATGACATGACAAATGGCCATGTATGCAGTCCAAGGACTGATATTTAATCAACTCCATTGACTGTATGTAAATATAGTGGTGATTCCGTACGGAGTCTGGGACATCGTGAGCGGAAGGAAGGATCGTGAGTTTCCCCTTGCTCAATCCTCACGAAAATACACCTCCCATCCACGTCATCGAGACAATATAACTCGCCAGTCATGTGTTCAGGCTATTGGAGGTGGTTGCTTTGACGAATGAGGTTGTTGCATGCAGCAGTGTATATTTCTACAGTACCTGCTTTTCAAAGACTGAACAATTGGTCATCGCAGCTGCTGTATCACCACTCACTTCTTGGACCCATGGACCAACGGTGCTGCTAGGGTTGGAGTATATCTTCAAGTGTATCTGGGGAGGTGAGTGCCACGCGCAAAGTGTGCCACACTGTAGTTCTCGATTCCTTCAATTACGTACGCCTTGTGCGTCTTCTCATCCTAGTTGAAGTTAGAGCCAGGATGGTGCCCCGCTATAACCTTCATCTGAAATTAACGAAGGAACCATAGGAGTATTTGCGCCAGTATCAGTGTACCCTTCGGAGCCACTTTCAATGAATTAACATGATCAGCGCGGTACAAGTGCAGTAACGGGTCAAAATAAGGATTGGCGACGCAGGGTAAGACTTTCACGGGGCTATGCTCTTGCTGTTGAGCTTGATTGAGTCCTCCGTCCGCCAAGGCACTGGCACAGAATTCCGGGACGATGGAAAAACGTCATTTGATCGCTTAGGACGATCCAAGGCCAAATGGGCCTGATTTATCGCATGGTCTTCTCAGTTTCCATCCCATTGAACTTCGGTATCTAGTCACTTACTTGGCTGCCCCATTGTTTTTCTCCAGTATAAACGTCCTCTCAAACCTCAGAGCAACATGCGACTCGTCATCGACCATCTTGTGGAGGTTGCCCCAACATCGAACCTGGACCAGCCCCCCGATGCCCAAATCTAATGCTTCATACTTATACTCAGGGTCACGATCTGGCGAAGGGGATAATTTGAGGTCCGCCATAGTTTCCAAGCGCTTGACAATGTCGGCTGTTCCACGCACAGGCCGACGACTCCAGTGTCCTTCTGTGCAAGACGGTCGAACCGCTCAGATAATATATATCGTGAAGAAGAGTGTGAGACGCACGGAGTAGAAGATTGCGCTCAATCCAGCGAGGTACTTCAGTGATTTGATGCCCCTGAGCTTGTGGATTCCCGACCTGCGGGCAGACACCGACCGAAGGAAGGTTATTCAACTGCCACGACATTACCGCCTCCTGTGAGTACCCGCTCGATATTCCCGCTTTCTCCCTGCTCTCCAAATATCCGAAGAATCTTTGGGTGGTCAACAAAACGAATGGGAGGGCAGCGCAGACATACCGTCGCAAGAAACCCCCTGCTATGTCGGATAAGCTCTCCGCGGCATTCGATCCGGAACAAAAGGGCGAGTCGAACTGCATCCCCAGAAGGGTTTGGCTCGGCTCTGTTTGTCTGTTTGTTCGGCGTGATGGTTGTGGGAGGGCCGTCTCAGGAAGAGAGCCAAAAGATGGTTCAAGTATGGGTTCAGACTCAGATTCAGTTTGGGTAATGTGAGGCGAGGGTAAATGGGACGTTGAAGGTGATGAGATATCTGCTGACAGAAGGACTAGTTCTTCCGGGTGAATTGTGCTCCTAACGGGACGCACAGGACGCATGGGGGCGACAGTTCTGGGAAGGTGAGCTACGGCGCTCTTGAGGAGTGGTGCAATCGGGGCGAAAGATGAAGAGGGTAGAGATTTTTCGCGATTCGAAACACGCCGCTTGGGCTGGGCAACAGAAGTTGATGCTCCAATAGCAGGAGAGGTCGTTGAATCATGAAATGGAGAAGCTGATTGATGCGCAAAGTAACACTCCAGTGTATCCTCGGTCGTATTTTCCAGGTAGACGGGTCGTTGAGACGCCAATGCAGAGGATGAAGATCTTTGATGAGCCAGTGACTCAAAGACGCTAGAGAGGGTGTCACCCCAACCACTTTTGGGCACGGCGGTATCAACAGAGTTATTCTCTACCGGTGCAGAAGCTCCCTCTGTAGTTTCATTCATATTCCTCGCTGGGTTGGTGACTTTCTCCTTCAAAAGCTCCCCATGGGTTTCCTTTGGTAGTGCTGGCGGATTCTTCTCTCCCATGTCGTAGATATGCAATTCCAATCCAGCAACTCTCCACTTTCCTTCTGGGTCTTTTTCCCTCGTAGTTGCGAAAGCTCCCTTGTAGTTTGGGTTCCCCATCCCGATGATGACCCTGCTCCTCCAATCGTGTCGGTCTTTCTTCATGGCTTCTCCCAACAAGGACTCTGGGACATCAAGCATCTTGACAGGGATTGCGTCCTTAGCGACACCCTTTGGTAGTGATCTGGTCGCGGAACGAACAGACGATTCGGTTGATTCGAGGGGAACTTCGCCTAGATTTGACGTATCCACGGGGTAAGGAGCTGATGTTGGTAGAGGTGCGAGGCGACGGATCGGAGGTGGTGTTGTCGTATCAACCACAGGACCGAGAGCAATGGAAGGATGGAGTGCTGGTGCTGGCAGCGTTGTGGCACCGGATCCGTTACTACTAACATGATCGGGAGGCGTACCGTCATTTGGAACAGACCTAAATAAATCGTGATCAATGACTAGTTGCGCAGAGGGCAACAAGGGAGCTCACCAATCGACGGTCATACCATCACTCCTGTAGGACTTGTAAGCGTGCACCTCTATTGAGAAAATACATACTCTTACCGAATGAAACACCTGTCAATAATCAAGGGAGGGAAATCATGCCCTCGCACGAACTGAACCGAGTTCATAATGCGATCCATCCATTCCTGTCGACGCCCCCTGTACGAAATCGCTCCCTTCCTGCACTCGTCTATCATGGCAACATGATAGGACCCCGATGTTTTCTCTGATAGACCAAGCTTCTCAAGCAGTGGTGGCGATGGAGGACAGTCAAGCATATCAATGACGATCGGGGAACTCTCTCGTTTGGCATTGACTGGAAAATCGAGCGGGGATTGCCCACACTTGACAATGATGCCTGCGACGATTGCACGAGATCGAGGGCTTGTTGCCCTAGTAAACGAGGGCTCGTGGTTTGCAGGTGCCGGAGACGTCGTATGAAAGCGAGTGTGAATGTTTGGTGCACTGGGTAACGGAGACTCAGTTCGTCGCCGCTTCCTCGGTGCCAGATCATCCAAATATGGAATAGAATCGCGTTCAGCATAGGGCCCACTAGGGAAGCTGCAGGTGTTGTTTGCCGAAGAAAGGGTTCGCGGACCATTTGGAGGGTTGCGCTGAAACCCTGGGAACATGAATGGGTCCTGGCTCGTCCTACGGGATGGGAAGACACCTTTTCCATGTTTTTTGTTATGGTGATACGGTCTATGAGTCGCGTGGATAGTGGGAATTTCGTCTCGATTTCTAAACAAGCTGTCATTTGGTTGGCCGTCCTCGACAATTCGAATCGGTCCTCTACTACGACCTCGCCCTCTCGCTCTCCCCCGTGCGGACATAGTGTGGTTTCCATTGGGATTTGGGCCCCTACCACGGTTGAAGAATCTTTCTCTCTCGACATGTCGCATGTTACGAACCCAATGCTAGTTCAGTGATGTTATACAGAGTACTGTGGATTATTTGAGAGTTCTCGAGGTTAGAGGCTGGAGACCAAGTGGCGTAGGTGCTGGCTGGACCAAATACCAAATACCAAATAGAGACAACCTTCGACCCGACCTCAAGGACGAGATGCTTCGCAACTCCGTCCTCCGCCAGACTCTGGCCCTTCGCACTCGACCACTGCAACAGCAAATTCGCGCTGTGCACATCGAAAATACGCTCTACGACGTCGGTCATTCCTGACTTTTATTATGCACATTGGGGTTTGACGCGTATTCTCGGCATTGAATAGAACATGCCATTTGATTATCGCAACAAGGCGGCTTTTGCAGTCAAATTCTACACGTTCTTAGGCGTCGGTTTTGCCCTTCCATTCTTCGCCGCCTGGTACCAGCTGTACGTTGCATCACCTGATGGCTGAGCAGACTTTCACGCAGCCCCTATAGCCGCAAATCGAAGAAGTAATTGAAGTGCCTGAGGTGTTCATGTTCTATGCCGTACTCCGCGAGGAATCCAAACCTTTTTCATCAAGCATGGTGATTCAGCCCTCATTTTCCTGAGTTACCTCTCGTACCCGTCTTTGAGCGTCTTAAGCCCAGAGCTCGACTGGAGACAATGCCCGCAAACGAGCCAATTTTTAGAGGAGCAAGACAATTCTTGCGATGACAACCCAGATACCTCCTCCCCGTGCTTACAGCCTTCTTGTGCATTCAATGCATTACACTAAACCTCAGCCCACTGAAGTCGCGTTCGCCAGCTGAACGAATAACCATAGCACGCTTGAGGTCATATTCATCGTACGACCTCCCATCCTTGCGTCGCCTGACCGTCATACTCCGTTACGAGATGCAGCCCCTCAGTGACTTAGCAACTCGTCCCCCATTCTACGAACCGACACTAGTTGATATCTACTCCATTGCGAACGTATACGGTAGCGTGCATGAACTCGAGCTTCTGGACCACAGAGGAATTCCAATGTCCTTCGTTCTGATTACTGGTACACCCGAACACCACTTACTCACGAGAAGTTTATACAACACTAAGCGAAGCAGCATATACGGCATCATCAGCCCGCTTTTTCTACCGACGGAGGCCACCCCATTAGGACAGGCTGATAAGGGTGATGTAACCATGTTTCAGGTACTGGTGGATACTCACGACTTTTCCACTGTGAAGGATATTAGTACGCCTCTAATAATTCAGGAAAATCGAAACACTTGGACTATTGAATGGTCGACGACTCGGGACTCGAGCACGCACGACATGAAAGAATCCTGACACAAAGCAACCAGGAGAATACGTTAATCGCTTCCTTCGGCGAAGTGACTCAGCTGCCCGACCCTGTTCTGACTCGAGCTCGCAAACCTTACAATAATCTCATCTTGGCTTCTGCCATGACCGCGCTCCCTTATACTGTTATCGATGCGTTCAGTACTTCCGCGTTCAGAGGGAATCCCGCAGCAGTGGTCATCCTTCCGCCGTCCTTCGAGCTCCCCGATGAGACTCTTCTCGCGGTCGCTCAAGAATTCATCAACCTTCCAATGACTGCCTTTATCCACCTTGACCACACCCATGATCAATCTGTTGCCACTGATTCCGCATTTCGCCTACGATGGTTCAACACCCAACATGAATATCGCTTTTGTGTTCACGCGACTCTCGCCGCGGCTCATGTTCTGTTATCGAGTTCTGAGCAGTTGGGTGCGAATACACATGTGATTGCTTTCACAACGCTAGCAGGACAGCTGAAGGCCCGGAAGGTTGGCTCGGAGATTGAGCTAAACTTTCCGGCCGGTGAAGTACTCTTGGTTGATGATATCTATGAAGGCGGTATTTCCCTTCGGGACTCTGTGGTGCGAGCAGCTAGACTGAAGGGTAAAGAGAGCATCAAAGCGGTTGGTGAGGGCGGCGGGGGCGATTCCTTCAAGGGTTTTATGGTCGTCGAGCTCGACCCGTCCACACAGCTTAAAGAGCTCAAACCAGATGTCACATGCTTTGTTCGTGCCCATATCAGACCGGCGTTTGAGGTTGCTCATTAGCCTTATTTAGGAGCCTTTCGCCCCCCGATCTATTATCCTGACAACAAAGGGGACCAGAGATGAGTCGTATTACCTCCGAGTATTCGTCGATCATGGGGGTTATCAGGAGG
>WNFL01130020.1_pt2 | contig 11292 bp, 13 predicted proteins | sample 5400361 | NCBI WGS metagenome assembly WNFL01 (sample SAMN13153351, study PRJNA577476) | soil metagenome | isolation source: 40 cm soil on Douglas fir-dominated hillslope | place: USA:California | collected 2013-09-17 | reverse complement strand
TTCGTCGACAAGACCCAAACTGCGAACAGCATAGCCGCACCAACAGCGCCACTGATCTCGGTCACAGATTTCCACAAATCTTTTCCGCTCATGACAGCGGTACTTTCCGTGGACGTCACCGCGGCGCGCTTACGCCACCATCACCTTAGCCGCCGATTCGGGCAGTTCCTCGCCGAAACAGCGCTGATAGAATTCCGCCACCGCCGGGCGCTCGAGCTCGTCGCATTTGTTCAGGAACGTGACCCGGAAGGCGAAGCCGAGATCGCCGAAAATGACCGCGTTCTCGGCCCAAGTGATCACCGTGCGCGGGCTCATTACGGTCGAGATGTCGCCATTGATGAAGGCGTTACGGGTCATATCGGCGACGCGGACCATCGCCGCGATCTTCTTCTTCCCTTCCGCGGTCTGATAAGCGGGTGCTTTCGCAAGCACGATGTCGACTTCGGTATCGTGCGTGAGATAGTTCAGCGTCACCACGATGTTCCAGCGGTCCATCTGACCTTGATTGATCTGCTGCGTGCCGTGATAGAGACCCGACGTATCGCCGAGCCCGACGGTATTAGCCGTCGCGAACAACCGGAACGAGGGATGCGGCCGGATCACGCGGTTCTGGTCCAAGAGGGTGAGCTTGCCCTGAACTTCGAGCACGCGCTGGATGACGAACATGACATCGGGCCGGCCGGCGTCATATTCGTCGAAGCAGATGCACACCGGATGCTGAATCGCCCAGGGCAGGATCCCTTCGCGGAACTCGGTCACCTGCTTGCCCTCTTTGAGCACGATCGCGTCCTTGCCGACCAGGTCGATTCGGCTGATATGCGAATCGAGGTTCACGCGCACGCAGGGCCAGTTTAGTCGGGCTGCCACCTGCTCGATATGCGTCGACTTGCCCGTGCCGTGATAGCCTTGGATCAGCACGCGGCGGTTATGCGCGAAGCCCGCCAGGATCGCGAGCGTCGTCTCGCGGTCGAAAACGTAGGCCGTGTCGAGGTCAGGAACGTATTCGTTCGGCTTGGAGAAAGCCGGCACGCTCATCGCCACGTCCAGACCAAACGTGTTGCGCACGTCGACGGTCATGTCGGGCGCTGCTGAGGGGTCAAGTCCGTTCGTCGGCATTGGTTCAAGTCCATCGCCTCGGAGAGGCACTGTTCGCTGGTAGCGGGGATGAGGCGGATCGTCTTAAGGCTTGAAGCCTCGTCTCAAGCGAAGCCGGTCGCCCTCAAATGGCCGTAAGCCTTGATGACCAGCCTTAATCGTTCCTCGCTGCCGCGGTTCCCGCCGTTGGTGTCGGGATGAAAGCGTTTCACAAGCTCCTTATACCGGGCCTTTATCTCCTGCAAGGTGGCGTTTTCCGCAAGATTAAGAATGGCAAGGGCGTCAAGCTGCCCCTTGGTGAGCCGCGACTTGGTTGGTCGGGCAGGCTCGGCCGCCTCTTCGAAAATGGCGAAACCATCCTCGAATTCGTATCCCCAGCCGGCACTTCGGTTCTCCGGCTTCTCGGTCCGCGTTCCGGCCGAGCGCTTGCCCAAGGGCCAAGTCGGCCGATGGCCCGTGATCGCATCGAGACAGAAGCGCTGGACCTCTTCGTTGCTCATGCCGGCGAAGAAATCCCAACGCCGATTATGCTCACGTAAATGTTCGCGGCAGAGCCAGTGCCGGTCGTCCAGATTGTGGCGATCCCGAGGTACGCGAGTCTCGCCGGGCTCGCGGCAGCCCACGATCGCACATCGCTTGAGGGAAGCCGAAGCAGGAGCGCGACGCGGCGGATCGGGATTGATCCGGATGTCGTAGCCAAACCGCGGACGATAGGACGCCGAACTCATGACTCCATTATGGGGTGCAACTTCTAAAAGACAAGAAAACGAAAGGCTTGACAGGACGCCTAAGCTTGCATCTCAGCTTAGCGCATGAACCAGAGCGGAAATGTCGCCGCGCGCTTGCGCGCGAAACTCGAATCGGCCTTCGCGCCTGTTGCTCTCGATGTGGAAGACGAGAGCGCAAGGCACGCGGGTCATGCGGGAGCGCGGCCCGGAGGCGAGACGCATTTCCGCGTCCGTATCGTCTCATCGGCATTTGCCGGAGTGACGCGTGTCGAGCGCCAACGAAAAGTTTACCAAGCCCTGGCCGATGAGATCACGGGCGGTGTCCATGCGCTGGCGGTCACCACGCTGACGCCGGAAGAAGCGGGACGGCCCTAGCCGCTGTCGTCCTCGACCTCCTGCGGGGGCGGAGTGATTCTCAAGGCCATGATCTGATTTCGCTGCCGGCGCAGAACCTCGAACTTGAAGCCGTAAAAGGAGAACACCTGTCCGACCTCGGGGATGGCGCGCGCCTCATTGATGACGAGGCCCGCGATGGTGGTCGCCTCCTCATCCGGCAGGTTCCATCGCAGCTCGCGATTGAGGTCGCGGATCGGAGTCCAGCCGTCGACATTGTAGGACCCGTCCGCCTGCGGACGAATGCCCTCGGGCGCGGCTTGATCGTGCTCTTCGGCGATGTTGCCGAAAATCTCCTCGAGAATGTCCTCCATGGTAACGAGGCCCTGGAGCACGCCGTATTCGTCGACGACGAGCGCGAAATGCTCGCGCCGGTCGCGAAAGGCCTTGAGCTGTTCTTCCAAAGTCGTCGCATCGGGCACGAACCAGGGCTCGGAAGCGAGCGTCATGACATCGAAGTTGTCGAGCGAACCGCGGCGATCCATCAACATGCGCAGCAGATCGCGGACATGGAGCACGCCGACGATGTTCTCAGGATCATCGCGGTAGATCGGGAACCGCGTGTGCGAGGACGAGAGCACGGTTTCGACGATCTCTTCCGGTGGAGCCGCACCATCGAGCACCTCCATGTTCTTCCGGTGGACCATGACATCGGCAATCTTCAGCTCCGCCAGATCGAGGATGCCGCCCAGCATGTCGCGGTGCTCGCGCTCGACCGTGCCTTCCTGATGGTGCAGATCGATCGCGCCGCGAATCTCTTCGCTTGCCGTCAGTACCGGTATGGCTTCGTCTTCGCGCAGGCCGAAGAGCCTCAACACGCCCCAGACCACGAACCGAACAGCTTTCAAGGCGGGCGAAAAGAGGGCGACAAATACGCGCACCGAGTAGGCGACGGCCAACGCCATGCGATCGGTGCGGGCAATCGCGAGCGTTTTGGGCAAGACCTCGGCAAAGATGAGAATGATTGCCGTCATTGCCAATGTCGCGATCGCGACGCCGCCTTCATCGAAGAGCGCCAGCGCGACCGAGGTGGCGATCGCCGAGGCAAGGATGTTGACGAAGGTGTTCCCGAGGAGGAGAGCGCCGATCAGCTTCTCGCGGTCGCTGATCAGGGAATTCACGTGCTTCGCGCGCCGCGAACCCTCGTTGGCGAGGTGGTGCATGCGAGCTTTCGATACCGCCGTGAGAGCCGTCTCCGATCCGGCAAAGAAAGCCGAGAAGACGAGCAGCAGAACGATGGCGAGGAGTGACAGAGCGATATCGAGGGTCATTGTCGTGAGCCAGCGGTAGGTGGAATCGGGACTATAGCGGATCGAGCGTCGCGCCGACTCTGGTCGGGAAAATTCCCCCTAGGCGCGGGCCAGGGCTGTTTCAGGAATCGGCAGGCTGATGTCATCGTCGCGTCCGAGTTGGTGATAGCCGCGGGGCTCGAACCCGGATGATGGGCGGCAGGGGCCGGGAAAGCTCGCGGTGACACGCTCGCCGGTATGGCGAGATCGGCCGCTCCCGACGCCTTAGCCCTTAGGGTCGTAAAACGTCAGCCCTTCGATCTTACCGGCGGCGTCCGGATCGAGACGTGCCCGCAATTCGATCACATTGCGGTCAGGGTCGCGTACGAACACCGAGACATGTCCGTCGCCGAAGGTCACGGGGCCTTGGGTGATGACCGTCCCGGTTTTCTTCAAGACGGCGATGGTCCGGCTAATGTCGGCGACGCGAAAAGCCACGTGCGTCAGTCCCGGGTGCTTCTCCGGCACATCCATGAGGATGTTCCTGCCGCCGCGGCGGTCCACGCCGTTGACGATGAGGTTGAGCTCGACTTCGGCCGCATTCTTGATGATCACGACGGCATCGAAATCGGATTCATGGACGACCTCAAATCCAAGCGTGGCATAGAAAGCCAAAGCGCGCGCTTTGTCGGTCACCCGAATGCCGAGATGATCGAACTTCTCGATGTGGATCATGTTCGCCGATCCTTGTTTCACGTCCCGCCGCAGTTTGCCACGTTTTCGCATCGGGTCTGCTAGGGTGATCCCGACCGGGGAGGGCCAATATGTCGACATTTGTCTTGGTGCACGATACTGGAAACGGGTCCGGCGCGAGATGAAATGATTGAGCTTGCAAAGCGCAAATCTCGCTTCGGTCTCATTACGATCCTTCAAGACGAACGCAAGGGATCTATTGTCTACCTTCAGGCGGGGTTCTTTCAGAGCGAGGCAGATCGCAACGGCGTCAGCATGGTTTCCTATATCCATGCCATTTACGACCTGCTGGGTCAGGCGGACAGTCGCAAAGTATTGATGATTGGATGCGGCGGCGGAACCCTCGCGACGATGCTTTGCAAGAATGGTCGCGAGGTTACAGTTCTGGACAAAGACCCACAGGCATTCTTGTTGGCTCGAAAGTATTTCGCCTTGCCGAGTGGCGCAATCTGCCGGGTGGCCGATGGGTGCGAACATCTCTTATCCGATCCCGCCGTTTACGATGCCATCGTTCTCGACGCATTCGTTGGAGATCAAATTCCTGCCCATCTTCAGTCATCTGCTTTTTTCCGGCTCGCGCAGATGCATCTCAGTCCTCGCGGCTGCGTGCTCGCTAACGTGCATGTTCGAGATGACCTCGACAACGCTCCAGATCGGATGGCAAGTCGCTTGGCCGCGATATGGCCGGACGTTCGGATTCTGGATACCGAGGGTTCGACGAACCGGAACGCGATAGTCATAGCTGGAGAAACGGTTCGCGTGACGAAACCGGTGCTGCGTGCGGCGCCCCAAATCTCGGCTGATGAAGTCGATGCTGAATTAAGAGCGATGAATTTTCGCCCATGGCGCGAAGCGGATGCCGCTTGAGGCGCAGTAGATGCTGGATCAATCGTCCATCAGGACCGAGCGAACCGCATCTTCGGGCACGTCGCGGCTGATAAAGGCTTTGCCGATTCCATGCGCGAGGATGAACGTCATGCGTCCGCCTTGCGCCTTCTTGTCGTGCCGCATGTGCGCCAACACGTCATCAGGCTTGGGCCTCGGCCCCGGAATCCGGGCGATCCCAATCGGCAAGCCGGCCTTCGCGACATGAGCTTCAACCCGGTGGACGTCGTCGGCCGACGCATGGCCGAGCTCTCGCGACAGTTTGAACGCGAGAACACAACCGAGCGCGACACCCTCGCCGTGAATGAGGCGGTCCGAGTACTGCGTCGCGGCCTCGAGGGCATGTCCAAAAGTGTGCCCAAGATTGAGGAGCGCGCGATCTCCGGTCTCGCGTTCGTCGCGCGCGACAATCGCCGCTTTCATGGCGCAGGAATGCGCCACCGCGTGGGCCATGGCGCGCGCGTCGCCTTCGATCGCGGCGACGCCACTCTTCTCCAGCCAACTGAAGAACTCGGCGTCGCCCAGGAGCCCGTATTTCACCACTTCTGCGTAACCCCCGAGGAGCTCGCGCTTGGGTAACGTCTTCAGCACCGCCGTATCGGCGATGACGACTCGCGGCTGGTGGAAGAGGCCGACCAGATTCTTGCCTTGGCGCGTGTTGATTGCGGTCTTTCCTCCGACCGAGGAGTCCACTTGCGCAAGGAGCGTGGTCGGAACCTGCGCGTAATCGATTCCCCGCTTCAAGACGCCCGCGGCAAAGCCCGTGAGATCGCCGATCACGCCTCCGCCGAGCGCTACAATCAGCGCGCCGCGCTCGACGCCCTGGTCGAGCAGCATGCCGGTCAGGGACTCGAGTTCACGGAAGCTCTTGGACTGTTCGCCCGGCGGCAGCACAAGAGCTACAGGCGTCAGCCCTGCCGCGCGAAGGCTCTCGGCAAAGAGAGGGTAGTGCAGCCGCGCTACGGTCTCGTCGGTGACGACGGGAACCTTGCGGGACTTGCGGGCATGCGATGCGAGAAGCTCCCCCGCCTGCGCAAGCACTCCCTCACCGATGTGGACGTGATAGGACCGGTCGCCGAGAGCGACAGGAACCGAGGTCGTCATCGCATCGCCCCCGTCGATTCGTTCTTCGGCCGCGAATCAAGAACGGTGAGAATCCGGCGGACGACCGTGTCGTGGGGCCCATCGTCGGACTCGACGGTTATGTCCGCTTGGCTGTAGATCGGCTCGCGTTCGGAAAGCAGGCGCTCCAGCGCTGCGCGGTTGTCGGTGTTGTGCAATAACGGCCGCGTGTCCTTGCGCATCACGCGCTCCAGCAAGAGATCGACATGGGCCTTGAGCCAGATAGAGATCGCCTTCTCCTTGATACGCGCCCGGGTTTCGGCATCCATGAACGCACCGCCTCCCGTCGCCAGAACATGAGGCGGATCCAATAGGAGCCTAGCAATGACCTTGCGCTCGCCGGCGCGAAACGCCGGCTCCCCGAAACGTTCGAAAATTTCATTGATGGTGCATCCTGCGGCAATTTCGATCTCGGCATCGGCGTCCCGGAACGGGATGGACAGGACTCCGGCCAGCCGCTTGCCGACCGAGGTCTTGCCGGCCCCCATCATCCCCACCAGGACAAGGGTCTTGTCCAGCTTGCGCATCAAAATTGGCTTACACCCGTTTGCCTGTGGCCGCCAAATGCGGTCGCGGGGCTTGCGCCCTCGATACCAATTCCGCCACAAAGACTGCCGATTCTAACGCGAACCTGAAGCAAGGGCAGAGGATTACGTTCCATGGGTTGGAAGCTGCTGATTGCTTTCGTGGTAGTGTTGATTTTAGGCGCGGGAGCACTGGCGATTTATGGCGCGAGCGTCGAGCCACCGAAGAAGACCTTTGAGCAGGTCCTTCCGGACAATCGCTTCCCGAAGTAACACGCTAAGGCGCGTAACCATGAAGACAACATCACTGGCGCTAAGCTTGACGCTCATCGCCGCCGCGAGCCCGACGGTGTTCGCGCAAGATGCCGCTCCCGCGGCCGAGCAAGCCGCACCGCGCAGCATCTTGCCCAATCAGGACAGCGTCGAGACGAAACAGGTCCCCGACGAGGCGAAACCCACCTCCGATTCCGCCGCTACGGCAGGGGAGAAGAACGGAGATAATTCTAGTCCGCCGGAACCAATGACGACGCCATCGCTGCCTCGGGGCAGCGCGGCCTCCGTGGTGGTCGGCGATCTCGGCACAGTTGAAGGTCCGGTCGCAGGCACACTGATAGAGTCGGACGGGCTCGGCTACGATGCATGGCAAGGTGCGGATCGCGCTACGATCGAGGCGATGCTTAGCGCGGTGCCCGCCGCGACGCCCTCGGCTACGGCGCGTCTGCTTTTGCGCAAACTCCTGCTCACCGCTGCACCGCCTCCGACGGGGCGCGCCGACATGTCGTTCAATGCGCTACGCCTGACCAAATTGACCGACGGAGGCCTTGTCGGCGACGCGGCGGATTTGGCGCTTGCCGTGATGGCGCCGATGAATCCTGAAATCCGGCGCGCGCAAGCCGACGCCGTCCTTTATGCCGGGCGCGATGCCGACATCTGCGGCGACGTGACGGACTACCGGCTCGACAGCGCGGAACCGTTCTGGGTCGAGCTCCGCGCCTACTGCTATGCCGTGACGAACCTACCGGGACCGCTCGAGCTCACGCGCTCGGTCATGCAGGAACAGGGCACCGCCGATCCCGCTTTTCTGATGATGCTTGGCGGGTTGAGCGGCGGTAGCGCAACAGCACCCGATTCGCTTCCGAGATGATGGCTCGATTGAAATTGCCGATGACCGCCGACATTGCGACCAATGACGGCCTGGCGGCCAGTCTGATCGCTGCCGCATCGCCTCAGACGGCGAGGGCGGTACGCGTGGCGGCCGCCGAAAAGGCTTTGCGCGCGGGCGTGCTGCCCAAAGCCTTGCTCGAACAGATACTCGATCTCACCACCTTCGGGACGCAGGATTTGATGGCCGCCCCAGCGATCGCGCGTGTCGAGCCGCTAATGGCCGGGCTTGCACGCTTGAGGGCGGCCCTCAAATCCGCGAGCGGGGAGGCTGCCCGCGGCGAAATCGTTCACACCGCATTCGAGATCGGCGAACGCGAAGGCTTGCTCGCTCAGGTCGCGGCTCTGTTCGCCGATGACGCGAGCGCGCTGTCTCCGGCTCCCGATTGGGGCAATTGGTCGGAACTGATGATTCGCGCGCTGCTCTTGGCGGATAAACCGCAAGCGGCGGAGCTCTGGTATGAAGTCATCAATCCCGCAGGTCCTGATGGCGCTGTCAGGGAAAGCCAGCTCCAGCTGACCTTGGCGCTGGCATCGCCAAATCCGGCCCGCACGCGTGCCTCCCAGCTGATCCTTTCCGATCTCGCAGTGCAGGCCAACCCGGACCCGCCGCCGCAAATTGCGATGGATCAGATGCCCTCCGATCAGGGCGCGCAGCCGCCATCCGATCAAGCCATGCCGCCGCCAGAACAGCCGATTCCGCCTCTGCCTCCTTCGCCGGCGGTGATCGCGCGGGCAACGCTCGATCTCGGTCTGTTCGACGCGCTCGGCCGTGAGATGCCTATGGAAGCAAGCGCTGCCGTGCAGCCGCTCGTCGGTCAGACCTCGGCCGGACGGCGTCCGCCGCCGATCCTGATGCAGCGCGTCGATAAGGCTGCGCTCGCGGGTTCGCGCGGCGAAGTCGCACTCTCCGTAGCGGCGGCCCTGGGCGCGCAGGGGGTGAGCGATCTTGCGCCGGACGTGGTCGTCAAGCTGGTCCGCGCTCTGCAGACCGCGGGAATTCGCGATGCCGCGCATTCGCTCGCGCTCGAGGCCATGCTGCTGCGCCGCGCGGGCAGTTGATGCGGGAACGAAAGATCTCGTACGGCGACGGCGATCTTAATCTCGTCGAATCCTTCCTCGACATGATCAGCGCGGAGCGCGGTGCATCTGCGAACACGCTCTCCGCTTATCGCCGGGACATCCTCGATTTCGCGGCGGAGTGCGCGCGCCTCAAATGCACGCTCAAGACCGCCGGACGAGAGCAGGTGCGCAAGCACTTGGAATCGCTCTCGGCCGCGGCCCTCAAGCCGTCATCGCAGGCGCGCAAATTGTCGGCGCTGCGACGCTTCTACGGATTTCTGTACGGCGAGAATCTCCGCCAGGACGATCCTACGGGCGCGATTGAAGCACCGCGCCTCACGCGTCCTCTGCCGAAAATTCTTTCTGCCAACGACGCGCGCAGGCTCCTCGAAGCCGCGCGCGAAGGGACGGCCGAGAGTGCGGAGTCGATGAGGCTCGTCTGCATCGTCGAGATGCTCTACGCCTCGGGCCTGAGAGTCAGCGAGCTCGTCGGTCTGCCGCTTGCCGCTGCGAGGACAAACGAGCGCTTCCTTCACGTGCGCGGGAAAGGCGGCCGCGAACGCTTGGCGCCGATGGGCAAGTTCGCGCGCGAGGCTCTCGATGCCTATCTGGCGGTGCGCGAGGAATTCCTGCCCAAAGGTGCGGGCGGCGGGGCGGGAGCGCGCTATCTCTTTCCCTCGCGCGGCGCAGGCGGCCATCTGACCCGGCGCCGCTGCCATCAGCTGCTGAAAGAATTGGCCGTGAAGGCAGGGCTAGATCCCGATCGCTTGTCGCCTCATGTTCTGCGCCATGCGTTCGCCACGCATCTGGTCGAAGGCGGCGCGGATCTGCGCAGCGTGCAGACGCTGCTGGGTCACGCCGACATCTCCACCACGCAGATCTACACTCACGTGGCGCAGGACCGGCTGAAGCGCACGGTCGAGTCGGCGCACCCCTTGTCGCGCAAGAAACCGGGCGCCGGTCACATCTGATTGACCGTAAAAGCGATTCCTTAATCCGCATGCGCCAGGATCGACTGGGCGCCGATTCCGTTCGGCTCTGATTGCAACGGATTCGCAACTCTAGTATCCGTCGCAAATACTTCGCCGAAGCGCTCACCGACAGGCCTGGATGAACGTCTTTCTCGATTTCGAAAAGCCGATTGCCGATCTCGAAGGCAAGATCGAGGAATTGCGCCAGCTCGGGAACAAGGATGCCGGCAAAGAGGGCGTCAAGAGCACGATCAATATCGACGAAGAGATAGTCCGCCTGAACGCGAAGCTCACGCCGTGGCAGAAGACGCTGGTCGCGCGCCACCCGGCGCGACCGCATTTCTCCGACTATCTCGCGCGACTGTTCAGCGATTTCACACCGTTGGCGGGCGACCGCCTCTACGGCGATGACAAGGCGATCATGACCGGACTTGGACGTTTCCGCGGGCGTCCCGTCGCCGTCTTGGGCCACGAAAAGGGAACCGATACGCGATCGCGGCTCGCGCATAATTTCGGCATGGCGCTGCCTGAGGGCTATCGCAAAGTCCAGCGCGTGTTCGAGATGGCCGACCGCTTTGGGCTCCCCGTCATCTCGCTCGTCGATACGCCGGGTGCTTACCCCGGCATCGGCGCCGAGGAGCGCGGCCAGGCGGAGGCGATTGCGCGCGCGACACAGGCCTGCCTCGCGATCCGCACGCCTTTCGTGGCCACGATCATTGGCGAAGGCGGATCGGGCGGCGCGGTCGCGATCGCGACTGCGAACAAGGTCTACATGCTCGAGCACGCCATCTATTCCGTGATCTCGCCGGAGGGTTGCGCGTCCATCCTCTGGCACAAGGCCGACAAGGCGGCCGATGCCGCGGCGGCGATGAAGATCACCGCGCAAGACTTGCTCGAGCTCAAAGTCATCGATGGGATCGTAAAGGAGCCGATCGGTGGCGCGCATCGCGGCCCCGAGGAGGCAATCGACGCCACCGGGAACATGATCGAGGCCGCGCTCCGCGAGCTCGAGCCGTTTGCGCCCGAGGAGCTCCGGCGCCTGCGGCGCGAGAAATATCTCTCGATCGGCCGTCTTGAGAGCGCGTAAACAAACGCGCCCCGCGAACGTCCGTCGCGAGGCGCGTCTTAAAGAGATGTGTTCGTCTTATTTCGCCAGATCGAAGGTGAGCGACGACACCCAGCCTTGATTGCCGAGCTCGTCTTTCACTTCCCACATCAGACCGTCCTTGTTGCCCGTCGGAAAGAGCTTCATTCCGGGATCGAGCGGCCGGACGAGGTCGCTCTGGGTAGACGCCGCCTTGTACATGCGGGAAGGCCGATTGATGACGACCGATTGTTGGGAGTTCGACGCCGATGCGCCATTGGCGGG
>WNFL01403370.1_pt4 | contig 11293 bp, 11 predicted proteins | sample 5400361 | NCBI WGS metagenome assembly WNFL01 (sample SAMN13153351, study PRJNA577476) | soil metagenome | isolation source: 40 cm soil on Douglas fir-dominated hillslope | place: USA:California | collected 2013-09-17 | reverse complement strand
GTCGATTGCAGGAATGCGGGGAGGGGAGCGCCCCCGCCGATCCGGTGCGCGTCATATTTCAGGGCAAGGCCCGGATGGGCCGGCCCGGATCGGCTCCTCGAAGCGCGCAGCACGACTGCATGCGAGTGATGGGTGGAGCCGTCGATGGCTTGCCCCAGCTCGGCCAGCGCGACGTCCAGGGCCTCGTCCACCGCGGATTCGGCATCGCCGAAAAGCCCCAGCTCGTCGCAGAAGTCCGCCGTGAAAAGGCCGAGCCAGACGCCGAGGAGCGCGACCGATAAGATTCGCCGCCGCATGTAGCGAGTATAGGTATGGATTTCCCGGAGAGTCAATACGCCCGGTCGATGTTTTTTTATGGATTGCCGGGAAAACGCGACTCCCAGCGGCGGCTGAAAAATCTCGCCAGGTTGGTCGCCAGGCGCCACGCCATCAACAGGCTGAGGCCGATCCAGATGCCAACAAGCCCCCAGTTCCGGTCGAGCGAGAGCCAGGCGATCGGCACGAAGATGCCGAGCGCGCCGACGAGCATCGCCCACATGAGATAGCGCGTGTCGTGCACCCCGAGCAGAAAGCCGTCGGAGGCGAACACGGCGCCGTTGACCGGCTGGAACAGCGCGAGCAGGACGAAAATGGCGACGCCCAAAATCCCGACGACCTCCGGGCTCCGCGTGAAAAAGGCGCTCAACGCCCCTTGCAGCAGGAAGTAGGCGGCGCCGAAGACGAGCCCGGTCGCCACGCCGCAAAGGATCAAGACCTTCCCCATGCGATAGGCCCGGTCGGGCCGGCGCGCGCCCAGGTGCCTGGCGGCGAGGGTTTGTCCCGCCACGGCGATGCCGTCCGTGGTGTCGGAGGACAGGAGAAAAAGCTGCAGCGCGATCTCGTGGCTCGAGAGCGTCGCCGCGCCCATGCGCGCGACCGCGCCGGTGGCGAAGACGAGCGAAAAGCGGAGCGCGCCGGTGCGCACGGCGAGGTCCGTCCCGATGCGGGAGAGCGACAGCAGCCGCCGCCCGTCGAGGCGCCACCGGTTGAGTCGGTACTCGGAAGCGTAGGAGGAGAAGAAGACCAGCCCGAGGCAGAGGCAGCCGGCCAGCGTCTGCGACGCGAGCGTCGCGACGGCGGCGCCGCTGAGACCGAGGGCGGGGAGGCCCATTCCGCCGTAGATCAATAAATAATCGAGCGCGGCGTTGAGCCCGTTGGTGGCGAAGGCGATCAGCATCGGGGTGCGCGTGTCCTGGATGCCGCGGAGAAAACCGACGCAGGCGAAGAGCAGAAAGGTAAAAGGCGTTCCGGCGATGCGGATGCGGAAGTAGGTCACGCCCTGCTCCAGCACGTCCGGCCCGGCGCCCATCCATGAATAGAGCCGCGGCGCGAAGAGAATCCCCAGGGCGGCGACCGCCGCTCCGCCGGCCAGCGCCAGGAAGAGCGCCTGCACGCAGATCTCGCCGCAGACGTCGGGCTCGTTTTTGCCGCGGTGGTAGCCGACGAGCGTCGTGGTGCCGAAGATGAGAAAGGCGAAAACCCAGTAGATGCCGCCGATCAGCGACGAGGCGATCGCCCGCGCCGCGAGCGGCTCGACTCCCAGGCGGCCGATCATGGCGGTGTCGGCGAGAAGGTAAACCGGCTCGCTGGCGATCGCCAGCATGGCGGGGACCGCCAATTTCAGGATGTCGCGCAAATCCGAGGCCGGAACATCGGAGTTCTGTAAAGTCGCTTGGGGCGATGGGTCCTCGGGGACGGCCTTTCCGGCCGAGGGCAATGAGTCTGTGTCTTGAGGCATGCCTCAAACAGCCGATCCGGAGAGAGCGCCTTGGGGGAAGGCGCGCCTACAGCCAAGCATCTTGCAAGTCGTGGCGCCGCCGCGTTCCTGTGCCCTCGGCCTCCAAGGCTCATCCCCTCGGGCCCGGCGCATCGTCTCGTCCATAAGGAGGCTTAGATAAATTTCCGCGCCGCATCCGGCGGCGGAGCGTCGGGAAAAATTTCAGGATGGAAAATCGCGGCGAGGATTTCGATTCCGTCGACCAGGCGCGGGCCCGGCCGGTTGAAATAGGCCGAGCCGTTGACCGCGTAAACCCCCCCGGCCCGGACCGCCGGGAGATCGCGCCATCCATCAAGTCCTCGAAGGAGGGGAGCTTCCAGCAGCGCGCGCTCGACGTCGAAGCCGCACGGCAGGAGCACGATCACTTCGGGCGCGAAGGCGCGGACGGCGTCCCAGCCGATCGCCTCCGAGGGCCGGCCGCTTTTGCCGAGCCCGTCGACGCCGCCGGCGAGCTCGACCATCTCCGGCACCCAGTGGCCCGCGTTGTATAGAGGCTCGAGCCATTCGATGCAGGCGACGCGCGGGCGTAAGGCGGCGCCCGCGATGCGCTCACGCACGCGAGCGATGCGATTTTTGAGGGCGCCGGCGAGGACTGCGGCCTCGGCCGCGCGCCCAGCGGCGGCGCCGACCGCTGCGATGTCGCCCAGCACCTCGGCGAGCGTCGTCGGCGCGAGCGAGACGATCTTCGGCTCCTCCGCCAACGACCGCGCCGCCTCGATCACCTCGTCGTAATCGAGCGCGCAGACCTCGCACAGGCTCTGCGTCAGGATAAAATCCGGCGCGGCCTCCCGGAAGCTCGGGAGATCGATCGTGTAGATGCTTTTTTTCGCCGCGAGGCGCGCGCGCACCAGGCCGTCGATCGCGCCGCTCTTGTGCCGCGCGGGATCGATCGCGCTCCGGACCACGACGCGCCGCCGCCGGGCCTCCGGCGGATAGTCGCATTCGTGCGTGACGCCGACGACTTCGTCGCCGAGCCCGAGGGCGAAGGCGATCTCGGTCGCGCTCGGCAGCAGCGAGCAGATGCGCATGCGCCGATCATTAGCGTAAATATGCCGAATATGCTACCCGGGAGCTGCCTCGATGAGTCCCGATGCTCTTTCTCCTCGGAGGGGAAAATCATGAAACCATGGCCCGCGTTGCTTCTGCTTGCCATCTCTCTCGTCGGCTGCTCTACGGCCCGGACGGAGATAACCAAAAAAAACAATCGCATCGAAGCGGCAAGCTATTCATTCGTCATCGCCGCGGATCAGGGGTGGTACATGCAGCGTGATGAAAAAGGAGAACGTATCACTTTGACGAAGCAAGCAGGTCCGATCGTTTGGCAGATCATGTTTTACAAAAATATTCTCCTGGCCGATCAACTCGCGGCCGCTTCCGCGGAAGCAGTAGCGGACGATTTCAGAAAACTCGAGGTCCAGGTCATGATGGAGGAGGGGGTCAAGAAGGGCAAATACCAGCTGCGGGATATCAAGATGGGGGAAGAGATCGTCGGGGATAGGGCTTTTTACACCCTGGAGCACGTCGCTTTAAGCCCGTCCCTCATGCAGCGTGCGAGCATGTATCTTTATTTCCCGCAGGCCAAAAACAATCGCTATTTTTTTGTCGCCCACTATTTCGAAACCACGGCGCCGGGCGTCGCGGCTAAATCACTGAAAGATGAATTTTTGAGTGCGCTCGCGAGCTTGACCGTCAAGTAAAATGGGAAAGAGGCCGGCATGCGTTCGTCACTTGAACGTTTTGAGCAGGCTCCACATCGCCCCGTGTCCCCATCGGAGCCCCCGAAGCTCCAGGTCGATTTCGTTGTAACCGCCGGCGAGCCGTTTTTGGCCGCTCCATAGCACCTCTCCCGTCTTCGCGTCGACCAAAAATGCGTAAAACGTCAGGTTGATGTTGCCGAGCATGCGGCCGAGAGCGTTGGGCAGCTTCTTCTCGACGACGACGGGGAACAGGATCTTTCCCACCTGCTCGAACGCGGGAGTTTCGCCGTCTTTTGGAGCGAAAAACTTCGTATTCCGCCGCTCGACAAGGCGTTTGGAATCCGCCGTGACGAGAAAGTTGACTTCCGCCTCGGTCAACCATCCTGCGTGGTTGCCGATAAAGGACGCCGCATGCCCTTTTTCCTGAAGGTATCTTTCCAGCGTGGAGGTCACGATGGCGGCGAAGCGCTCATCCGCTGGCATGACGGCCAGGTCCTGGTCTTCCTGGTAGTAAAACGGCACCGAAGAAATCGCAATGCGATTTTCCGGCGGCACGCTACGCACGTCGATTGTCGTCCGGTTGCCGCCGGCTGCGCAGCTACAGAGCAGGAGCAAAAACAGGCAGAGACGGCGTCTTTTCATATGGCTTTCGATCGGGCGCGGTTTCGACGAAACCATTAGCGTAAAAATCTCGATTATGCTAGTCGAGGTGTTCCATCATGGACAGGCCGGTTCGACCGTGGGACGTGCTCGCGGAAAAAAATTTCGCGCTCTTCTGGCTGAGCCTGCTGGTCTCCGGGATCGGCAGCCAGCTCACCTCCGTCGCGGTCGCCTGGCAGATCTACCAGATCACCGACTCGCCGCTCCAGCTGGGGTTGACCGGCCTGTTCCGCGCCGTTCCGATCATCGGCTTCGCCGTGACCGGCGGCTGGCTGGCCGACCGCGTGGAGCGGCGCCGCCTGCTGATCGCGACGCAAATTCTCTCCCTCGCGATGTCGCTCGGCCTCGCGCTCCTGACCGACAGCGGCCACATCCGGGCGTGGCAGATCTACGCCATCGTCTTCGCGCAGAGCGCGCTCATGAGCTTCGATCTGCCGGCGCGGAACGCGCTCATCCCGAGCCTGGTCCGCCGCGAGCACCTCGCCACGGCGTTCGCCTTGAGCGTCACGCTGCGCCAGACCGCGCTGCTCGCCGGCCCGTTCATCGCCGGCGTGATCATCGCGTGGGCCGGGATCCGCTGGTGCTATTACATCGACGCGGCGAGCTTTCTCGCCGTGATCGTCTGTCTCTGGCTCATGCGGATCCGCGTCGCGCCCGCGCCCTCCAGGCGCGAGCCGGCGCTCGGGAGCATGATAGAGAGCTTCGCCTTCATCCGCCGGAGCGGCGTGATCTGGGCGCTGCTCGTCATGGACGCCAGCGTCAGTTTCTTCGGCGCCTACCGGGCGATGATGCCGGTCTTCGCGCGCGACATCCTGATGGTCGGGCCGACGGGGCTGGGCGCGCTTTTGGGCGCGCCGGCGATCGGCGCGCTGGTCGGCTCGGGCATCGTCATGGCCATGGGCAACCCGCGCCGCAAGGCGCGGCTCATCGTCGCGATCACGCTCTTCTACACCGTCGGGGTCGTCGCCTTCGCCCTCTCGCGCTCGTTCGCGCTGTCGCTCGCGGTCGCGTTCACGCTGGGGGCGGTCGATTCGGTCGGCGAGACGCTCCGCATGACGGTGATCCAGCTTATGACGCCGGACGCGCTCCGCGGCCGGGTGCAGGGCCTGGTCCACGTCTTCGTCATCGGCGGCCCGTTCCTGGGCCAGGCCGAGGTCGGCCTCGCCGCGGCTTTCCTCGGCGCCCCCGGCGCGCTGGTCGCGGGCGGGATCATCGGCTCGGTCGTCGTCGGCGCGATGGCGCGCCGGCTCATGGCGACCGAGCTGGCAGAGGAAGCCTGAAGCCGCGGCGCCGCCGGAGCGGGGCGCGAAAGTTGACTTCGATGTCGCGCGCGGCGTACAAAGAGAAATGCTTATGCGCATCCTGGGAACGGTTTTGTCTCTCTGCCTGCTGTCGGCGTCGCCCGCCCGGGCGCTCGACAGGCTGAATGTAGGCTACGGCTCGATCGGCGGCGGCATGTGGCCGGCGATCGTCGCCCAGAAAAAAGGGCTGCTCGCCAAAAACGGCATCGAGGCCACCTTCATCTTTATCGAGGGCGGCACGCGGGCGCTGTCCGCGATGATCGCCGGCGAGACCCCGCTGCTTCAGGTCGGCGGCACCGAGGCGATCGTCGCCGGGGTGGGAGGCGCCGACGTCGTGATCGTCTCGAGCATGGTGAACGCGCTCTCCTTCGATTTAGTCGTCGCGCCGGAGATCCACCGCGTCGAGGACCTGAAGGGCAAGAAGCTCGCCGTCAGCCGCTTCGGCAGCACCACCGACGTCGGCCTCAAGCTCGCGCTCAAAAAGCTCGGCTTCGATCCGAAGGACGCGCTCTTTTTTCAGATCGGCAGCAACCAGGCGCGGCTCGGCGCGATCCTCGCGGGCGTGGCGCAGGGCGGGCTGCTCAACTCGGACTCGCACGCGCCGCTGGCGCGGAAGCAGGGGCTGCGCTCGCTCGCCAGCCTGCCCGACCTGGGGATCGAGTTCCTCCAGCTGAGCACGGTGACGACGCAGTCCTACGCCAAAAGCCATCCCCAGGTAGTCCGCCAATACTTGAAATCGCAGGTGGAGGCGATCGCCTGGCTGAAAGACGAGAAGAACCGGCCGGAGGCGCAGCAGATCCTCGGCCAGTTCTTGAAAAACCAGGACCGCGAGCTGCTGGGCAACATGTACGACTCGCTGGTGAAAAAAGTTTTTCGCCCGGCGCCCTACGCCACGCTCGGCGGCGCGCAGAACATACTCGATCAGATCGCGCTCAGCAATCCCAAGGCGAAGCAGGCGAAGCCGCAGGATTTCATCGACGACCGGCTGATCCGGGAGATGGACGAGAGCGGCTTCATTCAGAGCCTGTACCGGCGGTAAGGACAGCGGTAATTAAGGCAATTATAAAGGAGACTCTTTAGCATGAGCAACGCAACCGATTTCAAAACGGCCCTCAACCAGCTGGTCAACGAGCACTACTCGACGCCGGAGATCGTCCGCTTCAACGCCTTCCCGATGACGCTCGCGCGCGCCGGCGTGCTGATGATCCACCGGGTGTTTTACACGATGAACCGCCGCGACTGCTGGGGCTCGGTGCAGAGCAGCTCCCCGATGGAGGTGAAGCGGCTGATCTGGGAGCACGAGAAGGACGAGCTGATGTCCGACCCGCGCTTCGGCGGCGACCACCACACGGCGGAGGTCGCCAAGGCGATGCGCCTCACCGGTCTGCCGGCCGAGGCGATCGAGAACGGCGAGGTCGTCCCCGGCTGCAAGGCGGCGTTCGGCGCCTGGCTCAACCTGTCGAAGAGTTCCTCCTGGCTGAAGGCGTTCTCCGCCTCGGCGATTCTGGAGCGGGCGAACAACAACAAGCTCGTCAAGGGCGGCGGCTCGGCGCTGCGCGATTACCAGCGCTACACCGCCGAGGTCAAGGAAAGGATCGGCAAGGTCCCCGGCCACGACGTGCACAACGTCGCGGACGAAGACCACTCGGACATGATGGAGGTCGTGCTCGACCGCTACGCCGTGACGCCCGAGGCGGCGCGCGACGCGCTGGAGGGGGCGAAGGAATCGCTCTGCTTCGACCGCGCCTATCGCGGCGCCCTGGCGGTGCGGCTGGAGGCGATCGCGGATTGATCCGAGCCGGGAGGCGCCATGAGCAGGATCGACGACTTCAATCAAAAGCTCGAAAAGATGAACCTGGTCGGCTACTGGGGCATCCCGCGGAGCGAGAGCTTCGAGCCCAAGGCGTCCTTCGAGCCGACGATCTGGCGCTGGGAGGACGTCTACGGCGCGCTCGTCGAGTCGGGGGAGATCCTCGGCATGGACGATTCGCTCCGGCGCTTCATCGCGTTCCGCTCGCCGGGAAAAGTCCGCACCACCCACACGCTGGCGCTCGGCGTGCAGCTCGTCAAGCCGGGCGAGATCGCGCGCGCCCACCGCCACACGATGGGGGCGATCCGCTTCGTGCTCCAGGGCGGCGGCGCCCAGACGACGGTCGAGGGCGAGCCTTTCCCGATGGCGCCCGGCGATTTCATCACCACGCCGAGCCGAGCCGATCGTCTGGCTCGACGGCATCGAGGCGCCTCTGATGGGTCTGCTGGAGATCGGCTTCGCCGAGATCCTGGGCCCGGAGCAGCAGCCGGTCACCCGGCCGGCGGACTTTTCCCAATACGAGCTCGGCCCGGCGCGTCCGGCGTGGGTCGATCCAAAGCGCCGCCAGCCGCCGCCGTTCCGCTACCGCTGGGAAGACACGGAAAAAACGTTCAAGGCCCTGGGGGAGAATCCCGGCGATCCCTACGACGGCTTGCTGCTCCGCTACGTCAATCCGCTCACCGGCGGCCCCACGCTGCCGACCTTTTCCTGCGAGATCCAGATGCTCCGTCCGGGCGAGACGACGAAATCGCACCGCCACACGAGCACCGCGATCTACCACGCGTTCAAAGGCAAAGGCTACACCGTCGTCGGCGCTAAGCGGTTCGAGTGGAAAAAAGGCGACTCGTTCACCGTGCCGCTCTGGACGCCGCACCGCCACGGCAACGACGCGCGCGAGGAGGCGGTGCTTTTTTCCATGAACGACCGCCCGCTGATGGAAGCGCTCGACTTCTACCGCGAGGAAGCCGCCTAGCGAATTTTTTCCCGCGCGAGGTCCATGATCAGGCGCGCCAGCAGATAGAGGCGCGGCTCGATCGAATCGATCAGCACGTATTCGTCCTCGGCCGTGTGGGAGCCGTAACCCTGCAGGCCCAGGCGCTCGAGGACCGGCGCTTGGGTGGCGAGCGCGGCGAACGCGGCGTCGGTGCCGCCGCCCTCCGGCGCGTCGTCCACGAGGAGATCCCGCCCCAGCTCGCGATAGATGGTCCGCGCATGCGCGGCGAGCGCGCGCGAAGCCGCCGTCGCCTCCAGCGGCGGCCGGCGGCGCTCGAACTTCATCTCGACCGCGGCCTCGGGCAGCAGCTTATTCTTGACGCGCTCGACCAATTTTTTCTCGATCTCGTCGTAGTCGGCCAGGCGCAGCACGCGCACGTCGGCGATCGCCCGGGCGGCGGGCGGAATCACGTTGCGCGCGGCGCCGGCGTCGGCCAGCGTCCAGTTCACTTTGAGGCCGGTCGCGGGATTGGAAAGGTCCCGCGTCTGCAAAATCTGATGCGCCAGCTCGTAGAGCGCGTTGACGCCCGCCTCGGGCGCCATGCCCGAGTGCGACGCCCGGCCGCGCACCGTCAGCGTGACGGAGCCGATGCCGCTGGTCGCCAGCGCCACCTTGTCCGCCTCGACAAACGAGCATTCGAAGGAGAGGACGGCGTCGTGCTCGGCGCCGAGCTGCGTCAGCAAGGCGCGCGAGGCCGGCGAGCTCAATTCCTCGTCGCCGTTGACGAGCACGGTAAGCGCGCCGTAGTCATTAAAATTCATAACCTTCAGCAGCGCGAGCGCGTGCAGAATGACGGCGATGCCCTGCTTGTCGTCGGCGATGCCGAGGCCGTAGGCGCGCTCTCCCGCCACGCGGAACGGCTGCTCGGCGATCATGCCGCGCCGGTAGACGGTGTCCATGTGGGCGATGAGCAGGATTTTTTTCCGGCCCGCGCCGGTGAACGTCGCGCGCACCATCTTGCCGATCTTTTCCGGCGTGTCCTCCATGCGGTACGCTTCGCCGGGCTCGATCGTCTCGACCCGGCCGCCCAGGTCCTGCAGCCGGCGGGCGACGACGCCCGCGAGCCTGTCGAGGCCCTCGAGGTCGCGGCTGCCGGATTCGATCGACACCAGCTCCTTCAGGGTCTCCAGCAGGGCCGGGCTTTCTTTCCCGGCGAGAGAACGCAGCCGCTCGTCGGCCTGGCCGAGCGCGGCGCCGGGCAGGGCGAGCAGCAGAAAAAAGGCGACGGTCAAAAGACGGCCGGACGGCCTCGCGGGCTTCCTGCCGGACAGAGTCATATCCCCGCGTACCATTCGTACCCCCGGTCTTCCCAGTAGCCGCCTTTTCCCCCGCCGATTTTTTCGAAGCCGTCGACGAACTCGATCCGCCGGATGTACTTGGCCATCTTGTAGCCGAGCTGGGTTTCGACCCGCAAGCGGAGCGGCGCGCCGTGCTCGACCGCGAGCGGCCGGCCGTTCATCTCGTAGGCGAGGATGGTCTGCGGGTGGGCCGCGTCGCGCATATCGATGCTCTCGTAAAACAGGTTGCCCTCGTCGTCGCCGTCCATGCAGTAAAAAACCGCGTAGCGCGCCTCGGGCCGCGGCTCGACCCGCTTCACGATTTCGGCGAGCGGGACGCCCTTCCACTTCGCGATCGCGCTCCAGCCCTCGACGCAGTCGTGGCGCGTGATCTGAGAGCGCGCCGGCAGCGCCCTGATCTCTTCCAGCGCGAGCAGCGCGGGCCGCCGCACGAGCCCGGCGACTTCCAGCCGCCAGCCGGGCCAGCCGGCGGCGGCGTCGGTCGTGTAGGCGATCGTAAACGGCGGCGGGTTGCCGTTGGGCTTGAAATAGCTCGAGATCTCGTTTTCGCCGAATTCTTTTGCCAGTCGGTTTTTCCCGCCGAGCAGTCGCAGGAGCCTCTGGTTCAACCCCTCGGCGGACTCCAGGACCGAGAGAAACTTTTTGTTCTCCTGCAGGCGGTTGAACAGCTTGTCGCAGCCGGAGAGCAGGACGAAGCCGGCGCCGTACAGCGCGCCGGCGAGGATTTTTCGCCGCGGAATCTCAACGCTCTTTTTTTTCATCGTCGCTCCGCTCTCCTTTCTCTTCGGCAGGAGAATTTGCTTCAGACTCCGCGCCGGACGCCGGGCGGATTTCTTCAGCATCGTGTTTAGCCTCGACCAGGCCTTCAACGGGAACCGCGGGAGGAGGGACTTCAGGCGCGAAACTCGAAACCTGAAACTCGGAACCCTGCTTTTCCCGGTACCAGCCGCTCAGCATGCTCCGCATATTATTAAAAACGCCCGTGGTCGCGACCATGAAGACGTGGCCGAAAGTGAAGAAGGCGAAAAAGAAAGTCGCCAGGAAATGAAAGCTCCGGGCGGACTGCCGGCCGCCGAACATCGCCGGCAGCCAGTGGAAGGCCGCGTCCATCTGCGGCGAGAGGGAAAGTCCGGAGAGGATGATGAGCGGCGTCAGGATGAAAAAGACGCTCGTGTAAGCGAGCTTCTGCAGCGGGTTGTACTCGCCCTGCTGCGGCGAGGTCTTCCTGAGCCGCAGGTAGTAAAGCGCCATGGGGGCGATCCGGCCCAGGTCGCGCGGCGTCAGGAAGAATTTTCCGATGTGCCCGTTGGCGGCGTTGTAAACGAGATACAGCAGGCCGTTCAGCGCGAAGAGCCAGGCGAAGAAGAAATGCCACCGCCGGCCGCACGAGAGGCAGTAAAAGCCGGGGACGGTGATCCAGCTCGGAAATGCCCGCGGCATCGGCCCCATCTCGGTATTTTGCAGCCCGAGGAGGCCGGTGGTGTCGATTTTATAGCCGTAGATCTCCGTGTAGGCGCGGATATCGCCGGCCTCGTTGACGGCGCGGACCGCGAAAAAAGCTTCCCGCGGCTCCGCCTTGCTGCCCCAGTGGAGCTCCGGAAAGGCGTTGAAGATCATGAGTCCGCTCATGAAGAGAATCGCGATCGCGAGCGCGTTGGCCCAATGCGTGGCGCGGGTGATCCGGTTGTGGCGGTGGACGAGGTCGCTCATCTTTTTT
>WNFL01327821.1_pt2 | contig 11293 bp, 12 predicted proteins | sample 5400361 | NCBI WGS metagenome assembly WNFL01 (sample SAMN13153351, study PRJNA577476) | soil metagenome | isolation source: 40 cm soil on Douglas fir-dominated hillslope | place: USA:California | collected 2013-09-17 | reverse complement strand
ACCCCACGGCTTGCGCCGTTTGCACGCCCCAGGCCAGAGTGATCGTTCGTCCTCGCGACACAGCGGCCCGGCTGGAGCAGCCACCCGGCGTGTCGGATTCACGGACGTTTCACGCGGATTCGAGACGATCGCGTCGGCTGCAAGACCAGCTGCCTCAAACCCGTCGAGCTTGTCTCCTCGTATCCGTGCGGCCTCGTGCCTGGCACGGCTTGTGCTTTTTGTCGCGCGCAGCGAGGTGAGCATGCACGACGTGGACAAGCTCAGGGTGGTGGCCCATCCAGCCACCGAGCGGATGCTACGAAGGATCCCGGTCGAGAGTCGCATCGTCGCCTTCTGGCGAACCATGATCGGCAAGAAGGTCGCGATGGCGGTCACCGGCGCCGTCATGGCGCTCTTCGTGCTCGCCCACATCTTGGGGAATCTGAAGTTCTTCGCCGGGCCGGACGAGATCAACGCCTACGCGCGCTTCCTCCGCGAAGTCGGCCAGCCCGCACTCGGCTACGGACAAGTCCTCTGGGTCGTGCGGATCGTCCTCCTCGCCTGCGTGGTGACCCACGTCACCGCGGCCGTCCAGCTCACTCGCATGAAGCGCGCCGCGCGCCCGATCGGGTACGCCGTCAAACGCCACGTGGCGATGAGCTGGGTCGCGCGGATCGGTCCACCGCTGCTGTTGATCTTCGTCGTCTTCCACCTGCTGCACCTGACCGGCGGCGTGGTCGGGTTCCGGGACGGAGAGTTCAGGGACTTGATGGTCCACCAAAACGTGGTGGCGGCTTTCTCGGTATGGCCCGTGACCGTCTTCTACATCGTGGCGATGGTCGCGCTCTACTTCCATCTCGACCACGGGATCTGGAGCCTGCTGCAGACGCTCGGGTTTAGCACCGTCCGGAACGCTGCCGCGCTCAAGCGTCTTTCGAAAGTGGTCGCAATTCTGGTGTTCCTGGGGTTCATCTCCGTGCCCGTCGCGCGGATGACCGGATGGGTGAGCTGATGGAGACGCGCAAGCTGGACGCGAGGATTCCGTCCGGTCCGATCGAGGACCAGTGGGACAAGCTACGGTTCGAGATGAAGCTGGTGAATCCCGCGAACCGGCGCAAGCACAAGATCATCGTGGTGGGCGCGGGGCTCGCGGGCGCGGCGGCCTCCGCCACGCTCGGGCAGCAGGGATACCACGTCCACTGCTTCTCGTACCATGACACCCCGCGACGGGCGCACTCCATCGCGGCGCAGGGGGGAATCAACGCCGCCAAGAATTATCGAAACGACGGCGACAGCATCGATCGGCTGTTCAAGGACACGGTCAAAGGCGGCGACTTCCGCGCCCGCGAGGCCAACGTCTACCGGCTCGCGCAGATCAGCGTCCACATCATCGATCAGTGCGTCGCCAAGGGTGTTCCGTTCGCGCGCGAGTACGGCGGGCTGCTCGACACCCGCTCGTTCGGCGGTGTGCAGGTCCAGCGGACGTTCTACGCGCGCGGCCAGACGGGCCAGCAGCTCCTGCTCGGGGCGTACCAGGCGCTCCAGGAGCAGGTGGCAGCGGGGACGGTCACGATGCACACGCGTTGCGAGCTCGTCGACGTGGTGATCGTCGACGGCAGGGCGCGCGGCATCATCACCAGGAACCTCATGACCGGCGAGCTCGAGCGCCACGCCGCCGACGTGGTCGTGCTGGCCACGGGCGGGTACTCGAACGCCTTCTATCTGTCGACGAACGCCAAGGCCTCGAACTGCACGGCCATCTGGCGCGCCCACCGCCGCGGCGCCCTCTTCGGGAACCCCTGCTACACGCAGATCCATCCCACCTGCATCCCGCTGAGCAGCGAGTACCAGTCGAAGCTGACGCTGATGTCCGAGTCGCTGAGGAACGACGGGCGGGTCTGGGTGCCCAAGAGGAAAGCAGACCACCGGCCCGCGAAGGACATTCCTGAAAACGAGCGGGATTACTATCTGGAAAACCGGTATCCGAGCTTCGGCAACCTGGTGCCGCGCGACGTTGCCTCCCGGAACGCGAAGGAGGTGTGCGACGAGGGCCGCGGAGTCGGGCCGCACGGGCAGGGCGTCTATCTGGACTTTGCGGATGCCATCCACCGGCTCGGTCTGCCGACGGTCCGCGACAAGTACGGAAACCTGTTCGAGATCTACCAGCGGATCACCGGAGAGGACGCGTACGAGGTACCGATGCGGATCTACCCGGCCCCTCACTACACGATGGGAGGGCTCTGGGTGGATTACCACCTGATGACCACCATCACCGGGCTGTTCGCGGGCGGAGAGGCGAACTTCTCCGACCATGGCGCGAACCGGCTCGGTGCGAGCGCGCTCATGCAGGGCCTGGCCGATGGCTACTTCGTCCTTCCCTATACGGTCCCTGATTACATCGCCTTCAATTCGCTGGATGCCGTGAGCGTCTCGCATCCGGCGTTCGCAGCGGCCGAAGCCGACGTCAAGGACCGGTTTCGCGCGCTCCTCTCCGTGAAAGGAAAGCGGAGCCCCGATTCCTTTCACAAGGAGCTGGGCCGGATCGTCTGGGACGAGTGCGGCATGGCGCGCTCGGACGCGGGCCTGAGGAAGGCGCTGGAGGAGATCCCCAGGCTCCGCGAGGAGTTCTGGCACGACCTGCGCGTCGTCGGCGGAATGGACGAGCTCAACCAGTCCCTGGAGAAGGCGAATCGCCTCTCCGACTTCCTCGAGGTTGCCGAGCTGATGTGCCGCGACGCCCTTCATCGCACCGAATCGTGCGGAGGCCACTTCCGCGTCGAGAGCCAGACGCCCGACGGCGAAGCGAAACGGGACGACGCCAACTTCTCCTACGTGGCGGCCTGGGAATGGACAGGGCGAGGCGAGCCGCCCGCGCTTCACAAGGAACCGCTCGCCTTCGAGCACGTTCCCCTGTCACAGCGGAGCTACAAGTAGCCATGAATCTCACGCTCAGGATCTGGCGGCAGCAAAACACAAAGGCACCCGGCGGCTTCGCCACGTACCCGGTGAAGGACGTGGCGCCCGACGTGTCCTTCCTCGAGATGCTCGACAAGCTCAACGAAGAGCTCCTCGGCCGCAATGAACCTCCCGTCGCCTTCGAGCACGACTGCCGCGAGGGGATCTGCGGATCGTGCGGATTTCTCATCAACGGCGTGGCGCACGGGGGCCGGCGCGGCACCACCGTCTGCCAGCTCTCCATGCGCTTCTTCAAGGACGGGGACTCTCTCACCCTCGAGCCGTGGCGTTCGGCCGCCTTTCCCATCGTCCGCGATCTGATCGTGAATCGATCGGCGTTCGACCGGGTCATCCAGGCTGGAGGGTTCATCTCCGCGCCTACGGGGAGCGCCCCCGCCGCGGACGCCATCCTGGTGGCGAAGGAAGACGCAGACACCGCGTTCGACGCGGCGGCTTGCATTGGCTGCGGCGCGTGCGTCGCCGCCTGCCCGAACTCGGCCGCGATGCTGTTCACCTCGGCCAAGCTCACCCACCTCAACTCGCTTCCGCAGGGTCAGCCGCAGCGCGACGAGAGGACGCTGAGCATGGTCGCCACCATGGGAAACGAGGGCTTTGGCAGCTGCTCGAACTACGGCGAATGCGAGGCGGCGTGCCCCAAGCGGATCCCGATCGAATTCATCGGCAGGATGAACCGCGACCTGATGCGCGCGTTCTGGCATCGCCACCGCGAGGCGCTGATCGTCCCATCCGTCGTACAGGCACCCAGTGAAGGGTAAGGAAAAAGGAAAAAGAACATGAGCAACACACACGAATCTGCTTTCCCGCGCGGCATGGAGCTCCTCGATCACCAGGAGCTGAACAAAGGCACTGCATTCACGGAGGAGGAACGGCGCCGCTTCGGACTCGAGGGGCTTCTGCCGCCTCACGTAGCGACGCTGGACGAGCAGGTTGTGCGTGCCTACGAAGCCTATGGGCGGAAGGGCGACGACTTGGAGCACCACATCTTTCTGCGCGCGCTGCAGGACACGAACGAAGTCCTCTTCTACCGGCTCTTGCTCGACCACATCGAGGAGATGACCCCGATCGTCTACACGCCGGTCGTGGCGCAAGCCTGCCAGCAGTTCAGCCACATCTACCGGCGGCCGCGCGGCCTGTTCGTCTCCTGGCCAGCGCGCGATTCGATTCCGGCGATCCTGCGCAACCGTCCCAACTCGAAGGTCGACGTCATCGTCGTGACCGACGGCGAACGCATCCTCGGAATCGGCGATCAAGGCGCGGGCGGCCTCGGCATCCCGATCGGCAAACTGTCGTTGTACTCGCTCATCGGCGGAATCCGTCCGGAGCGGACGCTGCCCATCGTGCTCGACGTCGGGACGAACAACGCCGAACGCCTCGCGGATCCCGAGTATCTCGGCTGGCGTCACGAGCGGATCGAGGGCGACGGCTATTTCGATTTCGTCGATCGATTCGTCCAGGCGGTGAAGCAAGAGCTTCCTGGCACCTGCCTGCAGTGGGAAGATTTCGCGACGCCGCATGCCCGGCCGATCCTCCAGCGGTACCGGGACGAACTGCTGACGTTCAACGACGACATCCAGGGGACCGCAGCCGTCGCGCTGGGAGCGGTCTTGGGCGCAGTGGCGGTGACTGGACGAGGCCTGAAGCAGCAGCAAGTCGTCATGCTCGGCGCGGGGTCGGCAAGCATCGGCGTCGCCGATGGGTTGCGCGCGGCGATGACGCTCGAGGGCCTGTCCGAGCAGGAGGCGCGCAGCCGCTTCTGGGTGATCGACAAAGATGGCCTCTTGCGCTCGGGACGAAAGGACCTCACGCCGGAACAGGCCGTCTATGCGCAGCCGGAGAGTCGCGTCTCGGGGTGGCCCCGGACCTCCGGCGGAAACGTCGGGCTCGCCGAGGTGGTGGGAAGGGCCGAGGCGTCGATCCTCATCGGCCTCTCGACGGTGGGGGGAGCATTTACCGAGACGATCGTGCGGGAGATGGCGCGCAAATCGCCGCGGCCGATCATCTTCCCCCTCTCGAATCCGACCTCCAACTCGGAGGCGAAACCCGAGGACCTGCTGCTCTGGACGGAGGGCCGCGCGCTGGTAGCGACCGGATCGCCCTTTCCCCCGGTGAGCTACGGCGGGCGTTCCATCCGCATTCCGCAGTGCAACAACGTCTACATCTTCCCCGCCATCGGTCTCGCGGTCGTGGCCTCCGGGGCCACGCGCGTGACCGACGGAATGATGCTGGCGGCTGCTCGGGAGCTGGGAAGAAATTCACCTGCGGTTGCGGATCCCACAGCGCCCCTCCTTCCTCCGCTGACCGACGTCCGGAGGGTCGCCGCGAACATCGCAACCGCGGTCGGCCTCCAGGCGCAAGCTGATGGAGTCGCTCCGAAGACCAGCGAGGACGAGCTGCGCAGCAAGGTGGAAGCCGCGCAATGGACTCCGGCCTACCCATCGTTCACGGCCGACGATCTCGCGCGGTAGTCGACGGCGCGGACACGGCAAAGGTCGCAGGAATCCATGCTGAACAATAACCAGTTACACCGACTCGGGGCTTTGGCAGCACCACTCGTTGGGGTGCTCTTCTTCTTCGCCATTATGGGAGTCTTTGGATTGAGACTGGCGATCGCCGGGCTGGCCGTATTCGTACTCGGTGCCGTCGTTGTCTACGTCGCGTTCCCGGCCGCCGGTGCGGAATCATGAAACTCGATCCTTCCATTCTCGCCAGAATCCAGTTTGCCTTTACGGTGAGCTTTCACATCATTTTTCCGACGATGTCGATCGGCCTTGCTTCCTTCCTGGCGGTGGTCGAGTTCCTTTGGCTGAAGACCAAGAAGCCCGTCTACCTCCAAATCTACAAGTTCTGGCTCGGCATTTTTGCCATGGGATTCGGCATTGGGGTTGTCACGGGAATCGTGCTCTCCTTCGAGTTCGGTCTCGGGTTTGCACGCTTCGCGGAAATGGCCGGACCAGCCATTGGTCCGCTGATCGCGCTCGAGGTGTTGACGGCCTTCTTCCTGGAGGCTGGGTTTCTGGGAATCATGCTGTTCGGCCTTCATCGCGTCGGCCCGAAGCTCCACTTTTTCGCGACTTGCATGGTGGCGATCGGGACGCTCCTTTCGGCTTCGTGGATTCTTTCGGCAAATAGCTGGATGCAGACGCCCGCCGGTGTCGCAATCCATGATGGCCATTTGACTGTCGTGAGTTGGCTCCACGTGCTGGTGAACCCCTCCTGGCTCCATCGACTTCCCCACATGTTGACTGCAGCCTACCTCACCGCCTCATTCATGGTCGCAGGAGTCGGCGCCTGGTACCTGCTGAAAGGCAAGCATCAGCAGTTTGCGCGCACGACTCTCGGTTTGGGAACCGCGTTCGCGGCCGTGTTGATCGCCGGGCAGGTATTCATCGGAGACATTCTCTACGGTACCATGCTCGAGCATCAACCTTCGAAGATGCAGGCCGCCGAGGGCTTCTGGGAAAAACAATCGCAGTCGCCGGCGCCGTATTATTGGTTCATCGTCCCCGACCAGGACAATCAGCGAAATCGCTTCGAATTGGGAATCCCTTACCTCGGAAGCATCTGGTTGACCCACAGTCTCGATGGGCGCGTCCAAGGGTTGAAAAACACGCCACGCGACCTTCAGCCCCGGATGGGCATGGTGTTCTATGCCTTTCGCATCATGTATGGCCTGGCCATGCTCATGTTCGCCGTTGGAGTCGCCTCACTCTGGCTGCGCTTCCGCGGAAAACTCTTCAGTTCCCGGTGGTTCCTCTGGATTCTGGCCTTCATGACACCGTCCGGAATCATTGGGACGCTGGCGGGCTGGTATGTCGCGGAGACTGGACGGCAACCATGGGTCATCTACGGCCTGTTGAGAACGGTGGACGCAGTCTCTCCGGTGCCAGCTCGGGCACTCTTGTCGACTCTGGTCGCATTTGTTTGCGTTTATGGAGTCTTCATCACCGCCTTCCTGGTCTTTGCGGTTCGCATCATCCGCCGCGGCCCCGGAGAAGCTCCGCTACACGCGGAAGCCTCGGGCTCGGTCAAGAACGCGTTCCGTCCGTACGTGCTGGACAGCCCGGAACGACTGGTGAATGGGCACATCACGCAAAGGAGTTGAAAGATGGATCTCCCACTAGTCTCGGCTTGTTTCCTGGCGTTCGCGCTCACGATGTACGTGATCCTGGACGGATTTGATTTGGGAGTCGGGATATTGCTCCTGTTCCAGCCGGCGGCGGCGTCTCGCGACCACATGGTCGATTCGATTACCCCGACCTGGGATGGCAACGAGACCTGGATCATCATGGCCGGCGTAACGCTGCTTGCCGCATTTCCTGTCGCATATTCGGTCTTGTTACCAGCCTTCTATCTTCCCATCATCCTGATGTTGCTTGCACTGGGATTTCGCGGCGTTTCATTCGAGTTCCGCGTGCAGTCGAAGCTGTATCGTCGGAGATGGGACCTTGCATTCGCGATTGGCTCGCTCGTAGCTGCATTCATGCAGGGACTCATTCTGGGTGGCCTGATGCAAGGAGTGACGGTCCAGAATCAGCGTTTCGCGGGAAGCGTTCTAGACGTCGTTCGCCCTCTCCCTGTCATCAGCGGCCTGGCTCTCGCGTTCGGCTACGCCGTACTTGGAGGAGGATGGCTCAAACTGAAAGCAAGTGCGTCGCTGCAAGCTTTTGCAAATCGCTCCATCCGTGTTTCGGCAGCAGTGTGTGCCATCTTGTTCGGCGTCGCTTGTATCCATGCGGTCAAGATCCAGCCGGGCATCCGCTCGAAGTGGGCCTCACATGGAATCGCTCTTGCTTGCCTTGTAGGCTTGTTTGGGATTGCCTCGGGCCTGTTGACGATGATCAGGAAAACCAGACCCGCAGTGCCCTTCCTTCTAGGCCTGTTCCTGTTTGTCGTCGGTATCTCGGGTATCGCTGTGATTGTGTTTCCAGATATCGTGCCGTTCAGTGTAAGTCTGTGGGAAGCAGCAGCATCTTCGACAAGCCAAGCAGTGGTCCTGGCCGGTGCCGCTGTCGTCACGCCAATCGTTCTCACGTATTCCGCCTTTGCGTATTGGATTTTCCGGGGCAAGACGCCTGAGAGGGGATGGGAAGCGTGACGACGCGTAAACGGCAACTTCGGTGGTTCTTTGCAATCTACGGATTGTCCCTGAGTACTGTTGCTCTTCTGGCGACGCTCACCCGAGTGTTATTACGCTGGACATTTTGATGGCGCGCGCATCGAACGTGCTGAGGGCGATTTGCGCCGGAGTGGTCGTGATCGTCGCCGGCGCCAGGCCTTGCAGGGCGGTGGACTACCAGCCTTCGATTGGGTTCCGGCGCCTCGGGGCGCGAGCATCTTGATGGGATACTATCAGTTCGCCACCCACAGCGAGCTGACCAACACCCTGAACCTGGGCCAGAACGGTCATCCCTCTCGGTCGGGTATGCGGGGACGTTCGGTGGCGCTGTGAAGCTCGACGGCGTCGTGAACGGCTCCAAGACGGAAGAGCATCAGATCAGGTTCAGCTAAGAGGCCATCCATGATTCTCGTCACTGGCGGCACCGGCCTGATCGGGAGCGAGGTCCTACGGTTGCTCTCGCGCGCGGGCGTGTCTGCGCGCGCGCTCGTCCGCAATCCCGGCCGGGCACAGGCACTGCCGGGCATCACCTGGGTCCAGGGAGATCTCGCGAGGCCAGAGACGCTGGCTTCCGGGTTCGCGGGTTGCACGAAACTGTTCCTGCTGACCGGCAACGTTGAAAGCGCGTCCGATTTGCAACGACACGCGATTGCGGCAGCGCGCCAGGCCGGGGTTGCTCATGTCGTGAAGCTTTCCGCATTCGGCGCGTCGCAGCATTCGAATTCCGTGATTGGCCGGATGCATCATCAGATCGAGAAGGAGCTGCAGGAATCCGGATTGGCGTGGACGATGCTCCGGCCGCACCATTTCATGCAGAACCTCCTGGGCCAGGCTGACAACATCATCAACGACGGTGTCGTCTATTCTTCTTCCGGCGATGGGAGGAGCGGTCGCCGCCGTCACACTGACCGAGCCAGGGCATACCGGGAAGAAGTACGTCATCACGGGGGGTGAGGCACTTTCGTACCGGCAAGCGACGGACATCCTGGGCGAGGCGATTGGCAGGCCACTGCGTTTCGTCGACGAACCCGTTGACGCGGCGCGCGCACGTCTCACGCGAGCCGGCCAGCCAGCGTGGCTGGTCGACAGCCTGCTCGCGATCGCTGCGTACCAGCGCGCGGGCGGTCCGACCGAGACGATCACCAGCGTCGTCGCCGATCTGACCGGCAAACCACCGCGCACCTTCGCGGCGTTCGCCCGCGACCATGCCGCCGCGTTTCTACCCGCTCGGGATTGATCGTCCTTCCGGACAGAGCTCATGGTGAGTTGATGCGCCGCGGGGACGTGCCATGTCAGGACGACCACCGTGCCCGCCGTGTTGCAAACCAGCGCCATCCGGGATCCCGGCGCGAGTGTCGTCATTCCGGCAGCCGTGCAAGTCAGGGCGCCTTCGCAGTCTGCGTCGTAGCGGCCACGCTGTCGGCCATCTGCTGGCCGAACCGGACGAGCGCCCTCTGCATCGCGGCGACGAGCGCGTCATAGCCGGCGCCGTTGGTCTTCTCCGTCACGGTGGCTTCCCTGACGCCGAGCGACTCGCCGCTCTGGCCGATCAGCTCCCATCGACCCTGCAGGACGACGGACTGTCCGGGGATCCCGTCGAAGCGAGAGACGCTGACCGCAGCGCGGTAGCTGGGCCCGACGCCGGAAAGGATCGCCGACCTCCAGGGCGCGACCGCGATCTGCTGCGAGGCGAGGCGATCGCGCACCGTCGCGACGAGAGCGCCGCTGATCTCGCTGTCGAGCGAGCCTCCCCAGCGATCGAACTCCGCGACCACGAGCTCGTTCGCGCCGGTGCGGGTCACGATCTGTGGCCGGTCGATGGACTCCGGGATCTCGACGGGACCGATCGCCAGCGTCGCATCGGGTGGCGTCCCGCCCTGGCCGTTCCTGATCTGAAGGGGCGCCAGCGTGTAGAACCGGGACGGGCGCGAGCTCCCCAGACAGCCCGCCAGCGCCAGGGACATCGCGCAGGCGAACAACGGCGGCAAATGGACATGGGTCATGCCGGTCACCTCTTTCCCTTCAGAACGGCCTCCGGGTGCAGCTCGAGAGACTGGGCCAGCGAACGCACGGAGCGCGCGGCGGCATCGAGATCCGCGAGCGTCTTCGTCAGGTCGTATCCGACGTTGGCATTCTGCGCGGCTACCTTCTGGAAGGACCCGAGCGTCGAACGCATCTGGTCGAGGGAAGCAGAAGCCTTGGTCATGGCATCGATGAAGCTCGCCGCCATCTCCGCCGGCGGTCCTTCCTCCATGGAGAGGGTCTTCTCGGCTTGCGCGAACGTGCGCCGGGCGGCGTTCGACGTCGCGGTCAGGCTCGCCATCAGAGGTCCGACCTCGGTGGCGATTCCACGGATGAGCCCGTCGAGATCGCGCAAGCTCTCCTGCGCCGCGGGAGAATTGACCAGCCGTTCGATCCCGTCGGTCACGTTCACGATCTTCTCGGGGAGCTTCTGCAGCGTCTGTACGATCTGGTCCTGCAGGGAGAGGATGGTGGGAATCTCCGGATACCGAGGGTCGAGCCCGAGAAGCTTGGTGGGACGGTCGGGATAGAAATCCATGTTGATGTAGAGCTGCCGGGTGATGAAGCTCTCGACATCGAGCTGCGCCTTGAGCCCCTTTTCCAGGAGCGGTTGATAGAGAGTGTGCGTGGAGAACATGCTCGTCGCGTCCTCACTGCCCGAGATGATCAAGCTCCTCGGGTCGACCTCGACGTAGACGGGGATGGCGATGCTCAGGGTCTTCGGATCGAACACCGCGACAATCTTCGTCACCTGTCCGACCCTGACGCCCCTGAACTCGACAGGGGAGCCGACCGACAGCCCGGTGATCGAGCCGGAGAAGAACATCACGAAGGTGAATCGCTTTTGGAAGAACCTGCCGGACCCAAAGACGACGATGGCGACCACCGCCAGCGCAATGGCGCCGACGACGAAAGCTCCGATCAGCGTCTTCCTCGGTTGCCTAGCCACGGCTCGTCTCCTCGCCACGGGTCAAGAAGGCGCGCACGCGCGGGTCCTTCGATTCGGCCAGAAGCTGCTTCGGGTTGCCCGAAGCGATCATCGACTTGCTTTCCCCGTCCAGGAAGACCGAGTCGTCGCCGATGGCAAAGATGCTGGAGAGCTCGTGCGTCACGACCACGATGGTGGCGCGGAGGCTGTCGCGCAGATCGAGGATGAGATCGTCGAGCCGCCGCGAGCTCACCGGGTCGAGCCCCGCCGAA
>WNFL01146335.1_pt5 | contig 11298 bp, 11 predicted proteins | sample 5400361 | NCBI WGS metagenome assembly WNFL01 (sample SAMN13153351, study PRJNA577476) | soil metagenome | isolation source: 40 cm soil on Douglas fir-dominated hillslope | place: USA:California | collected 2013-09-17 | reverse complement strand
CGGAAAGCTCATTTCGATATGCCCGGCTTTCGCCTCGAGGCGCTCTATCATTTCCGCCAGCATGATTGCGAATGATTCGACCGAAATCTCACGCTCGTGGCTATTGAGTATCTCCACGAACCTCGACATGTGCGTGCCTTTGAAGTGGTGCGGCAGGGCAACGTACATGTTGAACACCGCAATGGTATGTTGCACTCCGCCAGCCTTCTCGCGCACCTTCACCGGGTGACGGATTGCCTTGATTCCGACCCGGTCGATGGCAATTTGCCGGCTGTCCGGCGCGCCTTGGACGTCTGGGATCGCGAACCTGAGATCTCGGGTGTTCATGGCTGAGAGAGTTGGGCGATGTGGGCCTCATTATAGCCCCGCCGCCCTTTGGCCGATTCAAACCGCGCCAGGAGCCTGTCGGACTTAATTTCACGTATGCGCGAGCCTCGCTTTGGGTGCAGGGCAGGCGCAAGAGCGCGCCGTTGTGCGAGCCACAATCAGCGCTGTTGCAACGCCGCCCTGCGCCCAAAGCGAGGCTCGCCCTGCGGGTTGCGGCCAGAAAGCGCGTCTGCTGCGTTGCTCATCGCTTATTTGGAATGACCAAACCGCGCTCCTCGCGCCTTCTGGCCGCAACGCATGCGCGAAATCAAGTCCGACAGGCTCCTGGGCGCGTCAGCGCTCAGGGGTTTCGAGGGAAAAAGGCGTGAAGCGAGTCTCCCTGTCGTAGAAGTCCTCGGCCTCGGCGCGTTTGAGCCAGCCGACGATCTTGTAGGTGAGCGGCGTGAAGACCACCTCCACGCCCACCTTGGTGACGAACTGGGCGAGCATGACCAGCGGCAGCTTGTCGTCGGGGATGATGCCCGTGCCGTAAAACGCCAAGGGATAGAAGATCATCGAATCGACGCCCTCGCCGAACAGCGTGGAGCCGATGGTGCGGGTCCAGAGCCATTTTCCCTGGGTCAGAATCTTCATCTTCGCGAGCACGAAGGAATTGACGAACTCGCCGCAGAAGAATGCGATCAGGGAGGCGAGTGAAATTCGCCAGGTCGAGCCGAACGCAATTTCGTAGGCCGCCTGGTTGTTCCAGAACGGCGCGGGGGGGAGGCTGACGACCACCCACGACATTACGGATGCGAATGCCAGCCCGCCGAAGCCCGCCCAGATCACGCGACGCGACCGGGCATAGCCGTACACCTCGGTCAGGATGTCGCCGAATACGTAGGATATCGGGAAAAACAGCACGCCCGCGCCGAACGTCAGCGTGCCGGCGACGGGCGCGTCGATTTGGGCGATTTTCGCCGGGCCGATCAGATTGGAGCACACCAGCACGACCACGAACGCGGCCATGATGAAATCGAAGTACCTGTAGCTACGATGAGGCATGAATTCAGTCGATTGCGGAGCTAGGAGCCTGTCGGACTTGATTTCACGTATGCGCGAGCCTCGCTTTGGGTGCATGGCAAGGCGCAAGAGCGCGCCGTTGTGCGAGCCACAATCAGCGGGCTTGCAACGCCGCCATGCGCCCAAAGCGAAGCTCGTCCTGCGGGTTGCGGCCAGAAAGCGCGTCTGCTGCGTTGCTCGTCGCTTATTTGGAATGACCAAACCGCGCACCTCGCGCCTTGCAGTCGCGCTTTCTGGCCGCAACGCATGCGTGAAATCAAGTCCGACAGGCTCCTGGGGTTGACCGGGCAATGCGAGTTCATGGCTCGGCGCGTCGCCTATCGCGCGAGGAGCACGGGGCTTGAACGGCGCCTCACATCCCCGGCAGACGGCCGCGCATTCCGCGCAGCATTTTGGCGAGCCCACCCTTGCTCATTTGCTTCATTACTTTCTGCATCTGCTCGAACTGGCTCAGCAGCCGGTTGATATCCTGCACCTGCACCCCCGCGCCCGCGGCTATGCGCCGCTTGCGCGACGCCTTGAGGATTTCGGGGCGTGCCCGCTCATCCGGGGTCATGGAGTCGATGATGCCTTCGACGCGCCGCAGCATCCGGTCGTCGGCGCCCGGAGCATTGGCCGCCGCCTGCGCGAATTGCGCCGGCAGTTTGTCCAGCAGCGCGCTCACGCCCCCCATCTTTTTCATCTGCTGAATCTGTGCCTTGAAGTCTTCCAGATCGAAGCCCTTGCCCTTTTTGATCTTCTGCGCAAGTTTCTGCGCTTCTGCGTGATCGACATGCTCCCTTGCCTGCTCGATCAGCGAAAGTACGTCGCCCATGCCCAGGATGCGCGACGCCATGCGCTCGGGGTGAAACGGTTCCAGTCCGTTGAGCTTCTCGCCGACACCGGCGAACTTGATCGGGCGTTGCGTCACGTGCCGCACCGACAATGCGGCGCCGCCGCGTGCATCACCGTCCAGCTTGGTGATGATGACGCCGGTCAGCGGCAATGCTTCGCCGAATGCCCGCGCCGTGTTGACTGCGTCCTGTCCCTGCATCGCATCGACGACGAACAGGGTTTCGATCGGCTGCAAGGCCCGATGCAGTTCGCGGATTTCCGCCATCATCGCGTCGTCGATCGCCAGCCGGCCGGCGGTATCGACGATCAGCACGTCGTGCAGATGGGCACGCGCAAACTTGACCGCGCCCAGCGCGATATCCACAGGCTTATCGCCGCCGTGCGCCGGAAACCAGTCGACCCCGACCTGCTGCGCCAGCAAGCGCAACTGTTCGATCGCTGCCGGCCGGTACACGTCGCAACTCACCACCAGAACCTTCTTTCGGGCTTGCTCCTTGAGAAACTTGGCCAGTTTCCCGCTGGTGGTCGTCTTGCCTGATCCCTGCAGGCCCGCAATCAGCAGCACCGCCGGCGGCGCCGTCGCGAGGTTGAGGTCCGCCTGGGTCGAGCCCATCAGCTGGGCGAGCTCGCGATGCACGATCCCCACCAGGGCTTGCCCCGGCGAGAGACTTTGCAGCACCTCCTGCCCGAGCGCCTTCTCCCTGACCTGGTGAATGAACTCGCGCACTACCGGCAGCGCGACGTCGGCTTCGAGCAGCGCCATGCGGACTTCGCGCAGCGCGTCCTGGATATTCGCTTCGGTGATGCGCGCTTCGCCGCGCACACTCTTTACGATTTTGGCAAGGCGTTGCGTCAGACTTTCAAACATGGCGTGCTTTTAGGTTTTCGACGCAAATCAGACAACCGCGGATCGGCCCGCCAGCCTCACAGGGCGCGCCAAGTCGATGGTGTAAACTTGGCTGGACGCGGGCGCGAAAAGCCTTTCGAGCACCGCGAGCCGATTTCCGGACATGTCTGTGTATCTTATCACCGCGCTGATTTACGCCGCATTGGCCGGCATTGCCTGGAGCCACCGCGCCTCGGGCCAGACTGCCAATGGCAATCGGGCAACCGGCGGCAAAGCGCGCGAGGTTCGATTTGCGGCGCGCGCCGGCGTCGGCGCGGCGCTTGCGCTGCACGCGTGGCTGCTGTGTGCCGCGCTGTTCTCGAACCGCGGTACCAACCTCAGCCTGGGGGTGGCGTTATCGCTGATTGCCTGGCTGATTACCGCAATCTACTGGATCGAGAGTTTCTGGTACCCCGTCGGCGCGTTGCAGCGCCTGATCCTGCCCTATGCCGGCATGCCGCTGTTCGTGCTTCATCTGGTCGTGTCATTGCTCGCCTACGGACTGATCACGATCGCCGCGATGCACGCGCTGCTGGCGTGGTTATTCGAATCCCGTCTTCACAGCGGCTCGCTGCCGGCCTTCATGCGGGAGTTGCCGCCGCTGGTCGAATTCGAGCGGCTGACGTTCCGGATTCTTACCGCGGGCTTCGTGTTGCTCTCGCTCACGGTATTTTCGGGGATGGTGTTCTCGGAAGCGGTATTCGGCAGACCATGGCAATCCACCCCGCACAAGATCGTATTCGGCATCGTCGCGTGGGCAGTATTCGCAATGCTGATCGCCGGCCGCCGCCTGCGCGGCTGGCGCGGCAGGGTGGCGCTGCGCTGGACCATGGCCGGCTTCGGTTTCCTGTTGCTGGCCTATGTGGGAAGCAAGTTCGTGCTCGAAGTCATCCTGCATCGCACGTGATCCGATCAATCGCCCCGAATCCGTGAACGACATTCCATTGGGCGCGCTGTGCGGCGCCCTGGTGCTGCTGCTGTTTGCGTCGGCGTTTTTCGCCATCGCGGAAACCAGCATGATGGCGCTGAACCGCTATCGCCTGCGGCATCTGGTCAAGGAAGGATCGCGGGCCGCGAGACTCACCTCCCTGCTGCTGCAAAACACCGATCAGTTGCTCAGCGTGATTCTGCTCGGCAGCACCGTGGTGAACGCGGCGCTGGCGATGCTGGCGACGTTGATCGCGGTGCGCCTGCTGGGAAATGACGAGGTTTCGCTGAGTGTTGCAACGGCCGCAGTCTCGTTCCTGATCCTGGTATTTGCCGAGATCACGCCAAAAGTGATCGGCGCCTCCTATCCCGAACGCATCGCGCTGCCGTCCGGTTACCTGCTGTCACCGCTGCTCAAGCTGGCGTCGCCCGTCATCTGGTTCGTGAATCTGTTCGTGCGCGGGCTGCTGTGGCTGATGCGAATCAAGCCTGCGGACATCGACCAATCGGTATTGAGCCTGGAGGAGTTACGGACGCTGATCCTCGAGGGCAGCCATTACATTCCGCCCAAGCATCAGACCATCCTGATGAATCTGTTCGATCTGCAGGACATCACCGTCGATGACGTGATGACTCCGCGCGCGCAGATGGAAGCGATCAATCTGGAACAGCCCATCGAGGAAATCCGCGAACAACTGGCAACCACCAACCATACCCGGCTGCCGGTGTGCCGCGGCACGGTCGACACGATCGTCGGCGTGCTGCACGTGCGCAAGGTACTGCGCCAGATGCGGTCGGACGAAATGACTCACGCTTCGTTGCAGGAAATCCTGCGGGAACCGTACTATGTCCCTGCAGGAACGCCGCTGTTTGTGCAACTGCAGAACTTTCAGGAAACGCACCGGCGCATCGGTCTGGTGGTGGACGAATACGGCGAATTGCAGGGGCTCGTCACCCTCGAAGACATACTTGAAGAGATCGTTGGCGAATTCACCACCAATTCGCCCATTCACGGCTCATTGTTCGTCAAGCAGGATGACGGCAGCGTACTGGTCGAAGGGCGGGCGCCGCTGCGCCTGTTGAACCGGGCCTTCGGGCTCGATTTTCCGCTGGACGGACCAAAAACGGTCAATGGTCTGATTCTGGAACTACTTGAGGACATTCCGGAATCCGGAACAAGCTTCAAGGTGGCCGGCCGGCCGGTTGAGGTCGTCCAGACCCAGGACCGGATGGTCAAAATGGTACGAATATTCCCGGATCTGCCAAAGGAGAGCTAGCGCTGCCGCAATTCGTCTTTACAAGACTCACAGTTGGCAGGCATTATTGATGTAATTTGTTAAGCACCCTACAGGCGTACCCTCAAAGATTTGTCATGGCTGCTGCTAATGCCCAGGTGCTCAGCCCGTTTGCGCGCGCGCTCGTCCTGCAGGGGCGGCTGTCGGATGCGGATGCGCAAGGCATTCAAACTGAGGCTACCAAGGCGGGGTTAAGTTTCATCGAACAGCTGACCGTGTCGCGCCGAATTCCCGCGCGCGAGGTCTGCGAGTTCGCGGCATTGACCTTCGGCTACCCGTTCGTTGACCTGGCGTCGGTCGACATGGAGCACCTGCCGGCCAACCTGGTCGATTCCAAGCTGCTGGTGCGCCATCGGATTTTGCCTCTGGGGCGGCGCGGCAACAGGCTGTACGTGGCCATTTCCGACCCGACGAACCAGCAGGCGCAGGATGGAATCAAGTTTGCGTCCGGCCTGGCCGTCGAACCGATCGTCGTCGAGGACGACAAGCTGGGCGCCGTACTGCGCAAATTGGGCGATGGCGGCGCCAGGTCGCTCGAAGCGCTGGTGCCCGAGGACATCGACTTAAAGCTCGACGACGGCACGGCCGAAACCGCGTCACGGGACGAATCAGCCGAGGTCGATGACGCCCCGGTTGTCAAGTATCTGCAAAAAATCCTTCTCGATGCGATCAATACCGGCGCATCGGATATTCATTTCGAGCCGTACGAAAAGTTTTACCGTATCCGCTACCGCACCGACGGCGTGCTCTACGAGGTTGCGCAGCCACCGCTGATGATCAAGGACAAACTGGCGTCGCGCATCAAGGTCATTTCCAGGTTGGACATTTCGGAAAAGCGTGTGCCGCAGGACGGGCGCATGAAACTCAAGCTTTCCCCCACCCGGGCAATCGACTTCCGCGTCAGCACCCTGCCGACGATCCACGGCGAAAAGATCGTGATGCGGATTCTGGATGCGTCGAGTGCTACCGTGGGTATCGAGGCCCTGGGCTACGAACCGGACCAGAAGGAATCGCTGCTCGATGCGGTCGGCAGGCCCTACGGCATGGTACTGGTGACCGGCCCGACCGGAAGCGGCAAGACGGTTTCGCTGTACACGTGCCTGAATATTCTGAACAAGCCGGGAATCAATATCTCGACCGCGGAAGACCCGGCCGAAATCAACCTGGCAGGAATCAACCAGGTGAATGTCAACGACAAGGCCGGGCTGACATTCGCCGCTGCACTGCGGGCGTTTCTGCGGCAGGACCCCGACATCATCATGGTGGGCGAGATTCGCGACCTTGAAACCGCCGAGATTTCGATCAAGGCCGCGCAGACCGGGCATATGGTGCTGTCAACGCTGCATACCAACGATGCGCCTTCGACGCTCACCCGGCTCGCCAACATGGGCGTGGCGGCTTTCAATATTGCATCGAGCGTCACGCTGATCACCGCGCAGCGCCTGGGCAGGCGGCTTTGTTCCTGCAAGCGTCCGGCGGAGTTGCCGCCGGACGTCCTGCTGGAGGCGGGGTTTGCAGAGGAAGATCTCGATGGTTCCTGGGTTCCGTACACCCATGTCGGCTGCGAACTGTGCAAGAACACCGGCTATAAGGGTCGAGTCGGCATCTACGAGGTGATGCCGGTTTCGGACGAGATCAACCGGATTATCATGAAACACGGAAATGCAATCGATATCGCGGACCAGGCAAGACGGGAGGGTGTGCGCAACCTGCGCACATCGGGCCTGTGGAAAGTGAAGCAGGGACTCACCTCGCTCGAAGAAATCGAGGCGGTGACCAACATATGACATCGAGGTAACCCATGGCGACGACCGTAGCGGCAGGCAAGAACCCGACCCCCGCCAAGCTTTACAACTATGTCTGGGAAGGCAAGGATCGCCAAGGGAAAGCGCTGCGCGGCGAAATGCGCTCCAGCGGCGAGGCTTTGGTCAGTTCGACGCTGCGCCGCCAGGGAATCGTCGTCACCCGGGTAAAGAAGCAGTCGCTGGGAGCAGGTAAAAGAATCACCGAGAAGGATATCGCGTTGTTCACGCGCCAGCTTGCGACGATGATGAAGGCCGGCGTGCCGCTGCTGCAGTCTTTCGACATCGTCGGCAAGGGCCACAGCAATCCGCGCATGAGCCGCCTGCTGATGGAAATCAAGTCGGAGGTCGAGTCCGGATCGAGCCTGAATGCGGCATTCCGCAAGCACCCGGCGTATTTCGACCAGCTCTTCTGCAATCTCGTCAGTGCCGGAGAGCAGGCCGGTATCCTCGATACCCTGCTGGATCGCCTGGCGACCTACAAGGAAAAAATTCTGGCGATCAAGGGCAAGATCAAGTCGGCGCTTTTCTATCCCATTTCTATCATCGTCGTTGCGATCGTCATAACCGCGGTCATCATGATATTCGTGATCCCCGCATTCAAGACCCTGTTTACCGGCTTCGGCGCCGACCTGCCGGCACCGACGATGATGGTGATGGCGATGTCCGACTTCTTTGTCGCCTACTGGTGGATGATGCTACTCGTGGCGGTCGGGTTTTTCGTCGGATTCAGGTATATGTGGAAGCGATCGCCGCGGATGAAAATGGTCATGGACCGGCTGGTATTCATGAAAGCCTCCGTTGCACGCTGGTCGCGCACGCTTTCGACGATGTTTGCGGCAGGCGTGCCGCTGGTCGAGTCGCTCGATTCGGTCGCGGGGGCATCCGGAAACCAGGTCTATTACGAAGCGACGAAACGTATTCAGGCCGAGGTGAGCACCGGCACCAGCCTCACGATGGCGATGACCAACTCGCAGGTGTTCCCGAACATGGTGCTGCAGATGACCGCCATCGGCGAGGAATCCGGCTCACTCGACAGCATGCTGTCGAAAGTTGCCGATTTCTTCGAGCGCGAAGTCGATGAGATGGTTGACGCGCTCTCCAGCCTGATGGAGCCGATGATCATGGTCGTGCTCGGAACATTGATCGGCGGCCTGGTGATTGCGATGTATTTGCCGATCTTCAAATTGGGCCAGGTCGTCTAAGCCGTTCCGAATGCGTCCTGCGCCATCGCCGCCGCAGGCGCAAACCCGGTCTTGCCTGCGGAAGCGCCAGTAACTGCGGCCAACGATGGAATCATTCTTCCTGCTGGGTCACCCGGCCGTGTTCCCGTGGGTTGCAGTCGTCCTCGGGTTGATGGTGGGAAGCTTCCTCAACGTCGTCATCCATCGTCTGCCGAAGATGATGGAGCGAGCGTGGCGCATGCAATGCGCCGAGCTCGCCGTCGCGGACCCGGATGCCGAGCCACGCCGGCAGGAAACCTACAATCTGGTTCAGCCGCGATCGGCATGCCCGGCGTGCGGCAGCCCGATCACCGCGCTGCAAAATATCCCCGTCATTTCATACCTGCTGTTGAAGGGACGCTGCCGCGCCTGCGGTGCGTCCATCAGTCCGCGCTATCCCTTGGTCGAGGCGCTGACGGGGGTTCTTTCCGGCCTGCTCGCCTGGCATTTCGGCGCCGGGCTGGCAGGCGCCGCGGCGATCGGGTTCTCGTGGGCGCTGGTTGCGCTGACCTTCATCGATCTCGATACGCAATTATTGCCCGATGACATCTGCCTGCCGCTGCTTTGGGGCGGGTTGCTGGTCAATCTGTCCGGAACCTTCACCGATATTCGCTCCGCAGTCATTGGTGCGGTGGCCGGCTATCTGATTCTCTGGTCGGTCTATTGGGCGTTCAAACTGGCGACCGGCAAGGAAGGCATGGGATATGGCGACTTCAAGCTGCTGGCCGCCATCGGCGCCTGGCTCGGCTGGCAATTGTTGCCGCTGGTGGTATTGCTGTCCGCCGCTGTCGGCGCGATCGCTGGCATATTGCTGATCGTGTTTGCTCGCCACGGCAGGAGCGTACCGATACCCTTCGGACCCTACCTCGCGGTTGCCGGGCTGGTCGCTCTCGTCTGGGGTGAATCGCTGATTCAAATGTACTTGGGGGCGTGGCGCGTGTGAGCTTCGTCGTCGGGCTCACTGGCGGCATCGGGTCGGGAAAGAGCACGGTTGCCGAGCTGTTTGCCGAATGCGGTGCCGAGATCATCGATACCGATGCCATTTCGCATCAGCTCACCGCCTCCGGCGGGAGGGCGATTGCCGCCATCCGGCAGTTGTTCGGTGATGCGGTGATCGACGCTTCCGGCGCGATGGATCGTGCCGCGGTTCGCCGCATCGCATTTGCCGATCCGGCCGCTCGAACCAACCTGGAAGCGGTGCTGCACCCGATGATCCGGGAGGCGGTGTCCCACAGGTTGAGCCGCGTCATCGCGCCGTACGCGATATTGGTCGTGCCGCTGCTGGTGGAGACAGGCGCCTACCGTGACCGGCTGGATCGTGTGCTGGTGGTTGACTGTGATGAAGCGACGCAGTTGCAGCGCGTCATGGCGCGCAGCCAGTTGTCTGAGGCGGAAGTTCAAGCCATCATCGGCACCCAGGCCAGGCGTGAAGACCGGTTGCGGCACGCGCACGATGTGCTCGAAAACCACGGCGATCGAGACAGCCTGCGGTCCAGAGTCGCAGCGCTGCACCAGCAATACCTGCAGGCAGCCCGTGAAAAGGCAGTGCGGTCATCGGCCCCCTGATTTGTCAAAGGCGAATGCTTGCAGCACAATCATCGCTGTGTTTAGTTGCGGCCCGTATTCGGCGTGCGGCGGCAAGCAGCGCGCCTGAAAGGTATCGTGCGGCGTGATTACCTACGAGTATCCCCTCAACGAACGGATCCGCACACTGCTGCGGCTCGAGAATCTGTACGACAAGACCCTGGTGTTTGCCGCCGGCGATGACAGCAAGGACCATCACGTCGCGCTGCTGGCGCTGTTTGACGTCGTCGATGTCGCGAGCCGCGCCGACCTCAAGTCCGATCTGCTGCAGGAGCTTGAGCGCCAGAAGGCGGCACTGGAGGCGTTGCGCCACAATCCGGCGGTGTCCGAACAGGTACTCGATGATGTCGTGGCCGACATCGAGTCGGCTCATGAGGGATTGCGGAAGGTTCCCGGCAAGACCGGGCAGCACTTGCGCGATAACGAATGGCTGATGAGCATCAAGCAGCGCACCGGAATACCTGGCGGCGTGTGCGAGTTCGATCTGCCGTCCTATCACTACTGGCTGCATCAGGAGGCGCAGAAACGCAAAGCCGATCTGGTCGCGTGGCTGCAGCCGATGCTGCCCATCTCCGACGCGCTGCGCATCGTGCTCAAGCTGCTGCGGGAGAGTGGGCGGCCCTCACCCTGCGCCGCCCGCGCCGGCGTGTTCCAGCACACTCCGGCCGGCAAGCTTGCCCAGATGCTGCGATTGTCAATTCAGCTCGACGTGCCCTGCGTTCCCGAGATCAGCGCCAACAAGTACGCCCTCAATATCCGGTTCGTAACCCCCAGCAGCGTGCATCGGCCGCAACTCTACGAGCAGGACGTCGAATTCGAACTCACCTTCTGTAACCTATAGGACTCTGTCGGACTTGAATTCACACCTGCGCGAGCCTGGATTCGGCCGTATTGCCCCCACATTGCGCGGGCGCGCGCCAGCGTGTTATCTTTCGCCAGCTTCGGGTGCCGCACGGGATTCGCCGCAGAGGCGTTGACCCGCCCGGCCGGATAGAGGCACAGGACGATGGATGCGATCGCAGCCGACGCGCCAGCCAGATACACAAGAACGATGCGACGCAACTGCTCCATGTCGCCGCGGGCAAGGTTATTGTTCCTTGGGTCACTCATGTTCAACGTGATGCTGGTCGCGACCTTGGCAGCATGGGCGGGAGCCTGGCCGGTTCTGCCATTTGCCGGACTCGAAATTATCGGGGTCGCGATCGCATTTCGCCTGGTTGCCACCCATGACGGGGATTTTGAACGGCTGTCGATCGACGGAGAGCGGATCGTGCTCGATGTCTGCAAGCGCGGCGCAGTTTCACAAACCGAATTCAATCGTGCATGGGCGACCCTGGTTTGTCGTACCAGCTGGCGCG
>WNFL01115044.1_pt1 | contig 11299 bp, 11 predicted proteins | sample 5400361 | NCBI WGS metagenome assembly WNFL01 (sample SAMN13153351, study PRJNA577476) | soil metagenome | isolation source: 40 cm soil on Douglas fir-dominated hillslope | place: USA:California | collected 2013-09-17 | reverse complement strand
CCCTACCAGCCAGCAAGGAATGCGCGGCGTCTCTCCGATTACTCCGTCGCAATTACGCACAGGCGAACCTTCGAGAGCGTATGTTCCCATCAAAGCCCCATGAGAGTTTCGACCCTCCATCATCCTGTTGCCCCTGACCGTCCCGCTCAGTCACGTCCTCGCCTTGGTCTTTATACTCTAGATTTGAATCATGGACACTATTCTCCCTTTGGACTTTACTGTAGTGTTTACTGTGTACATTGTTCGTCTTTCCCCTCCCCCTCATGTCCAAATTTTGGTTGGACAAATACAAAAAATTCATGGCCTCCTCTGCCCTAACTGCCGTCCGACGCAGTGTCGACCCGGCACGACTGCAAGCCCTCAAACAACTCCAATGTTCGATATTCTCGACAACCTATAACCCCACCAACGCGCGCAACGGTGCGAAATACCTCAAGGGCCGGTTACGCGGGCCATCGATGGTCCGGTACTACCCGCCGCGCATCACATTCAGGGACATTGAGAAATTGCTAGATGGGGAGTTTGGCGTTACCGATTTGGCTGAGCAAGAGCGCCTGGACGACGTTGAAGAGCGGAAAAAGAGAGGGAAGGGCGCACCGAAGAAGGCAAAGAGTAAAGGTGCGCTCCCGTTCTCTTTTGTGCTTCCATCGGAGATTGAGACTGACGTGTTGACCGTGCTTTACAGAGGACAGCAGACGTGCGGCGAAGAAAAGACGATGAACGACACCTTTCCCGCCTTTCCTTCGCATTTGGACCTTGCTTTGGACCATTATGGCAGCATAGGCAATTATTCCCTTTGCAGCTTTGCATACCTACGCCGGAACCCTATTGGAGTCGTGGATATGCGCTGCCTATTCCTTTGTAGCACGACGTACCAATTCGTGAATGTCACGCACGGTTCTTATCTTGACCTTATTTTCATACTACCAAATTTTCCGCAAGGGATTCTCGTCATCCCAGGCCCTCCTCAAAAGCGAATCCGCCGCCGATGTCCGTCTCTTTTCATTACGTCCACACTCGCAAGCTACACCAAGATACAAGCAGCGTCTTTGCTCGCACTCTGAATATCAAACCCAGGGGCCACCCAATTACTTGCTTTAGAAGACACCATTCGACACCAGCCTAGAAACCATTGATGGGCGAGGTAATCCTTTCTCCTTAGTTGCACCAGGTGTTGTGGACGTAGCTTGAGATCACTGAGGGCAGCACATTTTGCCATAAAGTAGCCAACAGCGCCTCGACGCTGGGTGATCCGCCTCTCCTCTACAAGGCAATCGGTACAGGTCCGGACTTGGCACTAACTCATGAACGTTTGTGTTGGGTGCATTGAGCCAAGGGAAAGGATCGGCCTGTGGGGTTTCGGAACTCAATGATCACCAGAAAGGCAAAATTGCAGGAGTTATAAATCCCTGTCGGTGTCATACGCGGAAAGTGGGCCGCCGCTCTCCCATTGGACGTTACGCCGCTCTCCTCGAGCATGATCAAATACGCGATTTGAGCGTACGATTATCCGTGAAAAGCCCCCATTGTTGGTTGGACGTAGGATTTGGGTGTGGTGGTGTGTGAAGAATACTTTCGAGACACAAAGCATTTGCAACTTGTCTTCCGGCATAATTAACCAATGTCACCCTCAATCACCCGAACCCAGAGGGAGAAGAAGAAAAATAAGGTCGATTCTTCAATGATTGTGACTAGTAGAATTACGTACGCCGTTCTCACGGCCAACCAGATTAAACCTTTAACGCCTGGTTGCAGGGCACCTCCGACACCAAAAGGCTTCCAGCCTCTCACGGAAACGCTAGAAAACGAGACTTTTAACTGGAATAGCGTCGAGAAAGGCTCGAATCTTGAACTTTGGGCGGTGCGAATACCAAAAAGCGTACGACAACTTCTTCCTGCCCCATGCCACATGTACTGATGCCCTGCCTTTCTCTCGGCAACTGCGGATATCTAGTTGAACCCGAAACGCTTGGATGGTTTGACTATTGCCCTGCCTTCTTCCCTCCCGGCCGATTCACCGATTCCGCTTGCCCAATTTGAAGCCGGCAGGAGGATGTACGAAGTCAAGATGTCGAGCGAAAATACAGGTGGTGCGGAGATGAGTGAGGTTAGCTGTCTATTACCCCGTGACGACGGATATTTAGGGCTGGGTAAGCCACGTTTACAAATTTGATCCACACTGTCCTTCCATCATATGAGATATGACCACTGTCAGCTTCACTACGGTCATCGGATTGTTCTCTTACTGACTGACATCCTTCGTGTGCAATGTAGCGTCAAAACCAATTACAACACAACTCCTCGTTTCTGAAACATATATTTTACCTACTCCCACGACGACACAGAACCTATCCCAACCGGGCTTCTCGTCGGAGATCCCTCCTCTCCCACTTCCATCGTCCCAACGTTACGTCTATCCAGAACACCTCCTCAAAGGCCGATTCATCCCAACGATTCCATTGGGTTCGAAACCGAAGGACTTCGAACCATTGGAAGAAGTGTCGGATAGTGAGGCCAGTGTCGAGGAGGCGACCAAAAGGGCTCCTGCGACAAGGCGCCGGGATATAGAAGTGGCTGTTCCTCCCCCGATCTCGCCGGCCAAGAGGAGGACTGCGACACCGGTCGTTCCCGTGAAAAATACAAGGAAGAGGAAGAAAGAGCCAGTAATTGGCGGGGATGGAAAAGCCCCTAAGAAGCGGAAAAGAAATGAATAGAGGGAGCAGGCGACGCAGAGAGTTCCTGGATATGGTGATTGGGACGGTCCCCAGATAATAGATGAATGATATTGAAAAACTACGAGTAGTACATCTTTGAAAAGTCCCGCGGCAGACCAAAAATCCGATGAGCGCAATAACAGTACAAACAAAAGCCATCCTATTGGAGGACCATGACATCCCCATTCGTAAGGTGCCCTCCAGGGGCGATATTCATGTGTAAATTCGGCACAACACCAAGTGAAGGAGAACGGGGAGCCACGAGCTGTGCATTGACCTTCTGCTTCTCGCTGTCTTCCTCGAGTTCGGTCGATTCGATATCTTTATCGAGGCCGTCGTAGATACTCGTTGGTGGTAGCCCCCATACGAGCCCCGGTTGCTCAACCTGCTTCTGCTCAAACGCATTTCCGACTTGCTCCTTCCACGCCTCGAGGGAATGTAGCATCTCCTTAATATCATCTGGCACTTCGACAGTGCCGTCCATGGCGAAGATGCCCAGTCCGGATATGCCAGCTGGTCCACCATTGCCGGGATCCACCACGAGTGAAGAAGCGATGCGATCTTTCGTCTTTTTATTTTTCTTGGGGGTCTTGATCGCGCCTGACTTGCCGATTCTGCTGAAGGCGGCTGCAATGTTGTTCTCCATGCCTTCTTTAATTGATTCGTATTCGTAGTACGCGATCCGAACCTTGGCGATCTCCAGGAGGCGTTTCTTCCGCATATTGTTAACCTTTATTTGCTCTTTCAGAAGTCTCTGGCATATACGAAGTTCGGCGGATATTTGGTCGTCCTCTGGATGTAAATAGTCGGGCTGTTCACAACCCAGTCAGCTGGAGGCAATTTTTAGAAGCTGGAAACACACTTCTTTCTGGTCCAAGAGTATACCAAGACTTCTGCACTCCTCCATCAGGCGATCCTCGAGATCGCCCACTGTACCTTGTCCAGTCGCCCTCCCCATCCCTAGGCCGTGGTGATCCTCTGAGTATAGCGGAGGTAAGGGATCCTCCGCTCTTGGTACCGGTAACAAAGCGCTGAACAGGTGTTCCGTGAGAGGGCCACTTCCGTAGTCTTCTCGCACTGCATCAGCGTCACCCAGAGTAGCCGGATCCCATCGGGCACCTGCGTTTACTGCTGTCACTGGTGTAGGCGGAGGGACTGCAGAGTTCAATGTTGTAGCAGAGGGTGGTACAGTCGCTGACACGGGTACAGTGAAGGCGGCATAAGGATTTTGGAGGCGAGAGGGGCCAGCACCAGATCGATCGATGGATGGGATGCCATGCACCCAACGGTAGTTGTCTTCCCACGCTTCTGTATAGTGTTGACCCAGTGGAGGAACGTCAAAAAGGTCCTCGTCGGGAGCCTTCAGGGACAATCAGCGCTGACAAGCAAGAAAGTGTGCGAGAATCACACCCACATTATATTCAAGGAATGAAATATCTTCTTCACGAATGGGTCGAAGCCATGGCTCCATAAGGTTCCAATATGCATTAATAGTTACCTGAGAGAGGGCGTAAATAAAATATTGTCGCTCGAATGATCGAATAGAGTACTTGAGTAGGGGGTGGTTTTCTGTCGGACATATCATCGTCAACCTTTGCAGGGTCGGGGGGTATTGAGGGCGGGAGTGGTTGGCGGGCAGGTCGAGGGGGAACGCCTCCTCTTGATGGCTCGGAGAAATCAACAGCTCGACGGTGACCAATGATTCCATCCTGTACATAGACGGTCGTGTCAGCAAGGTGAACCTAGACGGTGAGCACCATCTCATAGGGGCGAGATAACCGTAGGAACAGTGGTAGGAAGTACGAGCATGCGGTAAAGGAACATACCTTATCCAGGTGAGAATCATGGTGTCTCGCCTTTTTGGATTTGTGGTCTTTATGAGGTTTGCTGGTGCCACCCAGGTGGTCATCGTTTTCATCGCGCTTTCGCTTCTTACTGGACTTTGATTTTCCAGGAACTACTGACCCGTCTCGAATAGTATTCGAAGCCGTCCTGGACGCCAGCTTGGAGGAGTTCATGGAAGTCGGAATTGTTCCTTGCGGTGGAAGAAGGCTATTCGCACCGGGGCGGGAAGAGGAGCCTGGTAGACTTACAGTGGCCTTGGAGGACCACGTAGCACCGGTCAGGCCATCTCCCGCTTCTGTATGCGCCGCATTGTGAGCCAACACCTTGCCAGACTCGTAGCACTGCGCACGAACCGCTGTACGAATCTTGCTTCTTTGCGAGCTTGCTACGAGTCTTATCTTGCTCCTTTTTCTTCTTATACAAGTGATCGACCTGCTCTTGAACCCTGTCGCAATTCGCAAGGTTCTTCTCGGCCATTTCCTTGTACATCCTGAGCTCTTTCTCTATGGCTTTGAGACTATCGAGATTGAACATATTTCCGTTGAAGATACTGATGTCTGCGGGAATCGTTCGCAGTAACTGAAGTTGAGCTAACGAGCCGCTGGTGAAAGTTGGTATCGCTTGTGATATGTTGTCCATCGCGCGTTCCGGAGAGGGCTATTTAAAGTTGAAGGGTAATAGAAGTGTCAACCGCAAGTAATAGGCATGCGGCGGTCGGTTTACCGAAAGTCACAGAAGGGTAGGAAGCCAAGTGCGAAAGAAAGCAAGCAGCACAAAGCAGGCCAAAGTGATTTCGTCCCAAGAAGGGTGAATTGCGGAGCTTAGAATGGAACTGTTAGAATTACATTGACACTAATCCTTTTTAGGGTGTTCTTGGGTCAAAACGGCACTGGCATAGGCACCGATGGCGCTGAAATCGAAATGACCTTTTGCGGAAAAAGGGTGGAACAAGAAATATGCCCAACAAGCATTATAGTGAAATCTAGTAAGCGTCATCTAGAAGCTGTGCTTGAATGAGCAGCACCCGGTCCACTCACCTGGGCGACGTTACGGTCTAGCAGTGCCTGTGAGTGCGTAGGTACTATGGGAGCTCCAGTTGCCAGCTTGATAGGAGCTTTGACATTGCACTTGTAAACTGAATTGAGCTCGTGACCAAACGTACGACTTCTGAGCCTGACATAAATATGTAGTTAGGTTCCATAGTTCTGGTACATCGGTAGATCACAATCAAACTTCATTAGAATTATCTACCAAGCAATGCCTTGACGGAATTGAAAGACTTGGAGGCGAGGCGGCAATAACAAGCTAACTACATCTAAAATTGGTGAATCTGCAATTCCGCATGCCGCATGCAGGGGTTAAAACCGGACAAAATCCTTGGAAGTTTTATGAGCGGGCTTGATGTCGCATGGACATCGTGAGTATCAGGCTAGTGATCCTTTCGAAGCCAGCGCCCGATGCGATCGAGTCAGGATTCGGAAGAGAAAGGTAAGGGTTCGTAAATGGCCCGGAGAGGCGGCTGGCAGCGGTGTGATTTATTCGTCCAACGCCGCACAAGTGGAAATATTTACACGAATAACGCAAAACCTTCATCAATACCGTGGCGGGTTGGGTGTACCCCATGGTATAAGCGGAAAGATAAGGCAGCCCTTATCTGCTCTCCAGTCAGATTGTGACAGAATCCTGTGGCAAAATGGGGACTAACCTGTAATTGTTAGCCGGAAATCTCAAATATATACAATAGGAATAAATTCTCAGCACTAAACACCTGAGTGCCATGTCCGTAGCGGGTCTGGTGCAAACCTGCTACAATCAAACTTGAGTGCAAAACCATTTGGCCCAAATTGCCAGCAAATATGCAGAACGGGCAACCCCCCCACCAAGCCTTGCTGCAATCCATGATCGACCTGAGCTTTGGTCTGTAACTCAAGATCATATTTCAAATCATCATTTAGATTGAAATGTTGCGAGTGATAAAAGACCTCAAATTCGGTATTATATTGTGACAGGTCAGGTATCTGGGTGGTTTGTATCGTAGAGGGTAACACACTTGGATCTAAAATTTGCCGTTTCGTTCCTCATGAATGCGACTGTAGTGGAAGTTCAGGAGCGGGGGACCATGACAATGGATGGACGGAGATGAATAGGGCTAACTGGTACTAAAGGTATTCAATAGTCCAACATGGAGGTGTGCTCGAGATCATTCCCCAAGGTCCCAACCATAGTTGACATCGCCTTTTGCCTGACAACCCAAGTATGAACTTTGTTTTTTGCGAGAGAGCCATCTGAGAGATCGTAGGTCTCATCTTCCTTTTGTGACAGAGAATCCCTGTCCTTTAGGCTCTGCCACATGTGCGAAATCATCACCACTGTCAACACCTGCGTCATCCTCTGAAACATAAGCTGAAGAGCGCAGTGAACGGTCGCAAATGTGATAACCAGAGACAAATTAAGCCCTAGGACTATGACTGCAAAAATTGATTATTGATTACGATACGCACTTCTTGAGTGTTGTTAACATATGCTCACCAAAGTAATAAAGACCGTCCTGGAGCATTGTTTCCACGAGGGATACTCGAAGTCCGGACATCCTCAATCTGGCTGCACGGAACACGGTCAAGGCTGTCACAACACCATCGAAGACAACGCTTCCAGTCCATCCAGCTATTCTCCATGGGTGACTGTGAATTGACGTCGTATCACCGATGTATACTCATCACAATGAAGCAACTGCTCACATTCCTTTCATAAACATTGCCATATAGCTTCCCATAAAGCAAGCTAATGTTCTTCAGAGTCACTCTTTGCCGGTCAACAAACTACATACTTGTGTACCGATCTCCCAGATTGGTCATTCCTGGTGGGAAGTTAAGAGGCAGGTCGAAACCAATGATGGTCGGGTACTGTCCCAATCCAATCGCGTAAGCCGCTGTCATCATATCCACCCTGGACGACGTACGATTTGCAGCCCGAGGCAGCAGAGATATACTGACACCAGAACGCCTAGAACCACACGGCTACGTCTGAAGAGTGCCCAGCAACGAAGAGTAAGGATGGCTATTTACATGGAGAAACGGCTCAGTATGGGGATTTAGCAAGTACATTTGACACACCTGAGATGAAGAACTGCCAAATGATAGTCTCCAGGAATGGGAACCAACCGTTGAGATTACAACTATGGTCGATTTAGCATATAAATTGGGTTGGGAGCACTGGTCAGTCAGCGTACCGCTGCAGAGGCTTGGGTGAGCATAGCTACTTTCGTGTAGATTCAGAGAGGACATACTATACCCTCATCCACGATCATGGGGATGATCAGGAAGCTGACAGGGTTTAGATATCGATGCTGTAGTTAGGACTCGCATTGAGTCGCAAAATGGATGATGTGACGAGGGTCTCACTCCAATCCACAAGACCTTGGCACCACTCCATGGAGTGCGCTTCCATATTCGTTGGACTTCGTCGTCGAATGTCAAGATATGGTCGTAAAGGAGAACGAGAGAAGCCGCAGCGTTGACGTGCCTTGCCAAGGTTCTGTGATGGTTTCGTCAACAAATACTCCTTGGACGATCGGGGGGTCCACGCACGCCTGCGCCACGGCTTCGACCAGGAAATCAATCGGCAGAGGGGCAGCCATCGTTGAAGACCCCAAAGGGGAGATTGGGGGGCGCGGGTAACTCGGGGAGGTTAGAGGGAGCCGAAGGAATAGCCCGTGGTGATAATGAACGACCTTTAAGGAGCAGTGGACACCGCACCATAGGGCAGTCGAGATGAACAGTGCATGGTGTGGGTGCTGCGGGTGGTTCTGCGCGCAATCAATCGGATGGTCGTGGGGCAAGCTTCCTGGTGAGTTGTCAACAACTCGCTACTCAATATCCTGTGAACGTTAATAACCGAAGACAATGGAGCGGATGACGCGAACCTGCGTGAACCTGCTTGCGTGTGTATCCGCCGTTGTGTTGACATAAGCTTTCCCAGCTGAGAGCATCCTTGTACCCACGTGGCTCGCTCGGTCCCGATAAGCGAGGGTATCCCACAGGCCGTCAGTCAGGGCGGCCACGAAAGGGCTTTGTTGAACTGGTGTTGAGAGCGAGAAGTCCCACGTCCCACTCCGTGGTGTTATCTATTGTGGAGCCACAAAACACCGGAGAAATTGTCACTCCCAATTCGACAACGTTTGTCGAGTATCCGTGTCCGCCTTGCCACGTTAGATTTGCAGCGCCTTCGTCAATCGATTCGACATCGAGGGCCAGAGTGTTGTCAGCACCAGACTATTTTGGGCCAAAGAGAGCGTAGAGGTCGACGTCGACGTCGACGGAGATGGCGTGTAATTTCGATTTTGAGGGACCGACGACCGGATGAGGGCCGCCGGTGCGAGTCTTCCGTTCGTTTACGTCACCCGGACATGGGCGAGAATGTCTGGGCTGGGTATTGAACCGTGCGGACCGGCAGAACAAGCCCGATCAGTCACTGCCACCATTATGACTTCGATTTACACTAGCTGTACCGTCAATTTGGCCGTCAGGGACGACTCTCCCTCTCCCGCCTACCACCTAAGACTGCACCCGTGAGTAACCCTTTCATTGGTACAGTAGTATCGCACAAGCGACGACTCCACATTTTTGTTGGGCAAAAAATGTTAGGCAAAATGTTAGGTATAGTACATGCCTCGCCCCGACCTGGTGCCTGTCATTTTGCCCAACATTTTGCCTAACAAAAATGTGGAGTCGTCCCCTGTGATCACTCACAAAACCTTTCTGCAGTGGTTCGGAAACGGGTGAGGGAAGAGAATGTACCTCTGTAGCCTACTTACAAGCATTTAGAATACTAATCTTGATGCAATCTTACCTTGATAGCCGACTCTAATAGCCGGCCTGTGTCATCGCGTACATTACCCGCTCTACAGTGCTGCCTGATCGCGCGTTTAAATCACAACATTTCTATATCACTCGCTAGAGTAAGGTGCTTGGTACGACCTATTCGTTCTTCCCATCGCGCGCCTCCCAAGCCGCAAAGTGACATCCACCACATCTAAACAGGGCACGCGGCTGCCTAGCACACCCTGGAAGTCCGCAAAGGTTTCTTCAATGCCCCGAAGTGTACAGCTCGCCATGCACATCCGGGTCTCACCAGGTATAGCGGCCCATCGTTCTCATAATCACAAGCCCACTGCAATGAACAAACTAATGTTGCACCTCTAGGTTGCATACGATAGACCAGCCCGCTTTCCTTCCTCTTTCTACTGCATTGCATCTGCTCCTATCGTTGTGCTCACCCCAGATCTCGCTCATTCCTTAACCATCCCTTAACGCCACTGTCCATTTCCCCAACAGAGGAGCACCCATCTGTCAAATGCATGCCCCTAATATTACCATCCCATTCGTCCTCCTTCTAGCTCCCTTAGGTGCGATGTGTGGATGCAACATACCAATATCCCCAATGAAGGTGAATTTCCGTGCTGCCCCCTGGGTGTCTGCTGAACGAGCGGCATTTTTTATATTTTATTTTATATTTTATTTTATTTTAATTTAATTTAATTTTTATTTTTTTATTGGTGGGAGAGGTGAACGCCGTGTGTGAGACTCCAAGCAGGGCCCTGCTTGCCAGTGGGTCCACGTGCCCTTTGGACAGTAGCCCTGTGTCCTACCCACTAAAACCCCCTCCGCCGGTCGTTTTGGCCACACCCGCTATGAGAAGTTGACAGTACTTGGGACCCGCCTTCGGGTCGAACTTAGTCAAGCGGTCATCCGCCCATAGTTGCCGGAGCTCGCGTTGTCTAGCTGCCCCTCCATGAAACGTGTTTCGTTCCAGCTTTCTTACTAAGTCTGATATGAGGCCCTTTAGTATCCGTGTCATTTCGTTAGGGGCTACACGTACACCCCGCCGTGGGCTGTGCCCGCCATATATGTTGGCTTCCAAACATCACGCGTGCACCCAGCCCACCCTATGTGCGGGGCACGAATAGCTTCCCACTCTGGTCATCAGGGTCGTCAGCGGTGTGACGCGTGACAGTGCTCGCCGGACAACTGCCATCGTGGGTTGCACGAAGCAGGTGCTCGGAACCAGTGGGCTTGTGGCACAGGCCACCTACGAAAATGGCCTGTGTGTATTGCACTGCACAGAATAGTGACAAGGATTTAGGCCATAATTGCAATTGAAATTTTTAGAAATTTTGTATACATATGATCACTAATATATGTATGATTTGATAGAAGTCAGCTATTTAAGGTTGAAACCACTACCTAGGCACTTCTGGAACTCACGTCTGGAACTCACTTTCGAGGCTAGTCAAGGCTCTTTCAAGCCTGACTGAAGAACTCTCTTCAGGGACTCTTGTCCTCAGCTTTCCCAGGATGTTGATGTGGTGTCAGGAGATTCTCAGTATCATACGCACGTTTTATTTTTGCTGGAAGTGTACAGACAGTTATTAAATATTATCGCTGTAGAAGCCCTGTAATACAAATGTTTGTTCACACCCCTTTCTTTGAGTTATGTTCTGGTTTTGTGAATGGACCCAACAACAATTAGGTCTAAGTCTAAGCCATGCCCTTCGCCCCTGAGTTTCCATACCCTCCCGGCATAGTATAGAATAGAGTTCGGACCTGTAGATTGTCCCTCATTCTGCAAAAATACTACGACTGTTGGCTACCTGTTGGGGGATAATTTAAACCCCTCAGAATATTATAGGGGAAGCTCCCCGGATCCCCAGGGTAGAAGGTGGTACTCCCTCCTGCTCATCA
>WNFL01203528.1_pt1 | contig 11300 bp, 8 predicted proteins | sample 5400361 | NCBI WGS metagenome assembly WNFL01 (sample SAMN13153351, study PRJNA577476) | soil metagenome | isolation source: 40 cm soil on Douglas fir-dominated hillslope | place: USA:California | collected 2013-09-17 | reverse complement strand
GGGCATGAGCGCGTTCGTGCTCGAGGACGGCGCGGTCTACCACACCTATTCCACCTATGCGCGCGGACTGGACGGCCTCTGGGGCATGTACCAGTGGCTCGACCGCGCCCCCAGGGGGCGCAACGAGACGGGCGTCTGGTGGCGCCGCCACGACGAGTACGACAAGCGCTGAGCGAAGTCGTGGCCCAGCGAGCCTTCTTCGGCCTCTCGGGGCTGCTCTTCGCCGCCAGCGCGGCGGTGACGATCGTCTGGTGCGCGTCCATGTCGGCGATGGGCGAGATGCCGATGCCCGGCGGCTGGACGATGTCGATGGCCTGGATGCGGATGCCCGGACAGACGTGGCCCGGCGCCGCGGCGTCGTTCCTCGGCATGTGGGTCGTGATGATGGTGGCGATGATGCTGCCATCCTTGGTCCCAATGCTGTGGCGCTATCGCCAGGCCGTCGGCGGGACAGGCGAGAAGCGCCTGGGCCGGCTGACCGCGCTCGTGGGCGTGGGGTACTTCTTCGTGTGGACCATGTTCGGAATGGCCGCCTTTCCGCTGGGCGTCGCGCTGGCGGCGGTCGAGATGCAGCAGCCGGCGCTGGCGCGCGCCGTTCCGATCGCGGTCGGCGTGGTCGTCATGATCGCAGGCTCCCTCCAGCTCACCGCGTGGAAGGCGCGTCACCTTGCCTGCTGCCGAGAGGCACCCGGGGGCGGCCGCACGCTGCCGGCCGACGTCGGCACGGCCTGGCGACACGGCCTGCGCCTCGGACTCCACTGCAGCCTTTGCTGTGCCGGTCTGATGGCGCTCCTCCTGGTCATCGGGGTCATGGACCCTCGCGCGATGGCGGTCGTGGCGGCGGCCATCACCGTCGAACGTCTCGCGCCGGCTGGTGAGCGCGTCGCGCGAGCCATCGGGGCCGTCGGCGTCGGGGCAGGGTTGCTCCTGATCGCCCGAGCAGCCGGGCCCGGATGACGCCTCCGCCTAGAGCAAGGGCCGCTTGCGGCCCAGCCAGCCGGCCAGGCCGAGGCCAAGAATGGCAAGGGCGCTCCCCGCGACAACGGGCCGAGCCGACCAGCCGACCTCCACCTCATGGGCTCCCGCGGGTACCCGCACGCCCACCAGGTGGCCGTCGGCTCGCACGAGCTCGGCGGGCTTGCCGTCGACCGTCGCCCACCAGGCCGAGAAGAACGTCCGGGACCAGACGAGCACGCCGGGGATGGGTGAGTCGACGCGCGCCACCAGGCGGTCCGCGGTCTCGCGCACGAGCTCGGGACGCACATCGAGGCGCTCGCCACCGGCGTCGGCTGTTTTCTCCAGCACGACGTCCGTTGCCGGATCGAAGTCGGCCGAACGGTGGAAGGCAAGGACCGCATCGAGGGAAGGCCCCGTGACGACATGGGTGGCGAAGCGCACCAACGGCAACGCGCCATCGAGAGCGTAGAGGCGCACCGCCGCGCGCGCGTTCAGGGCCCGCACCTCGCGGTAGGGCTCGCCCAGCGTCTCGTCCGTGACGACACCGGTGACCCCGGCGATGCGCAGCTCGGCCGCACGCTCCGGCCACCGGATCTCGTCCAGGGCCTTGCGGATGGCACGGTCTTCGTCCGCGTACGCCCCGTCCGGGTCGCCATCGAACGCATAGCCCGTGCCGCCGGTGCTCGCCAGGAGCGGCCACAGCTCGGCGGGTCCGCGCCGGTAGAAGCCGCGGATCGTGCCGGGCGGGAACGTCGCCCCTCCCACCGGGTGCGGATCGACGTCCAGGCGTGAGATCAACCGGCCGGTGGTCACCCGTGGCGCGGCCCCGGGGGGGCGATCGAGAAGAGCGAGCAGCAGCGGCGCGTCGCACAGCAGAAGGACACAAGCCAGGACACCAGCGGCGGCGGCAGTACGCCTGGGCGCCCGGTCGAAAACGAGCAGGGCCAGCAGCACCAGGGAAAGCGCAGGACCGGCCGCAGCCAGCATCGTCTCGGGCCATTGCCAGGCGAGCACGAGTCCGCTTCCCGCGAGCAGGGTGAATCCCAGGAGGCGCCGGGCGCCGGAGAGCGGCTGGCCGCCCTGCCAGCGCGCCGCGGCCGACGCGACGAGCGGCACCAGCGCGAGCGCCACCACGTACCACCATTTCACCGGCAGGCGGATCCGCCCGCCCAGCGAAAGCAGCGGGTAGAGCTCCTTCGCTCCGGGAAGGTTGCGGCCGAAGGCGAGGACGACGGCAACGAAAGAGACCGCCGCGTAGATCGCGTCCTGGCGGGCGACCAGGCGCCCGAAGAGGACGAGCAGACCGATGACCGGCAGTCCAAGGTGCAGCGTCCAGAGATAGGGCGCGTGGTGGTCGAAGATCTCGTGGGCATCGAAGCCGAAGCGGCCGAAGAGGTCCGGGCGGCCATAGGGAAAGGGCACCACCTGTTCCACGAGGCGGACCGGGTCGGTCGACGTGCCGGTCGCCACCACGAACGGGAACGGCGTCCGTGCCCGGCTCGAGTCGGGGAAGATCTGGGCAGTGGCCGCGATCTGCGGCGCGGCCACCAGCAGGGCGATGACGGTGGCCTGGGCCAGGGGCAAGGCGGCTCGTCGCCCCGCCCCCCGTGCTGCCACGACGCGAGCCGCGGCGATCACCGCGGTGAGCAGGACGACGACTGGCTCGCCCGCCAGCACTTCGAGGCCCGCGAGGAGGCCGAGCTCGGCGGCCGATTTTCTTGCCCCGTCCCCGCGCGGATCGTGCTCGGCCGCCCGCCCCAGCAGGCGAACGAGCGCGGCCATCACCCACGGCGCCAGCGAAAGGGCCAGGCCGCTGTTGTAGAAGCGCCAGGCCGAGAGGAACACCCCGGAGAGGACGAAGGCCACGGCCGCGAGCTCGGCCGCCTCGCGCGGCGCGCCCTCCGCTCGCGCCCAGCGCCGCGCGCCCGCGAAGGCGAGGACGAGGGGCAGCGCGAATCGCAGGCCGAAGGCCACGGGCAGCGGCAGGACGAGCAGCAGCAGCGTGTCGGGGAAGAAGACACCGAAGTTCGGATTGCCGGCGAGAGGCTGGCCGCAGGAGGCGCCCGGGTGCAGGAAGGGGAAGGTCCCCTCGCGGAGCTGGGACTGGGTCACGGCGCGCCCGGGCCAGTGGGTGAGGCTCGCGTCCTGGTAGGTGACGACCACGACCCCCGTGGCCAGGGGCAGCAGGAGGAGCCCGAGCGCGATGCGGAGACGCGTCACGCGGTTCCGGAGGCCGATGCGGCCGCACCGGCGTCAGGGGCCGCGATCGCTTCGCGCCAGAACGCGACGAGCGCCCAGGCGAACAGGACGACGTTGACGAGCGCGATCGTCGCGCCGAGGTCGCGCGCGGTCCGCAGGGCGATCGGCAGGTCCAGGCTGGTGAGGGCTCCGGCGATCGCGTCGGCTCCCGGGAGGGCCCGCGCGAGGTCCAGGGCCTGGTTGAGCCCCGCCGTGACGTCGGGGCCAGCAGCGCAAGCATTCCCACCGCGGGAACGACGTAACGCTGGTGCACCTGGGTGGGAAGCATGAAGAAGCCGAAGAGGTGCATGCCGAGCGTCCAGAGCAGGACGACCGGGGTGGGCCGGCGCGCCAGGACGGCCAGCAGCGCGAGCGTGTAGAGCGAGAAGGCAAGGAGGCCGACCTGGTGATAGGTGACGGGCCCGAGCGCCGGCCGGTCGTCGCGCCGTACCTCCGGCGGGCTCATCCCGCGCACCAGCACGTCGTAGCGGTCGAGCAGGTACCAGGTGTTGTAGGCCTCGGCGGTCCGGAACGGGTAGTAGTTCACGGCTCCGGTGTAGGCCTTCAGCATGCCGTCCCCGCGGCCGGCGAGGGCGTGGGGCAGGGCGAGCAGCAGCACGACGACGAGGCCGGCCGACGCGCTGCGCGCGAGCATCCGCCCGCCGTGGCCGCGCCAGATCCAGAGCGCCAGGAAGGGCACGGGAACGATGGCGAGCAGCTTGGTGGCGAGGGCCAGGCCCACCGCCGCCCCCGCGGGCACGGGCCGATCGAGGAGCAGCGCCACCACCGCAGCCATCAGGAAGACCGTCAACAGGACATCGAACTGTCCCCAGAGCGCCCCGTTCACGAAGAAGGCCGGACAGACCGCGACCAGGATCGCGGCCCGTCGCGCCCCGGGCGCGCCCAGGGGGCGAGTGAGACCGCGCAAGACGAGAGGCACCGCGGCCGCATGGGCGGCCAGGCTGGGGAGCTTCAGGAGCAGGATCGCGAGGGCGCCCACCGCGGGCGCTCCCGCGGCGAGCCGGAGCGCCTCTGCCAGCGTCAGGAGGTAGGGGACGAGCGGCGGGTAGTCGCAGTTGTCGGCGCCCGCGCCCGGCGTGTACACGTCCCAGGGACGAAAGCCCCCACTCGCGCGGGCCCAGGCGAGGAAGCAATCCACCACGTCGTACTGGTGGTAGACGCGGGCCGCCACCAGAAGGGCAAGGACGAAAACGACGGCCGCGATCAGGATGGGGAGGGAGGGCCGTACGGCCGGCGGCGCGGACATCGGGAGAGAGTCTACCCCGTGGAACGACTTGACGCGCCCAGGTCGGCCAACGTAACGTGCCGAGTTTTCCAACCGGAGAAAAACTGCGATCCATGGCGCTCTACCTGGGCATCTTCCTCGTCACCCTGTCGGGCCTGATGTTCGAGATCGGGCTCACCCGCATCTTCTCGGCCACCATCTGGTACCACTTCGCCTTCGTGGCCATCTCGGTGGCCCTCCTGGGTTGGGGCCTGGGGGGCTTCGCCCTCCATCTCTTGAAGACGAAGGTGGCCTTCTCGCTGGAGCGGGCCGCCTGCCTCACCCTGCTCTACGCCATCGCGATCCCGGTCTGTCTCTGGCTGATCGTGCGCCTGCCCTTCCATCCCGACCGCCTCGCCTTCTATTTCCTGGCCTCCCTCCTGCCGTTCCTCCTGGCCGGGATGGCGCTCTCGATGGTCTTCGACCTGCACCGCGCCGAGGCGGGCCGGCTCTACTTCGCCGACCTGCTCGGGGCCTCGGGGGGGGCCCTCACCGTGACCTTCCTGCTCTCGTGGCTGGGAGGGGAGAACGCGGTCCTCGTCGTTGCGATCCCGCCCCTTCTCGCCGCTGCCTTCTTCTCGCGGCGGCTCGCGCCGGCGTCCGCGATCGGCATCGTGCTGGTGCTCCTCGCGGTGGCGGCGAACGAGAGAACCGGCTTCTTCAAGATCAAGAGCGCCCCCTCCAAGGGCATGTACCAGCACATGGCGGCGAACCCCGAGGCGAACGCCCTACCTGGCGCGGCTCTACATCGACTCGGACGCCTGGACCAACGTCCTGCGCTGGGACGGGCGAGTGGAGGGGATCACCGACTGGGCGACGTGGTACCGGGCGTTGCCGTTCAGGGTGGTGCCGCGGCCCGCGAAGACGCTGATCATCGGCCCGGGGGGTGGCTCCGACGTGCTGGTGGCGCTGGCCGCGGGCAGCGAGACCGTCACCGCGGTCGAGATGAACCCGCTGATGCTGCGGTTCGTGCGGCATTTCGGGGCCCAGGCGGGGAACCTCTACGACCACCCGAAGGTGGAGGCGATCCTCTCCGAAGGCCGCACCTTCATCCGCCGCACCGACCGGAGCTTCGACGTGATCCTTCTCGGCTTCGTCGACTCGTGGGCGGCGGTGGCCTCGGGCGGGCTCTCGCTCTCGGAGAACCACCTCTACACGACCGAGGCCTTCCGGGCGTACGACGACCACCTCACCCCGGATGGCGCGCTCGTGATCCTGCGCTGGGACGTGGACGTCCCGCGGCTCGTGGCGAACGCGGGGGCCCTCCCGGGGGCCGAGCAACCGGGCCCCCGCATCGCCGTGTTCCTCGAGAAGCGCCGGTCGAAGCGCGAGCCCCCGCAGATGATCTTCATGCTCAAGAAGCGCCCGTTCAACGAATCGGAGACCGCCGAGATGGCGGCCTGGGATCTGGCGCGGCCGGTGATCCTGCCCGGCCGGCACGTGGAGGAGCCCTATGCGGGCCTTTTCGCGGGGACCACGACGCTGGCCCAATACGTGGCGGACGCGCCGACCCGCGTCGACCCCGTGGTCGACGACCGGCCGTTCTTCTTCGCCAGGCAGAAACCCTGGGGCATCCCCGGGAGCATGACCCACGCCTTCGCCCTGATCCTGGCGCCGATCGTCGCGCTGTGCGTGCTGTTCGTCGCCCTCGGGAAACCGGCTGGGCAGCCCCCCGGGCCGTTCGCGGTGTCGATCGTCTATTTCGCGTGCCTCGGCCTCGGGTTCATCGCGGTAGAGCTGACCCTCCTGCAGCACCTGACCCTGCTGCTCGGCCACCCGATCTTTACCCTGTCCATCCTGCTCTTCACCCTGCTCGCCGCTGGCGGCCTGGGAAGCGCCGGGAGCGGCCGCTTCGGCATCCGCCGCGTCTGCCTGCTGATCGCGGCCCTCGGTCTCGTCTACGCTTTCGCCCTTCCGCGTCTCGTACCGCTGCTGCTGCCGCTGCCCCTGGCCGCGCGCATCGCGATCGCAGTCGCGGTGGTGGCGCCGCTCGGCTTCGCGATGGGCATGCCGTTCCCGCGCGGCCTCGCCAAGACCGGGCAGGGGCCGCTGCCCGCGCCGCCCTTCTACTGGGGCTTGAACGGCATCTTCTCGGTGATCGGGTCGCTGGCCACCATGGTGGCGCGTGCTATCGGGCGGGGGGGGCGGCGACGCGGCCGCTCGAGGCGCCCGCCGCGCCGCGGGGTTAGGGAAGCGCGCCGAGGGCGCGGAGCAGGCGCGGGGGCAGGAGCCAGACGAGCTGCCCGCCCCCCGCGAGGCCGGCGGGCACCTCGAGGAGCGCCGCCCCACCCTTTTTGAAGGCCAGCCGCTCGTCGTGCCGCGTCCCCAGCAGGCGGGCGAGAAGGGACGAGAGCGACGGCTCGTGCCCCACCACGACGACAAGCTCCCGATCGCGGTAGCCATCCACCACCGCCGCCAGCTCATCGAAGCTGCCCCCGGCCAGGGCGTCCGTCTTCCGGGGATCCAGCCCGCCCCAGGCCTGGCCGGCGATTTCGGCCGTCTGCCGGGCGCGGAGCAAGGGGCTGGTGAGGAGCGCGCCGGGCGGGTCGAGGATGGCCGCGAGGCCCTGGGCCGCCGCTTTCCACTTCTTCGCCCCGTCCGGGGTGAGCGGGCGATCTTCGTCGGCCATCCCGCCGGTCTCGGGGTCCACCGCGATCGCGTGGCGGATGATCAGCAGCCGCACGGCGCGTGGCGAATCATGCCGCGGGGCGCGTGCGTCCCATCGCGTCCAGGGCGTGGCCGGCCAGATCGGCCGGGCGGCTCTCGAGGAGCTGCTGATGCAGACGGCGGGTCTCCTCCACGAAGAAAGCGTGCTCGGCGAGCGCGGCCGCTCCCACGAGCCACTCCGCCAGCACGTGCCGGTCGTGGAGCGTCCCGATCCGGTCCTGCAGTTGCTTCCAGAGCGCGGGCGCCCCGGACTCCTCGCCCCGGATGGCGTCGCTCACCTCGGATGCGTAGCGCAGGCGCCGCGCGCGGCGGCGCAGGAGGTGGAGCGCCGCGGGGTCGAGCCGATCGCCGATCTCCGCGAGCTCGGCCAGGAGGGCAGCCCCCAGGGAGTCGCGCAGGTCGCGCACGCGGGCGAGGACGGTGAAGACGACCTCACCCCTGCGCGCGAGGATGGCCCGGAGGTTGCGGCGGAGCCGGGCGATCTCCAGGTCCATGAGCGCCTCCGCCATGCGCGACCGGCTGCGCGACCGGCTGGTCCGCAGCCGGCGACGGAGCACGAGCTGCTCGGGTGACGGTTGCTCGACCGCCTGCAGGCGTTCCTTGTAGAGCTCGAGGCCCACGTCGAGGTCGCGACTCGCCCCCGCGGTGCGGGTGAGCTGGCGGAGCACGCCCAGGGCGCGCTTCACGCGACCGCCGTCCGGTCTCCGGGCGACCAGGGGCAGGGCCACGCGCAGCCGCCGGCCCGCGATCCGCATCTGATGGATCGCCTCCTCGTCGCCGGCCAGCCCATTCGGCAGGTGCCGGAACACACCACGGATGCGCTGCTTCAGGAGCGGTGAGGAGCGGTCGGGAGGGCTTGCGGGATCTCGGGGGGACACGGCGCCTCGTTGAAGGAAAACCCGAAACTAGCACGTCCCGCACCCCCACCACAACCGGAGCCCTCGCGCCGAGCGCTCCCCCTGGGGGGAAAGGTACAATGGGGGCCTGATCGGAGCCCCCTCAAGACCCCCGCCCGTATGAAGATCGCCGCCATCGACTTCGGTTGCAGCTCCGCCCACATGGTCATCGTGGAGGCTCGCGGCCGGTGACCACGAAGCGTCCGCGGTCCCTCCCCCGCGCGGCCGGGCAGGCCGAGGCCGCCCCCGCGCCGGTGGAGCCGCTGCGGCCGGTGGCCGTGCTCGACATGGGAGCCAGCGCGATCCGGCTGGTGGTGGCGGAGATGAAGCCCGGGGAGCCCATGCGCATCCTCGAGGAAGCCTCGCGCGGGGTCCTCCTCGGCAAGGACACGTTCACGAGCGGCCGGCTGGGCGCGGCCACCGTCGAGGCCACCCTCAAGGCCCTCGAAGGCTTCCGCCGGATCATGGACGGCTACGGGGTGGTGCGCTACCGCGCGGTGGCCACGAGCGCGGTGCGGGAGGCGGTGAACCGCGACACCTTCCTGGACCGCGTGCGCCTGCGCACCGGGATCGACGTGGAGGTGATCGACGGCTCGGAGGAGAACCGGCTCTCCTACCTGGCGGTGCGGGAGGTGCTCCGGGAGCACGAGGCTCTCACCGCGGGGGATTCGGTGCTGGCGGAGATCGGGGGGGGCAGCGCCGACCTCTCGTTCCTGCGGAAGGGCGAGCCCGTCTATTCCGGCACCTACGCCCTGGGCTCGATCCGCATGCGCCAGAACCTGGCCTCCTGGCACGGAAGCCACGAGGCCCGGACTCGCCTCTTCCGCCGGCACATCCACAACGTGGTCGAGGACATCCGGCGGGAGATGCCGCTCCGGGAGGCGCGGCACTTCATCGCCCTCGGGGGCGACGCGCGATTCGCGGCCGCCCGGCTGGGCCCGGAAGAGGTCCCTGCGGGGACCGTCCGCTCCGTCACCAAGGACGCCTTCCTGGCCTTCTGCGAGGAGATGGCCGCTCTCGACGAGGAGGCCCTCGTCGAGCGCTACCGGCTGCCCATGGTCGAGGCGGAGACCCTGCTCCCCGCGCTGCTGGCCTACCGCGAGCTGCTCCTCGAGACCCAGGCCGAGGCCGTGCTCGTCCCCGACGCGTCCTTGCGCGCGGGCATGCTCCTCGATATGGCCCGCTCCGAGCAGGGCCTGGGCCTCGAGGACCTCTCGCGGGTGGTGCTCCTCTCCGCGGCCGCTCTCGGCGAGAAGGACCGCTACGATGCGAAGCATGCGAAGAACGTGGCCCACCTCTCCGCCCGCCTCTTCGACGAGCTGCGCTCCGAGCACGGCCTCGGGACCCGCGACCGGCTGCTCCTGGAGGTGGCGGCCCTTCTCCACGACGTGGGGATCTACGTCAGCCTCCGCGGCCACCACAAGCACTCCCAGTACCTGCTCTCGGTCTCCGAGATCTTCGGCCTCTCCCGCGAAGACATGGCCATCGTCTCGAACGTCGCCCGCTACCACCGGCGGGCGGGTCCCAACAAGTCGCACCTGCCCTACATGGCTCTGGACAGCGACGCCCGCGTGCTCGTGAACAAGCTGGCGGCCATCCTCCGCGTGGCCAACGCCCTGGACGCCGACCACCTGCAGAAGGTCCAGGACGTGAAGATCGTGAAGGAGGACGAGGCCTGGGTGCTGGAGGTGGAGGGGGCGGGGGACCTCACGATGGAGCGCCTGGCGGCCCTTGCCCGGGCCGACCAGATCAGCGAGGTGTTCGGGCGCCGGGTCTCCTTCCGCGAGGCGGGGGTGCGCCCGTGAAGGCCGGCAAGACGCGCAAGCGCGAGCCGGAGCTGTTCCTGAACCGCGAGCTGAGCTGGCTCGAGTTCAACGGCCGGGTGCTCGAGGAGGCCACCGACGCGCAGAACCCGCTCCTGGAGCGGCTGAAGTTCGCCACCATCACCGCCAGCAACCTCGACGAGTTCATCATGGTCCGGGTGGCGGCCCTCAAGAACGCGGTGGCCGAGGGCGACACCGCCCCCGACGTGGCCGGCCTCACCCCGGGCCAGCAGCTCCAGCAGATCTCGGAGCGCGCCCACGCCATGGTGGATCGGCTCTACGAGGCCCTGCTGGGGGAGATCCTCCCCGGCCTGGCCGCCCACGGGATCCGCATCGCCCGGGTGACGGAGGTGGAGGGCGAGCCGCGGGCCGCCCTGGCCCGCTTCTTCCGCGACGAGGTGCTGCCCGCCCTCACCCCGATTGCCATCGACTCGTCGCGGCCCTTCCCGATGCTGGCCGGCCTCAGCCTGAACCTCGCCATCCTCCTCGCCCCCGCCCCGGGCGAGGAGTCTGCGCGCCTGGCGGTGGTGCAGGTTCCCGCGCGGCTGCCGCGGCTCGTGCGGCCGGCGGGAGCCGAGGGAACGACCTACGTCCTGCTCGAGGACATCATCCGCGCGGAGCTGGCCGTGCTCTTCCCCGGCCAGGAGATCCGAGGGACGGCCGCCTTCCGGGTGTCGCGCGACTCCGAGCTGGACCTGGACGACGAGGGTGGCCGCGACCTGCTGGCGGTTATCGAGGAGGAGCTGAAGAACAGGAGGCGGAGCGAGATCGTGCGGCTGGAGATCGAGGCGGAGGCCAGCGACGAGCTGCTCTCGATCCTGTCGGCGCGCCTGGCCGTGGGGGCCGAGGACACCTACCGGGTCAAGGGCCCGGTGGACATCCGGCCCCTCTCCGCCCTGGTGGACCTGCCGGCCCTGGAAGAGCTGCGCGACCCGCCGCTCAAGCCGCTGCCGAGCCTCGAGGTCGCCGCGGAGGACTTCTTCGCCCACCTCGAAGAGCGCGAGGTCCTGCTGCACCATCCCTACGAGTCCTTCGATCCCGTCGTGTCCTTCGTCGCCACCGCGGCCGAGGACCCGGACGTCCTTGCCATCAAGCAGACGCTCTACCGTACGAGCGGAGACTCGCCGCTCGTGAAGGCCCTGGCCCGGGCGGCGGAGAACGGCAAGCAGGTCACGGTGCTGGTGGAGCTGCTGGCCCGCTTCGACGAGCAGTCGAACATCCGCTGGGCGCGGCGGCTCGAAGAGGCGGGGGCCCACGTGATCTACGGGATCCGCGGGTACAAGACCCACGCCAAGATCTGCCTGGTGGTGCGGCGCGGCCGGCAGGGGATAAGGCGTTACGTCCACCTCGGCACCGGCAACTACAACGAGAGGACCGCGCGCGTCTACACGGACTTCGGCCTCATGACCGCGGACCCCCAGATCGGGGAGGACG